>Ga0180216_1000151_pt1 | contig 83864 bp, 78 predicted proteins | sample eDN3rd37CBELigMG_FD_128879 | JGI IMG/M metagenome (GOLD analysis project Ga0180216, IMG submission 128879) | Enriched Miracle-Growth compost microbial communities from Emeryville, California, USA - eDNA 3rd pass 37_C BE-Lig MG (version 2)... ... | reverse complement strand
TCCTCGCCTTGGTCGGGGACTCGACGATCACGAGCCGACGCGTGCCCGACGAACCGCCCGCAGTGCTCTTCTCCCGTGCTGCCACCGTGCCGCCCGCACCTTCCCTCATTGCCGACATGTCGCCTTGTTCGAAGACATGTATACCGACCCGTTCCCCAGACGCGGCCACACACAGGGTCGCACATCCTCGGGGAACGGCTCTTCACAAGTGATGATCACCCGGTTCCACGTGCGGCCAGATCCGGCGTGCCGCGTCGGCGTCCGGAGGTGCACCGATGTTCTCGACGAGCCTCGTCAGACGCCTCCGACCGGAGATCCTCAACCCCGGCCCACCGGTGCCGTGCGTACCGATCAGGGTCGGTGCGATGCCGGCGCGCATGAGCGCCTGCGCCAGGGTCGCGTGGGTGTCGGGAGCCGTCGGGTCCAGACCGAGAACATACTGTGTTCCCTCGACCTCCATGCGACCGGACGCGAGGAACCACGCACGCTGGGCACGCGAGGACGGGACCCAGCCGGTCGGGACCACCTTGCCGTGGTCGCTGCTCCACTGGGCCGCGAGCGGGACGAGAGCGGGGTCCGCGGACGTGCCGACGGTGAACACCTCGCCGTCGGCGACGATCTCCGTTCCGACTCCCGTATCGGTCACGAGCTGCGCGATCGCACGGGCGCGCCACTCGGCGTCGACCTCGACGGTCAGCACCGCACCGTCGCCGGTGAGACGCGCGCGTCCGTGTGCCGCGAGCAGGCCGCTCAGGTCGGCCAGGGCCGGCGGCATCGTGTCGGCCCCGAAGAAGGACAGTTGACTCACGGGTCCTCCTCTCACGGCTCCGTGAGCGCGACGGGCGGCGAGGTCTCGCGACCGGTTCGCGCACACGTCCCGGAAAAAGCATCGTCCCCCATCACCTGAGGCGACGGGGGACGATCGGGCGAGGTGGTTGACCTTGCCCGGTTGCTCGCTCGAGCGGGTGGATCAGAGTGCGCGCACGCCGGTGGCCTGCGGACCCTTGGTGCCCTGACCGACCTCGAACTCGACTCGCTGGTTCTCCTCGAGGGTGCGGAAGCCGGAACCCTGGATCTCGGAGTAGTGAACGAACACGTCGGCGGAGCCGTCCTCAGGAGCGATGAAGCCGAAGCCCTTCTCCGCGTTGAACCACTTCACAGTGCCCTGTGCCATGCTTTTCCTTCTCTTTCTAACACCGGATTCGACGAACCGCCGGGTACGCGATCCGCCAGGTCCCGGTTCCGACCGCTGTACTTCTCGAGTCCCCCGTTGGAAGAGCTAAAGCACCGCGCTCGCAACCATCGATCCTGCGAGCGTGCACTTTTCCAAGTCTACGAACACAGAAGCTGCGACCGGGTGTCAGTCAACCACGTTCTGGGCACGCGCAACAGTAGGAATGGGCACAAACGTGCCAATTCCCTGATCTTGTTCACGCCTCGGTAGCATTACCCACGGGTAGCTGTTGCTCCCATGTTACGGGAGGCCACTGCGGCCTCACTCGTCCCGGAACCCCGGGTCGCCCGCATCCGGCACACTCCTATCCGACAGACGTTTTCGACAGACACCTCGTCCGACCCAGCGGAGTACTGCGTGACCGGCTCGCCCTTCCTGCACAGCGGCGACGCCCCCGCCCCCACCTACGGCCGCGAGCTGCTGGACCGCCTGTTGGCCGGCACCCCGACAGCCGAGTCACCGCTGACCCACGTCGCGGAGATCCCGGCCCGGCCCGCCCACCACAGCGACTGGCCGCAGTGGGCACACGAGGACGTCGTCCGGGCCTTCCGCGAACAGGGTGTCGAGCGTCCCTGGCACCACCAGGCGACTGCCGCCGACATCGCGGCCGGCGGGGAACACGTGGTGGTGTCCACCGGCACCGCGTCGGGCAAGTCGGTCGCCTACCAGCTGCCCGTCCTGAGCGCGCTGGCCGACGACCCGCAGGCCACCGCCCTGTACCTGTCGCCCACGAAGGCCCTCGGTGCCGACCAGTTGCGCGCGGTCACCGAACTGACCTCGGACATCGACGCACTGTCGAGCGTGTGCGCGTGCGCCTACGACGGAGACACCTCCACCGAGATCCGGCAGTGGACGCGCCGGCACTCGCGCTGGATCTTCACCAATCCCGACATGCTGCACCTGTCGCTGTTGCCCGCCCACGCGCGATGGGTCCGGTTGTGGCGGCGCCTGCGGTACGTCGTCGTCGACGAATGCCACTCCTACCGGGGTGTGTTCGGCTCGCACGTCGCACTGATCCTGCGTCGGCTCCGGCGCGTGGCCCGCCGGTACGGCGCCGATCCCGTCTTCGTCCTCGCCTCCGCGACGACCGCGGAACCGGGGGCAGCGGCGTCCCGGCTCGTCGGAGCACCCTGCCGCGAGGTCACCGAGGACGGTTCGCCCCACGGACCCCGCACGGTCGCGATGTGGGAGCCGCCCCTGCTGCGTGAACTCACGGGCGAGCACGGCGCCCCGGTGCGACGGGCCGCCGGCACCGAGGCCGCGCGTCTTCTCGCCGACCTCGTCGTCGAGGGAGCCCGCACGTTGGCGTTCGTCCGGTCGCGTCACGGCGCCGAACTCACGGCGATGGGCGCGCGCCGACTCCTCGCCGAGGCGGCCCCCGATCTCGTCGACCGGGTGGCGGCCTACCGCGCGGGTTATCTCGCCGAGGATCGGCGGGATCTCGAGGCCGCTCTCTCCGACGGTCGTCTGCTCGGCGTCGCCAGCACCAACGCCCTCGAACTCGGGGTGGACATCGCCGGCCTGGACGCGGTGATCGTCGCCGGATTCCCGGGCACGGTCGCGTCCTTCCGTCAGCAGGGCGGCCGCGCCGGTCGCCGCGGGCAGGGTTCGCTCGTCGTGCTGGTCGCGCGGGACGATCCGCTCGACACCTATCTCGTGCACCATCCGCAGGCACTGCTCGACCGGCCGGTCGAGGCGACCGTCACCGATCCGAACAATCCGTACGTTCTCGGACCCCAGCTCCTCTGCGCTGCATCGGAACTGCCGCTCAGCGACGCCGAAGTCGAGGAGTTCGGCGCGATCGACGTCCTCACGGACCTCGCGGAGCAGGGACTGATCCGGCGCCGCCCGCACGGCTGGTTCGTCACCCCGGGAACGCAACCGCACGGAGACGTCGAGATCCGCGGCGGGATCGGCCATCAGGTCTCGATCGTCGAGGGCGACACCGGCCGCATGCTCGGCACCGTCGACGCGGCCCGCGCGCCCGCGACCGTTCATCCCGGAGCGGTGCACCTGCACCAGGGCGAGTCCTTCGTCGTCGACGAGTTGTATCTCGAGGACGGCATCGCCCTCGTCCACGCCGAGGACCCGGAATGGTCGACGAGCGCACGCGAGATCACCGACATCTGCTGCATCTCCGTCGACGAACACCGCGACTTCGGGCCCGTGACGGTCGCGTCCGTGGGGGTCGAGGTGACGCACCGCGTGGTCGGTTATCTGCGCCGCCTGCCGTCCGGAGAGGTGCTCGACCAGATCCCCCTCGAGATGCCGGAGCACACGCTCGACACCCGCGCGGTGATGTACACGATCGACCCCGGCCTGCTCGACCCGATCGGGGTGACCCCCGATCGGGTGCCCGGTGCGCTCCACGCCGCCGAGCACGCCGCGATCGGTCTGCTCCCCCTGCTCGCGACGTGCGATCGCGGCGACATCGGCGGTGTCTCCACCGATCTTCATCCCGACACCGGGCTGCCCACCGTCTTCGTCTACGACGGACAGCCCGGCGGTGCGGGATTCGCCGAACGCGGATACCACCGGATCACCAAGTGGCTCACCGCGACCCGCGATGCTGTCGCGGCCTGCGAGTGCGCCGCCGGATGTCCGTCGTGCGTGTACTCCCCCAAGTGCGGGAACGGCAACGATCCGCTCGACAAGGCCGGCGCGGTCGCCGTCCTCGATGCCGTCCTCGCTGCGATCGAGGGATGACGCCGGCTCAGGCCACCGGTGCGCCGCCGATGTCGGCCCGTTCGGTGGCCAGCAGCGCGGCACGTGCCTCGCGTCGGCGCGCCTGCTCGGCCGGATCCGGGACGGGCACGGCCGCCAGCAACCGCTTGGTGTACGGATCGGACGGCGATCGCAGGATGCGATCGGTGCGGTCGAACTCGACGAGCTTCCCGGCACGCATCACGGCGATGCGACGGGCGAGCACCTCGACGACGGCCAGGTCGTGGCTGATGAACAGGCATGCGAAACCGTACTCGCGCTGCAGTTCCCGGAACAGCTCGAGCACCTTGGCCTGCACGGACACATCCAGAGCGGAGGTGGGTTCGTCCGCGATCAGCAGGGTCGGTTCGAGAGCGAGCGCCCGGGCGATGCCCACACGCTGACGCTGTCCGCCGGAGAGCTGGTGCGGATAGCGGTTGCGCATGTCGCGGGGCAGATGCACCTGGTCGAGGAGTTCTTCGACCTTCCTGTCCCGCTGCGTACGGTCCATCTCGGTGTGCAGCAGCATCGGCTCGGCGATGGACTGCCCGATCGGCCACCGCGGATTGAGCGACGAACCCGGATCCTGGAAGACGATGCCGATCCGGCGGCGCACCGGACGCAGATCGCGCGCCGACATCTTCGTGATGTCGACACCGCCGACGGACAACGAACCCGAGTGCAGCCCGACCAGGCCGACCGCGGCCTTGCCGATGGTCGACTTACCCGAACCCGACTCACCGACGAGCCCGACGACCTCACCCGGCTCGATGTCGAGACTCACCCCGTCCACGGCACGGAAACCGCTGTTGCGACGGGCACCCGGGTACTCGATCACCGCGTCGACCAACCGGAGCGCGTACTGCACATCGGGAGTGTCGTCGGCACCCACCTCACCGGCGCGCGAGCCGAGATGGGGCACCGAGGCGAGCAGTTCGCGGGTGTAGGCGTGCTCCGGCGTGCCGAAGATCCGATCCGACGTCCCCTGCTCGACGATCGCACCGTTGCGCATGACGATGATGCGGTCGGCCATGTCGGCGACGACCCCCATGTCGTGCGTGATGAGCACGATCGCCGCGTCCACCCGCTCGCGCAGGTCGCGCATGAGCTGCAGGATCTCCGCCTGCACCGTCACGTCGAGAGCGGTGGTCGGCTCGTCGGCGATGAGCACCGACGGCTCCGATGCCAGGGCCTGCGCGATCATCGCGCGCTGACGCTGACCGCCGGAGAGCTGGTGCGGGTAGTAACCGACGCGCTTCTCGGGTTCGGGCATGTCGACGAGACGCAGCAGCTCGATCACGCGCTTCTTCGCCTCGGCCTTCGTCACGTCGGCGTGCGCGCGGATGGCCTCGGTGATCTGCCACCCGATCGTGTAGACGGGATTGAGAGCCGTCATCGGCTCCTGGAAGATCACGGCGATGTCCTTGCCGCGCACCGAGTTCAGCTCACGTTCCGTCAGCCCGACCAGTTGGCGTCCACCGAGGGTGATGCTGCCGTCGACCCTGCTGTTGTCGGCGAGCAGACCCGGTACCGCCATCGCGGTCGTGGACTTGCCCGAACCGGATTCGCCGACGATCGCCACGATCTCTCCGCGCGCCACCTCGAACGAGACATCGCGCACGGCGGTCCGCCAGGTCCGGTCCACCTCGAAGTCGATGGTCAGACCGGAGACCTGCAGGATCGGGGCGCCTGGGGTGGTCTTCTCACGCATATCGAGACTCATTGCGTCAGCTCCGTTTCGGGTCGAGCGCATCGCGCAGCGCATCACCCATGAGGATGAAGGCCAGCACCGTGACGGACAGGAAGCCTGCCGGGAACAACACCAGATGCGGCGAGGTGGAGAGATAGTTCTGGCCCAGGTTGATCTGCAGACCCCAGGACATGGCCGGCATCTGCAGGCCGATACCGAGGTACGACAGCGCTGCCTCGGCCGCGATGAACGTACCGACGGCGACGGTGGCGTACACCAGCACCGGGGTCAGGGCGTTCGGGAGGATGTGCCGGACGAGGATGCGGAAGGTCGACGCGCCGAGCACCTGCGCGGCCTGGACGTACTCGCTGCCCTTGACGGCGATGACCGACGACCGGACCAGGCGCATCGCTGTCATCCAGCCGAAGGCGATCAACGCCATCGCGACCGTCAGAGCCGTCCTCTCACTGGTCACGGTCAGCAGCACGAGCGCGCCGAGCAGGAGCGGGATACCGAAGAAGACATCGGTGAACCGTGCCAGCACGCTGTCGAGGATTCCTCCGAAATATCCTGCGAGCGAACCGATCAGTACGCCGATGACCAGCACACCGATGACGGCCAGCAGACCGATGGACAGCGACACGCGGGCGCCGTAGACGACGTTGGCGTAGTAGTCGCAGCCCTGCAGGTCCGTTCCGAACCAGTGCTGCGCGCTGGGTGGGAGGCGGGTGTCCGACAGGTCGCAGGCCCGCGGATCGATCCCGCGGGCGAACACCTGCGGCACCACCGCCATCGCGACGAGGACGACGGTGATGACGGCTCCGAACCAGAAGAACGCGCTGCGGCGCAGCTTCTTCCACGCGTTGCCCCACAGACTGGCCTGGCCGACGAGCTCGACAGCCTCACCGGTCATGACATTTCCCGGCTCGCCTTCCTGCACGGCGTGCTGGCGGGCGGCCTCGGCGTTATTGGAATCCATCACCACTACTCGTATCTGATCCGTGGGTCGAGGAAGGCGTACAGCACGTCCACGACGAGATTGAAGAAGATGTAGAAGAAGACCATCAGCGTGACGATGCCGACGACCACAGCACCTTCCTGGTTCTGCACAGCGTCGAAGATGGCGCGGCCGAGTCCGGGGATGTTGAACACCGACTCGGTGATGATCGCACCGCCGAGCAACGCACCGATGTCGGCACCGATGAACGTCACGACCGGGATGAGACTGTTGCGCAACGCATGACGGGTGACGATGCGGCTGTAACCGACGCCCTTGGAACGGGCGGTGCGGATGTAGTCGGCCGCCATCGACTCCGAGACCGCGGTGCGCGTCAGTCGCGCCACGTAGGCCATCGACAGGGATGCGAGCACCAGCCCGGGCAGCAGGTAGCTGTACCAGCCTTCGTTGATACCGGCGATCGGGAACAGACCCAGCTTGTATCCCAGGACGTACTGCGAGACGAAACCGAGGACGAACACCGGGATCGAAACGAGCAGCGTCGACGAGACGAGCACGAGGTTGTCGAAGAAGGAATTGCGGCGCAACGCTGCGAGCACACCGGCCGTGACGCCGATGAGGATCTCGAAGATCACTGCCACGGCGGTCAACTGGATGGTGACCGGCAGCCGTTGCGAGATGGTGTCCAGCACCGGCCTACCGGAGAAGTCGGATCCGAAGTCGCCCTGGAACAGTCCGCCGACGTACTTGATGTACTGGACGAAGAACGGATCGTCGAGGTTGTACTGGGCGCGGAGCTGCGCCACGACCGCGGGAGCGAGCGGGCGATCGCCCGCCAGCGCGCGAATGGGATCGCCCGGAAGGGCGTAGACCATCGCGAAGATGAGGAACGAGGCGCCGATCAGGACCGGAACGGTCAGCAGCAATCGGCGCGTGATGAAGCGACCCACTGGGTTCTCCTATACGGAACAGAACGTCCTACGCGGGTGGTGGGGTGCCCCGACTACGCGGGACACCCCACCACTCGTCACTCAGCCGACCGTGACCTCTTCGGTCACGATGTCACCGAACGCGTCGATCTTCACGTTGTCGACCCGGTCGCTCGTCACGGCCTGGTTCAGTCCGTAGAAGAGCGGCGTGGCGGGCATGTCGCGGAACAGGATATCCTCGGCACGCTGGTATTCCACCGTGGCCTCGTCGAGGGTGTCGGCGTTGTTACCGGCCGACAGCGCCCCGTCGAACTCGGGGTTGCTGTAGAAGGACATGTTCGAACCGGCCGGCGGCGTCGCAGCCGTGCTGTAGACGGGCGCCAGGAAGTTGTACAGCGACGGGTAGTCCATGATCCAGCCCATCCGGAACGGACCGGTCATGCCCTTGTCGTCCTGCAGCGGCAGGTACTGCGCGAACTGCAGGTCGCCGCGAAGCGCGTACTCGACACCGAGGTTGCTGCGGAACTGGTTGCCGATCGCGGTCATCCACTGGTCGTGCCCGGCTCCGGCGTTGAACCACAGATCGACCGGCCGGCTGCGATCGAAACCGGCCTCGTCGAGAAGCTTGTTGGCCTGCTCGACGTTCAGCTCGCACTTGGCCCCGCAGGCGTCCTCGCGGTAGCCCTCGACGACGGGCGACCCGAAGGAGGCGGCCGGCGTGCGGGTGTCGGTGAAGATGGCCGTGGTGATGGCCTGACGATCGATCGCCATCGAGAATGCTTCGCGGACACGGGGATCGGCGAAGCGCTCGTCGTAGGTCGGGAACGAGAGCGCGGTGATGTCGGGACGGGCACGCTCGACGTAGCGATCACCGAACTGGTCGCGGGCGGTGGCCCAGGCGTCCGGCGGCAGATCCAGCAGCACGTCGAGTCCGCCGGCCTGGACGTCGGTGAAGGCGGTGGTCAGTTCGGTGTAGACCTTGAACTGCACGCCCTCTGCCTGCGCCGGGTTGTCGCCGGCGTAGTCCTCGTACTTGGTCACGGTGAAGCCCTGGCCGTCGACGAAGTCCTCGTCGGCCTTGAACGGGCCGTTGCCGATCGGACGGCGACCGAATGCGTCGGGATCGTCGAAGAATGCCTCGGGCAGGGGGTAGAACGCGGTGTACCCGAGGGTGACCGGGAAGATCGCGAACGGTTCCTTCAGCTCGACGGAGATCGTCGTGTCGTTCACGGCCTCGAGGCCCGACATGGCAGTCGCGGCGGGCTCGGCACCGTCGGCGGCCTGCAGCTCGTCGTATCCCTTGACGTTCTCGAAGAAGTAGGAGGCACCGAACGCATTGGTGCTCAGCGCGGTGTAGTTCCACGCGTCGACATACGACTTCGCGGTGACGGGAGTTCCGTCGTGGAACGTCCAGCCCTCGTTCAGTTCGATGGTCCAGGTCATCTGGTCCTCGGACTCGACCGATTTCGCGACGCCGGTGTACTCCACCTCGCTGGTCTCGTCGTTGTAGCGCACCAACGGCGTGAACAGCGACTTGAGGACCTGATTGCCCTCGCTCTCGGTGGTGTTGCCCGGAACCAGCGGGTTCTCGGGCTGCATGATGTGCAGGCTGTAGACGCCCTCGGCACCGGAAGCGCTGCCGCCCCCACATGCCGCGAGCAGGCCGGCAGCCACGAAGCCTGCCGACACGGCCGCGATTACGCGCTTGACCCTCAAGATCGATCCTCCCTCAGTTCCTACCGGACGGGGTCGCCGTCCGCGCAGGCCGCGATGGTCCGCGGTGTCGGTGTGGGCCACAGTGCGAATCGATGCACAGCCCGGAATGTCGGACGACTCCAGCCAGACCTGGAGAGTCCGTCACGCGGCGTCCCCGATCGGGGACCGGAAAAAGAACGAACGGAATACCTTCGTAATCGAGCAGGACCACACGTCGCCTGCCGGATACGTCGATGTGAAAGGGTTCCGACGACGGAACCGACCCTCATACGCGCACTACATCCGCTCCCGCACCCCTTACCGCCGCCCGACCGGGAACCGGAATTGCTTCGTCCACCACCACTGTGTCCACAGTCGTCTATGACGACCGTCACACATAATAAGCACAGGTAAGCGACGAGCGCGAATCCCCTGGATACGGCCGTGAGCGACCCCTCGGCGGCCTCATCAGGCAGGACCGGCTCGCGCGACGGCCGTCGCCTCCTTCCCACCGAAGAGGGCCGACACCGCAGTGGAGACCTCGACGACCGCATCCCACTCGTCGATCTCGCAGCGCCGCAAACGTACTCGCATCCGCATGGTGATCGGCTCACTCGCCTCGCATGCCCGCACGATCCCGCGGTCCAGCGCCGAGGCGACCGCCACCGCCGCCAGGTCGGCCGCCGCCTGCGCACGATGACGTGCGGCGACGACCGACCCGACGTGCAGCAGCGCGGCCGTGATCGCGATGAGACCGGCCATCACGGCGCAACCGATCACGCTCGCGCTCCCGTCGTCGCCGAGCAGGTGCGGACCCGGCCTCATCGCGTTCCTTCCGGTTCGCGCACCGCCACCGCCTCGGCCGTCAGAGTCAGCAGTGGGAGTAGTGGGCCGTCCGCGGTCACGACCGCCACGATCAGATCTCCCTCCTCGCGTACCGTCACGCGTGCGTCCGGAGGTGCGACGCGCATGGCCACCTCGACCGCCCGCGCCTGGTCTCCCCGCGCGGTGAGGCGGGCGGCTTCACGCGCGGCGTCGTGACACCTCACCTGGTACGCGATGCCCAGCACCGCGCCGATGCACAGCACGAGTGCCGTCACCAGGCTTGCGACGGCGAGAGCCGCCTCGACGGTGACTCCTCCTTCGTCCTCACGAACGAAGGCGCGTAACCATCGTCGTCCGAGCATCTTTCGCATGCCTCGGTGTCACACCGCCGTGTTCAGGGCACGCTCGACGATGCCCGTCAGCGCGGACACGATCGAGTCGCCGGTCACCACCGTGTACAGCACCGCCCCGAAGGCCGCCGCCGCGATGGTCCCGATCGCATATTCCGCCGTCGACATGCCGTCGTCCTGCACGACGAACCCACCGAGACGACCACGCAGACCACGTGCGAGCTCTGCGGCCGGTGTTCGTTTCCCCATCTTCCGTCCCTCCCATCCGTGCGGCGCGGACCGTCCGCGCCGACGCTCACATCAGCCCCGCACCCAGGACGTCCCGCGCCAGGCCGACGACGACCGGCACGATGCCCAGGCACACGAAGGCAGGCAGAAAGCACAGACCGAGCGGCCCGCTCACGAGCACTCCGGCCCGATCGATCTCGGCGGCCACCCGGTCCTCCGTCTCGGCGCGATGCCGGACCGCCAGTTCGGCGACGGTGTCCGACAGGGGCGCACCCGATTTCGCGGATCTCCTTGCCGCGCGGGCGAAGTCGTCCAGAGCATCGACCGCTCCCGAACCTTCCCATGCCTCGGCCGGGTCTGCTCCGAGCGCCAATCTGTCGGCGCCTCTCCGCAGCTCCGCTGCGAGGTCGGGTGGGGCGGACTCCGCGACGACCCGTGCCGCAGAGCCGGCGGGCATCCCTGCGCGCAGGCACGCCGCGAAGAGGTCGAAGGCAGCGGGAACCGCGTGCGGGTCGGTCTCGGATGGGGGTGTATCCGGTTCGGAAGCGATAGATCTCGTGGAGGAAACACGGCTCGTTCCGCGAGGCATCGGAGCGACGACGAGCGAGGCCGCTCCCAGGAACACCGCCCACGTCGCGCTCATGTGCCCACCCGCGCCGCGATCCGGTCCGTCCACAGCAGACCCGCACACGCCAGCGCCGTGCCGACCACGAGCATGACGCCACCGAGACCACCGGCGAGAAGAATCGCGAGCGGAGCGGCACCCATGAGCTGACCGAGACCCACCCCGAGCACCGGCAGTCCCGCCAGGACCGTCGCCGTGGCCCGGGCGCCGGCGAGCCCGGCCTCCGTGCGGGCGCGGATCCGCATACGTGCGGCCAGGTCGACCCGCGCGGCCCCGAGCAGTTCGGCGAGAGCGAGACCGTGACGGTCGGAGACCGCCCACGCATCGGCGACACGCCCCAGACTGTCGGCGACGCCACCACCGTCCGGAGATGCTGCGGCCGAACGTAAGCCGTGCGCTGCCGACCCACCGAGTCGTGCCCGGGCCGCAGCGACCCGGAATGCACCGGCGACGGGTCCGGCCGTCTCCCGGGCCGCCGTCTCGCACGCGTCGGCGGGATGCGTCCCGACCCGCAGGTCGGCGATCACGGTGTCGAGCCCCGACAGCAACATCCGCCGTTGCCGATCGAGCTCCGCAGCACGACGACGCGATCGACGCCGCCCCACCGCGGTCGATGCGACGATTGCGCCGGCCACGGCCGGCGTGATCCCCACCCACACCACGACCGTCACGAGCACGACGATCACCACCCCGAGGACGAGGACGCGCGGTATCGGGGGCAGCGCCGCGTCGGGCACGCCGCGGCGCAGTCGGCGACGGGCGGAGGGCGAGGGCAGGACGAACAGCGCCGCCACCAGGCACAGGATCGGCGCGCTCACGGCATTTCCCGTCGCTGCAGGATCCGCTCGAGGATGTCCGTACCGTGCTCGTCGCCCCTCTCGTGGGTCCATGCGGGGGTGACGACGACGCCCGCGACGGGGTCCCGCTCGACCACGCCGATCCCCACGAGACGTCGCACTCCGTCGGTACTGCGGTGGACGTGCAGAACGACCTGCACCGCTGCGACGAGCTGGCTGTGCAGCGCCGCCCGGTCGAGACCGCCGAGTGCGGCGAGGGCCTCGAGTCGCGCGGGCACCTCGTCGGGCGAATTGGCGTGCACGGTCCCGGCACCACCGTCGTGCCCCGTGTTCAACGCGGTCAGGAGATCGACGACCTCGGCGCCTCTCACCTCACCGATGACGATGCGGTCCGGGCGCATCCGTAGTGCCTGGCGCACGAGATCGCGGACGGTGACCTCGCCGACGCCCTCCACGTTGGGTGCCCGTGCCACGAGGCGCACCACGTGCGGGTGGGCCGGGACCAGTTCGGCGGCGTCCTCGACGCAGACGATGCGTTCGGTCGGATCCACCGCGCCGAGCAGCGCCGCGAGCATCGTCGTCTTCCCCGCACCCGTGCCGCCGACGACGAGGAAGGCCAGGCGCGCGCGGACGATGCGGAGCAGCAACCGGTAGGCGGCCTCCGAGACCGCACCGCGGTCCCGCAGCGCTTCGAGTCCCTGGGTCGCGGGTCGCAACACTCGCAGCGACAGGCACGTCCCGGCCTGCGCGACCGGGGAGAGCACCGCGTGCAGCCGGACACCGAACTCACCGTGCCCGGGCAGTCTGCCGTCGACCCACATCTGGGCGTCGTCGAGTCGACGCCCGGCGAACAGTGCCAGTCGCTGCGCGAGTCGTCGGACCGCTGCCTCGTCGGGGAAGGTGACCCTGGTCAGGTGCAGCCCGTTGCCGCGATCCACCCACACGCGGTCGGGCGCGGTGACGAGCACGTCGGTCACCGCCGGGTCCGCCAGCAGATCCTCGAGCGGTCCCGCACCGGTCAGTTCGGTCTGCAGATGCCGCAGTGCCGCAAGCAGATCGGAGTCTCCGAGCACCCCACCGGATTCCGCGCGCAGGGCCGCGGCGACGCGTGCCGGGGTGAGCTCACCGGTCTCGTCGGCCAGCCGGTCTCGGACCCGCGCGAGGAGGTCGTCCCCGAGGGTCCCGGTCATGCCGCGCGTCCCGGGCCCACGCGGTCGGTCCCGACGGCCACCAGCACGTCGTGTGCCGCCCCGAGCAACGGCGAGCGCGGCCGCAGGCGCAGGCCGCCGCGTTCGAGCATCTCGGTCAGGCCCGGTTCGGGACGCATCGAGGTGAGCACGTCCAGGCCCACCGCGTCGGCCACGTCGACGGCTCGCAGTCCGCCCGGTGCAGGTCCGCGGACGACGACTCCGGCGGGCTCACCCCGCGCCGCGAGCGTGCGGGCGATCCGGGCAGCGGAGAGCACCGCACCGATCCGGGCCGGTACGACGACGACGGTGAGGTCGGCCAGCGCGATCACCGCGTCGGCGACCGGGTCGAAGCTGCGCCCCACATCGCAGACGACGGTTGCTCCCGCTCCGCGTACCCCTTCGACGACCGATTCTGCGGCGACCGCGGTGAGCCGGTCGATGTTCTCGCGGTCGGTGGACAGGACGCCCACCCCGGATGCCCATGCGGGCACGGCGTCGCGCAGGGCACGCGCGGAGACCCGTCCTCCGTCGACGGTGAGACCGGACCACCGCACTCCGGGACGTTCCTCGAGACCGGTCAGGACGTCGAGTCCCGCGCCGAACGGATCGGCGTCGACGAGCAGGGTGTCGCGGCGTTCGTCGTGTCCCGCGGCCCAGGCCAGCGCGGCGGCGAAGGTCGACGCGCCCGCTCCCCCGCATCCCCCGACGACCGCGAGGACGGTGCCGGTACCGGTGGAGGGTTCGTCGGCGGCCGCGACGATCGAGAGCAGTTCCACCTCCTCGGACGGGAGGGCGAGGACGTGTTCGGCGCCGACGATCGTGGCCGCCTGCCAGTCCGCCAGGCCGGCCGTCCCGCTGCACACGAGGATCACACCGGGGCGGCGGGGACAATCGGTCGCGCACGCCGCTGCGGCGGACGCGTCGAGGACGACGATCCGCGCGTCGGTCCACGCCCTGCGGGGCACCGGCACGGTCATCTCGTGCAGCGTGCGGTCGGCCGCCGCGACCACGCGACGGAGGTCGGCGACCAGCGCGGGATCGTCGACCAGTCCGAGGATGTCGTTCATGCCCGACAGGCTGCCCCGCCGCGGGGTCGTGAACGTCGCGGAAACGGCCTCGGAAGCCCCACCTGTGGATGGATCGGGGGCCTGTGGACAACCCTGCCGGCCGCCCCCTTGCCGGACCTGCGCGCAGGTCGACGAGTGTAGAAGACAGTACGAAAACGTGTGGGGAAGGCCCTCAGACAAAGCGACAGCCCTCGCCAGGGGGGAGGAGGCGAGGGCCGTCTGCGTTCAGCCCCGGGGGGTCGGGCTGAACACAACCCGAGTATCGACCCGGGCATTCGCGATAGTACACCGTTAGGCGTGACTGCTTGCAACTTCAAACACCGGCCCGGCGCGCCCCTATTGTGGTGATCGTGACCGATACGTCCGTGGACCCGTCCCGACCGGCCCCGTCGACGGGGGGCTCACCGGACTCGGCCCGCATCGCAGCGTTCTTCGATCTCGACAAGACCGTCATCGCCAAGTCGAGCGTGCTGGCGTTCACCCGACCGTTCTTCGAGGAGGGTCTCCTCAGCCGTCGGGCCGTGTTGCAGAGCACCTACGCCCAGCTCCTCTACCTGGTGTCGGCGGCCGATCAGGCCCGGGTGGACCGGATGCGCGAGCACATCGCGCACATGTGCAAGGGATGGGACGTCGAGCAGGTCGGATCGGTCGTCGAGAAAACCCTGCAGGACGTCGTGACACCGCTCGTCTACGCGGAGGCGAAGGACCTGATCGCCGATCACCGGGCCCGTGGTCACGACGTGATCATCGTGTCCGCGTCGGGCCAGGAAGTGGTGACTCCGATCGCCCGGACACTCGGTGCCTCCCACAGCACGGGGAGCCGGATGCGGATCGTCGACGGCCGCTACGCCGGCGAGCTCGAGTTCTACTGCTTCGGGGAGGCGAAGGCGGTCGCGATCCGCGAACTCGCCGAGCAGTACGGCTACGACCTCTCCCGCAGCTACGCGTACTCCGATTCGGCCACCGACCTGCCGATGTTGCTGGAGGTCGGCAATCCGCGCGCGGTCAACCCCGACCGCCCACTGCGCCGGGCGGCAAACGAAAACGGTTGGCCTGTTCTCACTTTCGCCCGTCCCGTGCCGCTCGGACGTCGCGCCCGTCCGTCGCCGCGCGCCCTGGCGACGCTCGCTGCCATCCTCGGGGCGACCGCACTGATACTGGGTGCCACCCGCCGGCTGGCCGAACGCCGGATGCGTTGACACTCAGGGTCACTCGCCGGGAGATCGAAAGCGAAGCATTGCCGCGGGGGGGCTTGCCGACATCTCGCGGACGGGGTAGAAAGGAGTTACGGAAGGACGGAAGGCCAAGACCGAATCGGAAGAGAAGATTCGATCTCCCGACTGTTCTTCCCAGCACGGACACCGAGTACCCACGCGAAGCCGATGCCACTATAAGGGCACAAGTGTTGTGGGCCTGCGAGTTCCGGATTTTCGAAGACGAGTACCCCGCACCCGTTGCGAGGACGAATCGACGATACCCGGATCATCGCCGAGGCCGTTGAATCACAACCCATTTCAGCACGCATGGTAACTCGGACCGCCCGTGCTAGCGGGTGGCGGAATCGATCTCGATCGATATGCCACCCGCTTTCGCGTGCAGGGGATTTCGCGTACAGGCCGCGGTTCGGCCGGCGAAGCCCCGCCCGGCACTCAGCCGGCGAACGCCTCGGCGATCGAGCCGGCCTCACGAGCTCCGGCCTCGAGCGACCCGCAGCAGAAGAGCACCCAGCCGCCGACGCCCTCCACGGTCCCCGCCCCGAATCCGGCGACCCCGTCGCGGTAGGCCTGCAACCGGCGCATCCAGTGGACCTCCGGTACGCCCAGATTGCGCGTGTCGAGTCCGGACGCGACGCACACGAGCCGGGACGCGGCCCGCGCCACGATGCCGTCGGCGACACCGAAGGGTTTCAGGACGGACAGTTCGCCGTGCACGACCGCCGCAAGAACGGGCGCCGGGGCGTTCGTTCCCCCGGTGACGAGTTGCGCGAGCCCGTCGAGACGCTCGGCGACCCCCGGCTCCGTCCGCGGACGACCCAGTTCCTCGGCGTCCTCCACGAGATCCGCAGCAGCGAGCAGGTGCAGGCGGGCGAGCGCCTGGAGCGGGGCACGTCGCCACGTCGCGACCATGTTGCCGAGCGCGTCGCCGTCGAGCGACTGCGCGACCCGCAGCGCTCCGGCCAGGATCGGGTCGCCGCTCTCCCCCGGCTGCGGAAGTTCCGTCGATCCGCCGTCGATCGACGCGGAGGCGCGGGCGGCCCGCACCGATGCCTCCGCGGCGGTATTCGCCCAACCACGCCGATTGGTTCGATGACGATGCACCTCCGCGAGCGCGTCGCGGGCACGGTCGGCGGCGTCGCGTACGCCCGGAAGGTCGACGAGAGGCTGAAGAGGGTCGGTCACGTCGACGACGGTACCGGCGCGGATGCGGTGGACGGACGAGAGGTTCACCGGTCGTGCCCGAATGCCGTTCGTCGCGCGAATTCGACCGATGAGCGAAAGTGACGGGGTTGCATATCGATGCAACGGTGCGGCGCCGGTCACAGATGATTACGCTCACAAGAGCCCGAATGGAACCATCCCGGAAAGAGGCCCCGCACCATGACGAGCGCAGCCCAGGAGCACGAATCGAAGGCGTACCCGCCGAGCCCGGAGTTCACCGCCACGGCCAACGCCGGTCCGGAACTGCAGGCCGCGGCCGACGCCGATCGGCTCGGATTCTGGGACGAGCAGGCGAAACGGCTCGACTGGGCGGAGCCCTGGACGGAAGTGCTCGACTGGTCGAACGCTCCCTTCGCGAAGTGGTTCGTCGGCGGCAAGCTCAACGTCGCCTACAACTGCGTCGACCGGCACGTCGAGGCCGGTAACGGTGATCGGGTCGCCATCCACTTCGAGGGCGAGCCCGGCGACAGCCGGTCGCTGACCTACAACGACCTCCTCGCCGAGGTCTCCCGCGCCGCGAACACCTTCACCGAACTCGGTCTGGTCGCGGGCGATCGCGTCGCGATCTACATGCCGATGATCCCCGAGGCCGTCGTGACCATGCTCGCGTGCGCGCGTCTCGGCCTGACCCACTCGGTGGTGTTCGGCGGCTTCTCGTCGTCGGCGCTGCGGTCGCGCATCGACGACGCGCAGGCCAAGCTGCTCGTCACGGTCGACGGTCAGTGGCGTCGCGGCCAGGCCGCGCCGCTCAAGGCAGCCGCCGACGAGGCCGTCGCCGGCGCGGAGTCGATCGAGCACGTGCTGGTCGTCGCGCGCACCGGCATCGACGTGGAGTGGACCGACGGCCGCGACCTGTGGTGGCACGAGACCGTCGAGAAGGCGTCGCCGGAGCACGAGGCGCAGCCGTTCGACTCCGAGCATCCGCTGTTCATCCTGTACACCTCGGGCACCACGGGTAAGCCCAAGGGCATCATCCACACCTCGGGTGGCTACCTGACGCAGGCGTCGTACACCCACCACTACGTCTTCGACCACAAGCCGGGCAAGGACGTCTACTGGTGCACCGCCGACATCGGCTGGGTCACCGGCCACAGCTACATCGTCTACGGCCCGCTGAGCAACGGTGTCACCCAGGTCGTCTACGAGGGCACCCCCAATTCACCGAACGAGCACCGGCACTTCGAGATCATCGAGAAGTACGGGGTGTCGATCTACTACACCGCTCCGACGCTGATCCGCACGTTCATGAAGTGGGGTCGCGAGATCCCCGACGCCCACGACCTGTCGTCGATCCGTCTGCTCGGCAGCGTCGGCGAGCCGATCAACCCGGAGGCGTGGCGCTGGTACCGCGAGGTCATCGGCGCGGATTCGGCCCCGATCGTCGACACCTGGTGGCAGACCGAGACCGGCGCGATCATGATCTCGCCGCTGCCCGGCATCACGGCCACCAAGCCCGGCTCGGCGATGGCGCCGCTACCCGGCATCTCCGCGAAGATCGTCGACGACGAGGCCCAGCCGCTCGGCCCGGGCGGTAACGGGTACCTGGTGCTCGATCAGCCGTGGCCGGCGATGCTGCGCGGCATCTGGGGCGACGAGCAGCGTTACCGCGAGACCTACTGGTCGCGCTACGAGGATCAGGGTTGGTACTTCGCCGGCGACGGTGCGCGCTACGACGACGACGGAGCGCTGTGGGTGCTCGGCCGCGTCGACGACGTCATGAACGTCTCCGGTCACCGCATCTCCACCTCGGAGGTCGAGTCGGCGCTCGTGTCGCATCCGTCCGTCGCCGAGGCCGCGGTCGTCGGTGCCGCGGACGAGACCACCGGTCAGGGCATCGTCGCGTTCGTGATCCTGCGCGAGCACGTCGAGAACACCGGCGACACGCTCATCAAGGAGCTGCGCGATCACGTCGCGGTGGAGATCTCCCCGATCGCCAAGCCGCGCCAGATCACCGTGGTGCCGGAGCTGCCGAAGACCCGGTCGGGCAAGATCATGCGCCGCCTGCTGCGCGACGTCGCCGAGGGTCGCGAGCTCGGCGACACCTCGACGCTCGTCGATCCGGCCGTCTTCGACGCGATCCGCGGCAAGTAGCCGAACGACGAAGGCCCCTTCCGGATCGGATCCGGAAGGGGCCTTTCGCGGTCGGTGCGATTACACCTCGTCGAGCGACCGGTCGCGCGTCTCCTTGACGATGAGCAGCGCGACGAAGGTCGTCGCCGCGGCGACGAGCAGGTAGATGCCCACCCAGCCGACGCCGTAGCTCGTGGCGAGCCAGGTCGCGATGAACGGGGCGACGGCGGCACCGAGGATGCTCGAGACGTTGTAGGAGATCCCGGAGCCGGTGTAGCGGACGTTCGTCGGGAACAGCTCGGGCAGGATCGCGCTCTGCGGTCCGAAGGTCAGACCCATGAGCAGCATGCCGACGATGAGGAAGAACAACATCCGTCCGGAGCTCATGCCGTCGCTCGACAGCAGGAGCTGGAAGCACAGACCGAACACCATGATCGCGCCCGTGACGACGAGCAGGGTGGAGCGACGGCCGTAGCGGTCGGCGAGCCATCCGGCGAGGGGCACGGCCGCGGCGAAGAACAGCACCGCGACCAGCTGCAGCACGAGGAAGTCCGAGTACTGGAAACCGGCGCCGTGGCCGCCCTCGGCGGGGGTCTTGCCCGTTCCGAAGCTCAGGACCCAGGTGGTCATGATGTAGAAGAGCGTGTACGTCGCGAGCATGACGAAGGTGCCGATGATCAGCTGGCGCCAGCTGGTCTTGAACACCTCGGCGAGAGGCGTCTTGACCTTCTTGCCCTCGGCGACCGCCTTGGCGAAGACCGGCGTCTCCTCGAGCTTGAGCCGCACGTACAGGCCGATGATCACCATGATGGCGCTGAGCAGGAACGGGATGCGCCAGCCCCACTCGAGGAAGGCGCTCGACAGGTCGGGCTCACCGTTGTCGTGCCCGAGTGCCAGCGTGATGATCAGGAACAGGCCGTTCGCGCCGATGAAGCCGATGGGGGCGCCGAGCTGCGGCCACATGGCCGCCCACGCGCGCTTACCGGGTTCGGCGGTCTCGGTGGCGAGCAGCGCCGCACCCGACCACTCCCCGCCGAGCCCCAGACCCTGGCAGAAGCGCATGAGCGCCAGCAACGCCGGTGCGATGAGCCCGGCCTGGTGGTAGGTCGGCAGCAGACCGATGAGGAAGGTCGCGATGCCCATCGTCAGGAGCGAGCCGACGAGGGTGACCTTGCGGCCGATGCGGTCGCCGAAATGTCCGAAGACGACGGACCCGACCGGGCGGGCGACGAAGGCGATGCCGAACGTCGCGAGGGAGGCGAGCAGCGCGGTCGTGCTGTTGCCCTGCGGGAAGAACAGGTGCGGGAAGACCGAGACGGCGGCTGTCGCATAGATGTAGAAGTCGTAGAACTCGATGGACGTGCCGACCATGCTGGCGACGACGATGCGCCGGCGCGGAACGCCTGCGACGAGCGAGGAACCGCCGTCCTCCACTCCGACCGATGTGCTCACTGAACCATCCCCACTACTCCACTCACATTCTGAGACCAGATCCCACTTACTAGGAAAAGTGAACACCCGAGTTTCCGCTCATCGCAAATCGGACACTCCTACGGACGCCCCCCGTCCGGCGTTAGACTCTTCCCCGGTGTGCCGGGAAGTCTGGTCGGCGACGGTTCGCCCGTGCCCGTATCCGCCCAGCGAAAGACGCCCGTGTCCGACACCTCCTCACCCACCTGGACCGCCCCTCTGGGTCGCTTCCTCCGCACCGAGACGGTCGGCGGTTCACTGCTGCTCATCGCCGCAGCGATAGCGCTGATCTGGGTCAACTCCCCCTTCGGCGACTCCTATCTCGCTCTGCGGGACTTCGAGATCGGCCCGGAGTCCCTGCACCTGCACCTCTCGGTGGGCGACTGGGCCAAGGACGGCCTGCTCGCGGTCTTCTTCTTCGTCGCGGGCCTCGAACTCAAGCGTGAGCTCGTCACTGGCGAACTCGCCGATCGCAGGAAGGCGATCCTGCCCGTGATCGCCGCATGCGGCGGCGTGATCCTTCCTGCCGTCATCGCAGCCGTCGTCGGCTGGGGTGCGCCGGGAATGGACCGGGGTTGGGCGATCCCCGTCGCGACCGACATCGCCTTCGCTCTCGGCGTGCTCGCCCTCACCGGTTCGCGCATCCCCACCAGCGCCCGGGTGTTCCTGTTGAGCCTGGCGGTCGTCGACGACCTCATCGGCATCGCGCTCATCGCGATCCTGTTCACCTCGGGACTCGCCGTCGCGTGGCTGCTCGCCACAGTGGCCGCAGCGGCGGCGTACTGGTTCGCGCAGCAGAAGCGCATCACCACGCCGTGGTTGTACGTGCCGCTCGCGCTGTTCACCTGGTACGCCATGCACAACGCAGGCATCCACGCGACCGTCGCCGGGGTCCTCCTCGGCCTGCTCACCCGTGTCCGCACCGATCCCGGGGAGGACTACGCACCCGCCGAGCGGCTGGTCCACCACATCCAGCCGTGGTCCGCCGGTCTGTGCGTCCCGCTGTTCGCCCTGTTCGCATCCGGTGTGCCCATCGGTGCGGAGATGCTCGGCCAGGTGTTCACCGATCCTGTCGGCCAGTCCGTCGTCCTCGGACTGCTCCTCGGCAAGACCGTCGGGATCTTCGGCGCCACCTGGATCTCGATCCGGCTCGGTCTCGCCACCCGCCCGACCGGGCTGATGTGGGGAGACGTGTTCGCACTCGCCGTGATCGGCGGCATCGGGTTCACGGTGAGCCTGCTCATCGCCGAACTCTCGCTCGGTGACATCCACGGTGGCGAGCCCGCCGAGATCGCCAAGGCCGCCGTGCTGGTGACATCATTGATCGCCTCTGTCCTCGGGTCGGCGCTACTGTTACGGCGTGGGCGCGCCCACCGCCAACGGAACGAACCAACCGAAGGGGTCGAGTAGTGAGCGTGACGAACGCGAATCGTCCGGAGAACGGAGTCCCGTCGAGCATTTCGGGCATCCCGTTGACGAAGGTGGACGCTCCGACACCCCGCGATGCCAGTGTGGGCGAACTGGTACGCGACGCAGCGACACAGCTGTCCACCCTGTTCCGCGCCGAAGTCCAGCTCGCCAAGGCCGAGGTGACCGGTGAGGTCAAGAAGGGCGTGCAGGGCAGCCTGTTCTTCATCCTCGCGCTCGCCGTGCTGACCTTCAGTTCGTTCTTCTTCTTCTTCTTTCTCGCCGAACTCCTCGATGTCTGGGTGGCGCGCTGGCTCGCCTTCCTCATCGTCTTCCTGATCATGCTGGTGGTGACGGGCCTGCTGGCACTGATCGGCTATATGCGGGTCCGTAAGCTGCGCGCACCCAACAAGACCATCGACTCGCTCAAGCAGACCGCGTCGATCCTCCCGAGCAGCCAGGACGGACACGATGCGGACGGCCCGCGCCACGCCGCGCCGCGTCACGCCACCCGCTGACGAACCGGAACCGCCAGTGCCCGTCCCCGACCCGTCCACGGTCCGGTATCCCGGACCGTGGACGCATCGAGACATCCACGCCAACGGCATCCGCTTCCATGCCGTCGAGGCCGGTCCGCACGACCCGGACACACCGCTCGTGGTGTTCGTGCACGGCTTCGCCGACCTGTGGTGGTCGTGGCGTCACCAGCTCACCGCCTTCGCCGATCTCGGCTACCGGGCGGTCGCGGTGGACCTGCGCGGTTACGGCGACACGGACAAGCCGCCGCGCGGATACGACGGCTGGACGCTCTCGAACGACATCGCGGGACTGATCCGCGCGCTCGGGCACACCGATGCGGTCCTCGTGGGCCACGCCGACGGGGGTCTCGTGTGCTGGGCGACCGCGGTGCTCCATCCGCATGTCGTGCGGGCGATCGCGGTCGTCGACTCCCCGCACCCCATCTCGCTGCGCGACGCGACCCTGCGCGACCGCGCGCAACGCAAGGCTCTGCTGCCGATCTTCCTCGCCTACCAGCTGCCGTGGCGTCCCGAACGCAAGCTGGTTCGCGACCACGGCCTGGAGATCGAACGGCTGATGCGTGTGCGGTGCGGCCCGGACTGGCGACGCACCGACGAGTTCGCCGACGTCGTCGACCGGCTGCGCACCGCGATCCGCATCCCGGGCACGGCGCACCTGACCCTCGAATACCAGCGCTGGGCGTTCCGCAGCCAGTGGCGTCCCGACGGTCGCCGCTTCATGAAGACCATGGACGTCGAGCTCACCCTGCCGATCCTGCAGCTGCACGGCGCGCTGGATCCCTACGTGCTCGCCGCGACCCTCCGACGCTGCGTGCGGCACGCCCCCGGACGAATCCTGAAATTCGTCGACGGGGCCGGCCACTACGCCCATCAGGAGAAGCCCGAAGCGGTGACGGCACTGCTCGCCGACTTCGTCCGCGGACTCGACTGATCTGCCCGTCCGCCGGACGGGCAGACGTCAGACGATGCAGGCGCCGGTCGCGACCGGCTGATTCACTCCGGCCATCTCCAGCTGCCGGCTCACCTCTGCACCGGTGAGAACGAAACCGGTGTCGGTGTCGTCGACCGCCGCGCCGAAGACCATGCCGAGGACATCGCCGGACGGATCGACCAGCGGGCCCCCCGAGTTGCCCTGCCGGATCGTGCCGCGCACCGTGTACACCTCGCGTTCGACGGTGCCGCCGCGGTAGATGTCCGGGCCCTGCAGGTCGAGCGTCTCGCGGATCCGCGCCGCGCTCGCCGTGTACGGGCCGCCGCCCGGGTAGCCGAGCACGATCGCGTCGTCACCCGACTCCGCCGGCTCCGAGGCGAAGCCCAGCGGCTGCGCGGTCAGTCCCGGCACCGCGAGGATCGCGACGTCCACCTCCGGATCGAAAAGCACGACGGTCGCTTCGAGCGGGCCGCTCTCCGTATCGACGGTCACCGCCGCGGTACCGGCCACGACGTGCGCGTTCGTCATCACCCGTTCGGGGGCCACGACGAAACCGGATCCTTCGAGCGCCTTCTGGCAGCTGGGCGCGACGCCGTTGATGCGCAGCACGCTCGTCTGCAGCCGGGCCGGGACCGATCCTTCGAGGAGACCACCGTCGGGTGCCTCCACCTCGGCGATCGGGGTGCGCCCGAACGGCCCGATCACCTCGGGCAGACCCGAGGTGTCGAGCAGCGCCGAGAACTCGTTGGGGATCGCGCGCATCCAGTCGGGGGCGACGTCGTCGACGGTCCCGAGCACCTGGGATCCCCGCACGGCCGCGGAGACGGCGGGCTGGGTCGTGGCGGTCAGCGGGATGGCGAGCAGCCACGCGGCGACGAGCACCGCCACCGACTGCAGACCGGCACCGACGACGCTGTCCACCGCCCGCGCGCCCGGACTGTGGATGCCGCTGCGCGCGGCACGTCCGAGCACCATGCCGGCCACCTCGCCGATCACCACCAGCACCACGATCAGTGCGATCCCGGCGAGGATGCGCATGCGTGCGTCGTCGATGTGCACGAGCACGTGCGGGGCGATGAGGATGCCCGCGACCGCACCGAGCAGCACACCCAGGAAGGCCAGCGCCGAGGCGACGGCTCCCTGCCGGAGTCCGGAGGACGCGGCGATCAGGACGATCACCACGATGATCAGATCGATCCAGCCCGATCCGGTCATGATTCGACCACCCCCGTCTCCAGTTCGGCGAGTACGACGTCGAGGTCACGGACATCGTGGTGATCCCACTCGATCTCCCACCCCGACACCGCGAACAGACCCGCGAGCACACCCGCGGTGAAACCCCAGACCAACATCCCGTCCACCTGGAATGCCGGGCCCTGATAACCCAGCCGGTGCCGGACCTGGAAACGGTTGTCGGGGTCGAGCAGCTCGTGCAGCGACACCCGGACCACGCGGGTCGCCTCCTGCGGGTCGACCACGCCGACGGGGCTCGGGGTCTCCCAGTAGGCGACCACGGGGGTCACGTCGAAGCCGGAAGGCGGGATGAACAGTTCGGGGAGTACGGCGAGCGGCCGGATCCCGGACGGATCCAGGCCGGTCTCCTCCTCCGCTTCACGCAGTGCGGTGTGGATGGCGCCGTAGTCCTCGGGATCGGCGGCGCCTCCGGGAAAGGCCACCTGCCCGCTGTGCTGCCGCAGCGTCGCGGCGCGCTGGGTGAGCAGGACGTCGGCGTCGGCGGGAAGTCCGCCGCGGGCGATCGGATCGGCCTCCGACGACCCGCCGAACAGCACCAGCACCGAGGCCTGCCGCACCCGCGCGTCGCGCGGCGCGCGACGGTTCAGGATCGGGTTGAGACCGTGCGGGTCGGTCGGCGACACCGAGGCGACACGCCGGAGCCATTCGGGGATCATGCCGCCACCCCCAGATGCTCCTCGACGACCGAAGCGACCTCGTCGGCCGACCGGAACGGGATCGGAAGCACGGCGGCGACCGATCCGTCGGCGCGGAGCAGCACCGTCACGGGAAGGACGGCGGGCGCGCCGACCGCGGCCTGCACGCGACCCGAGCCGTCCTGCACACCCGGCAGATGCACGTCGTAGTCGGCGAGCCGGCCGAGGGCGTTCGACTCGTTCGGGTCGGTGTGGACGGTGACGACGGTGACCTCCTCGCCTACCCGGGCGGCGTAGTCCTGGAGGACCGGCAGTTCCTCGGCGCAGGGAGCGCACCACCAGGCCCACAGGTTCACCACGGCGGGCTTTCCGGCGAGGGCGGCCGCGAGGTCGACGGAGGAACCGTCGCCCACGCACTCGAAGACCAGCCCGGCGAGCGGACCGGTGGGAGCGGGCGAGGACGCGCCCGGTTGCGGGCACGGATCCAGCGCGGCGGTCTCGCGCAGCGGGGCGAGGGCCTGCGCGTCGTCCTGGGGTCGGCGGTCCACGGGTGCGGCCGAGGAAGTGGCCGGTCCCGAACCGGTGGCCGGTGGAGGGTCGCTGCGGTCGCGCGGCCAGATGGCGACGATCAACGCGATGACGACGACGAGGGCTGCCAGGCTCCAGCGGCCTGCTGTGGAAGGACGCACTCCGTCACCGCCCGGCCAGCTCGAGCAGGTGCTCGGTCTCCGGTCCCTTCACCAGCGCGGCCGCGGTCTGCGGATCGGTGGGCCCGGTCCCGTAGGAGGGGCAGTCCTTCGCGAGGACACACACCCCGCATGCCGGCTTGCGTGCGTGGCACACGCGCCGACCGTGGAAGATCACGCGATGGGACAGCAGTGTCCACTCCTTGCGCTCGATGAGCGCACCCACCGCGTGCTCGATCTTGACCGGATCGGTCTCGTCGGTCCATTCCCAACGACGCACGAGCCGCTGGAAGTGGGTGTCGACCGTGATACCCGGCACATCGAAGGCGTTGCCGAGGATGACGTTGGCGGTCTTGCGGCCGATGCCGGGCAGCGCGACGAGATCCTTCAGCCGGGCCGGGACCTCGCCGTCGTGCCGCTCGAGCAGGGCCTGGCCGAGACCGATGAGCGAGTTGGCCTTGTTGCGGTAGAAGCCGGTCGAGCGGATGTACTCCTCGAGCTCGGCGCGGTCCGCCTCCGCGTACGCGCGGGCGTCGGGATACCGGGCGAACAGAGCGGGGGTCACCTGGTTGACCCGCACATCCGTGCACTGCGCCGACAGGATCGTGGCGACGGCGAGCTCGAGCGGATTCGTGAAGTCCAGTTCGCAGTAGACGTGCGGAAAAGCCTCGGCGAGGCGCCGGTTCATCCGTCGCGCGCGACGGACGAGGGCCAGTCGCGACTCCGGTCCGCGAGCCTTTCCGTTCACTCGGCGCGGGGCCGTCTCGGGGCTCTCGGACTGGGAGGCATGCACCTGATCCACTCTACGTAAACACTCTCCCCAGGATCCGGCCCCGTGTCTCTTCCGAGATCTTTCCGGTGTTTACTTCCGGGTATGCAAGCTCTTGCTGTCGTCCTCTTCCCGGTGCTGCTCATGTTGTTCGCACTGTCCATGGAACGTGTCGAAGCGCGCTTGAGCCGGTTGTCCGTCCGTGAGCAGGAAGTGGAAGAGTTCCTCGACAAAGCGGACCAGGCCGATGTCGCGGCACTCGCTCGTGAAGGTTTCCCCGGGGCCCTGGCCCGCTTCCAGCGTCGCCGCCGCCGCGGACCGAGCACCAACGGAGCGGACGATTCGGACGGCCATCTGCGCGCGCGCCGCGCCAGCTGAACGACTACTTGCCGGTAGCCTCGAGGTACCGATGATCGGGTTCGTCGATCGTTTCCGTGGTATCGGTCACTCACTCGTGCAGCGCGCACGATAGACTGGGCGCTCGTACGCCTGACAGGTGACCTGCCCGGGAAGTCCGTCGACGTGCAGACCCGGCAGTAGATGACGAATCATTCCCAAAAGGAGCGCACGTGGACGAGGTCCTGGCCAGAGCAGGCATCTTCCAAGGAGTCGAGCCCTCGGCGGTTGCGGCGCTGATCAAAGAGCTTCAGCCTGTAGATTTCCCGCGCGGCCATGTCATCTTCAACGAGGGTGAGCCCGGCGACCGGCTGTACATCATCGTTTCCGGCAAGGTGAAGCTCGGACGTCGTTCGCCCGACGGCCGCGAGAACCTCCTGACGATCATGGGCCCGTCCGACATGTTCGGCGAGCTGTCGATCTTCGATCCGGGTCCGCGCACCTCCACCGCCACCACCGTCACCGAGGTGCGTGCCGTGAGCATGGACCGCGATGCGCTCAAGGCGTGGATCGACCAGCGCCCCGAGATCGCCGAGCAGCTCCTCCGCGTGCTGGCCCGTCGTCTGCGTCGCACCAACAACAGCCTCGCCGACCTGATCTTCACCGACGTCCCCGGTCGTGTCGCCAAGGCGCTGCTCCAGCTCGCCCAGCGTTTCGGCACCCAGGAGGCCGGCGCCCTGCGTGTCACGCACGACCTGACACAGGAAGAGATCGCGCAGCTCGTCGGCGCGTCCCGCGAGACCGTGAACAAGGCCCTGGCCGACTTCGCGCACCGCGGCTGGCTGCGTCTCGAGGGCAAGAGCGTGCTGATCTCCGACTCGGAGCGTCTGGCGCGTCGCGCTCGCTGACCCACGGACATACGAAAGGCCGGGACGCTCGCTGCGTCCCGGCCTTTCGCATGTGCGTATCCCGGCCGTAGCTGCTTCGACCCAGCCGTCTGGCTGCTTCGACTCAACCGTGGCTGCGCAGGTACTCCAACTGCACGTTGACGGACTTCTCCGCCGCACCCCACAACGAGGGGTCGACGTCGGCGTAGACGTGCTCGACGACCTGCCGTGCGGAGGCTTCGGCGCCGAGGGTGCGCAGCGCACCGCGCACCTGCTCGAGCCGGCCCTCCCGGTGCGCGAGGTACTCCCGCGCGATCGTCTCGAGGTCGGGCAGCTCGGGGCCGTGCCCGGGCAGCACCGTGTAGCCACCGCCGAGGCCGATGAGCGACCTCAACGACCGCAGGTAGTCGCCGAGGTCGCCGTCGGAGTCGTCGAGCACGGTCGTGCCGCGGCCGAGGATGGTGTCGGCGGTGAGCACACTGCGGTCCTGCTCGATCACGAACGACAGCGAATCGGCGGTGTGCCCCGGGGTCGCGACGACCCGGATGCGCAGACCCGCTGCCTCGACGACGTCGCCGTCGGACAGTTGCTGCCCACCGCCGTGGCGGTGTTCCGGCAGCACTGCGTGCACCGGGCATTCCGCGAGCTGCGAGAAACGCTCCGCACCCTCGGTGTGGTCGAAGTGGCGGTGACTGATGAGGGTCGCCGCCACCGGCACCTGCGCGATCCGTTCGAGATGCCCTTCGTCCAGGGGACCCGGATCGACCACGACGCACTCGTCGCTGCCGGGGGCCCGGAGGATCCAGGTGTTCGTTCCCTCGAGGGACATGATCGAGGGGTTCTCGGCCAGGATCACCGCGGCGTTCTCGGTGACCTGGCGCAGCTGCGCGTAGGCGGGGTGGACCAGCGCCATCACATGTGCCTCTCGTGTCGGGTCCGTCGGGAGCCGCCCTCGGTCGGGGAGGGCGGCGTCAGCGTACTTCCACCATCAACTCGACCTCGACGGGAGCGCCGAGGGGCAGTTCGGCGACGCCGACGGCCGAACGGGCGTGCGCGCCGACCTCACCGAAGATCTCCCCGAGCAGTTCCGACGCGCCGTTGATGACGCCGGGCTGTCCGGTGAAGCCCTCGGCGGACGCCACGAAGCCCACGACCTTCACGACGCTCGCGATGTTGTCGAGTCCGACGAGATCGTCGACGGCGGCGAGCGCGTTGAGCGCGGCGGTGCGGGCCGCGGTCTTCGCCTCCTCCGCCGACACCTCGGCGCCCACCTTGCCGGTGTGCGTCAGCTTCCCGTCGACCAGCGGCAGCTGACCGGAGGTGTAGACGACGTCGCCGTTGCGGACGGCCGGCACGTAGGCCGCCACCGGGGCGGCGACCGGCGGCAGGGTGATGCCGAGTTCGGTCAGGCGTTCGCTCCAGGTGTTGTGCGACACGGATCAGCCCTTCGGACGCTTGAGGTAGGCGACGTGCTGCTCACCGGTGGGGCCGGGCAGGACGGTGACGAGCTCCCAACCGTCGGCACCCCACTGGTCGAGGATCTGCTTGGTCGCGTGCGTGAGCAGCGGCACGGTTGCGTATTCCCATGTGGTGGTTTCACTCATGTCCTGACCCTATCCGGCACCGTTCACCGTCCACGACTTATAGGCTCGTGATCGTGGCATCTCCGACATCACATTCCGGCGAATGGCCGGCAGGCGCCGCCCAGGCGCGACTGCACTTCGTGTCCGGCAAGGGTGGCACCGGGAAGTCCACCGTGGCCGCGGCGCTCGCGCTGGCGCTCGCCGCCGGAGGTCGCAAGGTCCTGCTCGTCGAGACCGAGGGACGTCAGGGCATCGCGCAACTGTTCGACGTGCCGCCGCTCCCGCCGGTCGAGACGAAGATCGCGACCGCGCCGGGTGGCGGTGAGGTGTCGGCTCTCGCGATCGACATCGAGGCGGCCTTCCTCGAATACCTCGACATGTTCTACAACCTCGGATTCGCAGGTCGCGCGATGCGACGGATGGGAGCGATCGAGTTCGTGACCACGCTCGCGCCGGGTCTGCGCGACGTCATCCTCACCGGCAAGATCAAGGAGACCGTGGTGCGGACCGACGCGTCGGGCGCACCCGTCTACGACGCGGTCGTCGTCGACTCCCCGCCCACCGGCCGCATCGGCAGCTTCCTCGACGTCACCAAGGCCATGGCCGATCTCGCCAAATCCGGTCCGATCCGGTCGCAGAGCGAGGGCGTGGTCCGGCTGCTGCACTCCGACCAGACCGTGGTCCATCTGGTGACCCTGCTCGAGGCTCTGCCCGTGCAGGAGACGGCCGACGCGGTGGAGGAACTCGAGGCCGCCGATCTCCGGATGGGGACGGTCATCGTCAACCGCACCGCTCCCGAGCACCTGCCCGAGGAACTCGTCGACGACGTCGCCGCCGGCCGCATCGCCGGGCCCGCGATCCGGACGACGCTGGAGAGGGTGTCCATCAGGCTCTCCGACGACGATTTCGCCGGCCTGCTGACCGAGACCATCGAGCACGCCGCGGTACTCCAGGCGCAGCAGGTGAGCGCCGCTCAACTCGACGAAGTGAAGGTGGCACGCATGTCCCTACCGGCCCTCGCCGACGGTGTCGATCTCGGTGGCCTCTACGAACTCGCCGACGTCCTCGCCGAGCAGGGTGTCCGATGAGCGCACCGATCCGGAAGGTCCTCGACGTCGCCCGCATCCTGGACGACCGCTCGTCCCGGGTGATCGTGTGCTGCGGGTCGGGAGGTGTCGGCAAGACCACCACCGCCGCGGCGCTCGCGTTGCGCGCGGCCGAACGGGGCCGCAGCGTCGTGGTGCTCACGATCGACCCGGCGCGGCGACTGGCACAGGCCCTCGGGGTCGCCTCGCTCGACAATTCACCGCAGAAGGTGGAGCTCGGGCCGGAGGCGAAGGGCGAGCTGCACGCGATGATGCTCAACATGCGTCGCACCTTCGACGACATGGTGCTCGAGCACTCGACGCCGGAGAAGGCCCAGCAGATCCTCGACAACCCCTTCTATCAGACCGTGGCGTCGTCGTTCTCCGGCACGCAGGAGTACATGGCGATGGAGAAACTCGGTCAGCTCGCGCAGAGCGACGAGTGGGATCTCATCATCGTCGACACCCCGCCGTCCCGGAACGCACTCGACTTCCTCGACGCTCCGCAGCGGCTCGGGGCCTTCCTCGACGGCCGGATGATCCGGATCTTCACGGCACCCGGGCGTGGCTTCGGCCGCCTGGTGACGGGCGCGATGGGGCTCGCGCTCAAGGCGGTCTCGACGATCGTCGGTAGCCAGATGCTGTCGGACGCGTCGGCCTTCGTGCAGTCGCTGGACTCGATGTTCGGGGGCTTCCGCGAGCGCGCCAACCGCACCTACCGGTTGCTGCAGCAGCCCGGAACCCACTTCATGGTGGTCGCGGCACCCGAACCCGATGCCCTGCGCGAGGCGTCGTTCTTCGTCGAGCGACTGTCGGGCGATCGCATGCCGCTGTCGGGCCTGGTGCTCAACCGCACCCATCCGACACTGTCGGCGTTGCCGTCCGATCACGCCCTCGCCGCAGCGGACCAGCTCGCCGAGGAGGAGGGCGTGGACGCGAAGGCCGCTGAGGCCGTTCTCCGCATCCACGCGCACCGGGCCGTGATCGCCAAGCGGGAGCTGCGGTTGCTACGCAACTTCACCGCGGCGAACCCTGCCGTCCCCGTGGTCGGGGTGCCCTCGCTGCCCTTCGAGGTCTCGGATCTCGAGGCGCTGCGGGCGGTGGGCGAGCAATTGACCCGCGAGGCGTGATGTCTCGCGGGTCATGATCTCGGCGGTTCGTGTACCGGTGAGGTGGTGACTAGACCGCGCTCTGGTGCTGTCGCTGCGCCTGGAAGAAATCGGCCCAGGACTCGACCTCGGGATGCTGCTTGAGGAGAGCACGACGCTGCCGCTCCGTCATGCCTCCCCACACGCCGAACTCGACACGGTTGTCGAGGGCGTCCGCCCCGCACTCGAGCATCACCGGGCAGTGCCGGCAGATCACCGCAGCCTTGCGCTGCGCTGCGCCACGCACGAACAGTTCATCGGGATCGACTTCGCGGCAGCGAGCCTTGGAGACCCAAGCGATGCGCGCTTCGGCCTGGTCGACGTCGAGTCGGGTCGTCGGGGTGGTCATGTGCATTCAGTTGCCCCTTTACTTTCCGAACGCCGGTTCGCGGTGTTCGAGGTCTGCGCCGTCCGTGTGCCGCAACGGCGCAAAACCTGCCCGTCAAGGTGTTATCTGCGTCACACTGATGTCTCAATCTAGGTAAACTGATGCCCACGCGCAAGGCGAACGAAACCTTTTCTGGTACGCACGTACAAAGTCCCACGTCGGAGGCGTTTTCACCTCGCCCGTCGTGCCACGCCCGCTCCCTGGAAACGGCCGGCCGGTCCCTCGCCACGTAGTGTGTAGGCGTGTCGATCCGAAGAACGGTGGCGAAGCTCGCTGGTTGCACGGCCCTCGGCGGCGTTCTCGTAGCAGGGATGCTCTTCCCGGCCGCGGGTGGTTTCGGGTACGTCTCGAACCGAGCCGCGGACACCGTCGACAACAGTTCCGCAGAGCTCGTCGAAGGTGTCGTCCCAGCCGTGACGACCATGGTCGACAAGGCGGGCGAGCCGATCGCATGGCTCTACGACCAGCGTCGCTTCGAGGTGCCCAGCGATCAGATCTCCAACGAGATGAAACTGGCGATCGTCTCGATCGAGGACAAGCGGTTCCCAGAGCACCAGGGCGTCGACTGGCAGGGCACCATGCGCGCGTTCCTCACCAACACCACGAGCGGTCAGGTCGAGCAGGGCGCCTCCACGATCGATCAGCAGTACGTCAAGAACTACCTGCTCCACGTCATCGCGAAGACCGACGCCGAACGCCGCGCGGCGATCGAGACGACGCCGGCCCGCAAGATTCGTGAGATCCGCATGGCGCTGACCCTCGACGATCAGCTCACCAAGGACGAGATCCTCACCCGGTATCTGAACCTCGTCCCCTTCGGCAACGGTTCGTTCGGCGTCCAGGACGCCGCCCAGACCTACTTCGGCATCGACGCCAAGGACCTGAACGTCCCGCAGGCCGCCATGCTCGCGGGCATGGTGCAGTCCAGCTCGGCGCTGAACCCCTACACCAACCCCGACGGCGTGCTCGCCCGTCGCAACATCGTGCTCGACACGATGATCGACAACATCCCCGAGCGCGCAGACGAGATCCGCGCCGCGAAGGAACTGCCGCTCGGCGTGCTGCCCGAGCCCAACACGCTCCCCCGCGGCTGCATCGCCGCCGACGACCGCGGCTACTTCTGCGAGTACGCGCTGCAGTACCTCGAGAACTCCGGCCTGTCGCGCGAGCAGATCGACCGGGGCGGATATCTCATCCGCACGACCCTCGACCCCGAGGTCCAGAACTCGGTCAAGGAGTCGCTCGACCGGTTCACCAGCCCCACCGTCGACGACGTGGCCTCGGTGATGAACGTGATCGAGCCGGGCCAGGATTCGCACAAGGTCCTCGCCATGGGGTCGAGCCGCAAGTTCGGTCTCGACGCCGAGGCCAAGGAGACGGTCCAGCCGCAGCCCTTCTCTCTGGCCGGTCACGGCGCCGGGTCGATCTTCAAGATCTTCACCGTCGCCGCCGCCATGGAACAGGGACTCGGCACGTCCGCCGTGCTGGACGTCCCGTCCCGCTACAACGCCCGCGGTCTGGGCGACGGTGGTGCCCGCGGCTGCCCGGCCAACTACTACTGCGTCGAGAACGCCGCGCCGTATCCGTCGCAACTGTCGGTGACCGACGCGTTGGCGCAGTCGCCGAACACGGCGTTCGTCAAGCTCATCGAGGCCACCGGTGTCGACGCCGCCGTCGACATGTCGGTGCGCCTGGGACTGCGTTCGTACCTGCAGCCGCGCACCTCCGGCTTCGGCGACCAGTCGATGGCCGAGATGCAGAAGGAACAGCACCTCGGCTCGTACACGCTCGGCCCGACGTGGATCAACGCGCTCGAGCTGTCGAACGTCGCGGCGACCCTCGCCTCGCACGGCAAGTGGTGCCCGCCCAGCCCGATCGAGGAGGTCTTCGACCGCGAGGGCAAGCCGGTGCCGATCACGCAGCAGGCCTGCGAGCAGGTGGTCGAGCCCGGTCTCGCCGACACCCTCGCCACTGCGATGAGCAAGGACACCGCTGCCGGCGGTACCGCCTCGGGCGCCGCGGGATCGGTGGGCTGGAACCTGCCGGTCGCGGCGAAGACCGGTACGACGGAGTCGCACATGTCGTCGGCCTTCCTCGGCTTCACCAACCGGTTCGCCGGTGTGGTCTACACCTACGGCGACTCCCCCACCCCCGGCGAGATCTGCTCGGGTCCGGTCCGCCCCTGCTACGACGGCAACCTCTTCGGCGGTACCGAACCGGCGCGGACATGGTTCTCGGCGATGCTGCCGGTGGCGAACAAGTTCGGCCCCATCGAACTGCCCGCCCCCGATCCCCGGTACGTCCGCGGCGCGGGCAACGCCCAGGTCCCGGACGTCACGGGCCTGCCGAAGGACCGCGCGATGCAGCGGCTGCAGGAGGCCGGATTCTCGGTCTCGGAGGCGACGATCGCCGGTGAGGAACGCGCCGGAACGGTGACGGGTACGTCCCCGAGCGGCTCGGCCGTCCCGGGCTCGACGGTCACGCTGTTCATCAGCGACGGATCGGTCCGCGTGGCTCCCACCACGAGCGCAACCCCGGCCCGCCCACGCGACCGCGAGGTGCCCGACACGACCCGGCGGTCGACGCCCGCACCCATCCCGGGACGTGAGCTCGAGCAGAGCGAGTCGAGTCCGCCAGCGGACGAGGACTCCACTCCCACGACGACACCGAGTCGCCCCGACAACTGAGCCGCAGGGCTTCCACGGCCGTGCAGTTCCCGTCGCCCCGTCCTCGTGACGGTCGACCGGAGCTGCACGGCCGTTTCGGTTACAGGCGTGAACGCACGGCCGCGGACAGGCGCTTGCCGTCGGCCTTCCCTGCCGCGATCTCGGTGGCGGCCTTCATCACCTGGCCCATGTTCTTCGGACCCGGCCGCGTGCCGAGTTCCTCCGCGACGCGCGCGAGGGCGGTGTCGACGACGTCGACGAGCTCGGCATCGGTGAGCGGGGTGGGCAGGTACTCGTCGATGATCCGTGCCTCGGCGTGCTCCTTGGCCGCGAGCTCTCCGCGTCCGTTCTCGGTGTAGACCTCGGCGGCCTCGCCGCGCTTCTTCGATTCCTTCGCGAGGACCTTGAGCACCTCGTCGTCGGACAGCTCACGCGCCTCCTTGCCGGACACCGCCTCGTTCCGGATCGCCGCGAGCAGCATCCGGAGGGTCTCGGTCCGCAGCTTGTCCTTGTCCTTCATCGCTGCGGTCAGGTCGGTCCGCAGCCTGGATTCGAGGGAGGATGTGGTGTCGCTCATGCCGGAAACGCTACGCGGGGCAGGCGAACCACGTGCGAGGACCACGCACGGCGGTACGCTGGAGAAGTGCCTGACCTGTCTGCAATTCGCCGTGTAACCCTCGGTGCTGCCGGCGCCGCCGCTCTCGGCCTCGGTTACGCCACGCTGATCGAACGGAACGCGTTCACCCTTCGCGAGGTCACGGTGCCGGTGCTCGCGCCCGGCGCGTCGACACTGCGGGTCCTGCACATCAGCGACCTGCACATGACTCCCAACCAGAAGCTGAAACAGAACTGGTTGCGCGAACTCGACGGCCTCGAGCCCGATCTCGTCGTGAACACGGGCGACAACCTGTCGCACCCGAAGGCCGTTCCGGCCGTCGTCCAGGCCCTCGGCGGACTCCTCGCCCGCCCGGGTCTGTTCGTCTTCGGGAGCAACGACTACTTCGCTCCCGTGTTGAAGAATCCGCTGGCCTACTTCGACAAGGACCACGACCGCGTCTACGGTCCTCCGCTCCCCTGGGGCGATCTGCGTGCGGCGTTCACCGAACGTGGCTGGCAGGACATGACGCACGTGCGCCGCGACATCGAGGTCGGCGGTGTGCGCATCGCCGTCGGCGGTGTCGACGACCCGCATCTCGACCGCGACCGGTACGAGACGATCGCCGGTGCGGCCGATCCCTCGGCCGATCTGCGACTGGGCATGACGCACTCCCCCGAGCCACGGGTACTCGACCGTTTCGCCGAGGACGGTTACGACCTCGTCCTCGCCGGCCACACCCACGGTGGTCAGCTGTGCCTGCCGTTCTACGGCGCGCTGGTGACCAACTGCGGGATCGACCGGTCGCGGGTGAAGGGCGCGTCGCGCTGGGGCGCCCGCATGCGACTGCACGTCTCCGCGGGGATCGGCACGTCGCCGTTCGCTCCCGCTCGGTTCTTCTGCCGCCCGGAGGCCACCCTGCTGACCCTCGTTCCGGCCTCGCGCGACACCGCGCAGCAGGCCAGCGGCAATGCGGCAGAGCGCGCCGGGTTACGTCGCTGACCAGCCGATTTAATCTTCTGCGGACTCGTGTTGTAAGCTGACCGAGGTTCAATACGGGGTGTGGCGCAGCTTGGTAGCGCGCTTCGTTCGGGACGAAGAGGTCGTGGGTTCGAATCCCGCCACCCCGACTCGTGGAAGAACTCGTCAGGGCACTTTCTCCTCACGGAGAAGGTGCCCTGACTGCATTCCGGGGCACCTGGTTCACCTCTCCGGGAAAGAACGTCCCCTCCCGTCACAAAAGATTCTTCAAGTCTGTTTTCAGGGGTCAAAACAGACTTACATACCCTAAACTGAAAGGCGGCACCGCACTCGCGAGACGCCTCGGCTCCGGTCGGGCGGGAACGGACTCGGCGGATGACGCGACGACACAGGGCCTCCCGGCAGGACGCACCGGAGAACTCCGGAGGTTCCACACTCACCAGGCCACGCCCCCGGCGACGACGGTGGCTCGCCGTCCTCGTGCTCGTCGCGTGCGCGTTCATCGCCGCGGGCTTTCCCGTCTACGTGGCCCCGCAGATCGAGATCGAGAACCTCAGCCCGTATCGCCGGGCGGACGCGATCTTCGTCCTCGGCGGTGCGATCTACGAGCGCTATCCCTACGCGCTCGAACTCGCACTCGAAGGCTTCGCACCCGAAGTCGTGGTGTCGAATCCCAACGGCGCGAAGGATGTCTGGCTGACGGACCTGTGCGACCACCCGCGCTACGAATTCCCCGTCACGTGCTTCGAACCGGACCCGCCGACCACGCGCGGTGAAGCCATGGAACTGCGTCGTCTCGCGGAGCAGCGCGGCTGGGACAGCGTCATCGTCGTGACGTTCGTGCCGCACGTCTCCCGCGCGCGCTTCATCCTCGACCGATGCTTCGACGGCGAACTCATCATGGCCGCCAGCCCGGCCGACATCGCCCTGTCGTACTGGGCATGGGCGTACGCCTATCAAACCGCTGGCTACATGAGGGCCTTCTCGCACACCGGGTGCTGAGGCGGAACGTCAGGGCAGCAACCGGTCGAGGAACCGGTTGCTGAACACCCGGTGCGGGTCGTACTGCTCGAAGGCCGCGAGCGCGGCGTCCCAACCCTGCCCGGACGGCAGGCCGGTGCGGTACATGGCCGGCACCGTCTCTCCGAGGAAACCGGGGTCGCGGTAGCCGCCCTCGTCGTCGAACGCCCAGCCCTTCGACCACTCGGACCGGAAGGTCGCGTAATCGCCCGAGTAGTGGGCGGCCATCCACTGCTCCATCTCGCGGAAGAAGGCCGGCATCCCGGCCGTTCCGGGGATGGAGACCACGTTCATCCAGATCGCGGTGTCCCAGTCGGGCCGGTCGGGGCGGGGACGCACCGGCGACAGGTCGGGCACGCCGGCGGCGTCGACGAGCACCTCGCCGGCGTCGTCGACCTTGCACAGACGCACCTCGAACGGCATGTTCACGGGGTACTGCCCGAGCGAGGCGTAGTGCGTCATCCGCTCGTGCAGCCACGTCGTGAACTCGTTGATGACGCGGGCGATGTTGTCGCGTCTCGTCACGACGACACCGCCACCGGCGACCACGCGCAGGGTCGCGGCGCGCAGGTAGAACAGCAGATCCTTGGACCAGCCCCACAGATCGTTCGTGCCGGTCGCGGCGAGTCCCGCGGCCACTGCACCGAACTGCGACGCACCGAAGGCCGGTGTGACGCCCTGGGCGCCGCGCACGACCTGTCCCAGCAGGTCGGTGAGTTCCTCGGGCAGGCTGTCGGAGAAGTAGTAGTTGTACGGGCCCTGCACCTCGCGGGACGCGGCAGGCTTCTCCGGAGAGACCGACCAGATCTTGAGCCAGGGCGTTTCGGTGAAGGGGAACCAGATCGCCTCGACCCGCCCGTGCTCCTCGACGTAGCGCTCGAAGGTGCGCCCCGGCGAGCCGGGCGGTGCGAACAGTTCGCGCCACGGGATGTCGGTGAAGCTCTGGCAGCGCACCCGGTAGTTCGCTCCGGCCTGCAGCGTCACGGAGGTGACGAAGGTGCGTCCGAGGTGGGCGAGCAGGGGGCCGATCTCCGGGTCGGCGCGGCGGAACTCGCGGAGTTCGTAGGCACCGGCCGACGGGTTCCACACCACGGCGGTCAGGGCCAGGACGAGGTTGGACAGGGAGCCGAACGACTGGCCGGGGATCACCGTCTCCCTCGCTGCCGGGTAGGTGGCGCCGTGGGCACCGATGGACAGTGCTCCCGCGATGGAGATGTCGCCGATGGCCGGCGAGTTGGCCCACCCCAGTCCGTTCGCTTCGAGCGCGGTGAGGATCGATTCGATGCTTGCGCCACCGCCGGCGGTCACGCGCGCAGGTGCGGCGCCCGCGTCGACGACGACCTGGTTCAGCTGCGACATGGTGTCGACCAGCACGACGTTCTCGATGTCCTGACCGGCCTCGAGGGTGAGCGGACTCCAGCTGTGCATCGATCCGCGGGGACGGATCCGGAAGCCGTGGGCGTGCGCCCAGTTCGCGAGGCGGACGACGTCGTCGGCGGTGCGCGCGGTCGCGGTCCACACCGCGTCGAATTGGATGGTCTTCGCCCAGTTGACGAACTGCTGCTGCGAGAGCGGGATGTCGGCGGGGAAGTCCGGGGGCGCCGGGATCGTCGCGGCCGGGTCGCCGAGCGGCACGGCCCCCGCGAGCGTCCATCCCGTGCCTGCAAGGACGGCCGCTCCTGCGGCTGCTCCGAGAAGACCGCGACGACTGAGTGTGGGACCAGAGGCTCGAGCGCTCACGAGGGCGGGTTCCGTTCTGTTCTGCGGGCACGGACTCCGCAAAAATAGAACAAGTTCTCTTTATTCTCCAGTACCGCTACCGGTTTGCTGTGCCCTCGCTCCAGAACGACAGGCCCGAGGCCTCCAATGTGCCGAGGATGTGCTCGGGCGCGCCGTCGACCGACCAGACCGCCATCGCGACCGCCGCCACGGTGAGGGCAGGGCCGAGAATGCCGAGTTCGAACGCGCCACCCGCACGGATGGACAACACCGACGGCAGCTTGATCTCCCACCAGCGCGACCCGCGCCAGGGCACGAACGGCGCGAGGAAGGGGATGCCCTCCTTGGTGATGGCGTCGCCGAGACAGTGCGTCGCGCATCCGAGCGCCACCGCGACCCCCAGGCCCGTCGACGCGACCTCCTGCGGGAACCATGTCCACGACAGGACCGACAACGCTGCCGCACTCAGGGTGACGACCACCCATCCGCGCTTCTTCGCCCACGACCCGAACAACCCGCGCAGCGCGAGACCGAGAGTGACGAACAGGACCCCGATGATCGCTTCTCTGCCGAAGCTCGCGACGAGCGCCGAGACTCCGGCGCCGAGCAGCGCCGCGAACAGCGCGGTGTGCGTCATGGTGCGGTGTCCACCGCGCCGCTTCCGGTCGCGACTGCCCTTGGTGAGCGAGTAGTAGCCGAGCGAGACGGCGTCGACACCCTTCGCGAAGGTCTGGCTCACGGGTCCGAACGACCTCGCGACCGTCGACTGCGCGGTATCGAGATCCGGAAGCAGGGCCGCCCCCGAACACACCGCCGCGAAGGCGAAGGTCTCCGCGGTGGATGCGGGCGCACCCCAGTCGGGAGGAAGCAGATCTGCGACGACGAGCCCCACCAGCGCCCCGGATACTGCATGGGTAGGACCCATCACCATGTCGGACAACACCTTTCGACGAACGTGCGCGAATCCGATCCGGCATGACGACGCCGACCCGGATCTCCAACCTAACAACCACAACCGACACAGCTGTCACACGCGTGTTCGAACAGCCGATATGTTCGACGGACGCCGGCAGGGCCGCCCACCGTAAGAGGTGGACGACCCTGCCGTCTGTGCCGAAATCCTCGTTTGCGAGGAAGATGGAGTTGTCGTCGTCGGATGGAGGGAGAGCGACATGGACACCACGCTGATCGTGCTGGCGCTGGCAGCCCTGATCTACTGGTGGGGACTGCTCTGATCCCGCCGCATCTCCCCCGGTGACGGGTCAGGCCCCGGCGCGCACGCCCGCCTCGACCCGCTTGCCGAGTTCCTCGTCGACATTGCGCCAGTACTCGAAGATCCGCTCGTAGAGCGCCTCCGAGGTACCACCGAGGACGTGCCCGACGATGTTGCCCACGAGGCGTTCACGCGCCGCGTCGTCCATCACGTCGCGGAAGAGCGTGCCCGCCTGACCGAAGTCGTCGTCCTCGGGGTGCTGCACGTATCCCGCGCGCACGGCCTCGGTCCCGAAGTTCCACAGACCTTCGTCGCCGGCCCGCTCGGGATCGGCGTGCGGACCGCCGAAGCTGTTCGGTGCGTAGACCGGAGTCTGCGGATCGTTGAAGCTGTAGGCCATGTTGCCCTCCTTGCTGTAGGAGTCGACACGGGCGGCCTTCGCGGAGTTCACCGGCAGCTGTGCGTGGTTGACGCCGATGCGGTAGCGGTGGGCGTCGGCGTAGGAGAACACGCGGCCGAGCAGCATCTTGTCGGGCGAGAAACCGATGCCCGGCACGACGTTCGACGGGGCGAACGCGGCCTGCTCGATCTCCGCGAAGAAGTTGCGCGGGTTGCGGTTCAGGGTCATGGTGCCGACCTTGATCAGCGGGTAGTCCTTCTGCGACCACACCTTGGTCAGGTCGAACGGGTTGAACCGGTAGTTCTCCGCCTCCGCGACCGGCATGATCTGCACGTGGAGCGTCCAGCTCGGGAACTCGCCGCCCTCGATCGCCTTGTAGAGGTCGGCGCGGTGGTAGTCGGGATCCGAGCCGGCGAGACGGTCGGCCTCGTCCTGGGTGAGGAACTCGATGCCCTGGTCGGTCTTGAAGTGGTACTTCACCCAGAAGCGCTCACCGTCGGCGTTGATCCACTGGTAGGTGTGCGAACCGAAACCGTCCATGTGGCGCCACGTGCGCGGCAGGCCACGGTCGCCCATCAACCAGGTGACCTGGTGTGCGGTCTCGGGACGCAGGGTCCAGAAGTCCCACTGCATGGTGTGGTCGCGCAGGCCGGAGCCGGGCAGACGCTTCTGCGAGTGGATGAAGTCGGGAAACTTGATCGGGTCCTTGATGAAGAAGATCGGCGTGTTGTTGCCGACGAGGTCGTAGTTCCCGTCCTCGGTGTAGAACTTCAGGGCGAAACCGCGCGGGTCGCGCCAGGTGTCGGGGCTGCCCTGCTCACCGGCGACCGTCGAGAAACGTGCCAGCATCTCGGTTTTCGCACCCGGTTGGAACAGCTTCGCCTTCGTGTAGGCGGAGACGTCCTCGGTGACGACGAGTTCGCCGAACGCGCCGCCGCCCTTGGCGTGCACGACACGCTCGGGTACCCGCTCGCGGTTGAAATGTGCGAGCTTCTCGAGCAGGTAGTGATCGTGGAGCAGGATCGGGCCCTGGGTGCCGGCGGTCAGCGACTCGTTGTCGCTGGCGACGGGGATACCGACGTTGTTCGTGGTGTAACGGGCATTCGTCATGGTGACCTCCGAATACGGGTGTTCCGGGTCTCGGGACACGAAGCCGGCGGTTCGACCCGCGAAGGGGCCGGACCACCGGTGGAGCGAGTGGGCGCTAGTCGGCGCGGCAATCGGGGCACAGGCCCCAGAAGGTGACCTCTGCTTCGTCGATGACGAAGCCGTGGTCGTCGGACGGCGTCAGGCAGGGCGCGGCCCCGACGACGCAGTCGATGTCGACGACCGTGCCGCACGCGCGGCACACGAGGTGGTGGTGGTTGTCGCCGATGCGGGTCTCGTACCGTGCGGGTGATCCGGCCGGTTCTATCCGGCGGAGCAACCCGTTCCCCACGCATGCCTTGAGTACGTCGTACACGGCCTGCGTCGACACCGAGCCGAGTTCGTCGCGCACGTGGGCGGCGATTCCGTCCGCATCGGAATGCGGATGCTCGGCAACGGTTCTCAGTACGGCAACGCGGGGAGCGGTCACCCGCAGACCCACGGAGCGCAGTTGCTCCTTGGGGTCGAAGTGATGCTCGTGTCCTTGTTGCATGACACCAAGTATGCCCCTTTTCTGGAATAAGTCAAGAAAAGGATCGGTGCGACCGGCACCGCGGCGCACCCACGACACCGGTCGACCTACACCCGCGACACGACTCGCGACGCTCCCGTGGACATCCGTCCGGAGGTGATGACGATGCCGTGATGGGTGCCCGGACGCAGCCAGCGGCTCAGCGTCGGTCCCTCTGCCGCGACGGTCACCCGCGCGTAGCGGAACTTCCCCCGCAGCCGGGCCGTGGCGCGCTCGACGGCGCCACCGGGGATCGGCTGGGCGAAGGTCAACCCACCCGCGATCGGCAGTTCCGGGCCCTTCGGCGCGGCCGAGGTGGCCACGCTCCATCGGGCGCCGGTCGCGGAGAAGTCGCCGAGGACGTCGCCGTCGAACTTCGCGAGCACCTTCGGCAGCTTCCAGTGCTCGCGACCACCGTGTACCGACGGCTCGGAGTCGACGGCGATGAACGGCACCGCCATCGCCGGGATCAGGCCGCGACGCAGCACCGGGCTGGCCAGCACCTCGCGGTACGGCCCGACGGGCGAATCGAGGTAGTCGACCATCATCGCGAGCGTGATGGGCAGGGTCGCGCCGGTCGGCCCGTACTGGGCGGCCTCCGGGGTGCTGCGATGCCACCAGAGGGTGGCCCGCACGGCGGCCGGCCAGGGCGGTGGCGGCGAGACCGGATAGTCGGTGCGTTCGTCCTCGCTCTCAGGCACTGTCCAGAGCACGGGCGCTCTCCTTCCGAACGGGGGTGATGGGGAGCCGCAGCGCCGCAGGGGCCTCGACGGGCACGACCGGTCGCACGGGCTGCACCGGCTGCACGGGTTCGTAGGCCGACCCGAGCGGAGGCCGGTTGTCCTTCTCCCCCTTGTTCGGCCACAGCGCCAGCGCACGTTCGGCCTGCGCGGTGATCGTGAGGGACGGGTTCACGCCGAGGTTGGCGCTCACCGCGGAACCGTCGACGACGTGCAGACCCTCGTGCCCGTAGACACGCAGGTACGGGTCGACGGTGCCGGTACGCGGCGAGTCACCGATCGCGCACCCGCCGAGGAAGTGCGCGGTCATCGGGATGTTGAACAGGTCGGCGATCGACCCGCCGGCGTCACCGTCGATCTTGTCGGCGACGCGGCGAACCGCTTCGTGGCCCACCGGGATCCACTCGGGCGGCGGGGTGCCCGGACCCTGCTTGCTGGTCAGGCCCCGGCCGATCGGCGTGCGCCGCGTCGCGAGCTCGAGCGAGTTGTCGTCGGTCTGCATCACGAGAGCGATGACCGTGCGCTCGGACCAGTTCCGCACAGACAGCGAACGGAGGAAGGCGGCGGGATTCTTCGCGGCGACACCGAAGAACTTCAGCAGTCGCGGCATCCGCGTGCCACCGTCGACGAGCAGCGCCTGGAGCAGACCGATCAGGTTGCTGCCCTTGCCGTACCGCACCGGTTCGATGTGGGTGTGGTCGTCGGGGTGGAAGGACGACGTGATGGCCACGCCCTTCGTGTAGTCGACGACACGGTCCTGTGCGGTCGCGGCGAGCACCGCCTCGGAGTTGGTGCGCACCACGGTGCCGAGGGCCGGCGACAGGTTCGGCAGGTCACCGGTCTCCCGGCTCGCGAGCAGCAGGCGCGCCGTGCCGTAGGTGCCGGCCGCGATCACCACCTGGTCGGCAGTGAAGACCTTGCGGCGCTTCCTGATGCCGTTCGTGCTGCGGGTGTGGACCTCGTATCCACCACCGGCCCGGGGCACCACACGGGTCACCGTCGTGAGGGCGTGGATCTGCGCGCCCGCCTTCTCGGCGAGGTAGAGGTAGTTCTTGACGAGCGTGTTCTTCGCTCCCACACGGCAACCCGTCATACAGCTGCCGCACTCGGTGCAGCCGGTGCGGTCGGGGCCGGCTCCACCGAAGAACGGGTCGGGCACCGTCCTGCCGGGCTCGTCGAAGAACACACCGACCGGGGTGGTCGTGTAGGTGTCGCCCACACCCATCTCGTCGGCGACCTGACGCATCACCTCGTCCGCGGGCGTGGTGCTGGGATTGGGGCGGACGCCGAGCATCCGTGCCGCCTGGTCGTAGTACGGCGTCAGTTCCGCTTCCCAGTCGGTGATGTGACCCCACTGCGGGTCGCGGAAGAAGGGCGTCGGCGGCTTGTACAGGGTGTTGGCGTAGTTCAGCGACCCGCCACCCACACCTGCTCCGGCCATGACGAGCACGTTGGGCAGCAGGTGCATGCGCTGCACCCCGTAACACCCCAGCTGCGGTGCCCACAGGTACTTGCGCAGCCGCCAGCTCGTCTTGGGCAGCTCGTCGTCCTCGAAGCGTCGTCCGGCCTCGAGAACACCTACCTTGTATCCCTTCTCGGTGGCGCGCAGTGCAGCGACGCTACCGCCGAACCCTGAGCCGATGACGAGGACGTCGTAGTGGGTCATGCGCTCGCTCCTGCCGTCGCCCTGCCTCATGCGCTCGATCCTGCGGTCACCTTGCCTCATGCGTTCGCTCCTGCGGTCGCTCGGTGCTCTGTGTAGCTCTCCGGGTCGAACTGCTTGGTCCGCGCCCGGTACTGCCACGTGAAGGTCGGCCACATCACGGAGTTGCGGCCCTTCTCGTCGATGTACCAGCTGCTGCAACCACCCTGGTTCCAGACCGTGTTGTTCAGCGCCGGGTCGAGATCGGCGGTGTAGCGGCACACTGCCTCGTCGCGCACCTCCACGGCCGCGACTCCGCGACGCTCCATCGTGCGCAGCGCGTCGGAGATGTAGTTGGCCTGGGATTCGAGCATGTACACGATCGAGCTGTGGCCGAGATTGGTGTTGGGGCCGTACATGAGGAACAGGTTGGGGAAACCGGGCACGGTGATGCCGAGATAGGCCGAGGGACTGCCGTCCCACGTCTCGGCGAGGGTGCGACCGTCGCCACCACGGATGTGGTGCGCGACAGGCGGTTCCGTAGGCGTGAAGCCGGTGCCGAAGATGATGGTGTCGACCGGGTACTCGGTGCCCTTGTCGTCGACGACACCGTTCTCGGTGACCGCGGTCAGACCGGAGGACACCACGTCCACCTTCGGCCGGGTGATGGCCGGGAACCAGTCGTTGGACAACAGGATCCGCTTGCACGTGATCGCAAAATCGGGGGTCAGACGCTTGCGCAGCTCGGGATCGCGCACGTTCTTGCGCAGCACCTGGCGTGCCCGGACCTCGAACAGCGGCAGGAGGTACTGGCGGGCGAAGGGCTTCGTCATACCGACGACGTAGATCTCCTTCTGCCCGTACACGAATCCGCGCATGAGCTTCTGGGCCAGGGGGAATCGACGATAGAGCGTGCGGACCGACCGCGCGATGACGTGGTCGTGCTTGGGCATCACCCAGGAGGCGGTGCGCTGGAACAGGGTGAGATGGTCGACGCGGTCGACGATCGCCGGCACGAACTGGATGGCCGAGGCGCCGGTACCGATGACGGCGACGCGCTCACCCGTGAGGTCGTGGTCGTGATCCCATTCGGCCGAGTGGAACTTCTTGCCGCGGAACAACTCCAGTCCGGGAACCTTCGGGTAGGTGGGCGTGGAGAGGGCGCCGGTGGCGGCGACGAGCACGTCGGCCGTCAGGTCACCGCGGGACGTGGAGATCCGCCACACGGCGCGCTCGGCGTCCCACTGGGCCTCGCGCAGTTCGCACCCGAACATGGTCCGGTCGGTCACGCCCTGCTCACGTGCGACGCGGCGGAGGTAGGCGTAGATCTCCTCCTGGGTGCCGTGCGCTCGCGACCAGTCGGGTTCGGGCGCGAAGGAGAACGAGTACAGCGCGCTCGGAACATCGCATGCGGCACCGGGATAGGTGTTCACACGCCAGGTTCCGCCGACGTCGTCACCGCGCTCGAGGACGAGGACGTCGGCGTCGGGGTTCTCACGCAACAGCGTTGCGGTCATACCGATGCCGCCGAAGCCCGCGCCGACGACGAGCGTGTGCACGTGATCGGGAAGCAGTGCGAGACTCATTTCATCACCAGCGCCTTCCAGACCGGGAGCAGGCGCTCCCGGAATTCTCGATCGGATTCGGGGGTACGCATCAGGGCCGAGACGGCGAAGCCCCGGGCGATTTCGATGCTGAGGTCGATGTGGTCGGGCGAGACCCTGTCGCCCATGATCTCCAGGCAACCCGTGCGGAGCGCGTCCGAGACCTTGCGTTCGAGCGGGATCATGGCCTCGTGCAGGGACGGATCGGTCCGCGCCGCGACCCACAGTTCGAGTGCTGCGGCGAAGAGCGGGCCGGAGAAGGCGTCCATGAGCGCCTCGAAGCCGTGCTCCGGGTCGGGCCGTTTCTCGAGGATCTCCTGCAGCCGTTTGTCGACGAGGTGCTCGACCGCCGCAACGACGAGGTTCTCCTTCGTCGGGAAGTGGTGGAGCTGGGCGCCTCGCGAGACTCCGGCGCGTTTGGCGATGCCCTGCGTGCTGGTGCCCGAATAGCCGTGCTCGACGAGCGAGTCGACCGCGGCGTCGAGCAGCTTGGCTCGCGTCGCGGCTGTGCGTTGCGCCTGGGTACGACCACCGTTCGGCACAGTGTCCTGGATCACGCTTCGCAGCGTAACGGTAAATCAACAAACAGTCCAGACTGCTTGTAAATATTTCCGGAGCATCCCGGACCGTCCCCGAAACGCGACGGAGCGGGTGGACCCGGAAGAGGTCCACCCGCTCCGTCGAGAAGGTCGGAAGTCGCCTAGACGAGCAGCTCCGCGATCTGGATGGTGTTCAGCGCGGCGCCCTTGCGCAGGTTGTCGCCCGAGACGAAGAGCGCGAGACCGCGGCCCTCCGGAGCACCCGGGTCCTGGCGGATACGGCCCACCAGCGAGACGTCGTCGCCGGCAGCGGCGAGCGGGGTCGGCACGTCGACGAGGCGGACGCCCGGAGCATTCGCGAGCAGCTCCTGCGCACGCTCGACCGACAGCGGCCGCTCGAACTCGGCGTTGATCGACAGCGAGTGTCCGGTCACGACGGGAACGCGCACGCACGTACCCGAGACGAGCAGGTCCGGCAGGCCGAGAATCTTGCGCGACTCGTTGCGCAGCTTCTGGTCCTCGTCGGTCTCGCCCGAGCCGTCCTCGACGATCGACCCGGCAAGCGGGACGACGTTGAACGCGATGGGCGCGACGTACTTGTTCGGGGCCGGGAAGTCGACGGCGTCGCCGGCGTGGACGAGCTTGTCGGCCTCGTCGGCGACTGCGCGCACCTGGCCGACCAGTTCCTCGACGCCCGCCAGGCCGCTACCGGAGACAGCCTGGTAGCTCGACACGATCAGACGCTGGAGTCCGGCCTCGTCGTGCAGTGCCTTGAGCACCGGCATCGCGGCCATCGTGGTGCAGTTCGGGTTGGCGATGATGCCCTTCGGCGGGTTCTTCACCTGCTCCGGGTTGACCTCGCTCACGACGAGCGGGACCTCGGGGTCCTTGCGCCACGCCGACGAGTTGTCGACGACGATCGCACCGGCGGCCGCGAAGCGCGGAGCCTGTTCCTTGGAAAGGGTGCCACCGGCCGAGAACAGCGCGATGTCGATGCCCTTCAGATCCTCGTCGGAGGTCGCCGCGACGTCCTCGACCACGATCTCCTCACCGCGGAACGGCAGCTTCTTGCCGGCCGAGCGGGCCGACGCGAAGAACCGGACGGTGTCGGCCGGGAAGTTGCGCTCCTCGAGGAGGGTGCGCATGACGATCCCGACCTGCCCCGTGGCGCCTACAACTGCAATGGTGGTCACGATTACCGCCCCGTTCCTGCGTGCACGACGGCCTCTTCGTCGCCGCCGAGCTCGAACGCCGCGTGCAGAGCGCGCACGGCGTCGTCGAGTTCGTTGTCATCCACGAGCACGGAGATGCGGATCTCCGACGTCGAGATCAGGTCGATGTTGATGCCGGCGTCGGCGAGGGCCTCGCAGAACTTGGCCGTGACGCCGGGGTGGCTCTTCATGCCGGCACCGACGAGGGAGACCTTGCCGATGTGGTCGTCGAAGAGGACCTGGGTGAAGCCGATATCGCCCTGCTGCTTGGTGAGGAGCTCGACCGCGCGCGGGCCGTCGCTCTTCGGGCAGGTGAAGGTGATGTCGGTCTTGCCGGTCTCGACCTTCGAGATGTTCTGCAGCACCATGTCGATGTTGATCTCGGCGTCGGCGACGGCGCGGAACACCTTGGCGGCGTAACCGGGGGTGTCGGGGATACCGACGACGGTGATCTTCGCTTCGCTGCGATCGTGCGCAACGCCGGTGATCAGGGCCTCTTCCACAGGGATGTCCTCCATCGATCCGGACACGATGGTGCCGGGCTTGGTGGTGTACGACGAACGAACGTGCACGGGCACGTTGTAGCGGCGGGCGTACTCCACGCACCGCAGCATGAGAACCTTCGCGCCGCACGCGGCGAGCTCGAGCATCTCCTCGAAGGAGACCTTCTCGAGGCGCTGCGCGTCCTTGACGATGCGCGGGTCCGCGGAGAACACGCCGTCGACGTCGGTATAGATCTCGCAGACGTCCGCGTTCAGCGCGGCGGCGAGTGCGACGGCGGTCGTGTCCGAACCGCCACGACCGAGAGTCGTGATGTCCTTGCTGTCCTGGCTCACGCCCTGGAAGCCTGCGACCAGCACGATGCTGCCCTCGTCGAGGGCGGCGCGCACGCGGCCGGGGGTGACGTCGATGATCTTCGCCTTGCCGTGGCTGCCCGTGGTGATCACTCCGGCCTGGGAACCGGTGAACGACCGGGCCTCCGCGCCGAGCGAGTGGATTGCCATCGCGACGAGGGAGTTGGAGATGCGCTCACCGGAGGTGAGAAGCATGTCCATCTCGCGGGCCGGCGGGGCCGGGCACACCTGCTGCGCGAGATCGAGGAGTTCGTCGGTCGTGTCTCCCATGGCCGAGACGACGACCACGACGTCGTTGCCCGCCTTCTTGGTCTCGACGATCCTTTCAGCGACGCGCCGGATCCGCTCGGCCGTCGAGACCGAGGATCCTCCGTACTTCTGGACGACGAGTGCCACGCTGGCCAACCTCCGGGTTTCGGGAACAAGTCCAGTGGCCCAGCTTACCGACCGCGGCTTCCATCGACCCGGGGCATCTCAGGAAAGTGTCGTGCGCAACAACATGACGTTGTAGTCCCCCCACCGCGAGGCGGTGAAGTAGAGGTCCGTATCCGTGGACCACGGGTGGATGAACGGAGCGTAGAGACCACCGATCTCACGGTGGGTGACCAGCACGCGCGCTTCGCTCCACGGTCCCTCGGGTCTCGCGGACGTCCTCATCTCGATCGTGCCGTTCGCCTCGTTGCCGTAGAGCATGACGAACTCACCACCGAGGAACTGCACCGACATCTCTCCGACGGCGGGCGGCACGACCGGGGTGGCCGCGGCGGCGTCGCCGGGCACCCAGCCGTCACCGTTCCAGTACTCGTAGGCGGCCAGATCCAGCAGAGCGGTCTCGGGGACGCGGGAGACGAAGGCCGCGCCGAATCGGCCCTGCGGTGTGCCGAAGTCGTAGACGTATCCCTCGTGGCGGACGTAGGCGTGCTGCTGGAAGTTCTCGTTACCGGTGGACAGCTGCTGCACCGTGGGTACGTCGAGCGGCAGGTTGATCCGTGCCGTCGCCGGGTCGAGCGCCCAGGTCTCCCCGTTGTCCGCCGAGGTCGCGATCATCGACGCGTTGGTCCACCACTCACCGTGGTCGCCCCAGGACCGCACCGACATGAAGTTGATGTACTGGATGCCGTCGACGGCGATCCCGGCCGTGGGGATCACGGTGATCTCGACGCCGTCGATCGCGAGGCTGCCCACGAGTTCACGGGAGAAGTCGGGTGCGGAGGGCAGGACGGGCGAACCCGCACGCGGGTCGCCGGGCACCGGATCGGGCACGTCGATGCCGTCGGAGAGATCGGCGTCGGTGGTGCGCATGAGGACGTTGTGCCGCCACTGCTGATCGGGCAGCGAACAGTCTCCGAAGGTGTCGCCGAAGGCCATGAGAACCTGACGTGCGTCTCCTTCCTCTCCGTTGTCCCACATGATGCCGAGGTCGGTTCCCGAGATGGAGAACCTGTCGTAGGTCCTGTTGGGGCTGCGCGGACCGGTCACCCAGGCCACGGTGCTGGTGGGGCCCGGTCCGAGTGCCGGTAGCGGCCCCTGTGGTCCCTGGGGTGCGAGTCCCCCGCTCCCCGATCCGCTGCTCCCGAGCCGGGGTCCGGACGATCCCGTTCCGAAGGATCCGGAACCCGAACCCGAGCCGGGGAGGCCCGAGCCGGAGCCCGATCCGAGGAGCCCGGAGTCGCAGGGTTCGGCGTGCGCCGCCGGGGCGGAGACCGCCATGAGCCCGAGCGCCAGCAGTGCACTGCACGAGCCGGCGGCCGCCGTGCGCAACGATCCCATCGACACGCCCTTCACCCGTGGTGTTACCAAAGATATCGGTGATACCGGTGTTACTGATGTTGCGGGAGTTACGTTCGGTAACGCTAGGGGCGCAGGTACCGCTCTGTCAGGCGCGTTCGTATCGATCGGGTCACGACATCACCGCCGCCGGGTCACACGAAACGTGTGCGTGTGGGAGGCACCACTTGGTCGCGGTGGGGGATGGCGCGATACACTGCAGGACATGCAGCGCGCGCTTCTCCTCGGCCGCCGCGGCGGGATCTGACCAGACCGGCTTCCCGTCGCGGGGTTTCGACGCGCCGGTCGATATTCGATCTGGGCCCACAGGTCCCCTTTTCTCTTTGGAGTTACGTCATGTCACCCGCCGACGCTTTCACCTCCGGCTCGCGCACCATCACGCCGCCGAGCAAGCCGGCCCCGGCCGACCAGCCGTCGTGGAACAAGCAGAAGAACTCGTCGATGCCGACCTACCGGTACCGGCCGTTCGCCGAGGAGGTCGAGGCGATCTCGCTGCCCGACCGCACCTGGCCCGACAAGATCATCGATCGCGCCCCTGCGTGGTGCGCCGTGGACCTGCGCGATGGAAACCAGGCGCTGATCGACCCGATGAGCCCCGCCCGTAAGCGGCGCATGTTCGATCTGCTCGTACGCATGGGTTACAAGGAGATCGAGGTCGGTTTCCCGTCCGCGAGCCAGACCGATTTCGATTTCGTCCGCGAGATCATCGAGGACGGCGCGATTCCCGACGACGTCACCATCCAGGTGCTGACGCAGTCCCGTCCCGAACTGATCAAGCGCACCTTCGAGGCGTGCGCCGGGGCGCAGAACGTGATCGTGCACTTCTACAACTCGACGTCGATCCTGCAGCGCCGCGTGGTCTTCCGCGCCGACAAGGAGACCGTCAAGAAGATCGCGACCGACGCCGCCGAACTGGTGCTCGAGGAGGCGAAGAACCACCCCGACACCAACTGGCGCTGGGAGTACTCCCCCGAGTCGTACACCGGAACCGAGCTGTCGTACGCCAAGGATGTCTGCGACGCGGTCGTCGAGACCCTGGGCGCGACCCCCGAGAACCCGGTGATCATCAACCTGCCGGCCACGGTCGAGATGGCCACCCCCAACGTCTACGCCGACTCGATCGAGTGGATGCACCGCAACCTGGCGAAGCGCGACTCGATCATCCTGTCGCTGCACCCGCACAACGACCGCGGCACGGGTGTCGCCGCGGCCGAGCTGGGCTACCAGGCCGGCGCCGACCGCATCGAGGGCTGCCTGTTCGGCAACGGTGAGCGCACCGGCAACGTCTGCCTGGTGACCCTGGGCATGAACATGTTCAGCCGCGGCGTCGACCCGCAGATCGACTTCTCGAACATCGACGAGATCCGCCGCACGGTCGAGTACTGCAACCAGCTGCCCGTCCACGAGCGCCACCCGTACGGCGGCGACCTGGTCTACACCGCCTTCTCCGGCAGCCATCAGGACGCGATCAACAAGGGCATCGACGCGATGAAGGTCGACGCGGACGCCGCCGGTGTCGACATCGACGACCACACCTGGGCCGTGCCGTACCTGCCGATCGACCCGAAGGACGTCGGCCGCACCTACGAGGCCGTGATCCGCGTGAACTCGCAGTCCGGCAAGGGCGGCATCGCGTACATCATGAAGCACGACCACGGCCTGAACCTGCCGCGTCGCCTGCAGATCGAGTTCTCGCAGGCCGTGCAGAAGGTCACCGACGGTGAGGGTGGCGAGGTCAGCCCCAAGGAGATGTGGGACATCTTCCACGAGGAGTACCTGGCCCCGATCTCGCCGCTCGAGCGCATCCGGCAGAAGGTCACCGCGGCCGAGACCGACGACGGTGAGGACACCATCTCCGCGGTGCTGAAGGTCGACGGCGTGGAGAAGGAGATCTCCGGCAGCGGCAACGGCCCGCTGGCGGCCTTCGTCGACGCCCTCGAGTCGCTGGGTTACCAGGTGGCCGTCCGCGGCTACGCCGAGCACGCCATGTCCGCCGGCGACGACGCGAACGCCGCGGCCTATGTCGAGGCCGACGTCACGCGTCCCGACGGCACGACCGTCCTGGTGTGGGGCGTGGGCATCGCCCCGTCGATCACCACGGCGTCGCTGCGCGCGATGGTCTCCGCGGTGAACCGCTCGCACCGCTGATCTTCTCGAAGCCGAATGCGGTGGACCCGGACGGGTCCACCGCATTCGTCGTTTCGGGGATTTTCACCCCGACAATTCATCTCGGAAATACCGTTTCGGGCAATTACCGCACTCTCCGGAAAGATACAGTTCCGAATGTTCGACGAGAACGAACCCGTTCACGGGTGATATCCGTCGAATTCCGCAATTCTCGTCTCGCAGAGTCGTTCTTCTCGAACCCGGAGTGTGCGTATGGAATTCATGGACATCATCTGGTACATCATCGTCTGCTTCGCATTCATCGCGTACCTGATCATGCTGTGGATGATCATCGGGGATCTGTTCCGCAACCGGGAACAGTCCGGCTGGGTCAAGGCGATCTGGATCGTCTTCCTGTTCATCTTCCCGTGGCTGACGGGTCTGATCTATCTGATCGTCCACGGCAGCGGCATGGCCGAACGGTCCGCGAAGGAAGCGGCGCAGTACAAGGCCGTGCAGGACGACTACATCCGCTCGGTCGCCGGCAAGTCGCCCGCCGAGCACATCGCCGACGCGAAGAAGCTGCTCGACGACGGTGTCATCGACCAGGCCGAGTTCGACGCGCTGAAGGCCAAGGCACTCGCCTGACCCCGCGCTCGTTCACATCGACAGCTTCCGTGCCGCCGCGGCACGGAAGCTGTCGAGCACTGCGCCCACGGCGGGCCGTCGCGCCGCCCCCGGGCGGGTGACGAGCTCGTAGATCCGCGCCGCACGCACACCGGCCAGCGGCAGACGTACCAGCGCCGGATGCAGAACCGAATACCGCGGCAACAACGCCACCCCGTGTCCCGCCGCAACGAGTTCCTCGATGACGCGGAAGTCGTTGATGCGGTGCACGACCCGTGCCCGGATGCCCGTCACCGCCGCGACGGAGAGCAACACGTCGTCGACGGGGAATCCACCCCGCACGCTGATCCAGCTCTCCCCCACCAGTTCGTCGACCTGCACGCGGTCCTGCGTCGCGAGCCGGTGCTCCGGCGGGAGGACGACATCGATCGGTTCGCGCATCAGCGTCTCGACGTGGACACGCGGGCCGGACAGCGGCGCCGAATGCTCGTCGCGGTGGGTGAGCACCACGTCGTAGTCGGCGAGCAGGGCGGGCGCGGCCGAGGCCGGGACGTCCTCGTCGCTCACGTCCAACTCGACGCCGATCGTCCCGGCCGCTTCGAGCACGGCCGGTAGCAGGAGCGCTGCCCCGGAGGGGAACGACGCCACGCGCACCCGCCCCCGGGGCGACCGGGCGTAGGCGGTCATCTCGTCGGCGGCCCGGTCGAGGGCGTCGAGCACCTCGTCGGCTCGCACCACGAGCGCACGACCCGCATCGGTGAACCGCAGGCGCCGGCCGTCGGGTTCGAGCAGGGGCACTCCCGCCTCCCGCGCGAGCACCTTGAGCTGCTGCGAGACGGCCGAGGGTGTCATCGACAACGCTGCGGCGGTCGCGGCCACGGTCCCGCGGTCGGCGAATTCGCGCAGTATCCGCAATCGCACGACATCCATGTAGTAAAACTACACATTTCCTTCAGAAACATTCGCTTGTCCTGATTGTTTCCTGCGCAAAGAATTGACGGCATGTCGTTCCGGGACCGTCTGCTCGCACTCACCGTCGTAGTGCTCTGGGGATGCAACTTCCTCGCGATCAGATTGGGCCTCGACCACTTCCCGCCGTTCTTCTTCGCCGGTCTGCGCTTCGCGATCATCGCCGTCCCGGTGCTGCTGTTCGTCCCGCGACCCGCCGTTCCCCTGCGCTGGCTCCTCCTCTACGGCGCCGGGTTCGGATTCGCGCAGTTCGCCTTCCTGTTCTGGGCGATGGAGGCCGGTCTGCCCACAGGCCTCGCGTCGCTCGTACTGCAGTCGTCCGCACCCTTCACGGTCCTGCTCGCCGCACTGTTCCTGCACGAACGGCTCGACGGCGTCCGCCTCGCCGGTCTGGTGGTCGCCGTATCCGGCATGGTGATCGTCGCCGTGGGGCAGGGCGCCGCGGACGCGAGCCTGATCCCCATGACCCTCGCGTTGCTGGCCGGTCTGTCGTGGGCGGTCGGCAACATCGGGACCCGCAAGGCGGGCGCCGGTGACCCCATGCGCCTGATGCTGTGGATGTGCGTCGTGCCCGTGCTCCCCTTCTTCGGGGTCTCCTGGTTCGTCGAGGGCCCGCAGGCGTGGTCCACCCTCGGTACCGCCGTCACCACCGCGGACGGAGGCCTCGCGCTGGCCGGACTCGCCTACGTCGTACTGGCGGGCACGATCGCCGGCACCGGCATCTACGCCTCGCTGCTGTCGCGCTATCCCGCCGGGACCGTCGCCCCGCTCTCCCTCATGGTGCCGGTCGTCGGGTTCACCGTCGCGTGGATCACGCTCGGCGAGCGGCCCGCACCGTCCTCCCTGATCGGCGGTGTGATCGTCATCGTCGGAGCCCTCGCTGCCCAGGGCGGACACCGCAGTGTGACGAGCAGGACGCTCCTCCGGCGACACAACGCTCCCGCGCCTGTGGAACACTCGCCGACGTGGGAACCAGCACAGGAATCACCGCACGTGGACGGCTCGCACTGCGCGCAGCCCGAGCCGCCGCGTGGGCGTCCCAGAAGGCCGGACGCGGTAAGGGCTCGATGATCGGAGGGCTCGTCGCCCTGAAGATCGACCCGGCACTGATGAAGCAGCTCGGCCACGGCCGGCAGACGGTGCTCGTCACCGGGACGAACGGCAAGTCCACGACGACCCGTATGACGGCCGCCGCGCTCGAGACGATCGATTCGGTCGTCACCCAGGCGGACGGCGCGAACATGGACGCCGGGATCGTCGCCGCGCTCGCCACCGATCTCCGGGCACCGCTCGCCGCGATCGAGGTCGACGAACTCCACACCCCGCACGTCGCCGACGCCCTCGACCCCCGCGCGATCGTGCTGCTCAACCTCACCCGCGACCAGCTCGACCGGGTCGGCGAGATCAACATGATCGAGCGGAAGCTGCGCGAGGGACTGAAGCGGCATCCCGACGCCGTGATCGTCGCGAACTGCGACGACGTGCTCGTCACGTCCGCCGCCTACGACAACCCGAACGTCGTGTGGGTCGCCGCCGGCGCCGGCTGGGCCAACGACTCGGTGAGCTGCCCGCGCACGGGCGAGCCGATCGTCCGCGAGGGCGACCACTGGTACAGCACCGGCTCCGACTTCGCGCGGCCGACACCGGACTGGTGGGTCGACGACGAGAACCTGTACGGACCGGACGGCCTCGTCCTCCCTCTGAAGCTGACCCTCCCCGGTCGCGCCAACCGGGGCAACGCAGCCCAGGCGGTCGCGGCCGCCGTCGCCCTCGGTGCCGATCCGGCGAAGGCCGTCGCTGCCGCCTCGGTCGTCGAAGAGGTCGCCGGTCGCTACAAGACGGTGCAGGTCGGCCCGCATTCGGTGCACATGCTGCTCGCGAAGAACCCCGCCGGCTGGCAGGAGGCCCTGTCGATGATCGACCCGACCGTGGACGGCCTGGTGATCGCCGTCAACGGCCAGGTGCCCGACGGTGAGGACCTGTCGTGGCTGTGGGACGTGCGTTTCGAACACTTCGAAGGTGTGCAGGTGGTGGCGGCCGGAGAACGCGGCACCGATCTCGCCGTCCGCCTGACCTACGCGGGCGTCGAGCACACGCTGGTGCCGGATCCGCTGAAGGCCATCGCCTCGTGCCCTCCCGGCCGTGTGGAGGTGCTCGCCAACTACACCGCGTTCCGCGATCTCAACACCGCCATCGCCAGGAGAGCTGCCCATGTCTGAGTCGACCGTCCGCATCGGACTCGTCCTGCCCGACGTGATGGGCACCTACGGCGACGGAGGCAACGCCCTGGTGCTGCGCCAGCGCCTGCGGATGCGCGGTCACAACGCCGAGATCGTCGAGATCGGACTGAACGATCCCGTTCCCGAGTCCCTCGATCTCTACACCCTCGGTGGTGCCGAGGACGCCGCGCAGCGACTGGCCACGCGGCACCTGCAGCGCTATCCGGGTCTGCAGCGCGCCGCCGAGCGCGGAGCGCCCGTGCTGGCCATCTGCGCCGCGATCCAGGTGCTCGGCCACTGGTACGAAACGTCCTCGGGCGAACGTGTCGACGGTGTCGGCATCCTCGACGCGACCACCTCGCCGCAGCAGACCCGCGCGATCGGTGAGATCGTCATCCGCCCCACCCTCTCCGGCCTCACCCAGCCGCTGACGGGATTCGAGAACCACCGCGGTGGAACGACTCTCGGGTCCGACGCCACCGGGCTCGGCCGCGTCGACCGCGGTGTCGGCAACGGCGTGGGCGACGGACTCGAAGGCGCGGTACAGGGTTCGGTGATCGGCACCTACCTGCACGGTCCCGTGCTCGCTCGCAATCCCGAACTCGCCGATCATCTCCTGATGCGCGCTCTGGGAGTCGACTCGCTGCCGCCGCTGGATCTGCCCGAGGTCGATCTGCTGAGGCAGGAACGGTTGCGCGCCTGACGGTTGCGTAACTGGGCGATCAGCCGTGCGCGGCGACGTGTTCGAGGATCGACCGCGCAAGCTTCTCCGGCTCCTCGTCCGGAATCCAGTGGCTCGTACCGACGAGCGTTTCCCGCCGGTACGGCCCACTGACGTAGCGGGCCGTCGCGTCGACCCCGGCGGATCCGATCGCCGCGTCGTCGTCGCTCCACACCATGAGTGCGGGCACGGTGATCTTCCCGAAGGGCGATTTCGGATTCGACAGGGGCACAGCGCGATACCAGTTGATGCCGGCCCGCACCGCGGCACGGTCCTTCAGCCGCGCGACATCGCGGTCGGTGGCGGCGGACGGCTGGCCGGTGCCGTGCAGCAACAGCCGTGCAACCTTCTCCCTGCTCAGTAGAGTCTCCGGGATCCAGGGCAGCTGGAAGGCGAGCATGTACCACGAGCGCAGCAACTGCCCGCTGGTGAAGAACGAGCGCATGAACGCCGTCGGATGCGGAACCGACACCGCCGTCACGGTGCGGACGAGATCGGGACGATGCGCCGCGAGCACCCACGCGACGGCGGCTCCCCAGTCGTGGCCGACGACGTGCGCGCGACCACCGGGCACCGACTCGATGAGCGCCGCGACGTCGTCGACGAGCAGGTCGAGGCCGTAGTCACGGCGGCGGGGCGGTCGGGCGTCGGGCGAGTAGCCGCGCTGATCCGGGGCGAAGGTGCGATACCCCGCGGCGTGCAAGTGGGGCGCGACCGCCTCCCAGACCCGGGAGTCCTGCGGGAAGCCGTGGAGAAGAACGATGGGGTCGCCGTGGATGGGCCCGTCGTCGCGGATGCCGAACCGGAGTCCGTTCCGCTCGACGGTCGTGATGCGCTCCCCCACCCATACCCCCTGTGCAAGCCCCTGCTGCAGTCGCGGCGATCGGCATCCGGCCGCGAAACCTCCCCTGAACAGGGGTTCGGCCCGGTGATTCGCTTTACGCGTTCTCCGGGCCGGATCTCTGCTTCACGAGCTTCTCTCTGTCGTCCGCGGACGTCTCATAAGCTCGATTCGCACCTTCGATGTTAGCTACGTCACAGTGCGAACGCAAGCCCTTTTCACGACGCCGGCCGGACCGAGGCGAGGGGGAATCCCAGAGTCGCCCAGTCGTGCAGGCCCCCGCGGTAGTAGGCGAGCGCGGACGCGGGATATCCGGCATCGATCAGCTTCCGGATCGCATCGGGCGACTGAGGGCACTGGGGACCGTTGCAGAAGACGATCGTCGTCCGGGCGGGGTCGAGCTCACCCTTCCTCTCGACGATGTCCTCGTGCGGGATGTTCACGGCACCGGGGAGGCTCACCCCGCTCCGGGAATCGGGCACCCGCGTGTCCACCAGCGCAGCTCCCCGGTCGAGCAGTTCGATCACCTCGAGTTCACCGACGGTCGCCACGCCCGCCGCCACCTGCATCGGCTGCACCTCGCCCCAGGTCGTCTCCACCACCGTGCGGTCGGCTTCACCCTCCAGCGGGCGGGGAACGTTCTGTGGATCGCCGTCGCGCGTACGATCGGCACGCCTGATCTGCTGCTCGTTCGTCACGAGCCGGACTCTACGGGAGAGCGGTCGCGCGTCGCGGGATTGCCGGAATCCCACTCCCGCTGGGCGAGGATCGCCGTACCCATCCATCGTCGCAGGTAGCGGCGCAGATCGTCGTCGGAGCGTGGCGGGGTTCCCGGCGAGACGAAGAACGACTGCATCGTGCGCAGCACGTACTCGACCAGCTCCGCGAGGGAGTCGTCGTCGTAGCCGTGTTCCTCCCAGTCGACGTCGAACCGCTTGATCATCGCCATGCCGAACATCCACGCCTCCTCCGAGGCGATCGCCTCGGGATGCGGGTTCGAATAGGTGCTCGACAGCAGGATGCCGAGGTGCGGGGTGCGACGCACCTCCGCGAGCGTGTAGACCACACCTTCGGTCATGGCCTCGACCGGATCGTCGAGTCCCGCGACCTGCCGGGTGAGTCGTTCCAGGAATCCTTCGACCGAGGCGATGGCGGCCGCACGCATCAGGGCGTCCGCGCTGGGGAAGTAGCGGTAGACCGTCTGGCGGATCACCCCGAGGGACTGGGCCACATCGGCAATGCTGATCTCCGCGCCGGTCCGGTCGATCAGGTCGACGGCAGCGGCCACGATCCGCTGCGACGCCTCTTCGTCGTCGGCGGGAGGACTCCCACCCCACCCACGTCTACGTGCCACTTCGCGCTTCCTCGAACCGTCGCCTGGAGAAGGCCCGACGGTAACACGGCCGACCTCGGTGGAGGTGGTCCGAAACGGGCTCCCGCGAGCGGATGGGACACCTATCATACACTTGACGCATTTCGTGTATGGTCACGCCGATCGGGGCCTCCCGGCTCTTCCGAGGTCCTCCCGACCGTGTCCCGAAACAGGTCCACAGCCAGCCCGGCGTCGACGAGACGAGGTACCGCCCCATGACGAACCTGCAGGTCCGCAAGATGCGTTTCGCATTCGCGGATTACGACGTGCCGTTCCTGTGGAACGAGGAGAACCCGGCCTTCTCGAGCATGGCCAACGCCGTCTCGTTCCTCGCGATCGGCTTCGAGAAGATGATCGTGAACATGATCCGCGAGATCACCCCGCGCATCACCGATCCCGAGGTCCTCGAAGAGGCCAACGCCTTCATGTACCAGGAGGGGCAGCACTCCACCGCCCACCGGCAGCACGTGAAGGGACTGATCAAGAGCTATCCGGGACTGCAGGAGACGCTCGACGACGTCATCGGCGCCTTCGACAAGCTCACCGCCGAGACCTCCCCCGAATACCGCCTCGCGTACACCGCCGATCTCGAGGCGACCTTCACTCCCGTCTTCAAGCTCATGCTCGACAACGACGCGGCGCTCTTCCGCCCCGGCGACGACCGGGTCGCCTCGTTGTTCATCTGGCATTTCGTCGAGGAGGTCGAACACCGCAGTTCGGCGCTCATCATCTTCGACGCGGTGGTCGGCAGCGATCTGTACCGCATGCGGCAGGCCCCCTCGGTGTTCAAGCACGTGCTCGACGTCATCGCCATCGCATGCGAGGGCTTCAACAAACATGTGCCGCTGGAGGAACGGAAGATCGACGCGATGTCGATGTTCGCGTCGCACCGCCGTAAGCAGAACCTACGGCGCCGGTTGCCGTTCCTGCAGTACGAGGACCACGGCCCGATGCCGCGTGCCTTCGACGTCCTGCCGCTCGGCGAACAGCTCGTCGCGTTGGTGGGCATCGTTCGCAGCCAGATGCCCAAGCACAATCCCGACCACGAGAAGCTGCCGGCGCTCGCCGACGTGTGGTTCCGTCGATTCGACGAAGGTTACGACGTCTCGCACTGGTACACGGCCGAAACCGTGGGCGGAAGGAACAACTGATGTCCGACCTGTGTTCGCCCACCTTCGAGGACCTCTCGACCCGCCTCGGATTCTCGTGCGACGAAGCCGGTGGGATCCTCGAACTGCGCAGCCCGTTCGCGCTGGAGAACTGGACGCTGCCCGTCCTCGAGGCGACCATCGTGCTCGGGGCGGTGCTGATGCTCGTGTACGCGATCGTCCGGCTGCGGCGCACCGGTGACGCCACGAACCTCGTCGTCTGGCTCGGTACGCTCGCGTTCCTGTTCATCATCGAACCGTTGCTGTACTTCCCCGACGCCTTCGGCGTGGAGGACTACCTCGACACGATGTTCGCGCACAACGTGTTCACCGTCGAGTTCATGTGGGGACGCCTGCCGCTGTACATCATCTCGATCTACCCGATGATGGCGACGATCGCGTTCGAGATCGTGCGGATGCTCGGGGTGTTCCGGCAGTACGGCACCGTCGTCGGCGCGGTCTGCGTGGGCTTCGTCCACCACGCCTTCTACGAGATCTTCGATCACCTCGGACCGCAGCTGCGGTGGTGGGAGTGGTCGCTCGACAATCCGATCAATCAGCCCTTCTTCGACTCCGTTCCGCTGCCCAGCGTCGTGGTCTTCGCTGCTCTGTGGCCGATGTCGCTCGCATTCTGCGCGCAGTTCTTCGTCGGCCGGCACATCGACGCCGGGCGCACCTTCGGCGGGCTCGAACTGACCTGGCGCACGATCACCGTCGGTCTTCTCGCGTCCGTGGGTGTGGTGATCCTCCCGGCGCCGGCGACCGTGATCGGCATGGGCAGCACGACGGTTCGGGCGACGATCTATGCTGCCGAACTCGTGATCCTGTCGATCGTGGCGATCTACGTGCTCTCGCGCCAGTGGTCTCGACTGCGGAGCACACCCACCGATCGGCCCTATTCGAACGACCTCGTCCGCTGGTACGCCGTCGCCTATCTCGCTGTGATGGCCGTGCTGTGGATCGGCGCTCTGCCCGACTGGTTCTCCGCCGTCGACGGGGTCACCGAAGCAGGCGACCCGATCGGCAGCCTGTGGTACACCGTGGCGTGCTTCGTCGTCGCGATCGCCTGCGTCGCTGCGGCCTTCACCGTCCCGCGCACGGCCGAGACGAGTCCGGACGACACCGCATCGAAGACGCTCACCGAGGCCTGACGAAGTCGGTGGTATTCGACGCTCCGCTACGGCGGGAGCCGGCCCGCGCTACCGTGCGTCGGCTCCGTCGAGCAACCACCGGTCGCCGACCCGCTTCAATGTGATGACGAAGCGGGTCGCGTCGGTACGTCCCTCCGGCACGACGACGTTCTTCACGTCCTGATCGAGGAAGACCAGCACCGTGGCGACATCGCCGTCGAAGCTCTCGAGACCGGCGTGCTCGGCACGCGCCGCCGACGTGCCCTCCCCGTTCGCCACGAGCTCTCTCAGATCTCCGGCCACCTCCTCGTAGCGGGAGGCGAATTCCTCGGTGGCATTGGAGGTCACGGCGGTGAGGTTGTCGTCGAACGAGCGGTAGTCGTAGGTGCCGAGCGCCACTGCGTACTCGCGGGCCTGCGCGATCGCGTCGTCGCGCAGCGCCGCGTCCTGTTCGGCCTGCCACCAACGGAATCCGAAGAAACCGGCGGCCGCAAGCAACACCACGACGACCGCGGCGGTGACCCACCGGCCCACGCCGGAACGGGTGGCCGCAACAGCATCGCGCGATTCCGCTGCGGATTCGGTGTCGTTACCGGTGGGGGCATCGGTCGGTGTCATCCGCCCAGTCCTTCCAACAACTTCTTCCAGTAGTTCAACGGCTCCCCCGACGCGACCTCACCGATCCGGCGCCGAACGACGACGAACGAGGACACGGACCGTAGTGGTCCGGTCCCCGTTCGTTCGTACGAGGAGTGCGCCGGGATCAGCCCTGGGTGACGGCGGGGAGACCGCCGCGGAGTTCACCCTTGACGACCTTGCCGCTCGCGTTGCGGGGCAGGGCGTCGACGATCACGACCTCCTTGGGGTGCTTGTACCGCGCGAGGTGCTCGTTCAGGTACGGCTGGAGTTCGTCGAGGGTGAGATCGTCGTTGCCGGGCTCGAGCGCGACGACGGCGACGGGCACCTCGCCCCACTTCGCGTCGGGGCGGCCGATGACCGCGGCCTCGAGCACCTTGGGGTGCCCGTACAGGACGTTCTCCACCTCGGCGCAGTAGATGTTCTCGCCACCCGAGATGATCATGTCCTTCTTGCGGTCGACGACGTAGACGAAGCCCTCCTCGTCGACGCGCACGAGGTCGCCGGAGTGGAACCATCCGCCGTAGAACGCCTCGCTGGTGGCGGTGGGGTTGTTCCAGTACTCGCGCATCATGGTGGGGCCGCGGTAGACGATCTCGCCGACCTCACCGGGAGCGACGTCGTTCATCTCGTCGTCGACCACGCGCGCCTGGATGGTGGGGATGACCCGGCCCACGGAGCCGAGCTTGCGGATGGCGTCGTCGCCGTCGAGCACGCAGGTGATGGGCGACATCTCGGTCTGCCCGAAGACCGCCACGTTGAAGGCGTCGGGGAAGGTCTCCGCCATGGCCCGCAGGATCGTGTCGGAGCTGGGTGCCGCACCCCAGGAGATGTTGCGCAGCTTCAGTTTCCGCGGCTTGGCCCGCTGCGCGGCGCACATCGCCTGCCACTGCACCGGCACGAGGAACAGACTGGTGACGTTCTCGGCCTCGAGCACGTCGAGCAGTTCCTCCGGGTCGAAGGCGCCGACCGGGTGGATGACGGTGGGGGTGCCGAGCATCAGGCTCGGGGCGATCGAGCCGAGGGCCGCGATGTGGAACATCGGCGACGCGCAGAAACCGATGCCCGACTCGTCGAACAGACGGAAGGCCCGGATGCAGGTGAGCGACTGCGCTTCGAGATTGGAGTGGGTGAGCACGGCGCCCTTCGGCCGGCCCGTGGTGCCCGAGGTGTACATGATGAGCGCGGGCGTGTCGTTCGGGATCGCCACCGGCGGGTGGGGTTCGCCCTCTTCGGCGACGAGCGCCTCGTAGGAGAGCGAGTCGCCTTCCGGCTCGGCTCCGACCGTGATGGACAGTTCGATGCCCTCGGCCTGGCCACGCGCGGCGGCGGCGAGCGGGACGAGCGGTCCCTCCGCGACGATCGCCTTCGCGCCGGAATCACCCACGAGGAAGGCGACCTCGGGTGCGGTGAGGCGGAAGTTCACCGGCACGGCGATGGCACCGAGGGCGTTGGCCGCGAGCACGATCTCGACGTACTCCGGACGGTTGAGCATGAGGATGATGATGCGGTCGCCGAAGCCGACGCCGCGACGCGAGAGTGCATCGGCGAGCTTCTCGACACGCGTGTTCAGCTGCGACCAGGTGATGGTCTCGCCGCGGAATCGGAAGGCCGTGCGATCGGGAATCATCAGGGCGTGGCGCGCCACCTGATTGTTCCAGTTGTTGCTACGGAAGCGGGTCGCGTCGGAACCGACCGCTTCGGAAACGACAGAGGGGGGAACCATCGATGATCCTCTCGTGACGGGGCGGGAGTGCGGGCACGGCCTGTGCCGAGCCGTCGATGTGTGAGGCACATTACAGGCCCGGAACGGTTTGGGCCAGAGCTTTTGTTAACGGAGATTCCGCGAATGCGGCCCGACTCGCTCCAGGCGTCGTCGCCGAGCGAGAACGGGTGGATACCGCAGAAAATACTGGTCGAGCGCTGGGTTCACCGGACGGGAGCGGGTGTTCCGACGAGCACGCCGGTCCCTGCTCCCGCCCGGGAAGTTCCTAGTCGATCCCCCGAGAACCGTGCTCGGGAAGGATCGTCCGGTCAGGCGAAGCGGGCGGGGCGCTTCTCCAGCATCGCCATGGCCCCCTCTGCGAAGTCGGCGGAACCGAGGAGTTCGACCTGGCCGTCCTTTTCCCGCGCGAGCGCCGCGTCGAGTTCGCCGAGCGTCGAGGCGTTGAGGGCTCGCTTCGTCAGTTCCAGGGCACGTCGCGGGCCGGATGCGGTCCGCGAGGCGACGGCGTCGACATGTGCGGCGAGTTCGGCGTCGGGCAGGGTGCGGGCCACCAGTCCGAACCGGTCGGCGTCCTGCGCGGACACCCGCTCGCCGAGCAGTGCCATCTCGGCGGCCCGGGCCCGCCCGATCGCGGCGGGAACCAGCAGGCTCGCGCCGCCGTCGGGCATCAGTCCGATGTTGACGAAGGCGAGCAGGAAGTACGCGCTCTCGGCCGCGTAGGTGAGATCGGCCGCGAGGGCGATCGAGACACCGACGCCCGCGGCGGGTCCGTTGACCGCCGCGATGACGGGGACCGGGACGGACGCGATCGTCCGGACCAGTTCGTTGGCGGTGTCCATGACGACACCGGGGTCCTGCGGATCCGCTGCTCCCGCAGCCAGGTCCGCACCCGTGCAGAACGCCGATCCCTCACCGGTGACGACGATCGTACGGACGCGTTCGTCGTCGCCGGCCGCCTTCACCGCGTCGCTCAGCGTCTTCATCGTGGTCAGGTCGATCGCGTTCATCCGGCGCGGACGCGTGATGGTCAGTCGCAGGATGCCGTCGGCGAGTTCGGACCGCAGGCTCTCGGTGGTGGTCGAGGTCATGCGCGCACCGTCCGGTCGGCACCGGCGATGTCGTTCAGGCGGCCCGTGATGACGGCCTCCGCCTCGGTGACCATGCGGTCGACCAGTTCGCCGACGGTGGGGATGTCGTGGATGAGCCCCTGGCTCTGCCCGGCCGTCCAGATACCGGCGTCGAGATCTCCGTCCTCGAACACCTTGCGGCCGCGCGCACCGGCGACCAGGTGGGCGATGTCGCCGAATTCGGCTCCGCGCGATTCGATCTCGACGACCTCTTCGCTCACCGCGTTGGTGGCGACACGAGCGGTGTTGCGCAAAGTGCGGAAGATGAGCTTGGTGTCGAGTTCGGTGTTGCGGACGATCTGCTCCTTGACCTCGTGGGCCACGGGCGATTCGACCGTGCACATGAAGCGGGTGCCCATGTTGACACCGTCGGCGCCGAGCGCGAGCGCCGCCACGAGGCCGCGTGAATCGGCGATGCCGCCCGAGGCGATGACAGGGATGCCGAGCTTGCTCGTCGCGGCGGGGATGAGGATCAGGCCCGGGACGTCGTCCTCACCCGGGTGGCCGGCGCACTCGAAGCCGTCGATGCTCACGGCGTCCACGCCGATGCGCTCGGCCTTGACCGCGTGCCGCACGCTCGTGCACTTGTGGATCACCTTGATGCCGGCGTCCTTGAAGTGCGGCAGGTGATCGGCCGGGTTGAAGCCGGCGGTCTCGACGATCTTCACGCCCGAGTCGATGATCGCCTGGCGGTACTCGGCGTACGGCGGCGGATTGATCGACGGCAGGATCGTGAGGTTGACGCCGAACGGCTTGTCGGTGAGTTCGCGCGCCCGTTCGATCTCGCGAACGAGATCCTCCGGGGTGGGCTGGGTCAGTGCGGTGATGAAGCCGAGCGCTCCCGCCTCCGCCACGGCGGCCACGAGTTCGGCGCGGCCGACCCACATCATGCCGCCCTGGACGATGGGATGCTCCACCCCGAAAATCTCGGTGAATCGGGTTCTCACGAGTCCTCCTCGGTCCTTCGAAAAGTGCCGCTGTCGTGACGGTTCCGTATGCGCCCAGCGGTGACGCACGTGAAGAATTGGGGTTAACTTTGCGGCCTGGGTGCTGGTTTGTCAATACGTTCTGTACTGCAGTTTTGGCGATTCTTACCCATAAGTAGTGTTCCTCCGCAGGGGGTTCGACTGTTACCTTTGAGGCCGACGACATTCGCCGCGACATCGCGGCCCGAGACAGGATCCACGACGAGGAGGCAGGGTGCCCGAACAAGCGCAGGTCGGGGCACGCACAGCCGCGAAGACCGGCACCCCGACCCCCACCGTGCGGCGCCGGCCGAAGAACCGCAAGGCACAGATCGCCACGGTCGCGGCCGAGGCGTTCAGCGAACGCGGCTATCACGGTGTGAGCATCGACGAGATCGCCACTGCCGTCGGCATCTCCGGTCCCGCCCTGTACCGGCACTTCCCGAACAAGTACGCCCTGTTCCACCACGCCGTCGTCACCCTCGCCGACGCCCTCGGCTCCGCCCTCGCGGAGTTCGACGAGCAGAGCGGAGCGAACGGCACCGACCTCGACGCCGCCGAAGAGCTCGAACGCAAGCTCCTCGCTCTCATCCGCACCACGATCGAGAACCGCCGCACGGGTGGGTTGTACCGCTGGGAACGCCGCTATCTCACCGGCGAGGACCACAGCGAGATCCGCTCGAAGATGAGGGCGCTCAACCGCAGTCTCGCCCGCACGGTCGCGCGCCTGCGGCCGGACCTCACCGACGACGACTACATCCTGCTCAGCAGCGCGATGCTCAGCGTCATCGGCTCCATCACCACCCACCGCGTCCCGCTGTCCAATCGGCGCCTGCAGCAGTTGCTGCTCGACGCGTGCACGGCGGTCGCGGCGACCGATCTGGTGCCCGACGTCGACGAACCGACGCCGGCCCCCGAACCGCGCGGGCTGTCCGTGGCGAACAAGCGCGAGGTCCTCCTGCAGGAGGCCGTGCTGCTCTTCGACGCCCGGGGCTATCACGAGGTGAGCATCGAGGAGATCGGTGCGGCGGCCGGTATCAACGCATCCGGCGTCTACCGGCACTTCGCGAGCAAGGCCGATCTGCTCGCGGCCGCCTTCCACCGGGCCGGTGATCGCGTCGCGATGATCATCGGCGAGGCGCTCGCCGACTCGACGACCTCCGCGCAGGCCCTCGACGTCCTCACCGAGGTGTACGTCCGGATGTCGTTCGAGAACAGCGAACTGATGTCGGTGTACTTCGCCGAGGTCGGCAATCTGCCGGCACACCACCGCAGCGACCTGCGGAACATCCAGCGGCTCAACATCGAGGAATGGGCGCGCCTGGTCGGCGAACTCCGTCCCGAACTGCCCGCCGTCGAATGCCGTTTCCTCGTGCACGCCGCACTCAACCTCGTGCTCGACACCGGCAGCCTCGTGCACTTCCTGCCCACCCGTTCGCGGCAGCGCCGGGTGCAGCAGTTGATGCTCTCGGTGCTGCTCGGCGACACCGGTTCGCCGGAGACGGCGGGATGACCCGCACCGCCACCGCCGCGGTACTACGCGAGTACGGCGCGCCGCTGCGGCTCGAGACGGTGACCGTGCCCGAACTGCGCGACGACGAAGTACTCGTCCGGATCCACGGCGTCGGGATCTGCCACACCGATCTCACCGCCGCCGCGGGAGGCGTCCCCGTCCCGACACCCGTCGTGCTCGGCCACGAGGGCGCCGGAGTCGTCACCGAAGTGGGTTCGGCGGTCACCGGTCTCGCGGTCGGCGATCGGGTGGTCCTCGGATTCGACTCGTGCCGTACGTGCCGCAACTGCACCCGGGGACGGCACGCCTACTGCACGCGGTTCGCCCCGCTCAACTACGGCGGTGTACGCGCCGACGGCACCGCGGTGCTCCGCGACGCCGACGGAGCACCGGTGCACGGCAACTGGTTCGGGCAGTCGTCGTTCTCCTCGCTCGTCGTGGCCACCGAACGCAACGCCGTGCGTCTGCCGGCGGATGTTCCGGTAGCACTGGCGGGTCCGCTCGGATGTGGCCTCGCGACCGGCGCCGGAACCGTGCTCGAGGTACTGCGACCGGAACAGGGGTCGACGATCGTCGTCTTCGGTCTCGGCGCCGTCGGCACGGCCGCGGTGATGGCGGCACGGATCGCCGGGTGCGGGAACATCATCGGCGTCGACCCGAACCCGCGACGACACGGGCTCGCGCGAGCGCTCGGGGCCACCGAGACGCTATCCCCCGTCGATCACGACGACCTCGGACGGCACCTGCGTCGTCTCACCGGCGGTGGCGCCGACTGTGCGGTGGAGTCCGTGGGCACCGAATCCGTGATCCGGCAGGCACTGTCGTCGCTGGCCAGTCCCGGTGTCTGCGTCACCCTCGGGCTGCGCGCCGGCCGCAATCCCGTCTCGATCGACCAGACCCACCTGTTGTCCGGACGCACCCTGACCGGAGTCATCGAGGGCGACGTCGATCCCCACCGGTTCCTTCCAGAACTGGCCGCACTGTGGCGCGACGGGCACTTCCCCGTGGACGAACTCGTGCAGACCTTCGATTTCACGAAACTCGACGACGCTCTCGCCGCTGTCGCCTCCGGCGAGGTCGTCAAGGCCGTACTCACCTTCGACATCCAGGGGAACACATGAACGTCGTCCAGCGACTCGAGGAACTGCGCGCCCGCACCGACCGGATCGACCCTCGCGAACTCGATGCCCTCTGGGAGCATCTCGCTCCGGCCCGCATCGACGATCTCGTCGGATACCGTTGGAAGGGCTTCAGTTTCGACACCGGACACCGCACCCATACACTGCTCGGCAGGTCGCGATGGTACGGAAAGACGTTCGTGTCGGCATCCGAGGTCCAGCCGCTCGTGTGCTACGGCGAGGACGACGAGTTGTTCTCCGACACGAAGACCGGACGCGGTGAGGCAAGCCTGTGGGAGATCGTGTTCCGCGGCGAGGTGACGGCGACGATGGTCTACGACGGCATGCCGGTCTTCGACCACTTCAAGAAGGTCGACGACGACACCGTCGTCGGGGTGATGAACGGCAAGGGCTCGTTGGTGTTCGACGACGGCGAGCACTACTGGTTCGGTCTCGAACGCGACACCGCCGTGTGATCGTCGGACGGGAGACGCGAAGTGGCCGGACATGCGTCCGGCCACTCGGCATTCACGGCGAACCCCTCAGATGACGTGTCCGTGCGCCTTCATCCGGCGTCGCATGTCGTTGAGGTAGTAGGTGGCCGACAGCCGGCGGATCGGCCCGGGCACCGTGCGGTAGATCGGCGGGAACACCTTCCAGAACAGGTCGAAGCGCCGCTGGTCGCGCGGGCTCCACGGCAGCGCGAACTCGTCGCGCATGCGTTGCGGCAGAAGACCGATCGTCATGAACCGCTGCAGTGGCATGAGGGCACGAACGGGAAGCGGGGCATCGCCGCCGGTGAGGAGGTTGCGGGTGAAGGACCGCACCTTCCGATCGACCTCGAAGGTCGCGATCATCTCGTCCCAGTACCTGTCGAACTCCTCCCGCGTCTTCGGCCACATGTCGTCCTCGACCTGCAGGGCCGTGCCGTAGACCGCGGACTGGCGGTAGATGCGTTCGATGTCGGCATCGGTGAGCGGTCCGAACATCCGCTGGTACATGTTCACGCCGTTCCGGTACAGCGTTGCGGCGACCCACAACTGGAGTTCGGGGTCGAAGGCGTTGTAGGTCTCCGAGCGCACCGGGACGTGCGCCTTGTTGACCATCCGGACGACCTGCTTCTTCTCCTCGGGAGTGCCGAGCGTGACCGCATAGACGTAGGTCATCGTGGTGCGCAACCGGTCGAGCGGCCGCTGCAGGGTGGTGCTGTGATCGGCGACGCCGTGCCCGACACCGCGCGATGCCAGCTGCAGGAGGACCGTCGCGCCGGCTCCGAGCAGGAGCATCGACTCTCCGACGAAGTCGGCCAGTTCGACCGAGCCCGCCGGAAGCGGAGCGGGAGTCGCCACCGGCCCGTCGGTGGTGACGGCGGGGACGCGCTCTTCGGCGTGGGTCGTCATCGGAGGTCTCCTGATGGTGAAAGCACGGGTGCAGTACTGTCATACAAATTGTGCACACCCGTACTCAGATAGGCAAGTGCCTATCCGGAAGGCGAATCGACCCCCGCCCGCTCACGGTGGGCGACCAGACGCGCGGCCGCATCCTCGAACTGCAGGAGCGTCTGTGTGATCACCTCACTGTGGTCCTGCGCGGCGATCGCCTCGATCAGCTTCGTGTGCGACCGGACGGCGAGCGTCCCCCACTCGGCGTCCCGCGCGTAGAGACGGTACGGAATGGTGCGCGAGGCGGTGTTGAGGAACCATGCGAGCTTGGGGCTGTCGGCGATGCGGTTGAGCTCGCGATGGAAGTCGAACTCGGCGTCGGCGATCCGCTCGATGTCGGGCGTCACCCCCTCCGGGATGACGACGAGCATGCGCAACCGCTCGTTGAGGTCGGCCAGACGCTCGAGATCGGCCGGCGTGGCACGGTCGACCGCACGGAGTGCGAGCTCGACGGCGATCTGCCCCTGCAGCCAGAAGATGTCGTCGATGTCGCCGCGCGTGAGGGGCGAGACCCGGTAGCCGCGGTTCGGGGCGGATTCGACCATTCCCTCGCCGCGCAGTGTCAGCAGCGCCTCCCGGACGGGGGTGACGCTGACGCCGAGTTCGACCGCGGTCTCGTCGAGCCGGATGAAGTCGCCCGGACGCAGCGCGCCGGACATGATCGAGCCGCGGAGGTGGCCGGCCACCTCGTCGGAAAGCTGCGGACGGCGCCGCACGGCCCCCTCCGAACGTCGGGATGCCGCAGCGTGATCCGCCGCTGTCCCGGGGCTGCGTGTCGGTGCCGCCATCGTGTCTCCTGTAGGAATCCGGACAACTGCGCACGGGGGTTGTCCAATTGGCCCGCGAACGCCTAATGTGATGTCCACTACAGCTATCACATCAAATATATGTGATGTGGTCCACCAGGAAGTGTCGAACATGACCCAGAACCTCACCAGTCCGAAGAACGCGAAGAGCAACTCGGACAAGGCATCCACGGCAGCGAACACCGACACCTTCGCCAGCCTCGATCCCCGGAACGGCGAGGTGATCGCCGAGTATCCGATCGCCGACGAGGCCGCCGTGGGCGCGGCCGTCGAGCGTGCCCGCGTCGCTGCCCGCTGGTGGGAGGCGCAGGGCTTCCGCGGCCGCCGCGACTGGCTCCTCGAGTTCAAGAAGGCCGTCGCGACCGACGCGACCTCGCTCGCATCGGTGGTGTCCAAGGAGACCGGCAAGCCCTTCGGCGACGCCTTCCTCGAAGTCATGCTGGCGGTCGAGCATCTCGACTGGGCGGCCAAGAACGCCAAGAAGGTGCTCAAGCCCCGCAAGGTGCCCTCGGGCGTCGCGAGCTTCAACCAGGCCGCGACCCTCGAGTACAAGCCGCTCGGTGTCATCGGCGTGATCGGCCCCTGGAACTACCCGGTGTACACCCCGATGGGTTCGATCGCCTACTCGCTGGCCGCCGGCAACGCCGTCGTGTTCAAGCCGAGCGAGCTCACCCCCGGGGTCGCGAAGTGGCTCGAGGACAAGTGGAATTCGATCGCTCCCACTCAGCCCGTCTTCCAGGTGGTCACCGGTCTCGGTGAGACGGGTTCGGCGCTCGTGCGTTCGGGTGTCGACAAGGTCGCCTTCACCGGCTCCGGCCCCACCGCCCGCAAGGTCATGGCGGTGTGCGCCGAGTCGCTCACCCCGCTCGTCGCCGAGTGCGGCGGCAAGGACGCGATGATCGTCGCGGCCGACGCGAACATCGACGAGGCCGTCGAGTTCGCCGCCTTCGGTGCGTTCGGCAATGCCGGCCAGACCTGCGCGGGCGTCGAGCGCATCTACGTCGAGGAGCCGGTCTACCGCGAGTTCCTCGACAAGCTCACCGCCACCGTCAGGCGTGCGAAGCCGGGCGGCGACGAGAACTCGACCTACGGCCCCATGACGCTTCCCCGTCAGGTCGACATCGTGCGCAACCACATCGAGGACGCCCTGAAGTCCGGTGGCAAGGCCGTCCTCGGCGGACTCGAATCGGTGCAGGAACGCATCGTCGAGCCCGTCATCCTCACCGACGTGCCCGAGACCTCGGCCGCGGTGTGCGAGGAGACCTTCGGTCCGACGGTCGTCGTCAACAAGGTCCGCGACCTCGACGAGGCCGTCGAGCGCGCGAACGGCACGAACTACGGTCTCGGCGCGTCGATCTTCACGCGCAACAAGAAGAAGGGCCGTCAGCTCGCCGAGCGCCTGCGCAACGGCATGGTGTCGGTCAACTCGGTGCTCGGCTTCGCCGCCATCGCCTCGCTGCCCTTCGGCGGCATCGGCGAGTCCGGTTTCGGCCGCATCCACGGCGCCGACGGTCTGCGCGAGTTCAGCCGCCCCAAGTCCGTCACGGTGGCGAAGTTCAGCTCGCCGCTCAAGCTCATGAGCCTCGAGCGTCCGGAGCGCGACCTGAAGATCTCGCAGGCGATGCTCAAGTTCATGCACGGAAGGTGAGCCGATGACGACCACTCCCCCGCGCACTCGCAGCCGGAAGGCCGCCGTCGTCGCGAAGCCCGAGGCACGTATCGAGAAGGCCAGGACGTTCCCGCCCCCGAACAGGGATCCGCACCCGAAGCGTGGGCGGATGGGCTGGGTGAAGGTGATCGAGGAGCTCGACCCGGTCACGCAGCACCAGGACATCGTGCGGATCACCGCCGGTTACGAGTTCCCGTGGGACTACCAGCGGTCGCTCGAGTTCGCCCTCTTCCGCACGTACTGCGTGCCCAGCATCTCGGAGCTGCTCGCCCGCACCGGCGAGTTCGAGAAGCGGCCTCAGAAGCGGTACGACGACACGGCGTTGCTGATGGCCGAGCTGGTCGAACACGGCTACGACGCCGAGCGGGGGCGCGAGTCGCTGCGCAACATCAACCGGATGCACGGCAAGTACTCGATCGACAACGACGACATGCTGTACGTCCTGTCGACCTTCGTGTACGACCCGCTCGACTGGATCGACCGCTACGGGTGGCGTCGCCTGCATCCGAAGGAGCGGCTGGCGTCGTTCTATTTCTACCGCCAGGTGGGCATCCGGATGGGCATCAAGGACATCCCGGAGTCGTTCCAGGAGTTCCACCGGTTCAAGCTCGAGTACGAGCGCGAGAAGTTCACCTACAGCGACGACAACCACGCCATCGGTACCTACACGCTGCGCCTGTTCCAGTCGTGGTACCCGAAGGTGCTGAACAAGGGCATCGAGAAGGTCGTCTTCGCGCTGATCGACGACCGCATGGCGTCGGCGTTCGGTTTCCCGAAGAGCTCACCGCAGCTGACGGAGTTCGTCGAGGGTGCGCTGCGGGCACGGTCGGCGTTCGTGCGGCGACTGCCGAAGCGACGCGTGTCGCTGTCCGCGGGCAATGCCACCAACCGGACGTATCCGGGTTACCCCCTCGGTTACCGTCCGAGCGATCTGGGCGTCGAACACTGACGCACCGACAGGCCTGGGGGACAGGAGGGGCGGCCCCGCATTCCGGTTTCACCACCGGGGTGCGGGGCCGTAACTGTTCTGCGAGGAGCGGGCCGGCTCAGTTCTCGACGGGCCGCAGGGCCTGCTTCGACGGGAGCGCGAAGCCCGAGACGAAGACGACCACGGCGCAGCCGGCGCACACGAGATAGGCGATCACGAAGCCCGCGGTGCCGATGCCGAGCCCGCCTCCGAGAGTGTGGGCTGCGAGCACCGAGGCGACGACCGCGCTGCAGACGGTGCTGCCCACGGTGCGGAGCAGGACATTGACGCCGTTCGCAGCCGCGTTCTGCGACAGGGGCACAGCACCGAGCAGGAGCACCGGCAGTGTGCAGTACACGAGCGACGTGCCGATGGCCGCGACGAAGATGGCGGCGACCACGAGCCACAGCGGCTTGCCGGGCACCGCGTGGACGCTGTAACCGGCGAGCAGGAAGACCGCTCCGGTCATGATCGTGATCTTGGGGCCGAAGCGTTCGGTGATCCGGGAGGCCACGATCGCGAAGATCATCATCGCGAAGCTCGCGGCGAGCTGACACGCGGCGGCCTGGAGGATGGTCAGGTCGTACCCGGCTCCGTGCCCGGACGGCGCCTGCAGCAGCTGCGTGGTGATGAGGGTGTTGCCGTAGAAGGCGAACCCGACGAGCAGTGCCGACAGATGCGGCGCGAGGACGGAACGGCGGGCCGAGACACGCAGGTCGACGAGCGGGTTGCGGTTGCGCAACTGCTGCACGCCCCAGAGCACGAACAGCAGCACCGACGCGGCGAACGAGAGCAGCACCGCGGGGCTCGACCAGCCCCACGTGCTGCCCTGGGTGATGGGCACGAGCAGGCACACCAGCGCTGCGGACAGGCCGGCGGCGCCCACGGCGTCGAAACGACCGCCGGTGCGGGTGTCCGATTCCGGGATGACGATCCACGCCGCGAGGGCCACACCGGCACCGATCGCGGCGGTGATCCAGAAGAGCAGGTGCCAGTCGGCGAACTGGACGATGGCGGCCGCGAACGGGATGCCGACCGCGGTGCCGATGCCGAGGGTGGAGCTGAGCATCGCGATCGAGCGCTCCACGTGATCGCGGGGCAGGACCTCGCGGAGGATCGCCATGCCGATCGGCAGCACCGCCGCGCCGGCGCCCTGCAGGCCGCGGGCGAAGATGAGCAATCCGATGTCGGAGGTCAGCGCGCAGATCAGCGAGCCGAGGGTCATGAGCGAGAACGCGATGAGGAGCATCCGCTTCTTGCCGATCATGTCGGCGAGACGGCCGAAGATCGGCGTCATCACCGCACCGACCAGCAGGGTGCTCGTCACCAACCACGAGACCGCGGTGGTTCCGGCGCCGGTGAAGCCCGGCATGCTCGGCAGGAGCGGGACCATGACGGTCTGCATGATGGCCTGGAAGACGGCACCGACCGCGAGAACCGGGAAGACGAGATGCCGCAGGTCGCGTGTCTTCTTCTCCGCCGGTCCGCTCGCCGTCTTCGTTCCGGGGACCGAGCGGGTCGGCGCGGAGGCGGACCTACCCGACACGTGCAGGCGCAGGGGGAGCGAGATCGACATCGACACCCCCTCCTCGCCAATAGGTAAATAGCCGTTCACCACATTAGGTGAACGGCTATTTACCCTCAAGAGGAGTGACCAAGGTCATTCGTGCCGCTAAGAACTGTCTCCGTCGAGCAATCGCTGGACCAGCGGCGCGTACAGCGCCACCACCTCCTCGACCGTTCCGGTCGCGCGCTCCTGCATCATGCGGCGGCGCATGATCGCCAAACCCATCACCGCCGACATCGCCAGCTCGGCCCGGAGACGGGCGTCCGGCCCCGGAAGCCGCGCGGCGAGAGCGTCGACCATCTGCGTGGAGTAGTTGTCGCGGAGCATGCGGTTGCTCTCCTCGCTGCCCCCGCTCATGAAGAGGATGTTCATCGACAGCGGCTTGTAGGGCTCGAGCGGGCGGGCGAGCATCGCGACCATCCGCTCCCCCAGACTCTCGAGCGGCCCGTCGAACAGCACCTGCGCGCCGTACTGGAAGTCGACGAGCTCCTCGTACAACTGCTCCTTCGAGCCGAAGTACTTGATGATCAGCGGTGCGCTGACGCCCGCTTCCTCCGCGATGTCCTTGAGCGTGATGTCGCGGTAGGGGCGCGTCGCGAACGCCTTACCGGCAGCATCGATGATCAGCTTCCTGGTCTCGTCGGAAGTTCGGCGACGCTTCTCGGGTGCACCCCGATGCGATGCCTCCGTGCTGCGCACGGTCACATCGCCCGCCTCCCCGACAACGCTCGTCCGAGCGTCAGCTCGTCGGCGAACTCGAGGTCGCCGCCCATCGGCAGACCCGACGCGAGGCGTGTCACGCTCAGCCCCGGGAAGTCGCGCAGCATGCGCACCAGATAGGTGGCCGTCGCCTCGCCCTCCGTGTTGGGGTCGGTCGCGATGATCACCTCGGAGACGTCGATGCCGTCCTCCTGGTTGCCGATCCGGGTGAGCAGTTCGCGGATGTGCAGCTGGTCGGGACCGACACCGTTGAGAGGGTCGAGCGCACCACCGAGGACGTGGTAGCGCCCCCGGAACTCACGGGTGCGTTCGATCGCCTGCACGTCCTTCGGTTCCTCGACCACGCAGATCACCGTGCGGTCGCGGCGAGGATCGGAGCAGATGCGGCAACGCTGCTGGTCGGAGACCGTTCCGCAGACCTCGCAGAACTGCACGCCGTCGCGGATCCGCTGCAGCGCCGCCTGCAGGCGGTCGATCTCGGGCGGCTCGACCGAGAGCAGATGGAACGCGATGCGCTGGGCACTCTTCGGGCCGACGCCCGGAAGCTTGCCCAGCTCGTCGATGAGGTCCTGTACCGGTCCTTCGTACAACGCCGACCTCTAGAAACCGGGCAGGCCGGGGATTCCGCCGCCGAGCCCACCCGCGAGCGGACCGAGCTTCTCGGCCGCGATGTCCTGGGCCTTCGCCGAGGCGTCGGCGATCGCACCGACCACGAGATCCTGCAGGGTCTCGACGTCCTCGGGGTCGACGACCTTCGGATCGATCTTCACGGACACGACCTCGCCCGTGCCCTTCACCGTCGCCGTGACGAGACCACCGCCGGCCTGGCCGGTGACCTCCGCCTGCGCCATCTCGTTCTGCGCAGCCACGAGCTGCTGCTGCATCTGCTGGGCCTGAGCGAGGAGTTGCTGCATGTCGGGCATTCCACCACCGGGTTGCACGGCACGTCCTTTCTGCACGTTTGTGATGCCAGCCTAGTCGCCGCGCATCGGGGTCGGCACAGACGCCGAGGTCGACGGAACCGGGCTCAGTCGACTTCCTTCTTCAGGTTCTCGAGCATCTGCTGCTGGATCTTCTTCAGGCCGAGCGGCGCGAACGTCTTCTCGAAGAAGCCCTTGACGCCTCCGGCGCCCTTCCACTGCGTGAGCACCGCGACCGTCGAACCCGTCCCGTTCGGCACGACGCTGTAGGTCGTCACGAGCGAGGAGTTGGCATCCGTCTCCGTGACGGTACTGCCCTTCACCGACACGGTGGCCTGCACGTCGCGCTGGCGCTTCTCCGTGGCTTGGAGGATCCAGTGCACGACGGTGCCGTCGCCGCGACCGCCGGATATCACGCGGTAGTCGCGGTAGTGCTCGGTGAGGATGCGCGGACGCACGGTCTCGTAGTCGGCCAGGGCGGTGAGCACCGCCTCGGGAGCTGCCGCCAACTGGATCGAACTGCTTGCACTGACCTGTGCCATGAACGACTCCTTCTGCTTCTTCCGTGCTGATGCGGGCTCGAATGTGCCTGTGACGACTACATCCATCCTGCCTCGCGCGTTCCGGGACGGATGCGACCGCCGGGTCTATTGTGGACGTGCCCACTGATGCGCCGCTCCGAGGAGTCGAATGCAGATGCCGAGATCGTCAGGTGTGAAGGTCCCGTACGGGGAGGCGGTACACCGTCAGGGTGTCGACCGCCTGCTGCGCTCGTACAGCGCGATTCCGGCCGACGCGCCCGTGCGACTCGCGAAGAAGACGTCGAACCTCTTCCGAGCGCGCGCCGCGGTGAACGCGCCGGGGCTCGACGTCTCCGGTCTCGGCGGTGTCATCTCCGTCGACCCTCAGGCACGCACCGCCGACGTCGCCGGCATGTGCACCTACGAGGACCTCGTCGACGCGACGCTGCCCTACGGCCTCGCGCCGTTGGTCGTCCCGCAGCTGAAGACCATCACGCTCGGCGGCGCCGTCACCGGGCTCGGCATCGAGTCGACCTCCTTCCGCAACGGCCTCCCCCACGAGTCCGTGCTCGAGATGGACATCCTCACCGGGTCCGGCGAGATCATCACGGCCCGCCCCGAGGGTGAGCACGCCGATCTGTTCCACGGCTTCCCCAACTCGTACGGTTCGCTCGGGTACGCCACGCGCCTGCGCATCGAACTCGAACCGGTGAAGCGTTTCGTCGCACTGCGTCACCTGCGTTTCGACACGATCGCCGATCTGCAGTCCGCCCTCGCGCGGATCGTCGACGAACGAACCTGGGACGGCACACCGGTCGACTATCTCGACGGTGTCGTCTTCTCTGCGACCGAGAGCTACCTGACGCTCGGCACACAGACCGACGAGCCGGGTCCCGTCAGCGATTACACCGGGCAGGACATCTACTACCGGTCGATCCAGCACGTCTCCGTCAACCGCCCCAAGGAGGATCGGCTCACGATCCGCGACTATCTGTGGCGGTGGGACACCGACTGGTTCTGGTGCTCACGGGCTTTCGGCGCCCAGAACCCGAAGATCCGCCGGATGTGGCCGAAGCAGTTGCTGCGCAGCAGTTTCTACTGGAAGCTCATCGCGCTCGACCACAAGTACTCGGTGGCCGACCGGATCGAGGCGCGCAAGGGCAATCCGCCCCGCGAGCGCGTCGTGCAGGACATCGAGGTCCCGCTCGAACGCACGCGGGATTTCGTCGAGTGGTTCCTCGACGAAATCCCCATCGAGCCGATCTGGTTGTGCCCCTTGAAATTGCGCGACATCGAGTCGGCCCCGGACGGCCGGCGTCCGAGCACCGCGGACCCCCAGCGTCCGTGGCCGCTGTACCCGCTCGAGCCGAAGCGCGCCTATGTGAACGTCGGGTTCTGGTCGTCCGTTCCCATCGTGCCCGGCGCCGAGGAGGGCGCCGCCAACCGGTTGATCGAGAAGAAGGTCGCCGAACTCGACGGGCACAAATCGCTCTACTCGGACTCCTATTACTCGAAGGACGAGTTCGAGAAACTGTATTACGGCGGTGGTGAATACCCCGCCCTCAAACAGAAATACGACCCTCGGTCCCGTCTACTGGACCTCTTCTCGAAGGCGGTGCAAAGAAAGTGACCATATTCAAGACCGAGAACGATCGGTCCACCGAGGACAAACTCGCGCTCGCCCAGATCGTCGAGATCGTGACCGGCGGCGACATGCCGCTGCGCTTCACGGCCTACGACGGTTCGGCCGCGGGGCCGGAGGACTCCCCGTACGGTCTGCATCTCGCATCGCCCAAGGGCGCGACGTACATCGCCACGGCCCCCGGCGATCTGGGCATGGCCCGGGCGTACATCTCGGGCGATCTCCAGGCCAAGGGTGTGCATCCCGGCAACCCCTACGAGTTGCTCGCCTCGCTCGGCGACCTGCACTTCGAGCGCCCCCCGGCACGGATTCTCGCGCAGATCGCCCGGTCGCTCGGCACCGAACTGCTCAAGCCGATCGCACCGCCGCCGCAGGAGCACCTGCCGCGCTGGCGCCGCATCGCCGAGGGTCTGCGCCACTCGAAGTCGCGCGACGCCGAGGTCATCCACCATCACTACGACGTGTCCAACGAGTTCTACGAGTACGTCCTCGGGCCTTCGATGACGTACACCTGCGCTGTTTTCGAATCCGAGAACCAGAGCCTCGAGGACGCCCAGGAGAACAAGTACCGTCTGGTCTTCGAGAAGCTGCGGCTGAAGCCGGGCGACCGTCTGCTCGACATCGGTTGCGGCTGGGGCGGAATGGTGCGCTACGCCGCTCGTCGCGGCGTGAAGGCCCTCGGCGTGACGCTCTCCAAGGAGCAGGCCGAGTGGGCACAGAAGGCCATCGCCGAGGAGGGTCTGAGCGAGCTGGCAGAGGTCCGGCACTCCGACTACCGCGACGTGCCCGAGGGCGGGTTCGACGCCATCTCGTCGATCGGCCTGACCGAGCACATCGGTGTCGCCAACTACCCGGCGTACTTCCGGTTCCTCCACAGCAAGCTGCGGGTGGGCGGTCTGCTGCTGAACCACTGCATCACCCGGCCGACCAACAACACCCGCGCCAAGGCCGGTGGTTTCATCGACCGGTACGTCTTCCCCGACGGGGAGCTCACCGGTTCGGGCCGCATCATCACCGAGGCGCAGAACATCGGCTTCGAGGTGATGCACGAGGAGAACCTGCGCGAGCACTACGCCCTGACGCTGAAGGGGTGGTGCGAGTACCTCGAGAAGCACTGGGAGGCCTGCGTCGCCGAGGTCGGTGAGGGCACCGCCCGCCTGTGGGGTCTGTACATGGCCGGCTCCCGCCTCGGCTTCGAACGCAACGTGGTGCAGCTGCACCAGGTGCTCGCGGTCAAGCTCGGCGACGACAAGAAGCCGCAGACGCCGCTGCGGCCCTGGTGGGTCGCCTAGTCGCCCGGCCGGCACGACAACAGAAGAACGCGAACGGGAAGGGCTCCCGACGCCGTGGCGTCGGGAGCCCTTCCGTACAACCGTCGTGTGCGTCAGCTGCGCAGCGACGCCGGCGGGTTGAAGCGCTCGCCGTACTTGGCGGCGAGTTCCTCGGCGCGCTTGACGAAACCTTCCTTGCCACCCGGGTAGCCGACGATGTACTGAGCGACACCACCGGTCCAGGCCGGGAAGCCGATGCCGAAGATCGAGCCGATGTTGGCGTCCGCGGTGGTCTCGAGAACACCCTCGTCGAAGCACTTCTGGGTCTCGATCGCCTCGGCGAAGAGCATGCGGTCGATCAGATCCTGCAGCGGCACATCGAGCGTCGCCTCGGTCTTGTAGTGATCGCGCACGCCCTGCCAGATGCCCTGACGCTTGCCGTTCTCGTCGTACTCGTAGAAGCCGGCCTTCTCGAGGCGGCCCGGACGGCCCTGCTCGATCATCCAGTCGACGACGTCGAGTGCGGGGTGCCGCGAGGCGCCGAGCTTGGTGTCGCCCTGCTTGGCGGCCTCCTCGGTCTCCTTCGCGATCTTCTGCATGAGCTTCATGTTCAGCTCGTCGGTCAGCTGCAGCGGCGGAGCCGGGTAGCCCGCCTGCGAACCGGCCTGCTCGATGGTCGCGGGCTCGATGCCTTCGCCGAGCATGGCGATGGCCTCGTTGACGAACGTGCCGATCACGCGCGAGGTGAAGAAGCCGCGGCTGTCGTTGACGACGATCGGGGTCTTGCGGATCGCGAGCGTGTAGTCGAACACGCGGGCCAGGGCCTCGTCGGAGGTCTTCTCACCCTTGATGATCTCGACCAGCGGCATCTTGTCGACCGGCGAGAAGAAGTGGATACCGATGAAGTCCTCGGGACGCTTGACGCCGGTCGCGAGACCGGTGATGGGCAGCGTCGAGGTGTTCGAACCGAGCAGCGCGTCGGGATCGACGATGTCCTCGATCTCCTGGAACACCTTGTGCTTGAGCTCGGTGTTCTCGAAGACGGCCTCGATGACGAAGTCGACACCCGCGAAGTCGGCGGCGTCGGCCGTCGGCGTGATGCGGTCGAGCAGAGCCTTCGACTTCTCCTCGGTGGTCTTGCCACGCGAGAGGGCCTTGGCCTCGATCTTCTCCGAATAGTTCTTGCCACGCTCGGCGGCCTCGAGGGTGACGTCCTTGAGGACGACGTCGAAACCGGCCTTGGCGGAGACGTACGCGATGCCTGCGCCCATCATGCCGGCGCCGAGAACGCCGACCTTCTTGATCTCACGCTTCGGCACGTCCTTCGGACGCGAAGCGCCCGAGTTGATGGACTGCATGTCGAAGAAGAACGCCTGGATCATGTTCTTCGCGACCTGGCCGGTGGCGAGCTCGACGAAGTACCGCGACTCGATGGTCGAGGCGTTGTCGAAGTCGACCTGCGAGCCCTCGACGGCAGCGGCCATGATGGCGCGCGGAGCCGGCATCGGGGCACCCTTGATCTGCTTGCGCAGATTCGCGGGGAAGGCCGGGAGGTTCGCGGCGAGGGCCGGGCTGGCCGGGGTGCCACCGGGGATCTTGTAACCCTTGACATCCCACGGCTGGACGCCGCCCTCGGGGTTGGCCTTGATCCACTCCTTGGCGGCCGGGACGAGCTCCTCGACGCTGCCCACGACGTCGTGGATCAGGCCGATCTCCTTGGCCTTGACGGCGTTGTACTTGTTGCCCTGCAGCAGAACCGAGAGCAGAGCGGTCTGGATGCCGAGCAGGCGCACGGTGCGGGTGATGCCACCGCCACCGGGGAGCAGGCCGAGGCTGGCCTCGGGCAGGCCGATCTGGACACCCTTGACGTCGGCGGCGATGCGGTGGTGCGTCGCGAGGGCGATCTCGAGACCGCCACCGAGAGCCGCGCCGTTGATAGCGGCGACGACGGGCTTACCGAGGGTCTCGAGGCGACGCAGGTCGGCCTTGATGCCCTGGACCTCGTCGAACGCGGCCTGCGCGTCCTCGGGGCCGATCTCGATGATGTTGCGCAGGTCGCCGCCGGCGAAGAAGGTCTTCTTCGCGGAGGTGATCACCACACCGGTGATGGAGTCCTGCTCCTCGTACAGGCGGTCGACGGTGGCCTTCATCGACGCCTTGTACAGCTCGTTCATCGTGTTGGCGCCCTGGTTGGGGTCGTCGAGGGTCAGCACGACGATGCCGTCGGCGTCCTTCTCCCAGGAAATCATGTTGTCGCTCACTGTTGTTCAGATTCCTTCCGGTGTCAGACGCGCTCGATGATGGTGGCCACACCCATGCCGCCACCGATGCACAGGGTGACGAGGGCGCGCTTGGCTCCGCGGCGCTCGAGCTCGTCGATCATGGTGCCGGTGATCATGGCGCCGGTGGCGCCGAGCGGGTGGCCCATCGCGATGGCGCCGCCGTTGACGTTGAGCTTCTCGTCCGGGATGTTCAGATCCTTCTGGAACTTCAGGACGACCGAGGCGAAGGCCTCGTTGATCTCGAACAGGTCGATGTCGTCGACCGTGAGGCCCGCCGCGGCGAGAACCTTGTGCGCGGCCGGCGTGGGGCCGGTGAGCATGATCGTCGAGTCGGCACCGGAGGTGGCCGTGGCGACGACGCGGGCACGCGGGGTCAGACCGAGGTCCTTGCCGGCCTGCTCGGAACCGACGAGCACGAGTGCCGCGCCGTCGACGATGCCCGAGCTGTTGCCGCCGTGGTGGACGTGGTTGATCTTCTCGACGAAGTGGTACTTCTGCTGCGCGACGGCGTCGAAGCCGCCCATCTCACCGATGGTCGCGAACGACGGCTGCAGCTTGGCCAGACCCTCGAGGGTCGTGTCCGGACGCATGTGCTCGTCCTGGTCGAGGATGGTCAGGCCGTTCTGGTCCTTGACCGGGACGACCGACTTGGAGAAGTAGCCGCCGGACCAGGCTGCCGCCGCGAGCTGCTGCGAGCGCAGTGCGTAGGCGTCGACGTCCTCGCGGGTGAAGCCCTCGATGGTCGCGATGAGGTCGGCGGAGATGCCCTGGGGAACCAGGTAGCTGTCGTAGTTGGTGGCGGGATCGAGCATCCACGCGCCACCGTCGGAGCCCATGGGCACGCGGGACATCGACTCGACGCCACCGGCGAGGACGAGCTCGTCCCAGCCCGAGCGGACCTTCTGCGCAGCCATGTTGACGGCCTCGAGGCCCGACGCGCAGAAGCGGTTGATCTGCACGCCACCCGTGGTGACCGGCAGGTTCGCGATGGTGACCGCGGTGCGGGCGATGTCGGCACCCTGGTCGCCGACGGGGCCGACGACACCGAGGATCAGGTCGGAGATGCGGTTCTCGTCGAGGTCGGGGAAGCGAACACGCAGCTCGTCGATCAGGCCCGTAACCAGGGAGATCGGCTTGACGGAATGCAGCGAGCCCGTCTTCTTGCCTCGGCCGCGTGGTGTTCGGATGGCTTCATAGATGAATGCCTCGGTGGTCACAGTGCGCAGGTTCCTTCCCGTGCTTGCGGAGCGATGGCACCCACGGCCCTGCAGAGGGCCGCCGTGCCCAACCTCC
>Ga0180216_1000150_pt1 | contig 83959 bp, 75 predicted proteins | sample eDN3rd37CBELigMG_FD_128879 | JGI IMG/M metagenome (GOLD analysis project Ga0180216, IMG submission 128879) | Enriched Miracle-Growth compost microbial communities from Emeryville, California, USA - eDNA 3rd pass 37_C BE-Lig MG (version 2)... ... | reverse complement strand
GGCGGCGGTGGTTTCGGCGGCGGCGGAGGCGGGGGCGGTGGAGGACGCGGCGGAGGCGGCGGCGCGTCGGGAAGCTGGTAGGCTCCGCCGGACGGGGCTGGACCTCGTGGTGGCGCTTCAGGCCGCCGTCGGCTTTTCCGCCGCCGGCTTCTCTTTCTTGAAGGCCGCGACCGTTTCCCGGAACGCGGTCACGATCGGCGATCGGTCGTCCTTGCGATAGATGCAGCACAGGTCCACGAAACACCCCGGCGGGGTCTGTGCCAGCTTGCGATAGACCACGCCCGGCAGTTGCAGCGTGGTGGCCGACTCGGGGACCAGGCAGACGCCGAAGCCGCTCGCGACCAGCGCCACGCCCGTCAAGGTGTCCCCGACCTCCTGCGCGATCTGCGGCTCGAAGCCGCTCGCGCCGCACAGGCTGATCACCTGGTCGATGAAGCTTGGACGCGCGCCGGTGGGGAACACGATCATCGGATGGTACTTGAGCGCCGTGAAACGGATTTCCGATTGCCTGGCGAGGGGATGGTCGGCGGGCACCGCCAGCAGCAGGTCCTCGGTGAGCACCGGATCCACTTCGATGTCCTCCTGCGCGGCGAGGATGCGATTGAAGCCGACGGAGATGCGCCGCTGGCGCAAGGCCTCGATCTGCTCCACCTTGGACATCGTGTGCAGCACGACGTTCACGTCCGGGTAGCGGCTGCGGAAGGCCAGCAGCAGCTTGGGGATCGCGTCCAGGATGCCCGAGCCGAAGATCGCCACGTCCAGCCGCCCCAGCCGCCCCTGGCCCGCGTGCCGGGCGCGTTCGGTGGCCTGCTCGACCAATGCGCGGATGTTGCGCGCTTCCTCCAGGAAAAGCTCGCCGGCGCCGGTGAGCTCGACGCCGCGCGGGGTGCGGAGGAACAGTTTCGCCCCGAGTTCGTCCTCCAGTTGCTGGATCTGCCGGGTCAGCGGCGGCTGGGAGATGTGCAGGCGTGCGGCCGCGCGGCCGATGTTCTGTTCTTCGGCGACGGCGATGAAGTAGCGCAAGTGGCGAAGGTCCATGGGGCGGCTTCCGTGGAGGATGATCGGGGTTTACCTGAAATCATACTTTATAGGTATCAAGCGGTCGATTTAATGGTATTGGACGGTAATTCCTCCGCCCGATAAGGTTTGCGTTATCCCCGATGCGATGTCCTCGGGGCACAACAAAAGCTTTTTCATCAAGGAGGAAGGCATGGGATACCAGCGCTATGAGCCGCTCGTGCGGCTGCGGCCATTCTGGCATCGTGCGTCCGGTGGGGTGGTGGTCGCCTGTGCGGCGTTGTCGGCGGGCGGAGGCGCGCAGGCATTCCAGATTTCCACCGGCAACCCCGACGTGCAGATGACTTGGAACAACACGGTGAAGTACAGCGCCGGATGGCGCGTGAACGGCGCCGACGCGGCAGTGGCCGACAACTCCATCGGGCCGCAGGCCAACACCAACGACGGCGACCTGAACTTTGGCCGGGGACTGATCTCCAGCCGCCTGGACCTGCTCTCGGAGTTCGATTTCCGCTATCGGCGCAACTATGGCTTTCGCGTCAGCGGCGCGGCCTGGCACGATGAGGTCTACCACCGCTCCAACGATAATCCGGGCGCCCTCGGCGGAGCCCTGGTGAACCAGCGCTCGGCGCCGTACGACAAGTTCACCCGCGCCACCAGGAAACTGCACGGGCAGAAGGCGGAATTCCTCGACAGCTTCGTGTACGGCAATTTCGCCCTGGGCGACAAGAGCCTGAACGTGAAGGCCGGACGCTTCACCCAGTTGTACGGCGAAAGCCTGTTCTTCGGCAGCAACGCCATTGCCGGCGCCCAGACCCCGCTCGACCTGGCGCGCGCGCTGTCGGTGCCGAACTCGCAGTTCAAGGAGGTGGCGCGTCCGGTGGGGCAATTGTCCGCGCAACTGCAGATCAATCCCAACGTCTCGCTGGGCGCCTACTACCAGGTGGAATGGCGCAAGTCGCGCCTGCCGGCGGCCGGCAGCTATTTCAGCTTTGCCGATTTCGTGGACGAGGGCGGCGAGACCGTGATCCTCGGGCCGGGGCAGGTGGTGTACCGCGGCGCGGACATCGAGCCGCGCAATTCCGGCCAGGGCGGCCTGCAGTTGCGCTTCAAGAGCGGCAACGCCGAGTACGGCCTCTATGCCGCGCAGTGGCACGACAAGATGCCGCAGTTCTACCTCCGGCCGGGGGTCAACGTGCAGCCGGGCAGCATCGGCGACTACGTGCAGGTGTTCGGCGAGAACATCCGCGCCGTGGGGGCGAGCGTCAGCACCCTGCTGGGCGAGGCCAACGTCGCCGCCGAGCTGTCGGTACGCGACAACATGCCGCTGGTGGCCAGCGGCAACACCGTGATCCTGCCGGACGATACGCGCGCCGACGGCAACCGCCACGCCGCCTATCCGGTGGGCCGCACGCTGCACTTGAACCTGTCGATGATCAATGTGCTGGGGGCGGGGCCGCTGTGGGACGGGGCCTCCTTCGTCGGCGAGTTCGCCTACAACCGGCGCCTGACCATCACCGACAATGCCTCCCAGCTCGATCCGAGCGCGACGCGGGACGCCGGCGCCGTCCAGTTCGTGTTCACCCCGGAATACTTCCAGGTCATGCCCGGCCTCGACCTGCAAGTGCCCATCGGCATGAGCTACGGCATTTTCGGGCGGTCCTCCGTCAACGGGGCGCTGTTTCCGCCCGAGCACGGCGGCAACTTCAGCATCGGCGTCAAGGGCGACTACCAGCGGACCTGGCAGGCGAGCCTGAACTACACCCACTACTTCGGCCCGGCGGGCTCGGTGATCAAGTACGACACCGCGGTGCCCGAGCTGTCGTATCGCAATTTCCATCGGGACCGCGATTTCATTTCGCTCTCGATCCAGCGCTCGTTCTAGGCCGGCTTCGTAGATACAAAAGAGAGGAACACATGCACAAGCACAGCATCCTGGCGATGGCCCTGGCGGCCCTGCTGGCCAGTCCCTTCGCCCACGGGGCGGTCGGCGCCGACGAGGCCGCGGCCCTGGGCAAGACCCTGACCCCCCTCGGCGGCGAGCGGGCCGGCAACGCCGATGGCAGCATCCCCGCCTGGGATGGCGGCCTCTCGGGCCCGGTGGCGGGACGCAAGATGGGCGACATCCCGCTGGATGTGTTCGCCGACGACAAGCCGCTGTTCAAGGTGGATGCCCGCAACATGGACCAGTACGCGGCCTTGCTCAGCGAAGGCACGCAGGCCCTGCTGCGGAAGTATCCCGACAGTTTCCGCGTGGACGTGTATCCGACCCGCCGCACGGCGGCCGCGCCGCAGCGCGTCTATGACAGCGTGGCAAAGAATGCCGTGCGCTGCAGCACCACCGATGGGGGGTACTCGCTGCAGGGCTGCATCGGCGGGCCCTCTTTCCCCATTCCGAAGACCGGGGTGGAGGTGATGTGGAACTACCTGATGCGCGTCGAGGCGGTGTCGATCGAGTATCGGTTCAAGAACATCGTCGGCAACGCGGACGGGACGCACACGCTGGCGACCCGCAACGAGATCGCCTTCCAGTATCCCCAATACTACGACGGCGCCACGCCCGAGAGCTGGTCCGGCGAATACGCCATGTTCCGCTTCAATACCCTGGAGCCCCCGTTCAAGGCGGGAGAATCGCTGGTGATCCGCGACAGCATCGACCAGAAGAATGCCCGCCAGGCCTGGCAGTACCTGGTCGGCCAGCGCCGCGTGCGCCGCGCGCCCACGGTCGCGTACGATACGCCGGACTTCGTGGCGTCGGGGGCCAACTACTTCGACGAGGTGCAGGGCCTGTTCGGCTCGCTCGACCGGTACGAATGGACCCTGGTCGGCAAGCGGGAGATGCTGGTCCCGTACAACGCCAACGGCTTGATCGGCGTGCCGCTCAAGGAGGCGCTGGCGCCCCACCACCTGAATCCCGACCACGTGCGCTGGGAGCGCCACCGCGTCTGGGAGGTGGAGGCCAACGTCGCGCCGGGCAAGCGCCATGCGGTGCCCAAGCGCCGCTATTACCTCGACGAGGATACCTGGCTGCTGGTCCTGATGGACGGCTACGACGCGGAGGGCAAGCTGTGGCGCACCACCCAGGTGACGCCTTTCGTGGTGCCCTCGATCCCGGCGACGCTCATCAAGACCGCCACCGTGTTCAATTTGCAGGCCGGCACGATGAGCGTGATCCAGGCGCTCAACGAGGAGGATTTCCGCGTGGTGCCTCCGAAGCCGGAAACCTATTTCACGGGCGATGCGGTTGCCGCCGAAGCATCGCGCTGAGTCACCGGTAGACATCCCGCCGCAGGGTCGGGCGCGCATTGGAGGGTTTCCTGTCATGCCATCGCTTGTGTCCATGGGCCGCAGCAGCCTGCCGGCCTCGATAGTGCTCGCCCTGTGCTGCGTGCTCGCCCCGCCCGTGGCGGGGGCCGGGGAGGGCTCGCACGCCCTGCCCGACCTGCTCGATCTGCCGGCCCGGGCCGACGTGCGCGCGCAAGCGGGCACCCAGCTCGCCATCGCCCGGGCGGGGCGGCGCCTGGTCTCGGTCGGCGTGCGCGGCACCGTGATGCTGTCCGATGACGATGGCCGGTCCTGGCGCCAGGCGCGTGCCGTCCCGGTCAGCGTGGCGCTCACCGGCGTGCATTTCACCTCCCCCGAGGAGGGCTGGGCGGTGGGCCACAGCGGCGTGGTGCTGCACAGCGCCGATGGGGGGGAAAGCTGGGCGCGCCAGCTCGATGGCCGCGAGGCCGCCCGCATCGTGCTGGAGGATGCCCGTGCCCGCGTCGCCGCGGGAGACACGAGCGATGCCGCGGCGCGCGCGCTGCGCGATGCCGAGCGCCTCGTCGAGGACGGGCCGGACAAGCCCTTGCTCGGCGTGCATTTCAGCGATGCCCGGCATGGCTGGGTGGTGGGCGCGTACGGCCTGGCGCTGTCCACCCGGGATGGCGGCGAGCGCTGGCGCTCGCTGGTGGGCCATATCCCCAATCCGCGCGGCAACCATCTCTACAGCGTCCACGCCGACGGCGACGTGCTGCTGATCGCCGGCGAGCAGGGCGCGCTGTTCCGCTCCGTCGACGGCGGCAATCGGTTCGAGGCGATCGAGACGCCCTACGAGGGCACCTTTTTCGGCGCCCTCGCGCTGGATGGAGGGGCGCTGCTGGCCTACGGCCTGCGCGGCAACGCCTGGCGCAGCGACGAGCGCATCGCGGCCTGGACCCAGGTCGCCCTCGGCCTGCCCGTGACCCTGGTCGGGGCGCAGCGGCTGGCCGATGGCAGCATCGTGCTCGCCGACGAGAGCGGCCGCCTGCTGCGCAGCACCGACGGCGCGCACAGCTTTGCGGCCTTGTCCGCGGGGGCGGCCACGGGCCTGAGCGGCTTCGTGCAGGCCGCCGACGGCGCGCTGGTCGTCTCCGGCGCGCGCGGCGTGGCGCGTCTCGAGCCCCCGGTCCGCCTCGCGCGGTCCGCCCATGCTTCGACGGAGGCCGGACGATGAGCCATGACCACGTGCTGCCGGCCGCGCCACTGGCCGGGAAGCTGGCCGATTTCGACCGGCATTCGGGCTCGCTGGTCGAGCGGCTGCTGTTCAACAACCGGCTGCTGGTCCTCGCGCTGTGCCTGCTCGCCACCGTCGTGCTCGGCCATCCTGCACGACATGTGCCTGCGCGACGGCATGCACGCCAAGCGCGAGCAGATCAGCGTCGACCAGATGGTGAAGGTGGCCACGGCGCTGGACGATGCCGGCGTGCCCTACCTGCAGGTCACCCATGGCGCGGGCCTCGGGGGCAATTCGCTGCAGCACGGCTTCGCCATGGCCAGCAACGAGGAATACATCTCGGCGGTCGCCTCGAGGATGAAGCGCGCCAAGGTGTCCGTCCTGCTGATCCCGGGCCTGGGCACGATGAAGGATCTGCAGGCGGCCTTCGACGCCGGCGCGCGCAGCGTGCACGTGGCCACGCACTGCACCGAGGCCGACACCTCGCCGCAGCACATCGCCTATGCGAGGAAGCTCGGCATGGACACGACCGGCTTCCTGATGATGGCGCACCTGAACGACGCCGAAGGCATCGCGGCGCAGGGCCGGCTGATGGAGTCCTACGGGGCGCACACGGTGTATGTGACCGATTCGGCCGGCTACATGCTGCCCGAGGACGTCAAGGCCCGCGTCGGCGCCTTGCGTGACGCGCTCGGGCCCGAAACCGAGATCGGCTTCCATGGCCATCACAACCTGGGCATGGGCATCGCCAACTCGATTGCCGCCATCGAGGCCGGCGCCACCCGGATCGATGGCTCGGCGGGCGGCCTGGGGGCGGGCGCCGGCAACACGCCCCTGGAGGTGTTCGCCGCGGTGTGCGAGCGCATGGGCATCGAGACCGGCGTGGACCTCTTCAAGCTGATGGACGTGGCCGAGGACATCATCGTGCCGATGATGGATCACGTGGTCCGGGTGGACCGCGAATCGCTGATCCTGGGTTTCGCCGGGGTGTATTCCACCTTCCTGCTGCATGCCAAGCGCGCGGCCGAGCGTTTCGGCGTGCCGGCGCGCGACATCCTGGTCGAGCTCGGACGCCGCAAGATGATCGGCGGCCAGGAGGACATGATCCAGGATACCGCGATGACGATGGCCAAGGAACGCGGCCTGGCCGAGGATGTGCCGGCCGCCTGAGGGGGACGCCCATGAAGCACCAAGTGCTGATCGAGGACACCGGCGAGCGCTATGACTGCTCGGATGCCGAATCCGTGCTCGAGGGCATGGTCCGCCTGGGACGCCGCGGCATTCCGCTGGGCTGCCGGGGCGGAGGCTGCGGCGTGTGCAGGGTGCAGGTCCTGAGCGGCGACTACAGCAGCCGGGCGATGAGTCGCGAGCATATCGATGCGGACGACCTGGCGGCCGGCATCGTGCTGGCCTGCCGCATCCGGCCGGGCAGCGACCTGTGCCTGCGCGTCGTCGGCAAGCTCAGGAAGGCCGTATGCCGCGGCGGCCCCGGGCAGGCCTCGGCCTGAGGGCCCTCGGGGCGCCGTCCCATGCCGGCTTTTACGGATATCATCATGGAAACCCTGAAGGCGGAGCACGCATGAATATCCTCGTCGTCCATGCCCACTACGAGCCCCGGTCGTTCAGCGCGGCGCTCAAGGATGCGGCCGTGGAGGCGCTGTCCGCGGCGGGCCATCGGGTGCAGGTGTCCGATCTCTACGCGATGGGCTGGAACCCGGTGGCGTCCGCGGCCGATTTCGGCCAGCGCAAGAACCCCGACTACTGCGTGTATGCGCTGGAGCAGCGGCATGGCGTCGAGACCGGCACCCTCGCCGCGGACGTGCTGGCCGAGATCCGCAAGATCCAGTGGTGCGATCTGCTGATCCTGAACTTTCCCCTGTTCTGGTTTTCCACGCCCGCGATCCTGAAGGGCTGGATGGACCGCGTTTTCGTCTCGGGGCTTTTCTATGGCGGAAAGCGGTTCTACGACCGGGGAGGGATGCGCGGCAAGAAGGCCCTGGTGTCCCTGACGCTCGGCGGCCAGCCGCACATGTTCGGGCCCCAGGGCATCCATGGGGAGCTCGAGGCGATGCTCAGGCCCTTGCTGCGCGGCAGCCTGGCCTATGCGGGATTCGAGGTCCTGCGGCCCTTCGTCGCGTATCACGTGCCCTATATCTCGGACGAGGCGCGCGGCGAGATCCTGTCCGCCTACCGCCGCTATCTCGGCGACCTGCCGGCCATTCCCACGCTCGAATTTCCGAGCATGGACGACTTCGACGAAAAGCTCCATCCCAGGAAGGCCGATGCGCTGCCGCCGGTGACTTGACGCCCGCGGCGGCGGCGCGCGTTTTCCCTCCCCTTGGGCTCGCGCCCACCACGTTCGCGGGCTACAGCTCGGCGTCGAGGATGGCCGCCAGGCGGCCGACGAGGACCTCGCGGCGCGGGTCGGTGGCGGGCGCATCGCCGATCGACGACCACTCGGGGTGCCCGCGCGCCTCGCGCAGGATGGGCCGGACCGTCTCGGGCAGGGCCGTGCCGGGCGCGGCGCCCGATACCGCCACGCCGCCGGCCGTGGCCAACGCCGGCAGCGGCGAGAGCGTGCTGCCGTCGATCGGCTGCAAGGCGGCGTGCCCGCGCCGCTCGAGGGCGCGCGCCAGGGCCATCTGCCGCAGCCCCAGCAATTGCAGCACCGGGTCGTCCACCGTGATTTCCATGTAGCCGGCCACGCGGCCCATCAGGCGCTTGCCCCACTGGTTCGCGCCCTGCCACAGGCCTCCGACCGCCGCGCCCAGCAGCGTCGCCGTGCCCAGGCTCAGGCCGCCGGTGAATGCGTCGATGGTGGCGCCCGCCATGGCCCCCGTGGCCACGCCCTTGCCGACCTGGATGCCGAAGGCCTTGAGGGCCTGCGGGTTGAACAGGTCCATGCCCCAGCGCTCGCCCTCCAGGGGCAGGGGATGGTAGGGAAAGGTCGCGCGGCTGAAGCGGTAGCGCTTGAGCAGGGCCTGGACGCATTGCTGCTCGCGGTCGCGGGTGCGCTTGCGCAGGCTCACGGTGACCGTGGCCATGTCGGTGGAGTCCTGGGGGCAGAGCAGGCGCAGGGCGGCGGCGTCCATCAGCAGCTCGGCGATCAGCCGGGCGGCGTCCGCGCGCCGCCGCAGGCGCTGCGATTCCAGGTCGGCGCGCAGGCGCGCCAGGGTGTCGGCGCGGCGCTCCAGCATCAAGGCGAGCCGGTCGATCAGTTGCGCCTCGCCATCCAGGGCCGGTGCCACGGTGTCGAAATCCACGGTGGCGTGCAGGCCCAGGCGGGCCAGGGCCTCGCGCCAGGCGTCGGCCTTGCCCTCGGCGCTGTGCGTGAAATTGAGCACCGGCAGGATGGGGCGCCCGCAGGCGGCCAGCAGGCCCAGCTCGTCGCGGTGCTTGGCCAGCACCGGGTCGCGCACGTCGACGACGTAGAGCGCCGCGTCGCAGGCCAGCACCGTGGCGAGGACGCGGGCCTCCTGTTCGAACCGCTTGACGGCCTCGGGGCTCTCGAGCAGCCGGCGGATGCGCTCGGGGCCGTCCGGCCGCTCGTCGGGCCGCACCAGCCGGTCGATGGCGTCGAGCACGGCCATGCCGTCCTCCAGGCCCGGCGTATCGCGCAGGATGAGGATGGGCTGGCCGTCCTCGGTGAGCAGTTGCGCGCTCTCGACGTGCCGCGTGGTGCCCGGCTGGTCCGCCACCTCGCCGAAACCCGGGTCGCGCAGCAGGGTGCGCAGCAGGGAGGTCTTGCCCGTGTTGGTATGGCCGACGACGGCGAGGTCGATGGGGACGATGGGCTCAGTCATGGTCGGGCGGGGGGCGGGTGTCGGCCCACTGTGCGATGGAAGGGACGACCGGGATGCCCTGTGCGTCCAGGACCTCGCGCCACAGGGCTGCGCGCCCCGGGCCGTACAGCAGCAGCACGTCGATGCGGGGGCAGAGGCCTTGCAGTTCCGCCAGCCAGGCGCGGGTGCCCCGGTCGGGCGTCTGGCGCGCGTCGCAGGCGAGCAGGAGGCGTCGGGGCGGGTGCCGGAGGCGGTCCAGTATCCGGCGCCGGTCGTCGCGGCTGTCGCACAGGCCCAGGTCGAGCACCCCGGCGGGCAGCGGGGCGGGCGGCCAGTCGGCGCCCGACCCCAGCTCGAAGCCGAGCACGGCGTGGGCGCCGGCGAGCGAGGCGGGCGCGGGCTCGGTCCAGGGCACCCGCGTGGCGGGCCCGGGCGCGGGCGCGTCGATGCCCAGGGCCTGGTGCCGCGGCATCAGGCGGTCGCGCAGCTCGAGCCATCCGGGCAGGCCGGGATCGACCGCGAGGGCGCGCAGCCGCCGCCGCGCCGCCACGAGGCTCGCCAGGCCCGCGGCCAGGCGCGGCAGCAGGCCCCAGACCAGCACGCAGCCGATCAGCCACGAGGACCATTCCGCCTGCGCGGCCGCCGGCAGGCTGTGCAGGCCGTCGCTGCGGGCGATCACGGCGCTCTCGGGGATGGAGAAGCCCAGCCTCGCCGGCAGCGCGCCCAAGGCGTGGGCGAAGGAGACGAAGGCCTCGGGCGACAGCAGCGTGGTTTCCCACTGGAAGGTGTAGCGGCGGGTGCTGAGCAGCACCAGCAGCGTGGACAGGGCCCCCACGAAGGCTGCGATCCAGGCGCCGTGGCTGATGCCGCCCAGCACATGGCGCCAGGCCCGGGCGCGCGTGAGCAGCGAGGCCAGCGCCTGCGCCGCCAGGGCCGCGTCGGGGCCGCGCGCGAGCTTTGCGGTCAGCCACAGCCAGAACCCCGAGAGCCCGGACGAGGGGATAACGCCGGGTAGGAAGCTCAGCAGCCAGGCGAGCAGCGTCGCGGCGTGCAGGCCCAGCAGCGCGAGCAGGGCGAGGGCGAGATTGACGGGCTCGCCGCCGGTGCCCAGCGCCGCCGCGGCGGTCCCCATGCCGGCGAACAAGGCAAGGCCCCACAGCAGCACCAGCGCGATGCGCGCGCTGGCGGCCCACTGGACCAGGCGTGGCCCCAGGCCCTCGCGTTCGCCGAGCATCGCGGCGCGCAGCAGGATGCGCTCGCCCAGCTCGGGAGGGCCGCGCAGGACGGCGTCGAGTTCCGCCGTGTCGTCGATCGGCCCCTGGTGCGCCTCGCGCAGGCGCACCGCCTCGGCCTGCCAGTGGCGCAGAAAGCGTGAAGCCGGTTTCGGAGGGGAGGAAGCGTGGCGGGTCATCCGTGTCGCGGGCGGGGGCGGCGGCCAGGGCCCCGCCCGCGGGGATGGCGTTCCGAGGATTCCCTGGACGAGTCACCGCCGCCCGACTCGCAGGGAGTCCTCAGGATTTCTTGATCAGGCCATACACGAACAGCACGATGATGGCGCCGACGATGGAGCCGATCCAGCCCGCGCCCTGGCCGGCCTGATACAGGCCGAGCGCGGTCCCGAGGTAGCCGGCGACGACGGACCCGACGATCCCGAGAATCGCAGTCAGGATGATACCCAGTTTCTGGTCGCCGGGCATGATCGCCCTCGCGATCAGGCCCACGATGAAGCCGACGATGATCATGCCGATGATGCTCATGGGATTCTCCTCGAGATTGGGGGCCGCGGGGTCGCGGTCCGGCCGGCCCATGATAGCAAGCCCTCCGCGCCGTCCAGGGCCCCGAGGCCGGTCCGGGCGCCGTTGGGTGTAAGGAAATGTATGCGAAAGGAAATGGGCGCGCCGGGCCTCTCGCTAGAATAGCGGGGTCTGGACGGCATGCGCGGGGAGGAGCGGGGAGATGGCGGGCAGGAAAGGAAAACAGATGGAGGCGATCCGGATTTCGAGGCCGAAATCCCTGGCGGTGCTGGTGGCGGAACGCCTCCGCGAGGCGATCTTCCGCACCGAGCTGGCCCTGGGCGAGGTGCTGTCCGAGGAAAAGATCGCGACGGCGATGAACGTGAGCCGCACGCCCGTACGCGAAGCGCTGACACTGTTACAACTGCAAGGCCTGATCACCATCGTCCCGCAAAGCGGCAGCATCGTCTTCAAGCCCGACGTCCAGGACATGGCCGAACTGGTCCAGTACCGCCTCATGCTCGAAACCCAGGCGGCGCCGATGGCGCTCGAGCACGACCCCGCGGGCGCGTCCGCCGCCCTCGAGCGCGCGATCCAGATGATGGTCAAGGCGCGCCAGAAGGAGGACGCGCTGAAGTACGCCGACGCCGATCGCGTGTTCCACAACGTGTTCTTCGACTACTGCGGCAACCACTACGTGCGCGAGGCCTACGAGATCTGCTCGGGCCGGGTGACGGCGCTGCGGGCGCACCTGTCCGGCGTCCTCGAGATGCACCGCGACCGCACGTTTACCGAGCACCAGCGGATCGCCGAGGCCTTCGCCCGTGGCGACCGCGCCGCGCTGGTCGAGGCCCTCGGCGGCCACATCGGCGCCATGGCGGGCAACTATACGCGCGCGTTGGATGCCTTGAATAAACAGAAACATTGATTAAAAACAATACTGATAATAGTTCTCATTCTGATATTATCCCTGCTTTGAACCCGACTTGACGGTTTCCGGGAGGAAGGCAGGTGTTCTCGATCATCAGGAATCGGCTGGCGGCCGGGCTGGCGGTGCTGCTGCTGGGCTGGGGCGCCGCCGCGCAGGGCGCCTCGCTGTTGTTTCTCGCGACCAGCAACGTGCCGCGCGGCAAGTTCACGGCGCTGGCGGACATCGCCCGTCCCCATGGCCTGGACCTCGAGGTCCGCTACCTGGACGAGATCCCGGCGGACGCGGACGGCAGCCTGTTCGCGGGCCGGGACGCGGTGTTCATCGACACCTACTTGCAGGATGCCGTGCGCACGCGCCTGGCGCGCGCCCTGGACGGCACCGCCGTGCCCATCGCCTGGGTCTACGACAAGGCGCCGGCCGCGCTGAACATGCCGCCCGAGCTGGCGCGCCGCCTGGCCGTCTATTACTCGAACGGCGGGGCGGCGAACTTCGACGGCTTTTTCGCCACCGTCGCGGCGTGGCTGGGGGGGCGGCCCATCCAGGGCGTCCCCGATCCCCAGGTCTTTCCCGAGGCCGCGATCTATCACCCCGACGCCGGCGGCCGGCTCTACACCGATCCGCTGGAATACCTGCGCTGGCGCGGCGTGGATGCGGACGCCGCCCCCGGTGGCCGCCCGCCCATCATCGGCATCGCCTTCCACGAGCAGTCGATCTCGTCGATGCAGACGCGCATGCTCGATGCGCTGATCCGCAAGGTCGAGGCCGCCGGCGCGGTGCCGCTCGCCTATTATTTCCCCTATTCTGACGCGGATGCCATCACGGGCCTGCTGAAGGCCGGCGACCGGCAACTGGCGGACGCGGTCATCAGCACGCGCATCATGCTGGATCCCGCCGGCCCCCGCCGGGTGTTCGAGGCCATGGGCATCCCCATCGTCCATGCCATGCCCTATCGGCGCGGCGGCGAGCAGGCCTGGCGCGAGGACCCGCAGGGCGTCCAGCTCATGGACGTGCCGTTTTACCTGTCGCAGGCCGAGTACGCGGGGATCGTCGACATCCAGGTGGCGTCGGCCATGGATCCGGGCGCGCAGCAACTGGTGCCGATCGAGGGCCAGATGGATGCCGTGGTGGCCAAGGCCATGAACCTGGTCGCGCTGCGGCGCAAGCCCAATGCCGAGAAGCGGGTCACCATGTTCTTCTGGAACTATCCCTCTGGCGAAAAGAACCTGTCGGCCTCCTTCCTGAACGTGCCTCACAGCCTCTCGGAAACCCTGGCGGCGCTGCGCGAGGCCGGCTACGACACGACGGCCCCGGCCGAGGACGACATGCTCGCCCGCCTGCAGCGCCTGCTGGAGCCCTATTACCGCGACGGGCGCCTGGAGGACCTGCTCGCCGACGGGCTGGCCGAACGCTTTCCGGTCGAGGCCTACGAGGCCTGGCTGGGCACGCTGCCCGCGCCGGTGCGCGAGGACATCACCGCGCGCTGGGGGGCGCCCGGGGATTCCTCGATGGTGCTGCGCGAGGACGGGCGCGCCTACTTCGTGATCCCGCGCCTGCTGCTGGGCAAGATCGCGATCCTGCCCCAGCCGCCGCGCGGGGAAAGGCTCGACGACAAGGAAAAGGCGCTCTATCACTCGACCACGGCGGTGCCCACGCATTTCTACCTGGCCGCCTACCTGTGGGCCCGCACGCAGCGCGCCTCGGACGCCTTCGTGCATTTCGGCACGCACGGCTCGCAGGAATGGCTGCCGGGCAAGGAGCGCGGCCTGTCCGTGGATTCCGATTACCCGATGCTGGCCCTGGGCGACGTGCCGGTGGTCTATCCCTACATTGCGGACAACATCGGCGAGGCGCTGCATGCGCGCCGGCGCGGGCGGGCGGTGATCGTCAGCCACCAGACGCCGCCCTTCCGCCCCGCCGGCATGCACGACGAGCTCACGGCCATGCACGACCTGCTGCATCAGTGGCTGGCCCAGGACGAGGGCGCCGTGCGCGAGCAGATCCGCAGCGACTTGCTCGCGCGCGTGGCCGAGGCCAACATCGACCTGGACATGGGCTGGACCCGCGAGCGGGCGCGCGAGGATTTCACCGGCTTCGCCGATGCGCTGCACGCGCACCTGCACGAGCTGGCGCGGACCGCGCAGCCGCTGGGCCTGCACACCCTCGGCCGCGCGCCGCTGCCGGAGCATCGCCTGGCGACCGTGATGCTGATGCTGGGCCAGGAGTTCTGGGACGCCGCGGCGGCGTGGGCCGGCACCCCCGCGCGGGACATGGACGAGACCCTGGCCGTGGATTACGAGCGCCTGCCCGAGTCCGCACCCTATGCGCTGCTGCACCGGGTCCTGATCGAAGGGCAGGCGCCCGAGGGCTTGCCGCCGGATCTCGCCGCCATGCTGGACCGTGCCCGGCGGTGGTATGCGGACATCGGCGCCCAGGCCGAGCTGCCGGCGGTGCTCGCCGGCCTGGCGGGCCGCTATGCGCCGACCTCGTACGGCGGCGATCCGATCAAGAATCCCGAGGCCTACCCGACCGGCCGCAATCTGTATGGCTTCGATCCGTCGCGCGTGCCCACGCCCCAGGCTTGGGAGGCGGGCAAGCGCGCCGCCGAGGACCTGGTGCGCGCGCACCGGGAAAAGACCGGCGCGCCTCCCGACAAGATCACGTTTTCCTTGTGGTCGGTCGAGACCATGCGCCACCAGGGCCTGCTGGAGGCGCAGGCCCTGTGGCTGCTGGGCGTCGAGCCCGTCTGGGACAAGGGCGGGCGCGTGACGGGCGTCAAGCTCGTGCCCCGCGAGGCGCTGGGGCGCCCGCGCGTGGACGTGGTGCTCTCGGCGACCGGCCTGTATCGCGATCATTTCCCCAATACCATGAAGCAGCTCGCGCGCGCCGCGCAGCTCGCGGCCGAGGCCGGCGACGAGCCGGACAATCCCGTGGCCGGGAACAGCCGGCGGATACAGGCGGATCTCGAGGCCCGGGGCGTCGGCGGGACGGAGGCGCGCAATGCCGCGCAGACGCGGATCTTCGCTTCGGCCTCCGGGCAGTACAGCACCGGCCTGGACGACGCGGCGCTCGCCACCGACACCTGGGAAGGCAAGGCCGAGGGCGATCGCAAGCTCGCCCAGCTCTATCTGTCCAAGATGCAGTTCGCCTATGGGCCGGACGAATCCGCCTGGGGCCGCGCCGGCGCGGCCGGCGCCGAGGGCGTGAACCTGTATGCGGAGCAATTGCGGGGGACCGACGGCGCCGTGCTGTCGCGCAGCTCGAACACCTACGGCATGCTCACCACCGACGATCCCTTCCAGTACCTGGGCGGCATCGGCCTGGCGGTGCGCAGCCTGGACGGCGCGCCGCCCGAGCTGTACGTGTCGAACCTGAGGGGCGGCGGCTCCGGGCGCGTCGAGAGCGCCGCCGGCTTTCTCGCCAAGGAGCTGGCGACGCGCCAGTTCCATCCCGGCTACATCAAGGGCCTGATGGCCGAGGGATATGCCGGCACCCTGAGCGTGCTCGACGCCACCAACAACCTGTGGGGCTGGACCGCGGTGGCGCGCGAGGTCGTGCGCGACGACCAGTGGGAGCAGATGGCCGACGTCTATGTGCGCGACAAGTACGCGCTGGGCCTGGACGAGTGGTTCGAGCGCGAGAATCCGCACGCCCTGGCGCAGACCATCGAGCGCATGCTGGAGGCCGCCCGCCAGGACTACTGGCATGCGGATCCCGCCACGGTCGAGCTGCTGAAGACGCGTTATCGCGAGCTGGCGAGCCGACACGACGTGCGCAGCGAGAATGCGCGTTTCCTCGAGTACGTGGCCGCCGGCAAGGCCGCCGACACCGATTTCGCGGCGGCGCCGCAGGCGCCTCCCGCGCCGCAGGATGCCGCGGCCCCGCCGCGGGCGGCCCTGGAGCAGGTCGAAGGCCTGCGTCTCGAGCGGACCCGGCCATCCTCCGACGCGCCGCCCGATCCCCTGCGCTGGCTGATCCCCGTGCTGCTGCTGGCGATCTTCGGCGCGGGCGCCTGGCGGCAGGCGCGGGGCGTGCGCGGACCGCGCGCGGCCGGGACCTGACTTTTATCGATCCATCGACATCCGGAGTCACTCATGAGCCAATGGCTTGAAACACTGATGTACCAGACCAGCCAGGTCTTCCTCGTGCCGACCCTGCTGGCCATCGCCCTGCTGTTCGTCTACGCCCTCTACGCCCTGGGCCGCTTCGCCGCCGCCTGGTTCCAGCGGCGCGGCCGCGTTCCCGGCGAGCATGGCCGCGACCTGCGCGCCTTCAACCTGCTGCGCTGGGCCGCGGCGCATCCCGCCGCCCGCGGCGATGAATGGGACGTGGCCGCGCACAAGCTGCTGGAGGTGCCGCGCATCGTCTCGCGCGTCGCGCCCATGCTGGGCCTGGTCGCCACCATGATCCCCATGGGGCCCGCGCTGCAAGGCCTGTCCAACGGCGACCTGGCGGCGGTCTCGCAGAATCTCGCGGTCGCGTTCTCGGCGGTGATCCTGGCCCTGGTGTCCGCCTCCATCACCTTCTGGATCGTGTCGGTGCAGCGCCGCTGGCTGGCCGAGGAACTGGCGTGGCTGCAGGCGCGCGAGTCCCTGGCGCCCGCGATGGACGGCGGCTCGGCCGCCGCGGAAGGCGCCGCGCGGGATTGGCGGCAGGCGCGGTCCGCGCCCGGGGCGGCGGCATGAAGTTCCTCGCCGAAACCGAATCCGACGATCCCATCCTGTCGGTCGTCAACCTGATCGATATTTTCCTGGTGATCATCGCGGCGCTGCTGATCACGATCGCGCGCAATCCGCTGCTCGAGATATTGACGCGGCAGGACGTCACGGTGATCACCGACGCCGGCGAGGCGACCATGGAGATGATCGTCAAGAAAGGCGAGCGGATCGAGCGCTTCAAGTCGACCGGCCAGCAGGGCCAGGGGGAAGGCACGAAGGCGGGCGTGGCCTACCGCATGAAGGACGGCAGCGTGGTGTATGTGCCGGAAGGCGCGCAGTGATGCGGATCGATCGGACGGGACGCCAGGCACGCGCGGGATGCCGCCGGGCATGGCGGTATCCCGCGCGTCCGTGGCGCGTAGGCGGCATCACCCTTCGGTGAAGTGCACCAGCCGCTGGTAGGAGCTTTCCAGGTGCGCGCGCATGGCATTGGAGGCGGCCTCCGGGTCGCCACGCTCCAGCGCCTCGATGATGAGCGAATGTTCCGCGTAGGCCTCGGTGGTCACCGCGGTGTGGAACCTGAGGCGGAAAATATGCATGTGGACATGGAGCCGCGCCAGCGTTTCGGCGATCAGAGGGTTGCCGCTGGTCTCGGCCAGCAAGGCGTGGAACTCTGAATCGTTGTCGGCGAAACGGTTGTAGAAGACGCGCTGGTCGCCGCCGGGGTCCGGCTGCATGTCCTGGGACAACTGGCGCAGCCGCTCGAGGATCTGGGGCGTCATGCGGCGCGCCGCCTTGTTGGCCGCATAGGGTTCCAGCAGCAGCCGCAGCTCGTAGAGGGTTTCGAATTGCGTGCGATTGAGTTTCGGGACCGCGCAATAACCTACGAGATGCTGTTTGGTGACCAATCCGGTCGCCTCCAGCATGCTCAGCGCCTCGCGAATGGGTGTCTGCGAGACGCCCAGCTCGCGTGCCAGGCTGTCGATCGAAATGTGGGCATCGGGCGCGATCTTCAGCGCCATGATGTCCGCGCGGATGCGCGCGTAGACCTCGTCGACCAGCCCTGAGGGTCTCCGGATCTTGTTGGTGGCGGCACTGCCGTCCGGCCGTGCCCGGGCGTTCTTGCGCGGCGCCTTGGACGGGCCCGGTTTCCCACGCCCCGCGGTGTTGGGTAGCTTGTCCATATAAACCCTCTATTTTATTCCCAAGATTTTCTGTTTTCGGGAGTGCCCGCCTGTTGACAAGGGAATTTCACACTCCTATAGTGTTCCGTATATCGTATAGGATAGGATATACGATAGAAGAAACAGAAACAACAGACCCAGACCGTCCAGACAGGAGACAAGTCATGAAAGCAACGATCTACGGGTGCGTCGTGAGCGCCATTTTGTGCGCGGCGGCGCCCGTGGCCGCGCAGGTGCAGTGGGACATGCCCACGGCCTATTCGGCGAACAATTTCCACACGGCCAATATCGAGCAGTTCGCGCGCGAGGTGGCCGAGGCAACCGGCGGCAAATTCAAGATCACCGTCCACAACAGCGCCTCGCTGTTCAAGGCCACCGAGATCAAGCGGGCCGTGCAGAGCGGCCAGGTCCAGATCGGCGAGATCCTGCTGTCGAACTTCACCAACGAGGATCCGATCTACGGGCTGGACACCATTCCCTTCGTCGCGACCGACTACGCCGCGGGCCGCAAGCTGCGCGATGCGGCCCAGCCCGCGCTGGACCAGCGTTTCGCCCGCCAGGGCATGAAGCTCCTGTTTTCGGTGCCCTGGCCCCTGAACGGCATATACAGCGTCAAGGCCCTCAATTCCGGCGCCGACCTCAAGGGGGTGAAATGGCGTTCCTACAACGCGGTCAGCGGGCGCATGGCCGAACTGCTCAACGCCCAGCCGGTGACGATCCAGGCCGCCGAGCTGTCCCAGGCCCTGGCCACGGGCGCGGTCGAGGCCTTCATCACCTCCAGCGCGGCGGGCCACGACAGCAAGGTCTGGGAGCAGGTCAAGTATTTCTACAACAGCAATATCTCGATGCCCAAGAATTTCGTCATCGTCAGCCAGAAGGCATTCGATGCTCTCGATGAACCCTCGCGCGCGGCCCTGCTCGAGGCCGCCGCCAAGGCCGAGGAACGCGGCTGGCGCACCAGCGAGGAAAAGAACCAGTGGTATCTGGAGCAACTGGCCGCCCACGGCATGACGGTGGAGGCGCCCAGCCCGCAGTTCAAGGCGGATCTGCAAAAGGTCGGCGACACCATGCTGGCCGAGTGGATGGCGCAGGCCGGCCCGGACGGCAAGGCCATCATCGACGCCTACCGCTCGAACTGAACCTCGGCGCGACCATCGGAATGGTGACGGGAATGCGCAGACTTCTGGATGGCATCTACATGGGTGCCGGCTGGGCCGCCGGGGCCTTCATGGTCGGCACGCTGGCCATGATACTGGCGGGCGTGCTGGGCCGGCTCATGGATTTTCACCTGCGCGGCACGGACTCCTATGCGGGATTCTGCATGGCGGCTTCCTTCTTCCTCGCGCTGGCCCATACCTTCGTCAAGGGCGAGCACATCCGCGTCTCGCTCGTGCTGCAGCAATTGGGCCCCAAGGCGCTGTGTGCGGTGGAGGTCGGCTGCCACGCCCTGGGGGCGACGCTCGCCTGGGTGCTGGCGTGGTTCTCGGCGAGGCTCGTCTGGCAATCGCAGGTGCTCAACGACGTCTCCCAGGGCATGGATGCCACGCCGCTGTGGATTCCCCAGATCGCGATGGCCCTGGGCGCGGCCATCCTGGCGATTGCCGTGACCGACAGGCTGTGGTGCGTCCTGAGGGATCCGAATTGGCAGCCGCCGCGTTCGGAAACGGCCTTCAGCGAATAAGGAGCCCCATATGGAGGCATTGACGACGTTCGTCCTGATCGGATTCCTGTTCGCGCTGCTGGCCGGTGGCTTGTGGATCGGCCTGGCACTGGTCGGCGTGGCCTGGATCGGGATGGAACTCTTTACCGCGCGGCCGGTGGGGGATGCCATGGCGATCACGATATGGGGCGCCTCCTCGGCCTGGACCCTGACCGCCCTGCCGCTGTTCATCTGGATGGGTGAAATCCTGTTCCGCACGCGGCTGTCCAAGGACATGTTCAACGGGCTGGCGCCCTGGCTGGAGTTCCTGCCGGGCCGGCTGCTGCATACGCAGGTCGTGGGCTGCACGATCTTCGCCGCGGTGTCGGGCTCGTCGGCGGCCACGTGCGCGACCATCGGCAAGATGGCCCTGCCCGAGCTCAAGCGTCGCGGCTATCCGGATCGCATGGCGATCGGGACGCTGGCGGGCGCCGGCACGCTGGGGCTGATGATTCCGCCCTCGATCATCATGATCGTCTATGGGGTGAGCGCCGACGTCTCGATCTCGAAGCTGTTCATCGGCGGCGTATTCCCCGGCCTGATGCTGGCCGGACTGTTCATGGGATACATCATCCTGTGGGGGCTGTTCAACCCGACCAAGGTGCCCGCGCCTGAACAGAAGTACACCTTCGTCCAGCGCATCGCGGCCTCGCGCAGCCTGATACCCGTGGTCCTGCTCATCGGCGGCGTGCTGACGCTGATCTACACCGGGATCGCGACCGCAACCGAGGCCGCCGCGGCCGGGGTCGTGGGGGCGCTGCTGCTGGCCGCGAGCCAGCGCGAGCTCGACTGGCGGACCTTCGTCGACGGCCTGATGGGCGCCACGCGACTGTATTGCATGATCGCCCTGATCCTCGCGGGCGCCGCCTTCCTGACGCTGGCCATGGGGTACATGGGCCTGCCGCGCCAACTGGCGGAATGGATCGGGTCGCTGGGCCTGTCGCAGTTCTCCCTGATCATGGCGCTGATGCTGTTCTACATCGTGCTCGGCTGTTTCCTGGACGGCATCTCGATCATCGTCCTGACGATGGGGGTGATCCTGCCGGCGATCGAGAACGCGGGCATCGACCTGGTCTGGTTCGGCATATTCCTGACGCTGGCGGTCGAGATGTCCCAGATCACGCCGCCGGTCGGGTTCAACCTGTTCGTCCTGCAGGGGATGACGGGCAGGCAATTGCTGTGGATCGCGCACGCGGCATTCCCGATGTTCCTGCTGCTGGTTGCGGCCGTGCTGCTGGTCTATGCCTTCCCCGGCCTGGTCTTGTGGCTGCCTACGCAGATGGCTGGCTGAGAGTCCGCCGGCGGCCGGCCGTGCGGGAAATGATTCGTGAGGATGGAAAAAGCATGAGAGTAGGGATAGAAGTCGGGGGCACCTTCACCGATCTGGTGGCGATCGAGGACGGCCGCGTCACGGTGGCCAAGGTGCCCAGTACCCGGTCACCGGAGGTTGGCGCCTTCAACGCCCTGGAGGCCGCCGGACTGGCCGTCGATGGCATCGCCGATTTCGCGCATGGCACCACGGTGGCGACCAACGCGATCCTCGAGCGCAAGGGGGCCAAGGTCGCGTTCGTGACGACGCGGGGATTCCGCGACCTGCTGCACCTGCAGCGCCATGATCGGCGCAACATCTATGACCTGCAGTACCGCAAGCCCGTGCCGCTCGTCGGCCGCGAGGCCTGCCACGAGGTCGACGAGCGCGTACTGGCGGACGGCAGCATCCTCGCCGCCCTGGACGTGCCGGCCGCCGCGGACTGGCTGGCCGCGCGGCTGGCCTCCGACGATATCGAGGCGGTGGCCATATGCCTGCTCAATGCCTATGCCAATCCAGCGCACGAGCAGGCCCTGGCGCAAGCGCTGAGGGACCGTTTGCCCGCCCTGTCGATCACATGCTCCAGCGACGTGCTGCGCGAGTTCCGCGAGTACGAGCGGGCGTCCACGACGGCGCTGTCGGCCTATGTGCAGCCAGTGATCGCCGGTTATCTGTCCCGCTTTCGCGAGCGCCTGCACGAGCAGGCCTTTGCCGGCCGCTTCACGGTGATGCAATCGAACGGCGGCCTGCTGCCCGCCGAGGCGATGGAACGCAACGCCATCACCGCCCTGTTTTCCGGCCCGGCGGCCGGTGTCGTGGGCGCCGCCCGCCAGGTGGGCCGCTCGGGATTCCGCAACCTGATCACCTTCGACATGGGCGGCACCAGCACCGACGTCTCGCTGGTGGCCGGCGCCGAACCGGGCCTGACCAACGAGACGCAGATCGACGGCCTGCCGCTGCGCACGCCCGTCCTGGACATCGTGACCGTCGGCGCCGGCGGCGGCAGCATCGTGTGGCGGGACGACGGCGGCATGCTGCAGGTCGGGCCGCGCAGCGCCGGCGCGACGCCGGGGCCGGCCTGCTACGGCAAGGGCGGCGTCGAGCCCACCATCACGGACGCGCACGTGGTCTGCGGCGCCATCCATGCCGATACCCGGCTCGCGGGCCAGGTCAAGGTCGATCTGGCGGCCGCCCGCGCGGCGTTCGAGCCGCTCGCCCGGGCGCTCGGCCTGTCCGTGGAGGACGCCGCCGAGAGCGCGATCCGGCTGGCCAACGCCAACATCGTGCGGGCCATCCAGTTGATCTCGACCGAAAGAGGGCGCGACCCGCGCGACTACGTCATCGTGCCGTTCGGCGGCGCCGGGGCGCTGCATGCCACCGCCGTGGCCGCCGACCTGGGCGTCGAGCGGGTGGTGATTCCCCCCAATCCCGGCGTGATATCGGCGTTCGGCCTGCTGGCCTCCGACTGCGTCAAGCACGGCAGCCTGACGCGCCGACTGCGCCTGGACGCCGAGGCGCCGGATTGCGTGCGCCGGGACTTCGCCGCGCTGCGCGCGGACCTGGAAGGCCAGATGCGCGAAATGGGCGTCGAGGGGCCGTACGAATGGACGTACGGCGTGGACATGCGCTTCGTCGGCCAGGCGTTCGAGGTGACCGTCTACTTCGACGGCGACGCCATCGAGGGTCTGGATGCGCAAGGCATGGAACGGCGCTTCGTCGAGGAGCATCAGCGCGCGTTCTTCCATGGCGAGGATTCGCATCGTCCGGTCGAGATGATCTGCCTCCGGCTGGAATGCCGCAAAAAACTTGCCGAGCTGCCGCTGCTCGCACGCGATACCGGGCATCGAGAGGAATTCCCGCCTGCGCCGCTGTACACCGGCTGGCGCTGGGAGGACTGCCGGCGCCTGCCCGACGGCGCGCTCGAGCCGGGCCAGTCCATGCAGGGGCCGGCCATCATTCACGGGCGCATGGCCACCATCGCCGTCGGCGCCGGCTGGCGCGGCCACATCGACCCCAACGACAACCTGATTCTCGAGAAGGAATAGCATGAACGTATCGCCACTCGACTACGCAATGATCAGCCAGGCCCTGCATGCGGTGGCCAACGAGATGGGCGCCAAGCTGATCCGTTCGGCGTACTCCACGATCCTGCGCGAGGCGCGCGACGGCGCGGCCGCCCTGCTCGATCGCGAAGGCAATGTCGTCGCCCAGGCGGACCTGATTCCCATACAGCTCGGGCCCATGGGGACGACGATCCGGCCGTGCCTGGAACTCTTTCCCGTGGACACCTTGCGCGAGGGGGATTTCCTGATCAGCAACGACCCCTACAACGGTGGACAGCATCTGCCCGACGTATTCATTTTCACACCCATTTTCTTCGAGGGCCGGGTCGTGGGATTCGGCTCCAGTGTGGCGCACCACCTGGATCTCGGCGGCGGCAGCGCCGGCCTGGACAGCGATGCGAGCGACATCTTCCAGGAGGGCATCCGCATTCCGCCGTCGCGCTACAACATGCAGCGGGACTGGAACGGCGGGCCGTTCGAGCGCCTCCTGATGGCCAATGTGCGCGTCCCCGACCTGACGCTGGGGGACTTCAATGCGCAGCACGCCGCCAATGCGGTCGGCGCGGCGCGCGTGCGGCAGATGTGCGAGAAATACGGCGCGGACACCGTCTGCGAGGTCATGCGCGAGTTCATCGCCTATACCGAGCGGCGCATGCGCGCGGCCATCGCGCAGGTGCCCGATGGCGTCTACTACGGAGAGGACGCCATCGACGACGACGGCATCACCGAGGATCCGCTGGTGATCAAGGCCAGGGTCGAGGTGCGCGGCGAGGACATCCATGTGGATTTCACGGGCACGTGCCCGCAGGTGGCGCGCAACGTCAATGTGCCCTTGTCCTCGACCTATGCGGCCACCCTGAGCTGCATCAAGTCGATCGTGACCAGCGCGGGGATTCCCTTCAACGAGGGCGTGAAGCGGCCGATCCACATGACGGTGCCCCCGGGCTGCATCCTGAACCCGCGGCCGCCGGCCCCGGTGCGGGCCCGCCTGGAGGGCAGCTATCGGGTGTTCGGCGCGATCATGCAGGCCCTGAGCAGCGCCGTGCCGGAGCGGGTGATCGCCCAGGGGTACGACACCACGACCGCCGTCTGCCTGTCGACGCAGGAGGATGGGGGCTTCCGGGTCAGCCTCGAGGTGTTCGGCGGAGGCTATGGCGCGTCGGCGATCGGCGACGGATGCGATGCCGTGGATTCGCCGCTGTCCAACTGCTCGAATACGCCGATCGAGGTCATGGACATGCAGTGCGGCTATTTCCGCATCGTGTCCTATCGCCTCGAGCCCGAATCGTTCGGACATGGGCGCTTCCGGGGCGGTGCCGGCTTCAGCCGCCACTACGAGATCCTCCGGGACGGGGTCAAGCTGGCCATCTACGCCGACCGTTTCCGGCTGCGGCCGGGCGGCCTGATGGGAGGCACCCCGGGGCTGTCCGGATACTGCCAGATCCACCGCGGCGGCGAGCGCATCCGCATCGGTTCGAAGTCCTCTTTCGAACTCCTCAAGGGGGACGTCGTGGAGATCTTCCTGGGCGGTGGCGGCGGCTACGGATCGCCGCAGGACCGCGATCCCGAACACGTGGCCGCCGATGTCCGCGAGGGCTTGCTGTCCGCGCGCACGGCCGCCGGGATCTATGGCATGGAGGCATTGGCGGGATGAGGAGGGGCCGCGATGGTCGCGGCGCCGCGGATGGACGAGGGGCGCCGCATGCGGATGCGGCGAATGAAAAACGGGGCGGCGGATTGCCAGCCCCCGGATGGGAGCATGACAGTGAAAACGATACATGAGCCGGCCCGCGACGTGCCGGTATACGCGCAGCCCGACGTGCTGGTCGTGGGGGCCGGCGCGGCGGGGATGATGGCGGCCTGCGCCGCCGCGCGGGCGGGGGCGGATACCTTGCTGATCGACGCCTACGGAACCTGCGGCGGCACGCTGACGCTGGCCACGCTGGGGGGATTCTGCGGCACGCACGCCATCATCGACGATGAGCGGCTGGGGCGCACCGTCGGGGGCCTCTACCTGGACCTGGAGGAACGCCTGATCCGCCGCGAGGCGCTGCTCGAACCGCGCCGCCACGGCAAGATCATCGGTGTGCCCTATGACGCGATCGCCCTGCGCGGGGTGGCCGACGAGATGCTGCGGGCCCATGGCGTCAAGGTGCTGTTGCATACGTCGGCGGTCGATGTCCAGGCCGAGGACGGACGCGTGCGCGCCGTGCTGATCGAGAACAAGGGCGGGCGCAGCGCGATCGTGCCCCGCATGGTGGTGGATTGTTCCGGCGACGGGGACGTGGCGGCGCGGGCCGGCGCGGCGTTCGCCCTGGGCGACGAGGGCGAGACGCAGTATGGCTCGGCCATGTTCCGCCTCACCAATGTGGATCAGGAGCGGGCGGGACAGCTCACGCGGCCGCTGATCCGCGAGCGGCTGGAACGCGCCTTGGCCGATGGCTATGAGCTGCCGCGCACGGCCATCGGGTTCCACATCAATCCGGTGCCAGGCCTGGTGCATCTGAACGTGACCAAGCTGGGCGCGCCCGATGGGACCCCCTTCAACCTGACCGACCCCGAGCAGCTCAGCGCGGCCGAGTGCGAGGGGCGCCGGCAGGTGCGGCTGTATGAGGAGGTGTTCCGCAAGTACGTGCCGGGCTTCGAAGGCGCGCGCGTCGTCGACATGGGTGTCAAGGTGGGCGTGCGCGAGACCCGGATGATCGAGGGCGACGCGGTGCTGACGGAGGACGACGTACGCGGCTGCCGCAAACCCGAAGACCGGATCGCCTGCACCGGCTGGCCCCTGGAAATCCACGGCAGGGGCCAGGCCACGCATTGGGAGTTCCTGCCCGACGGCGAATACTATGGCGTGCCCTGGGGGGCGCTGGTGGTCAAGGGTTTCGACAATCTCCTGGTGGCGGGACGCAATCTGTCGGCCACGCACGAGGCGCAGTCCTCGGCGCGCGCCGGCGGCCTGTGCTTCGCCATGGGAGAAGCCGCCGGCCTGGGGGCGGCGCTGAGCCTGAGCCACGGCGACCGTGTCCGCGCGGTGCCGGTCGGGACGCTGCAGGACGAGCTGCGCCGCCAGGGTGCGCTGATCACGCCGGATCTCACCTGAGCCGGGAGGAGTCCTTGAAGCCGATTCCCTTCGACCTGGCGCGGTCGGTCGCGCTGGAGGCGCTGGCGCACGCTGGCGTGCCGCCGACGCATGCGCTGCTGCAGGCCGATCTGCTGCTGGAGGCGGAACTGCGCGGGCGCCCGTCCCACGGGCTGCTGCGCCTGCCCCGCGTCGTCGAACGCATCGCCAACGGCGTGGCCGATCCGTCGGCGACAGGACGCCATGCCTGGGCCGGCAATTTCCTGCGTGTCGAGGGCGAGGGTGGCCTCGGGCCGGTCGTTGCCGTGCGCGCGCTCGACGCCCTGATGGACAGGGTGGCCGGCGGCGGCGTCGCCGTGGCCGGCATCCGGGGGAACAACCACCTGGGGATGCTGGCCTGGTATGCCGAGCGCGTGGCACGGCGCGGCATGATCATGATCGGGCTGTGCAACAGCGAGGCGCTGGTGCATCCCTGGGCCGGGCGCCGGGCGATGCTGGGCACCAATCCGGTGGCGGTGGGCGTGCCGACCGCGGCGGGGCCGTTCGTGATGGACATGGCCACCAGCCTGGTCTCCATGGGGCAGATCCATGATCATGCGAATCAGAACCGGCCGATCCCGCAGGGCTGGGCGCTGGATGCGGATGGCGATCCGACCACCGACCCGCACGCGGCGCGGCTGGGCTCCATCGCGCCTTTTGGCGGACCCAAGGGTTATGCCCTGGGCCTGGCGTTCGAAGTGCTGATCGGGGCCCTGACCGGCTGCGCGCTCGGGCCCGGGGTGCGCGGCACTCTCGACTCCACCGAACCCTGCAACAAGGGCGATGTGTTCATCGTGATCGACCCCCGCTCGCCCCAGGGCACGGCCCGCGCCCTGGCCGACTACCTGGATGCCGTACGCCTGTCGGGATCGCCGGACGCCCGTGTGGCCGTGCCCGGCGACCGTGCCGCGGCGAGCCGTGCGGAAAAAATGCGCGACGGCCTGCCCGTCGCATCCGGAATATGGCGCCGGCTGCTCGAGCTTGCCGGTCGGGGTGGTGATGGGGCATAGGAGGCTCTCACATGGAAAATTTTGGAATCGCGAGAGCGCCTGGACTGATCGTGTTCGGATCGGGACGGCGGGATGCGCTCGCATCGGTGGCGGCCGCCCTGGGGACGCGCGCGCTGGTTTGCACGGATGGCCGTTTCCGCGAGGATCCCATGCTCCGCGCCATGGCCGAGGCCTTGCGCGCGGCGGGCATCCAGACCGAGGTCTACGACGGAACGATCGCCGAACTGCCCCTCGAATGCGTGGAGGCTGCCACCGCGCGTGCCCGGGCGTTCGGACCCGACGTGCTGGTGGGGCTGGGTGGCGGCAGTTGCATCGACCTCGCCAAGCTGGTGGGGGTATGCCTGGCGCATGGAGAGCCGCTGTCCCAATACTATGGCGAGTTCCGCGTGCCGGGGCCGATCATGCCGGTCATCGCCATTCCGACCACGGCCGGGACCGGCTCGGAGGTCACGCCGGTGGCCGTGTTGGCGGATCCGGACCGGGCGGTGAAGGTCGGCATCTCCAGCCCGCACCTGATTCCCGCGGTGGCGCTCTGCGACCCCGAGCTCACCCTGACGTGCCCGCCGATGCTGACGGCCGGATCCGGCGCGGATGCCCTGACGCATGCGATCGAGGCGTTCACCACCGCCCGCAGTCCGGCGGCCGCGGACACGCCCATGGGGAAAGTCTTCGTCGGCAAGAACCTGTTCAGCGACATGTACGCTCGCATGGCGATCAGGGCCCTGGCCGGCAACCTGGCGCGCGCGGTCGAGGATGGGCGGGATGTCCGGGCACGCGAGCAGGTCATGCTGGGCGCCCTGACCGCGGGCATGGCCTTCGCCGCGGCGGGCACCGCGGCGGCGCACGCCATCCAGTATCCCGTCGGTGCATTGACGCACACGGCGCATGGCGTGGGGGTCGCCGCGCTGCTGCCCTACGTCATGGAGTTCAACCGGCCGGCGTGCATCGAGGAATTCGCCCAGATCACCAGCTTGTTCGAGGCCGCCGGGGCGCCGGCAGGCGGCGGTTCGCCCGAGCAGCGGGCGGCGCGCGCCATCGATCTCGTCGAGGACCTGTTCCGGCGCATCGGGATTCCCGCCTCGCTGGCGCAGCTCGGCCTGCCTGCCGGACAGTGCGAGGAGGTTGCGGCGCAATCGCTGCGGGCATCACGCCTGGTGCGCAACAATCCGCGCCCGCTGGATCCGGACAGCATGAACAGGATCGTCGCCAGCGCCCATGCGGGCCGGCGAGAGCAATTGCGTGAAACTCACTAGGGGTGTAGAGATGTCGATTTTTGGTCCGACGGAAGGTTTTGCCGCGGCGTTTCCGGATTTTCCCACCGATCTGTACATCGGCGGACAGTGGCGGCCGGCGGCTTCCGGCCGGCGCATCGATGTATTCGACCCATCCACCGGCCGGCGCATCACCAGCATCGCCGACGCGTCGGTCGAGGAGGGTATCGCGGCGGTCGATGCGGCGCATGGCGCGGCGCGGTCCTGGGCGGCGACCGCGCCGCGCATCCGCGGCGAGATCCTGCGGCGCGCCTACGAACTGATGCGCGAGCGCGCCGAGTGGTTCGCCGAGCTGATCGCCCTCGAGAATGGCAAGTCCCTGGCCGATGCCCGTGGCGAGACTCTTTATGCGGCGGAGTTCTTCCGCTGGTATGCCGAGGAGGCCGTGCGCGTGGTGGGCGATCTGGCCGTGGCGCCTGCCGGCGGCAATCGCATGCTGGTGCATTACCAGCCGATCGGTGTATCGGTCCTGGTGACGCCCTGGAATTTTCCGGCGGCCATGGCGACACGCAAGATCGGGCCCGCGCTCGCCTCGGGATGCACCTGCGTGCTCAAGCCGGCGACCGAGACGCCACTGACGGCCTATGCGCTGGCCGCCTTGCTGCGGGAGGCCGGTGTTCCGGACGGCGTGGTCAACGTCGTCACGACTTCGAAATCCGGGCCGCTCGTCAGTGCGATGCTGCACGATCCGCGCGTGCGTAAATTGTCGTTCACGGGATCCACGGAGGTCGGCCGCATCCTTTTGGCGGAGGCCGCGGCACAGGTGGTGAGCTGCTCGATGGAGCTGGGCGGCAACGCGCCTTTCATCGTCTTCGACGATGCCGACCACGAGGCCGCGATCGAAGGCGCGATGATTGCCAAGATGCGCAACGGCGGCGAAGCCTGCACCGCCGCCAACCGCTTCTACGTCCAGCGGGCGAGCGTGGACCGTTTCGCCCGTGCCCTGGCCGCCCGCATGGAAGCGCTGGTCGTGGGCGACGCCCGGCGCGGGGACACCCAGTTGGGTCCCCTCATCAATGGCGCGGCTCGAGACAAGGTGGAGGAGCTGGTGCAGGATGCGCTTGCGCGCGGCGCCCGGCTGCTCGCTGGCGGAGGCGCGGTGCCGGACGAGGGGTACTATTGTTCTCCCACCGTCCTGGTCGACGTGCCGCATGACGCCAGGGTCCTGCATGAGGAGATCTTCGGCCCTGTGGCGGCGATCGTGGCGTTCGATACGGAGGACGAAGCCATCGAACTCGCCAATCGGACCGAATATGGGCTGGTCGCCTATCTCTATACGGGCGACCTGGCTCGTGGACTGAGGGTGTCGGAGCGCCTTGAGACCGGCATGGTGGGCCTGAATCGCGGGCTGGTGTCCGACCCGGCCGCGCCGTTCGGCGGCGTCAAGCAGAGCGGGCTCGGCCGCGAGGGCGGGCATCACGGCCTGCTCGAGTTCATGGAGGCGAAGTACATCGCTACCCAGTGGTGACGGCGGCACCCCGCTAAGGCCCCTCGCAGGGCCGCAGCAGCGTCACGCCGCCGTCGGTCGGCATGACGGCGCGCAGGGGCTGGCAGCGTCCCGCCACGCACCAGTCGTAGTCGGCCGTGTAGGGCGAGCGCGTCATGCGCAGGATGTGCAGCGGCGCGGTGCGCGGCTGGTACTCATACCAGCCGCCGGGCCGGGGCACCGCGTCCGGGGGCGGCTCCATGCCGGCGCCCGAGCCGCGGATCCGCGCGTGGCCGGGCACGAGGACCGGGCGGCCGTCCGCGTCGAGCCGTACGGCGTAGTCCTCCTCCCAGCGGATCTTTTCGATGGAATGCGTCCAGGCCAGCGTGAATTGCCGGACGGGAACGAAGCGCGGCGGGACGGCCGGCGCGGCGGCCAGGCTCAGGCACACGCCCAGTCCGGCGAGCATGGTCAGGCCATGGCCTGGCGGCGCGCCCGCCGGGTGCGCCAAGCGTGCCAGGCGAGGAACAGGGCCGACGCGGCGAAGCCCGCGTCGTCGGTCCAGGGCTCGGCGGCCACCAGCAGCATGGCGGCGAGGATCACGTAGGCGCGCTCGAACCAGCGGATGGGCGCCATGAGGAAGCCCGTGACCCCCGCGCCCCACAGGCCGATTGCCAGCACCGCCTTGAACACGATGTACGCCACGGCCAGCACGCCGCCGCCTTGCAGCATCAGGGCCGGGCTGTAGACCGCCATGTAGGGCACGACGAAGCCGGCCACGGCCACGCGCAGCGCCTGGATGCTGATCTTGAGGCCGTTCTCGCGGGCGATGGGCGCCGCCGCGAAGGCGGCCAGCGCCACGGGAGGGGTCAGGTCGGCCATGATCCCGAAATAGAACACGAACATGTGCGACACGAGCAGCGGCACGCCGAGCTTGAGCAGGATGGGCGCGGCCAGCGAGCTGGTGATGATGTAGTTGGGGATCGTCGGGATGCCCATGCCCAGCACCAGGCAGGTGATCATGGTGAGGAACAGGGCGAGGAACAGGTTGTCCTCGCCGATGGCGATCACCTCGCCGCCGAAGGCCGCGGCCACGCCCGTGAGGTTGATGATGCCGATGATGACGCCCACCAGCGCGCAGGCGGCGGCCACCGGCAGGGCGTTGCGCGCGCCTTCGGCCAGGGCGTTGACGGCCAGCCGGATCGTGTCCAGGCCATGCTTGCGCGCCAGCAGCCACGCGGCCAGGATCGCCGTGATGACGAAGAAATCCGTGACGCCGAAGCGCAGGAAGCCGGCGCAGGCGAAGCCCAGCAGCACCCAGAACAGGTAGCGGATCGCCGTGCTGCCCACGCCCCTGATCACGGCGGCGCCAAAGATCAGGATCACCGTCAGGCCCAGGCCGATCGTGCCCGAGAACAGCGGCGTATAGCCGGAAAACAGCAGCACCACCAGGCCGATCAGCGGGATCAGCAGGTACCAGCGGTCGCGCACGGCCTTCCAGGGATTGGGGCATTCCTCCTTGGGCAGGCCGTGCAGGCCCTTGCGGCCCGCCTCGAGGTGGACCGTCCAGAAGGCCGTCCCGAAATACAGGAGGGCCGGGATGATGGCGGCCTTGACCACCTCGACGTAGGGGATGTTCAGCGTCTCGGCCATGATGAAGGCCACCGCGCCCATGACCGGCGGCATGATCTGGCCGCCCATGCTCGAGGTGGCCTCGACCCCGCCCGCGAAGGCCGGCGAATACCCGAAGCGCTTCATCAGCGGGATGGTGAACTGGCCGGTGGTCACCACATTGGCCACGCCCGAGCCGTTGATGGTCCCCATCAGGCCCGAGCTGATCACGGCGACCTTGGCCGGCCCGCCGCGTGTGTGGCCCACCAGGCCCATGGAAAAATCGCTGAACAGGCCGATCATGCCGGCCTGCTCGAGAAAGGCGCCAAACAGTATAAAGAGGTAGATGTAGGTCGAGGATACGTAGGTGGGCGTGCCGTAGATCCCCTCGACGCCGAAGCTCATGGTGCTGACGATCTGGTCGACGCCGTAGCCGCGGTGCATGAACGGCCCCGGCAGGTACTGCCCGAACAGTCCATACAGCAGGAAGATCCCGCAGATGATGGGCAGCGCCCAGCCCATGATCCGGCGCGTGGCCTCGAACACCAGGACGATGGTGAGGATGCCGATCACCATGTCCCCGTCGGTCATCTGGCCGGCGCGCGCCGTGAGGTCGGCCTCGTAGATCCAGTGGTAGAAGCTCGCGCCGAAGCCGGCCAGCCCCAGCGCCCAGCTCAGCGCCAGGCCCGCGCGCCCGCCGCGCCCCGGATGGAGCGTGAAGATCATCAGCAGCACGAAGCCGACGTGCACGGCCCGCACGACCTGGCTCGAGATCGGGCTGTAGGCGGCGGTCCATACCTGGAAGCACGAGAAGGCTACCGCGATCCAGAAAATGGAGCGCGGCAGGGGCCGGTCGGCGAGGTCGTGGGCGGAACTCATGGGATGGCGATGGGCATCATTTGATCAGGCCGGCTTCCTTGTAGTAGCGCTCGGCGCCCGGATGCAGCGGCACGGGCATGCCCTTGAGGGCGTTCTCGAGCTTGATGGCCTTGGCCGCGTTGTGGGTCGAGGCGAGGGTGTCGAGGTTTTCGTAGAGCGCCTTGGTCATCTGGTAGGCCAGGTCGTCGCTGACGTCGCTTTGCGTGATGAGGAAATTGGGCACCGCCGCGGTCGGCGTATCGGCCGACTGGCCCTCGTAGGTGCCGGCCGGGATCGTGGCGGGCTGGTAGGCCGCGTTGCCGATCTTGGCGATCACGTCGGCCGGGATGGGCACGATGACGATCTTGACCGAGGTGGCCAGGTCGCGGATCGAGGACACGCCCAGGCCGGCGGATTGCAGGGTGACGTCGAGCTGGCGGTTTTTCATCAGCTCGACGGACTCGCCGAACGGCAGGTACTCGACCTTGCTGAAATCGCCGTAGCTCAGGCCGGCGGCCTTGAGCACGGCGCGCGCGTTGAGCTCGGTGCCCGAGCGCGCCGCGCCCACCGAGATGCGCTTGCCCTTGAGGTCGGACAGGGTCTTGATCCCGGAATCGGCGTTGGCGACGATCTGGATGTAGTTGTTGTAGGTGGCCGACAGGCCGCGCAGCTTGGTGAGCGGGGCCTTGAAGCCCGCCTCGGCGTTGCCGGTGTAGGCGTCGGACACGGTGTCGGCCAGCGCGAAGGCGAGCTCGCCGCGGCCCGCCTGCAGCAGGTTCATGTTCTCGGCCGAGGCCTTGGTGACCTGGGCGGTCGATTTCGCATCCGGGATGTGCTTGTTGTAGATCTGTGACAGCGCCACGCCTAGTGGATAATAGACGCCGCTCTGTCCACCGGTCAGGATGTTGATGAACTTTGCCTGCGCGTGCGCGGGGCCTGCCGCGATGAGGGCCGCGGCCAGTGCGATCGTCGCCAGCCATTTCGTCGAGTGCATGATGTCTCCTTGGGTCCTGGGGCGCCGGCCCGGGCTTTTGGCCCGATGAGCCGGAGGGGTGGTGGTCGTATCATTCGTGATCGTATCAAGGGAAATATTCATGGCAGAACCCGGTAATCACCCTAAGACCGGCGTCATGGGGTCCAGGCGCCTGTTCGTGGCGCTGTGGCCCGACCCGGGGACGGCGCGCGTGCTGTCGCGCATCGCCGCGCGTGCGCATGCGCTGTGCGGCGGGCGGCCCATGCGCAGCGATACGCTGCACCTGACCCTGGCCTTCCTCGGCACGGTCGCGGGCGATCGCATCCCGCCGCTGTGCGAGATGATCCGGACCTGGGCGCCGCGCGGCGGGGAGCTCGTCCTGGATCGGTTCGGGCGCTTCAAGGGGCCGCGCATCGTCTGGGCCGGGCCTTCCGAGCCCTGGCCCGCCTGGCTGGATGCCCTGCACGCCGAGCTGTGGGCCCGCCTGCGGCAACTCGGGTTCCCTACCTCGGACGAGCCCTTCAGGCCCCACGTCTCGCTGCTGCGCAAGGCCGGGCCGGCGGACCCGGCGCCCCTCGGCGGCGGGCGACCCATCGCCTGGCGGCCGCGGCGCTGCGTCCTGGTGGCGTCCATGCCGCGCGAGACCGGCTCGTACTACGAGGCGCTCGCCGAGTGCGCGGTGGCGCCGGGCGACGCCCCATGATTCCGCCTTCCCCAGCCCGCCGCGAGGGGCGCCGCGTCCCGCCATGAAAGCTCCCCGCATGCCGCGCCTGTCCATCCTCGAACCGGTCGTCATGCTGGCGACGGTCGTGCAATGGGTGGTGCTCGCCTCCATCGTCGGCGTCGTGGTGGGGTCGGGGGTCAGCGTCTTCCTGTACGCCTTGTTTTTCTTCACCGACCGCTCGGTGGGCATTCCCATGTGGGCGCAGGTGATCCTGCTGCCGCTGGGCGGCCTGGCCAACGGCCTGCTGCTGTATTACGGCTATCGCGCGAGCGCCGGCGGACTCAAGGATTCGATCCAGGCCGCGGTCTTCGAGCAGGCTGGCCGGATGCCGCTGCGCACCATGCCGATCAAGCCGGTGGCGGCCATCGTGACGCTGGCCTGCGGCGGCTCGGCCGGCAAGGAAGGCCCCTGCTCGCACCTGGGCGCCTCGCTGGGCTCGGCCATCGGCCGGGTGTTCCGCCTCAATGCCGAGCTGCAGCAGCGCATCGTCGCCTGCGGCGTCAGTGCCGGCTTCGCCAGCGTGTTCGGGACCCCGATCGCCGGCGCGCTCTATGGCATCGAGATGCTGGCCATCGGCCGGATCCGGCATGATTTCCTGTTTCCGGCCATGATCGCGGGTGTCACCGCATTCCAGACCAGCAAGGCCTGGGGGATCCCCTACGAGTACTACGAGGTCGCGGGACTGCCGTCGTTCTCCGAGCTGCTGTTCCTCAAGACCGTGCTGATCGGCATGCTGAGCGGCGTGGCGGCGCGGATATTCGTGGACATGGTGCTGGGCGCGCGCAGGCTGTGCCTGCGCATCCAGGCCCGCTGGCGGATCTGGCCGCCCCTGATGCCCCTGGCCGGAGGCCTGCTGCTGGCCGCGCTGGTGCAGTTCATCCCCGTCGATTACCTCGGGCTGAGCCTGCCGCTGATGGACCGCGCGCTGGAGGGCGAGGCCATGCCCTACCTGGGATTCTTCTGGAAGACGCTGCTCGTGGCGATCACCCTGGGCTCGGGCTTCTATGGCGGGATCGTGACGCCGCAGTTCGTGATCGGCGCCGTGGCGGGCAACGCCTTCGCGCATCTCTTTGGCATCAGCCCGACGCTGGGCGCGGCGGTGGGCCTGGTCTCCGTCGTGGCGGCCGCCTCCAACACGCCGCTGGCGGCCATGCTGATGGGCGTGGAGCTGTTCGGCGGCGTGGTCGGCACCATCTACGTGGCCGGCGCGGCCATCGCGGCCTACCTGATCGTCGGCCATCGCAGCGTCTATCCCGAGCAGCGCCTGGCCTACGCCAAATCGTCCTGGGTGCGCGTGCGCGCCGACATGCCGGTCGGCCAGGAAAAGATCCATCTCTCGCACGGCTTGCTGCGCTGGTGGAGCGCGCGGCGCCGGAGGCCTCCTCCGGAGTAGCGCCGGCGGACCCGCGCGCGGCCTGTCCGTGGGCGGGCGAGCGGGGCCTGCATGCGGAGACTGGTTTGTCGTGGGGCCTGCCCATCGCGGGGCCCGCTCGCCCGTCTCATCTGAGCGTGATCGTGATCGTCGCCCCGTCCTCGGGCAGTTCGAAGCGCGCCTCCTCGAAGCGCGCCGCGCGCATGGCGGGGGCGGCGTCGTTGGAGAATCCATGGGGCTTCCTGGGCATCCCGAACGGCCCGGTCTCGAGCCTGCCGCTGTCGTCGTGGTCATGATAGACGGCCGCGGCGTAGCCGCCCGCGGGCAGGCTTTCGAGCGTCGTCGCGCAGCGGCCGCTGGCCTCGTCGATGGGGACGCGCACGAGGCGGACCGCCAGCTTTTCGTCGCCGGGAAATCCCGTGCCGGGCGCGGCGAACAGCGCGATGGCCATGTGCCCGTCCGCGTTGCGGGCGCCCAGCACCTCGATGCGGAGGTCCGCCGCATGCGCCGGCGCGAGCCAGGCGAGGGACGCCAGCAAGGTCAGGGCGGCTGCGAGCCGGACCGGAGCCATCGTCGGCGAAGCCAGGGGTGTCGTCGACCTGGTCGGAGCCGCCGTCCACCGCGCCGGGGCCATTTCCGCCCACATGCGCAAAGGGTGGCGGATCGGTGGGGAGGATCGCTTGGCGGGAATCATGCCGGGTGCCAGTATCCGTGGAAGCTCAGCGGGGTGGGATGGGTCAGCCAGATGCGCGCCACCGGTCCGTCGGCCAGGGCGTCGCTGGGAAAGATGCCGAGGAACGAGGTCCCGCTGGCACCGTCCAGGCCCAGGGACAGCAGCCAGCCGCGTTCGTCGCGGGCCGCCGGATCGGCTACGAAGATCGGCTCGCCCAGGTGAGTGCGGGGGCCCATGTCGATGACCTCGGCCTCTCCGCCGGAGGTGTCGATGCGCGCGAGGCCGCTGTGGAAGACCGAGGGCCCGGGCGCCGTGGTGACGTAGGCGTACCGGTGGGGGCGGGTGGCGAGGCGCGGATCGACGACGGGAAACTCGCAATTGCGCTCGCACAGGACCTCCTCGGCGACCCGCCGCCGGGACGGGTCGATCACGTAGCGGCGCATCAGCCCCGGATGCCTGGCCTCGCCCATGGCGCCTTCCATGATCCGGCGGAAAGCCGCGTGCTCGCCGATGAAATGGTCGGGCGCCGCGTAGCCGACGAAGTCGGCGATGATCGTCCGATCGCGCTCGTAGGCGTTCAGGCTGTGCCACATGAAACTCGCGGGTGCCTCGAGGATGCGGGGCGGATTCTCGCCCGAGCGGTCGATCACCATCAGCAGATTGCCCTGCGAGGCGTCCCAGCCCAGGCTCTCGGTGAAGCTGCGCAGTCCCGCGAGATAGCCCGGCAGGGACAGCTCGAGCGGATGCAGCAGGATCAGGGCGTGGCGCCCGGTCAGGAACCAGTCGTGGATGTAGGCGGCGCGCGGCGAGGCCACTCGCTGGTGGCGCCTGAACGTGCCGTCGGCCGCGTGCTCGACGAGGTGCACGTGGTTGCGCGGCCCATGCTGAAAGGCGATCAGCGCCCAGTCGCCGGTGTCCGGGTCCGTCTTGGTGTGGGCCTTGTAGTCCAGGCGGATCCCGGCGGGCCCCAGCGCCTGCTCGCCGCGGGTCTCGAGCGTGCGTGGGTCCAGCCCCCAGGGCTGGCCGACCTCGTCGAAGGCGTACAGGCAGCCGTTCTTGACCAGCGTGGTGACGCCGGCCTGCGAGCGGATGCGCTTGCCGGCGTTGCGCCAGGGGCCGCCGGGCGCGCGCGTGGTCCAGGTCGGCCGGGTGTAGCGGCCCGCCTGCTGTTCCTCGAGGAATTTCGCGGTGCGCACGTAGCGGTTGCGGTAGCGCACCCCGTCCCCGCCGAAGTCGAAGGCCTGGATCATGCCGTCGCCGTCGAGCAGGTGCCGCTTTCTCGCGCCGCCGCGGTCGAAGCGTCCCGGCCCGTTGCGGTAGAGCGTGCCGCGCAGGGCGGCGGGCACGCGGCCCTCGATGCGCGGGCGGTAATCATGCTCGGCCTCCAGCGTGGAGGCCAGTCCTGAGAGCCAGGAAACGTCGGCGGTCGGGGCGGCGTGCGTCATCGGAGATCCGGGAGGAAAGCCTGGAGGCATTGTCCGGCAGCTCCGATGGAATGTAAATCGTCCGGCCCTCGCGCCGGGGCCCGGATCGCTGCCGATATCCGGGCCCCGCGCGTCGCCTTGCTGCGCCGCCTTACTTTTCCGGGCGCGGCGTGGCGCTGGTGCTGGGCGGCAGGATGGGATACACGACCTTGGGCTGTTCGCCGGTCAGCGTGTGCAGGAACTGCGTGATGGCCTTGACTTCGTCCTGGTTCAGCTCCTGCCCGAGCTGGCTCGAGCCCATGATGGCCACGGCCTGCTCCAGGGACCAGACGTCGCCGCTATGGAAATAGGGCGCGGTCAGGGCGATGTTGCGCAGCGGGCCGGCACGGAACACGTACTCGTCGCTGGCCGTGTTGGTGACCGTGAAGCGGCCCTTGTCGTCGGGCGGCAGGATCTCGGCGCCGGGCTTCTTGATCACGCCGAAGGGAAAGTACCCTTGCCCGCCGACGTTCACGCCCTGGTGGCAGGCCACGCAGCCCTTGCTCATGAACAGGTGCAGGCCCTTGAGCTCGGTGACCTCGAGGGTTTCCTGGCCCTTGAGCCACTGGTCGAAGCGCGAGTTCGGCGTCACCAGCGTGCTCTCGAAGGCCTCGATGGCGTGCGCCATGTTCTCGAAGTTCACCGGATCCTTTTCCTCGGGGAAGGCGCGCGTGAACAGCTCGACATACTCGGGCAGGCTCTTGAGCACGGTCTCGACCTGCGACGGCGTGTTGTTCATCTCGACGCCGGCCTGCACCGGGCCCTTGGCCTGCTCCTTGAGGTCGGCGGCGCGGCCGTCCCAGAACTGCGCGCTGTTGAATACCGCGTTCAGCACCGTGGGCGAGTTGCGCGGCCCATGCTGCCAGCCGTGGCCGATCGAGGTCTGGATGTTGTCCGAACCGCCGGTGCCCACGCTGTGACAGGAATTGCAACTGATGATGTGGCTGCGCGACAGGCGCGGCTCGAAGAATAGCCATCTGCCGAGCTCGATCTTGGGCTCGGTGATCTTGCGCTCCTGGATGACCGTGGCGGCGTCCGGTATGGGCTGGAAGAATTGCTGCGCGGTCTGGCGCAGCTCGGCCGAAGACGGTGTATCGGCGGCCTGCGCGGCGGGGAGGCAGAAGGCCAGGGTGGCGGCCAATGCGAGGACGGAGCGTTTGTCCATAGGGGTTCTCCTGGGGGTTACGTCTATACCCACCATGGAAACATGGACATTGGGATCGCGTATTGATGGCAATCAAGCGCGATCCGCTATGAGGATCCGGTGTGGCTGATCCGGCATGGGGCGACCCGGCATGAGAGGCGCCGGTGTAGGCGATCCGGTATGAGGCTGGTGCCGGTGAAAGGAATCGAACCCTCGACCTTCTCATTACAAGTGAGCTGCTCTACCAACTGAGCTACACCGGCAAGGCTGCCTATTCTACAGGAACCTCCCCCGCCGGCCGCCGCCTACTTGACGACCTTCAGCCGGGGCGGCTTGGGGTCGTGGGGATCGTCCCCGTCGGACCCGGGCCCGGGTCCGCGGCGGGGCTCGGGGCCCGCGTCGGGGCCGCCGTCCGGGCCGCCGGGGTAGGGCTGGGATTCGATGACCTCGAAGCCCATGCCGGCGCCCGTCTCGCGGGCGTAGATGGCCGCCACCGCCGCCACGGGCACGAACAGGTGCTCGGTGACCCCGCTGAAGCGGGCCTCGAACTCGATGTACTCGTTGCCGATGGTCAGCCGGTTGGTGGCCAGCGGGCTGATGTTGAGGGTGATCTGGCCGTCATGGATGTGGGCCGGGGGGACGACCGTGTTGGCATCGACGGTGACGACGATGTGCGGCGTGTAGCCGTTGTCCATGCACCATTCGTGCAGCGCACGGATCAGGTAGGGTTTGGTCGAGGCTTCCTGCATGTTCAGCGCCGCATGACCTTTTCGGACGGGGTCAGCGACTCGATGTAGGCCGGGCGCGAGAACAGGCGCTCGGCGTATTTCTGGATGGGGGCCGCGCTCTTGGGCAGCTCGATCTCGTAGTGGTCGAGGCGCCACAGCAGCGGCGCGATGGCCACGTCGAGCATGGAGAATTCCTCGCCCAGCATGTATTTGTTCTTGACCAGCAGGGGGGCGAGCTGGGAGAGGCGGTCGCGGATGTTGCCGCGCGCGGCCTCGCGGGCCTTGGGATCGGCTGGATTGCGGTCCTCGAGCACGGACACGTGCACGAACAGCTCTTTCTCGAAGTTGTACAGGAACAGCCGGGTGCGCGCGCGCATGATGGGGTCGGCCGGCATCAACTGCGGGTGCGGGAAGCGCTCGTCGATGTATTCGTTGATGATGTTCGATTCGTACAGGATCAGGTCCCGCTCGACGAGGATGGGGACCTGGCCGTACGGATTCATCACGGCGATGTCCTCGGGCTTGTTGTACAGGTCGATGTCGCGGATTTCGAAATCCATGCCCTTTTCGAACAGCACGAAGCGGCAGCGTTGCGAAAAGGGGCAAGTCGTTCCGGAATAGAGCACCATCATGTCGTGGGTTCCAATAAAGTTTCAATCCGCCCGTGAGCGGGCGGAACGGCAGGAAAGGGGCTGGCCTCTCTTGCAGGTCCCGAAAAACGGAACAGGCGCATGACACGCCCATTCCATTCGCCAGGGAGGGTGCGCGCCCCGGGGGGCGCGGGATTTACCTGACGTGCTTCCAGTATGACGCATTCATGCGAATGGCGACAAACAGGAAGAAGAACAGGAACAGCAGGACCCAGACGCCGATCTGCTTGCGCAGGAGCTGGTCGGGCTCGGCCATCCAGCCCAGGAAATTGCTGAGGTCGGCGACGTCGCTCTCGAAGGCGCTGAAGCGCTTGGGATCGGGGGTCGCGAAAGTGGTCTTTTCGGAGGCCGCGCCATGGTAGTCCTTGAGGTCCTCGGTTTCGACCTTGGAGAAGCCGTCCTGGTCGAAGGTCTCGGTGGTGCGCGCCCAGTGCGTCGAGCCGTCGTCGGTGGTGACCTCGTGGACCGAGACGCGCGTCATGCTGCGCGGGCCCTCGAGCTCCCAGAGCACGTTGGGCATCGCCACGCTCGGGAAGGTCAGGTTGTTCCAGCCGGTCTTCTTGGAGGCGTCGCGATAGAAGGTGCGCAGGTAGGTGTAGATGTAGTCCACGCCCGAGGGGCCCATCGTGGTGCTCTTGGCGCGGGCGATCACCGACAGGTCGGGAGGCGCGGCGCCGAACCATTTCTTGCCGTCCTCGGGCGTCATGGCGATGGTCATGAGCGCCCCCACCTTGTCGGCGGTGAACAGCAGGTTTTTCTTGATCTCGTCCTCGGTCAGCCCCAGGTCGGTGAGCTTGTTGTAGCGCATGGAATTGGCGCTATGGCAGTTGAGGCAGTAGTTGACGAAGATTTTGGCGCCGTTCTGCAGCGCGGCTAGGTCGTTGATGCGATCGGGGGCGCGGTCCAGGTGCGCGCCGCCCTCGGCGGCGAGAGCCATCACGCAGGTCAGGGACAGGGCCAGGGCACCGAGCAATTTTTTGATCATGATCTTTCCGTAACGTGGTGATGGCCTCAGTGGGCGCGGAACGTGACGCGGTCGGGCACCGGCTTGAAGGTGCCCAGGCGGCTCCAGACGGGCATCAGCAGGAAGAACGCCAGGTAGATGACCGTTCCGATCTGGCCCATGACGGTGTAGGCCGGCGAGACCGGCTGCGTGCCGAGCCAGCCCAGGATCAGGAAGTCGATGATGAAGATCGCGTACAGCACCTTGTGCCAGTTCGGACGATAGCGGATGGATTTGACCGGCGAGTGGTCCAGCCAGGGCAGGAAGAACAGGATCACCACGGCGCCGCCCATGGAGACCACGCCCCAGAACTTGGCGTCGAACACCTTGAGCAGCACCGCCACGGCCAGCAGGATGACCGGGACGACGAGCCGCCAGATGCCGGGCAGGCGGCCCTTGATGAACATCGCCACGGCGGCGATGAGGGCGGCGGCGGCCAGCACCCAGGTGAAGTCGCTGGTGGTGGCGCGCAGCATGGTGTAGAACGGTGTGAAATACCAGACCGGCGCGATGTGCGGCGGGGTCTTGAGCGGGTCGGCCGGGATGAAGTTGTTGTACTCGAGGAAGTAGCCGCCCATCTCGGGGCCGAAGAAAATGATCGCGGCGAACACGATCAGGAAGCCGGCCACGCCGACCACGTCGTGCACCGAGTAGTAGGGGTGGAACGGGATGCCGTCGACCGGACGGCCGTATTTGTCCTTGGGGCCCTGCTTGATCTCGACGCCGTCGGGGTTGTTGGAGCCCACCTCGTGCAGCGCGATGATGTGCGCCACGACCAGGCCGATCAGCACCAGCGGGATGGCGATCACGTGGAAGGCGAAGAACCGGTTGAGCGTCGCGTCGGACACCACGTAGTCGCCGCGGATCCACAGCGAGAGCTCGGGGCCGATGAAGGGGATGGCCGAGAACAGGTTGACGATCACCTGGGCGCCCCAGTAGGACATCTGGCCCCAGGGCAGCAGGTAGCCGAAGAACGCCTCGCCCATCAGCGACAGAAAGATCGCCACGCCGAAGATCCAGACCAGCTCGCGCGGCTTGCGGTACGAGCCGTAGAACAGGCCGCGCAGCATGTGCAGGTAGACCACGACGAAGAACATCGACGCGCCGGTCGAGTGCATGTAGCGGATGAACCAGCCGCCCGGCACCTCGCGCATGATGTATTCGACGGACTCGAAGGCGAAGCGCGCGTCGGGCTTGTAGTTCATCACCAGGAAGATCCCGGTGACGATCTGGATGACCAGCACCAGCAGCGCCAGCGACCCGAAGAAATACCAGAAGTTGAAGTTTTTCGGAGCATAGTACTCGGACATATGCTCTTTGAACATGCTGGTCAGCGGGAATCGGCGGTCGACCCACCCCAGCAATCCGGTCGTCTCGACGTTTTTCTCGGCCATGAATGGCTCCTAGGTTCTCAGTGTCACGGAACGATGACCCTTGCGGGCCATCAGGCCTTTTCGTTTTCGTCGACGCCGATGGTGACGCGCGTGCCGTCGGCGGAGAAAACGTAGGGCGGGATTTCGAGGTTGTCGGGAGCCGGCTTGTTGGCGAACACCCGTCCCGCCAGGTCGAAGGTGGATCCGTGGCAGGGGCAGAACCAGCCGCCGGGCCAGTCGGCCGGCAGGCCGGGCTGGGGCCCGGGCTGGAAGTGCGCGGTGGGCGAGCATCCCAGGTGCGTGCAGATGCCGATGCAGATGAAGATCTCGGGCTTGCGCGAGCGGTATTCGTTCTTGGCGAAGTCGGGGGTGTAGCCCGGGCGCTCGGACTTGGGATCGGCCAGCTCGGCGTCGTGCTTGGGCAGGGCATCGAGTTCGGCCTGCGTGCGGCGGACGATCCAGACGGGCTTGCCGCGCCATTCCACGGTCATCATCTGGCCGGGCGCGAGGCCCGAGATGTCGGCCTCGACGGGCGCGCCCGCGGCGCGGGCCTTTTCGGAAGGAGCGAACGAGCCGACGAAGGGAACCGCCGTCGCGACGCCCGCGACGCCGCCCAGGGTACAGGCCGATGCGACCCAGAAGCGGCGGGAAGGATCGGGGGGCAGGTTCGGATCGACTGCGCCCTGCTCGTCGGACTGTGTCGTGCTCTGACTCATTCTTGTATCCCTGGTTGCTGTGCCCGCTGGGCTGTGCGTTGAAATATCTGCTTGCGCGGAAGGATCTTCAGCCGCGTATTATAGCGTTACGCCAAGTAGGGCGAAATCCGAGAAAGGAGACGGCATGGGCAATGCACGGGGTTTCATCAAGGAATTCCAGGAATTCGCGATCAAAGGCAACATGATGGACCTGGCGATCGGCGTGATCATCGGCGGCGCGTTCGGCAAGATCATCGATTCGATCGTCAATGACCTGGTGATGCCGGTCATCAGCTTCATCCTCGGCGGCGAGGTCAATTTCGACAATCTGTTCCTCGTCCTGCGCATGCCCGAGGGCTATTCCGGGCCGATGACCCACGAGGCGCTCGCCAAAGGGGGCGGCGTGGTGTTCGCCTGGGGGCATTTCCTCACCGTGTTCATCAACTTCCTCCTGCTGGCCCTGGTCGTGTTCATCATGGTCAAGGCGGTCAACAACGCACGGCGCCGCTTCGAGGCCCCGCCGCCGCCGCCCGCGGCGCCGGTCACGCCCGAGGACATCCTGCTGCTGCGCGAGATCCGCGACTCGCTCAAGAAATGACGGGCGCGGCCCGGAAATGAGGGCGCCCGGCCCGGCCTCAGGCCGGGTTGTCGATGTCGACGAATTCGCAGCGGATGCCAAAGCGCCCCGCCAGCGCCTCTCCCAGGGCCTGCACGCCGTAGCGCTCGGTGGCGTGGTGGCCGGCGCCGATGAAGGCCACGCCGGTCTCGCGCGCGAGGTGGACGGTCTGCTCCGACACCTCGCCGGTGAGATAGGCGTCGACCCCGGCGTCGACGGCGGCGTCCATCATGCCCTGCGCGGCCCCGGTGCACCACGCCACCCGCGCGACGGGGCGCCCGGCATCGCCCACCACCAGGGGCGCGCGCCCCAGGCGGCGGCCCACGTCCTGCGCGAGCTCGGCCAGCGGGGCCGCGGCCCGGGGCCGGCCCAGCCAGACGAGATCGTCGGGCCCGCAGCGGCGCGGCGCCCCCTCCGCGTCGCGTTCGGCTTCCCAGCCCAGGATGCGCGCGAGCTGCGCGTTGTTGCCCAGGGTCGGGTGGGCGTCCAGGGGCAGGTGGTAGGCGAGCAGGCTCAGTCCGTGCTCCAGCATGCGCGCGAGGCGCGCGCGCTTGGGGCCGCGCACGCGGGGGTCCTCGTTCTTCCAGAACCAGCCGTGGTGCACCAGGATGGCGTCGGCCTTTGCGCGGATCGCGGCGTCGATGAGCGCCTGCGAGGCGGTGACACCGGCGATAATGTGGCCGACGGACTCGCGGCCCTCGACCTGCAGGCCATTGGGGCAATAGTCGCGGAACCGTCCGGCCTGCAGGGTGTCGTCGAGCCATGCCGCGAGTTCGTGCAGGGAAGCCTGTTTCATTCCTTTGTCCTCGATTGGAATCCTTGAGTGGATGCTGGCGGAGTTCTATGCGTCGATTGTGGCTGATTTTCGCCCAGACCGTGACGGTGTGCCTGGGCATCCTGTTCATCGTCTCGACCCTGCGCCCCCAATGGCTGGGGACGGCGCCGCCGCCCGCGCCCGCCGCATCGCCCGCCGCGCCGCCCGCCGCCGCGCCCGCGCAGAGCTACGCCGCCGCCGTCGAGCGCGCCGCGCCCGCCGTCGTCAACATCTACACCGAGCGGCACGAGGACGTGCCGCTGTTCCCGCTGCCCGGCGATCCGGGCCTCGAGCAGTTGCTGCGCCAGTTGCCCGGCTTCACCCAGCGGCGGTCCTCGACCAGCCTGGGTTCGGGCGTCATCGTGCGCGCCGACGGCTACATCCTGACCAACCACCACGTCATCGAGTCGGCCGACACCATCCAGGTCGCCCTGCATGACGGCCGCCAGGCCCGGGCCCGGCTGGTGGGCGCCGATCCCGAGAGCGACCTGGCGGTGCTGCGCGTCGAGCTGGCCGACCTGCCCGTGATCGCCTTCAGCCCGCGCCGCGAGGTGCGCGTGGGCGACGTGGTGCTGGCCATCGGCAACCCCTTCGGCGTCGGCCAGACCACCACGATGGGCATCGTCTCGGCGCTGGGGCGCAACCGCCTCGGGATCAACATCTATGAAAACTTCATCCAGACCGACGCGGCCATCAACCCTGGCAACTCCGGCGGCGCCCTGATCGACACGCGCGGCGAGCTGGTCGGGATCAACACGGCGATCTATTCCGAGACCGGGGGCTCGCTGGGCATCGGCTTTGCGATTCCGGCGGCGGCCGCCCACAGCGTCCTCGACCAGATCATCGAGCACGGCAGCGTGCAGCGCGGCTGGCTGGGCCTCGAGCCCCAGGACATCACCCCCGACCTCGCGCGCGCATTCCGCCTGCGGGGTACGGAAGGGGTGATCGTGGCCAGGGTGCTGCCGCGCGGCCCGGCCGCCGCCGCCGGCATCCAGGTGGGGGACATCGTACGCACCCTGGACGGCGAGCCGGTGCGCGACTCGGTGGACCTGCTCAACCGCCTGGCCCCCTTGCCGCGGGGGACGCGGGTGCGCCTGGGCCTGCTGCGGGGAGGCCGCGCCCTGGAGGTCGAGGCCTCGGTCGGCACGCGGCCGCCGGTGCCCCGGACGCCGCGCCGCTGAGGCGGCGTCTGATTCCTGCCGCGCCCGGCGGGATGGGCCGTCGGCCTCAGCGCCCCTCGCGCAGCCTGCGCGCGGCCGCCATGGCGAAATACGTCAGGATGCCGTCGCCGCCGGCGCGCTTGAACGCCAGCAGGGATTCCATCATGACCTTGTCGTGGTCCAGCCAGCCGTTGGCGGCCGCGGCCTTGATCATGGCGTATTCGCCGCTGACCTGGTAGGCGTAGGTCGGCATGCCGAAGGCGTCCTTGACCTCGCGCAGGACGTCCAGGTAGGGCAGGCCCGGCTTGACCATGACCATGTCGGCGCCCTCGCGGATGTCGGCGGCGACCTCGCGCAGGGCCTCGAGCCGGTTGGCCGGGTCCATCTGGTAGGTCGCCTTGTCGGCGGCGCCCAGGCTCGCCGCCGAGCCGACGGCGTCGCGGAAGGGGCCGTAGAAGGCGCTGGCGTACTTGGCGGAATAGGCCATGATGCGCGTGTGGATGCGGCCCTGGCCGTCCAGCGCCCGGCGCACGGCGCCGATCCGGCCGTCCATCATGTCGCTGGGGGCGACGATGTCGACGCCGGCCTGGGCGTGGGCCAGGGCCTGGCGCACCAGGACCTCGACCGTGGGTTCGTTCAGGAGCTGGCCCTGCTCGTCGATCAGCCCGTCCTGGCCGTGGCTGGTGTACGGGTCCAGCGCCACGTCGGTCAGCACGCCCAGCTCGGGATAGCGGGATTTCAGCAGCGCGACCGTGCGCGGGATGAGGCCGTCGGGGTTGGTGGCCTCGATGCCGTCCGGGGTCTTGAGCGCCGGGTCGATGTGCGGGAACAGGGCCAGCACCGGGATGCCCAGGGCCAGGCATTCCTCGGCGGTGCGCAGCAGCTCGTCGGGCGAGTGGCGCACGACCTCGGGCATCGAGGCGACGGGATCGCGCACCTTTTGACCCTCGCAGACGAACACCGGATAGATCAGGTCGTCGGTCGACAGGGCGTTCTCGCGCACCAGGCGGCGCGAGAAGGCGTCGCGCCGGTTGCGGCGCAGGCGGACGTTGGGGAAATCGGTGTGGGGCAGGAATCTCGTCATGGAACGACCTTTGGTGAAATCCAGTTTTCGATGTGGGCGGCGGCCTCGTCCAGGCCGATCCGGTGGGTGGCCGAGAAGGGCAGCGCGACGAGGGTGCCGATCTCGGCCAGGTCCTTGCGTACCTGGGCGGCGGCCCGCAGTCGCTGGCCGTAGGGCAGCTTGTCGGCCTTGGTCAGCAGGGCCAGGGTGGGCAGGCCGCGCAGGGCGATCCAGCGCGCCAGCCGCCGGTCGAGGTCGGTGACCCCGCGCCGGATGTCGATCACCAGCACCACCCCCGCGAGCGAGGCGCGCTGGTGCAGATAGCCTCCCAGCACCTCGGCCCATTCCTCGCGCGCGGCCTTGTCGACCGCGGCGTAGCCGTAGCCCGGCAGGTCGACCAGGAATCCCAGCCAGGCGCCCTCCTCGACGGGATCGGGGATGCCGAACAGGTTGATCAGCCGCGTGCGGCCCGGGGTCTTGCTGGAGAACGCCAGCCGGCGCTGGTTCGCCAGCGCGTTGATCGCCGAGGACTTGCCCGAGTTCGAGCGCCCGGCGAAGCAGACCTCGGCGGTCGTCGGCGGGGGGAGCTGGTCGAGGCGGGCGGCCGAAACCGTGAAGCGGGCGCGATGCAGGAGGGACACGGCTGGGGGCGCTCTCAGTGGTGATCAACGGCTATTGTATAATTTCGAATTGAACCTGTTGCGCCGCCCTTTCGCTTGCGTATCGGGCGGATCGCCGGCGCGCACGGTGGCGCCGCGCTGCGCCGTGATCGAATAACAATCGAGGACTTCATGAATCGCATGCTCTCCAGAATGGTCATGGCCACCGGCCTGGTTTTCGCTGGCGCCGTCTCGAGCCTTGCCTTTGCCGCCGATGCCGGGGTCGCCCGGCCCGACGCCGCCGCCGGCGAGCAGCTCTTCGTCAACGGCGACGCGGCGCGCGGCGTGCTGGCCTGTGTGACCTGCCATGGCGAGGGGGGCAACAGCACCATTCCCATGAATCCCAACCTCGCGGCGATGCCGCACGAGTACATCGCCAAGCAGCTCGCCGATTTCCAGAAAAAGGGCGACAAGCCCGCGGTGCGGCGCGGCCACGAGGGGGCCGATTCGATCATGACGGCGATCGCCGCCGGCCTGACCCCCGAGGACATCCAGAACGTCGCCCTGTACCTGTCGCTGCAAAAGCTCGATCCGGCCACGGCCGCGACGGCGACCAACGAGGGCACGATGGAACGCGGCCAGCACATCTGGCGCGCCGGCCTGGCCGACCGCAAGGTGCCGGCCTGTGCCGCCTGCCACTCGGCCAACGGGGCCGGCGTGCCGGGCGAGTTCCCGCGCCTGGCCGGACAGCATCCCGAGTACCTCGCCGACCAGCTCAAGCTTTTCCGCGCCGGCGACCGGGCCAACGAGATCATGCACGACATCGCCGACAGGATGAACGACAAGGACATCGCCGCCGTGGCCGACTACGCCGCGGGCCTGCGCTAGGCCGGGGACGTTTCCGCGTTGCGGCCAGGGTTATCGGGAGGCCCGGACGCGATCCGATGTATCGTCTTTTGATTGACATATAAAAAATCGAGGGGGCACGCGCGAGCGCACCCCCTTTTTTTCGCAGAATCGGATTGCCGTGAAGCCGACTTCCAGTTTTCGTGTGCGAGGCGCGGACGTGATCGAGCTGCTGGGCTCGATGCGCTTCGCCATCAGCCTGCTGGTCTTCATTTGCGTGGCGAGCCTCATCGGCACGGTCCTGCCCCAGAACCAGGCGGCCAATACCTACGTCGACCAGTTCGGGCCGTTCTGGTTCGCGGTCTTCGACCGGTTCTCGATCTGGCACATCTACAACAGTTGGTGGTTCCTGCTGATCATGGGGTTCCTGGTGGTGTCCACCAGCCTGTGCGTGCTGCGCAACGCCCCCAAGATGATCCGCGACGCGCGTTCCTTCCGCGAATACGTGCGCGGATCCAGCCTGCGCGCCTTCCACCACCGGGTCGAGCTGCGGGCCGGCGACGACGTGGGGCAGGCCAGCCGGAAAGTCGGCGCGCTGCTGCGCGAGCAGGGCTTCCGCTACCGCATCCGCGAGGACGGCGACAGCCTCATGGTCGCCGCGAAAAAGGGCGGCGCCAATCGCCTGGGCTACATCTTTGCCCACGTCGCCATCGTCGTGATCTGCCTGGGCGGGCTGCTCGACAGCGAGCTGCCGGTGCGCCTGCAGGTCTGGCTGCTCGACAAGCATCCGATCACCGACAACATGCTGATCGCCGACGTGCCGGAATCGGGGCGGCTGCCGGCGCGCAATCCGAGCTTCCGCGCCAACATGCTGGTGCCCGACGGCAAGCAGAGCAGCATGGGCATCGTGTCCTCCGGCCAGGGCGTGCTGCTGCAGCCGCTGCCCTTCTCGCTCAAGCTCGAGCGCTTCTACGTGGACTACTACGACACCGGCATGCCCAGCGATTTCCGCAGCGACGTCGAGGTCACCGACCTGGCGACGGGCGAGCGCTTCGAGCGGACGATCCGGGTCAACGAGCCCCTGCGCTACAAGGGCGTGACGGTCTACCAGTCCAGCTTCGACGACGGCGGCAGCGCCCTGAGGCTGCGCGCCTGGCCGCTGGACGGCAAGGGCGCGCCGGCCGACGTCGCGGGGACGGTGGGCCAGGAGATCTCGCTGGGCAGCGGCGCCGCCGCGTTCAAGGTCGATTTCACCGGGCTGCGGGTGATCAACGTCGAGAACATGGGCGACGGCGCCCTGCCGCAGCCCTCCGGCGTGGCCGGGCACGTCGCGGCCGTCACCGGCAGCGCCGCGCGCCCGCGCAACGACGGCCTGCGCAACGTGGGGCCCAGCGTGCAGTACCGGGTGATCGGCGCCGATGGCCAGGCGCACGAATTCAACAACTACATGCTGCCGGTGGAGGTCGATGGCTTCCCGGTGTTCCTGATGGGGATGCGGCGCGACGCCTCCGAGGCCTACCGCTACCTGCGCATCCCGGTGGACGCGCAGGGCACCATGGGCGAGTTCATGCGGCTGCGCCGGGCGCTGGCCGATCCGGCCCTGCGCGAGGAGGCGGCCCGCCATTTCGCCGAGCGCAACGCGCCCGAGGGCGAGCAGCGCGAGCTGCTCTTCCAGGCGGCGCGCGGCGCCTTGCAGACGTTTTCCGAGCGCGGTTTCAATGGCATACTGGAATCGGCACCCGAGGCGGAGCGGGAAAAGATCCTGAATTTCGCCGTCCCGATGATCCAGTTGAGCCTCACCGAGCTGCGCGATGCCGTGCGCCGGCGGGCGGGCGAGCCGCCCGTGGACTACCAGGGCGCGGGCGGTGAGCGCGAGGTCCAGTGGATGCGCCTGGCGGTCCTGGGGCTGACCAGCCTGCCGGATTATCCGGCGCCGGTGGCCCTGCAGCTCAGCGGATTCGACCAGGTCCAGGCGAGCGTCTTCCAGGTGGCCCGCAGCCCGGGCAAGACCACCGTCTACCTGGGGTGCATCCTGCTGGTGATCGGGGTGTTTTCCATGTTCTACATCCGCGAGCGGCGTGTCTGGGTATGGATCCGTCCGGAGGCCGGGGGCAGCGAATTGCTCGCCGCCATGACCTCCCAGCGGCGCACGCTGGATTTCGACCATGAGTTCCAGCGGCTCAAGGGCGCCTTGCAGCGCCTGTTCGCCCAGGGCACGGGCCCTGGAGACAAGGGGTGATCGTCATGAATGAAACCGTCGTCCGTTCGAACCTGCCCACCTGGGAGGACGCCATGTCCTCCAGCGGCGACCGCCGCGGCCGGCGCGGCCGTCCCGACTGGTCCGATGTCGCGTTCTTCCTCGTCCTGGCGGTGGGCGCGGCCTACGTGTTCGCCTCCTACGGCCAGTTCATGGATTATTACGAAAAGGTCATCCTGGTGGGCGCGGTCGGCCTCTTTTCCTGGATGGCCTGGCTGTGGCGGCCCTTGCGCGCGCTGATGATCGCCAGCGGCCTGTCGGCCCTGCTGGCGATCTGGCTCTACAGCCCGACGGGCGTGCTGCTGCAGGGCGACCTGGGGCGGGCCGAGACGAACTTCCTGCTGAAATACCTGCTGTCCTCGCAGTCGGCGATCCTGTGGATGTGCGCCCTGTTCGCCCTGGCCACGGTCAGCTACTGGATCGGCTTCGCCAGCCGCACGGCCGCGTGGGTGGGTTCGGTGCTGACCTGGGGCGCGGTGTATGCCGGCGTCACGGGCCTGCTGGTGCGCTGGCGCGAAGGCCACCTGCTGGGCCCGGACATCGGCCACATCCCGGTCAGCAATCTCTACGAGGTCTTCGTCCTGTTCTCGCTGATCACGGCGCTGTTCTACCTGTACTACGAGCGCCGCTACGCCACGCGCGCGCTGGGCGGCTTCGTGCTGCTGGTGATCAGCTCCGCCGTGGTGTTCCTGCTGTGGTATTCCTTCACCCGCGAGGCCTATCAGATCCAGCCGCTGGTGCCGGCCCTCAAGAGCTGGTGGATGAAGCTCCACGTGCCGGCGAATTTCATCGGCTACGGCACCTTCAGCCTGGCCGCGATGGTGGGCTTTGCCTACCTCGTCAAAGAGCACGGGGAAACCGCGCAGTGGCGCCGGCTGATCCCGGTCTTCCTCCTCGGGGCGGTCCTGTGCGCCGAGCCCATGGTGTTCGGCTCGCGCGAGCTGTCGGCGACCTGGATGCTGTATTTCGGCATCGGCGCGCTGATCGTGGGCGGCATCCTCGCCCTGCGCGCGCCGATCGCGCGCCGCCTGCCCTCGCTCGAGATCCTCGACGACATCATGTATCGCGCCATCGCCGTCGGCTTCGCGTTCTTTACCGTGGCCACCATCCTGGGCGCGCTGTGGGCGGCCGACGCCTGGGGCACGTACTGGCAGTGGGACCCCAAGGAAACCTGGGCGCTGATCGTCTGGCTGAACTACGCGGCCTGGCTGCACATGCGCCTGATGAAGGGCCTGCGCGGCACCATGGCCGCCTACTGGGCCCTGGGCGGGCTGCTGGTGACGAGCTTTGCCTTCCTCGGCGTGAACATGTTCCTCTCGGGCCTGCACTCGTACGGAGAGCTGTAGGGGCCCGGCCGCAAGAGGGGGCCGCCTCCCGGCGCCGGCCGGGCGCGATGGCGGCAGTGGTCAGGCGACGTTTTCGCGCGCGTCCGACAGGGCCTGGATGAAGGCCCTGGCCCGGTCGTCGGCGATCAGCGGCAGGATCGTGTCGCTGGCGAGGATCTCGGAGGGCGGGCGCGCGGCCGACAGGATGTGGCCCTGCACGTGGTCCACGCCCATCTTGACGAGGGCCTCGAGCGTCGGGACATCCTCGACCCATTCGGCGATGCATTCCATGCCGAGGTTGTGGGCGAGCTCGACGATGCTGTTGACGATCGCGATGTTGGCCTCGCTCTTGATCATGTCGCAGATCAGCGATCCGTCGATCTTGATGATGTCGGCCGGCAGCTCTTTCAGGTACGAGAACGAGGTGTAGCCCGCGCCGAAGTCGTCGAGCGCGACCTTGGCGCCCATGCGCTGCAGGCGCCGCATGAACTGGCGGGTGCGTTCGAGGTCCTGCAGCGCCACGCCCTCGGTGATCTCGATGCACAGGCGGCGCGTGAGCTGGGGGTGATGGCTCAGGATGCCGAACAGCACGTCGATGAACTTGTCGTCGTTCAGTGACACGCCGCTGAGGTTCACGTTGACCTGCTGGGTGCGCGAGAGCTTGCCCTGGTGGCGCGACATCCACTCGAGGGTGGCCGAGAACACCCACCTGTCGATGGTGCTGATCATGCCGTTGTCCTCGGCCGCCTGGATGATCTTGCTGGTGCTGATGCTGGTCGTGTCCGAGCTGCGCGCGCGCAGCAGGATCTCGACGTTGAGCGTGCGCAGGGGGTGCTTGAGCGAGACGATGGGCTGCATCTCGAGGTAGATGTCGCGCGGGTTGTTGCCCTCCTCGAGCTGGTCGAACAGGCGCAGCTCCTCGATGTGGTCGAAGAGCTCGCTGGCGTTCTCCTCGTACAGCATGATCTCGGTGTGCTGCTTGCGCGCGTCGCGGCAGGCGCGGCTGGCGGCCGAGATCGCATCCTTGGGATTCATGTCCTGGTGGATGTCGATGATGCCCATCGCGCTCTTGATCTGGAAGGCGCGGTTGCCGATGTACAGGGCCGAGCCGTTCAGGCTGTCGATGATGTCCTGGCCGATGTGCCGCGCCTCGCTGGCGCGCAGGTTGGGGAACAGGATGACGAATTCGTCGCTGCCCACGCGGCCCAGGCGCTGGCTTTCGTTGAGCGAGTATTTCAGGCGCTCGCACACCATCTGCAGCAGCTCGTCGCCCGCAGTGTGGCCGAAGGTGTCGTTGATGTGCTTGAGGTGGTCGAGGCTGAGGAAGCCCAGCGCGCAGGGCGTGCCCTCGTTGACCAGTTGCGCGATGCACTGCTCGGTGGCGCTTTCGATCCCGCGCCGGTTGAGCGCGTCGGTCAGCGGGTCGTTTTCCGCCATCAGGCGCAGCTTGCGGATCGTCTCGGCGCGCGCGCTGATGTCCTGCAGCGAGCCCTCGACCTGGCCGCCCGCCAGCGTCGCGCGCAGCAGGAAGCTGCGCGCCGGGCCCGGGCGCGTGATGTGTTCGAGCATCCGGATCTCGGTCTCGATGCCCAGCTCGGTGTTGCGGGCGACCTGGTGCCAGTCCTGGGCGGGAAAGAAGTCGGTCCAGGGCAGGCCATGGTAGTCCTGGTCCTCGGCCAGCCCGAGGCTCTGGCGCATGACGGCGTTGGCGTGCTCGAAGGTGTGGCTGGAGTTCAGCGTGAACAGGCCGAACGGCATCAGGTTGTCGGCCACGATCAGCTCGTTGCGCGCGCGAAAGCCGCTCTGGCGTTCCTCGCGCATGTGCTCGGCGGCGGCCAGGGCGACCGTGATGCTGGCCAGCAGCAGGACGACCGAGCCGATCAGCGTGTCGATGCTGTCGCGCTGGCCCAGGGCGATCATCACCAGGCCCAGCAGCAGCGTGGCCATGGCCAGGCACAGGCCGGCGATGTGCCACAGCCAGATCCGCGAGTGGGAACGGAACAGCGCGTAGAGCAGCGTGACGGTGATCAGCCCCGAGCCCAGCCACGCCGCGAAGAACAGCATCGGCTGGAACCATTCATAGGGCAGGGCGAAGGCCGCCGCGATCAGGGCGACGGCGCTCAGGCGCACCGTCAGCAGCACCTGGGCGCGGGCGGTCGCGCCCAGGCTGTGGTCGAACAGGTGGGTGAACAGGCTGCAGGTGAGGATGTAGTAGGCGACCGCGGTGGCCTTGCGCAGCGCCGGGATGAACTCGGGAGGAATCGCGTGGCCGACCCACTGCGTGTCCCAGCCCATGGCCCAGGCGCCCAGGCGCAGGTTGCCGACCAGCCAGGCGGCCAGGAGGATGTACATCCATTCCCGGTTGGTCAGGGCGATGATGGCGATGAACAGGGCGACGGTCAGCAGCCCGCCCTCGGCCAGGCCGACGGCGCGCGCCAGCCGGGTGGTGGATTCGGCCAGCGCCCGGCCGTCCCAGAGGTTGGCCGAGATCTCGCCGGCGACGGCCAGACGGGTCGCGCAGACGAGGCGCCCGGGGCGCGCCAGGCCCTCGAGGCCGATGTCCGGCCCGCGCAGGCCGCGATGGAGCTGGCCGCCCGCCGCGCCGTCCGCCAGGGCGCCGATCGGCCTGGCCGAGGGCGCCGCCGCGTCCCAGCAGGACAGCGACAGCATGTAGGGATTGGGCAGGCTCAGCACATGGAGCCCGGCCGTGCCCGGGCTCGCGGGGATTTCCACGAGGAACCAGGCCGATTCGGCGGCGAGCCTGGCCTTGTAGCGGGTGGGGGCGGAATCCAGCAGCTCGAGCGCCTCGGCCGGGGCCGCCGGCGCCGCCTGGGTGTCGGGCAGGACGCGGATCGCCAGCGGGGTGCCGGTGGAGGCGGGATAGAGATTGTCCAGCGCGAGGATGGCCGCGGCGACGCCGAGCAGGATCGTCAGCGGCGTCAGATAGTAGGCGACCAGGCGCACCGCGAGTCCGCAAAGATCCGCCGCCCGCGAAGGGGTGAGGAATGGGGATGGTTTGCTGGACGCCATAGGACGGGATGTCAGATTTTTCCGCCCTCTGGGCGTGACCGGCACGATGCCGGTTCAACGGCCGCGTCCGGAAATTCTTTATCCCTATATTATGAGGCCTGGCATCGCGGGAAGCCAGGACGCCGAACGGGCTAGGCCGGCGCGCCGGCGGCGCGGGCTCAGCCGCCCGCGGGGATCCGTTCCGAGGCGTAGAGTTCCTGGATGGACTCGCGCGGCCGGACCAGGTGCGCCTGGCCGCCGTCGACCAGGATCTCGGCGGCGCGGGGGCGCGTGTTGTACTGGCTGGACATCGAGAACGCGTACGCGCCGGCGGACATGATGGCCAGCAGGTCGCCCTGCTCGATCGGCAGCTCGCGCCCGCGGGCGAGCCAGTCGCCGCTCTCGCAGATGGGGCCCACGATGTCGTAGGACAGGCTCGCCTGCCCCGCCCGCGGCGCGACGGGCTCGACGTCGTGCCATGCCTCGTACAGCGCCGGGCGCATCAGGTCGTTCATGGCGGCGTCGACGATCGCGAAATTGCGCACCGGGGTGCGCTTGAGGTATTCGACCCGGGTCAGCAGCACGCCGGCGTTGCCCACCAGCGAGCGCCCTGGCTCGAGGATGAGCTGCAGGTGGCCCAGCCCCCGGGCCTCCAGGGCCGAGAACACCGGATCGAGCAGGTCGGCCGGATCCGGCGGGGCCTCGTCGGTGTAGCGGATGCCCAGGCCGCCGCCCAGGTCGAGGTGGCGCAGCTCGATGCCATCCCGCCGCAGCCCGAGGATCAGGTCGATCAGCTTGCCCAGGGCGTCGAGATAGGGGCCGATCTCGAGGATCTGCGAGCCGATGTGGCAGTCGACGCCGACGATCTCGAGCCCGGGATGCTGCATGGCCTGGCGGTACAGCCCGGGCGCCGCGGCGATGTCCACGCCGAACTTGTTTTCCTTGAGACCGGTCGAGATGTAGGGGTGGGTGTGCGCATCCACGTCCGGGTTGACCCGCAGCGACACGGGGGCGCGCAGGCCCATTTCCTGGGCGATGTCGGCCAGGCGCTCCAGCTCGGCCGCCGATTCGACGTTGAAGCACTTGATCCCCGCCGACAGGGCCTGCCGGATTTCCCAGGATTGCTTGCCCACGCCCGAGAACACGATGCGTCCCGGCGTGGCGCCCGCGGCCAGGGCGCGCGCCAGCTCGCCGCCCGAGACGATGTCGAAGCCGGCGCCCAGGCGCTGGAACTCGTGCAGCACGGCGAGGTTCGAGTTCGCCTTCATGCCGTAGCAGACCAGGGCGTTGCGTCCGGCGATGGCGCGCGCGTAGCGCTCCCAGGCCTCGCGCAGGGCGCGGCGGGAATAGACGTACAGCGGGGTGGCGTACTGGTCCGCCAATTCGGTCAGGGGGATGTCCTCGGCGTGCAGCACGCCGTTCTTGAACTGGAATTGGGGAGCTACGGTCATGGGGCGTCCTGTGGCCGGTCTAGGGTCTGGTGGGGGCGGGTGCGGAGTCGTGGGGTGTGCCGGCCGGCGCCACGGAGGGCGGCGTGGTGAGCGCCGGGTCCGGCGCGGGCGGGGGCGGCAGGGTGAGGGGGCCCTTCATGCCGCAGGCCGACAGGGAAAGGACCAGCAGGGCGGACAGGCCGGCGAGGCGGAGCGAAGTGCGCATGGTCAGAAGGGAACCCGGGTTGGTTGAGTGTCGCTGTTGCCGGCGCCCGCGCCGAGCTGGTCGAGCAGGTTGCCGATGCCGTCCTGGATGGGCGCGGCGCCGGCCACGGCATCGCCGGGCGCCGGCAGGCCCACGCGGGCGATGGCGGTGCCGGGTGGGAACTCGCTGAAATAGAAGTCGCCGTCGATGCGCGACAATCCGCTGGGCATGGGGCCCGGCGGGATCTCGGGCTGCCCCTCCAGGGCGACGCGCATGTAGTCCAGCCAGATCGGCAGGGCGGCGCCGCCGCCGGTCTCGCTCGATCCCAGGGAGCGCGGCTGGTCGAAGCCCATCCAGGCGATGGCGACCAGTTTCGGCGTGAAGCCGGCGAACCAGGCGTCCTGCGAATCGTTGGTGGTGCCGGTCTTGCCGCCGATGTCGTCGCGCTTGAGCTCGCGGTGGGCGCGCGCGCCGGTGCCGTAGGTGGCCACGCCGCGCAGCATGTCGTCCATCACGTAGGCGGTGCGCGGGTCGATGGCGCGCGCCAGGGTGTCGCCGGCCACGGTCGGCCGCGCCCGCATGATCACCTTGCCGGTGCTGTCGGTCACGTGGTCGATCAGGTAGGGCGGGACGCGGTAGCCGCCGTTGGCGAAGACCGCGTAGGCGCCCGCCATCTGCAGCGGCGTGACGCTGCCCGCCCCGAGGGCCAGGGGCAGCACGGCGGGCTGGCGCGAGCGGTCGAATCCGAAGCGCGTCACGTAGTCCTGGACGTATTGGGGGCCGACCGCCTGCATGATGCGGATCGACACCATGTTCTTGGATTTGTAGAGGCCCTGGCGCATGGTGAGCATGGGCTCGTACGTCCTGCCGTAGTTCTTGGGGTTCCAGGCCTTGGATCCGGTCTGCTCGGCGGTGAGCGCGAAGGGCTCGTCGGAGACCTGGGTCGCCGGGGTCAGGCCGCGCTCGAGCGCCGAGGCGTAGATGAAGGGCTTGAAGGACGAGCCCGGTTGCCGCCAGGCCTGCGTGACGCGGTTGAACTTGCCTTCCTCGAAATCGAAGCCCCCCACCATGGCGGCGATCGCGCCGTCCTGCGCCCGCAGCGAGACCAGCGCCGCCTGCACCGAGGGCTTGTTGATGAGTTCCCAGTATTCCGGGCGCTTGTGCACGTAGACCACGGACCCGCGCTCGATGCGCAGCCCGGGCTTGGCCTTGGGCGCCAGCCCGCGGGCGATCACGCGCAGGGCCCGCTTGTCCGTGATGTCGATGATCTCGGCGGCGCTGCGCGCGACCTTGACCTCGGTGGGGCTGGCCGACAGCACCACGCCGGCGAGCAGGTCGCCGTTGTCGGGGTATTTTTCCTGGACCGAGTCGAGCAGCTCGTCCAGGGCCTCGGGCTGTTTCTCGATCCCCTCGGGCAGCTCGACCGAGCCCTCGGGGCCGGGATAGGGCGCGCGCCGCGTGTAGTCCAGGACCCCTTCGCGCAGGGCCTGGTAGGCGGCCTCCTGGTCCTTGGACTGGATGGTGGTGTAGATGTTGAAGCCGCGCGAGTAGATGTCGTCCTGGTAGACGCCGTAGAGCAGTTGGCGGGCGAGCTCGGCGGGATATTCCCCGTGCACCGCGTAGCGGCCCGTGGGCGTGCCGGCGGCCGACTTGATCTCGATGGGCTGGGCGAGGGCCTCTTGGTATTCGTCCTCGGTCAGGTAGCCCAGGGCGCGCATGCGCCCCAGGACGTAGGCCTGGCGCCCCTTGGCGCGCTTGAAGTTCGAGATCGGGTTGAAGCGCGAGGGCGCCTTGGGGATGCCCGCGAGCATGGCCGCCTCGGCCGCCGTGATGTCGGAGAGCTGCTTGCCGAAGTAAGTGCGGCTGGCGGCGGCGAAGCCGTACGCCCTGTGGCCCAGGAATATCTGGTTCATATAGAGATCGAGGATCTCGTTCTTGCTCAGCGTGGCCTCGATCTTGAAGGTGAGCAGCAGTTCGTAGAACTTGCGGGTGTAGGTCTTTTCGGACGACAGGTAGAAATTGCGCGCCACCTGCATGGTGATGGTGCTCGCGCCCTGCGTCTTGGACATGTTGACGATGTTGGCCAGCGCGGCGCGCAGCACCCCGGTCCAGTCGATCCCGCCGTGCTGGTAGAAGCGATCGTCCTCGGCGGCGAGGATGGCGGATTTCATGATGTCCGGGATTTCGTCGAAACGCAGGACGTTGCGGCGTTCCTCGCCGAATTCCCCAATCAGGACCTGATCCGCGGTATAAATGCGCAGCGGCACCCGCGGCCGGTAGTCGATCATCGCGCTCAGGTCGGGGAGGTTGGGCCAGGCCAGCGCCAGGGCGAGCGTACCCAGCAGGGCGCCGCACAGGCCCAGGCCGGCCACGAATACCACGGACTTGAGGATGAAGCGGGACAGCCAGGAACGCGCCGGGGCGGGGGAAGATTGTTTCTGAGAGCTCATCAGGGGCGATTTTAAGCCCAAGCGCGATCGGGCCAGAAAATGTGCGCGGAGTCAATGTAACTGTATGATGCGGGCCGCACCTCGGCTACCGGGCCGCAAATGCGATAATACACGCAAATGAAAGCCACTTTACCCCTCATGGACATCGATTCAGCAGGAAACGACGCCGGTCGTCCCGCCGGGCCCGACACGGGTCCGCAGGCCCCCATCATCCTGGTGGGCATGATGGGCGCGGGCAAGACCACCATCGGGCGGCACCTCGCCCATGCCCTGGGCCGCAAGTTCCTCGACCTGGACCACGAGATGGAGGCCCGCTGCGGGGTGCGCATCCCGGTGATCTTCGACATCGAGGGCGAGGCCGGCTTTCGCAAGCGCGAGACCGCGCTGCTCGACGAATGCTCGCAGCGCCCGGGCCTGGTCCTGGCGACCGGCGGCGGCGCCGTGCTGGCGACCGAGAATCGCGAGATGCTCAAGGCGCGGGGGCTGGTGGTGTACCTGCGCGCGGGCGTGGACGAGCTTTTCCGCCGCGTGGCGCGCGACCGCAACCGCCCGCTGCTCAAGACCTCCGATCCGCGGCAGCGCATCGCCGACCTGATCGCCCAGCGCGAGCCCCTGTACGAAAGCGTCGCCGACATCACCCTGGACACCGGCAACATGCCGGTGTCGCAGGTGCTGCGCAACCTCCTGCCGCACCTGACGGACTACCAGGTCCAGAAGGACGCGCAGCCATGAACACCGTCCAGGTGGATACTCCGGGCGGCGCCTATCCCATCCATATCGCCCCGGGCCGGCTCGGCGCGCTGGCCGGCAGCATCCCGGCCGATGCCACGGCCGTCGCGCTGGTCACCAACGACACGGTCTCGGCCCTGTACGGCGCCCGCGCCCGCGCCGCGCTGGCCGCCTCGGGCAAGCCCGTGGTCACGATCGAGCTGCCCGACGGCGAGGACCACAAGACCTGGCAGACGCTCAACCGGATCTTCGACGCCCTGCTCGCCGGCCAGCTCGACCGCAAGGCGGTGCTGGTGGCGCTGGGCGGGGGCGTGGTGGGCGACGTCTGCGGCTTCGCCGCCGCCTGCTACATGCGCGGCGTGCGCTTCGTCCAGGTGCCGACGACGCTGCTGGCGCAGGTGGATTCCTCGGTGGGCGGCAAGACCGCGATCAATCATCCGCTGGGCAAGAACATGATCGGCGCCTTCCACCAGCCGCTGGCCGTCGAGATCGACACCGACGTGCTCGCCACGCTGCCGCCGCGCGAGGTCACGGCGGGGCTGGCCGAGGCGATCAAGTACGGGATGATCGCCGATGCGGAATTCTTCGACTGGTGCGAGGCGCGGGCCGCGGACCTGCGCGCGCTCGAGCCTCGGGCCGTCAGCCACGCCATCCGCCGCTCCTGCGAGCTCAAGGCCTGGGTGGTGTCCCAGGACGAGCGTGAATCGGGCCTGCGCGCCATCCTGAATTTCGGCCACACCTTCGGCCACGCGATCGAGTCGGGGCTGGGCTATGGCCGCTGGCTGCACGGCGAGGCGGTGGGTTGCGGGATGGTGATGGCCGCCGAATTGTCGGCCCGGGTCTGCGGGCTGGACCGCGGCTCGGTCGAGCGCATCCGCGGCCTGGTCGCGGCCATCGGCTGCCCGGTGCGCGCGCCCGACCTGGGCGAGGAGCGCTGGCTGGACCTGATGCGCGTCGACAAAAAGACCGAGGGACGGGTGATCCGCTACGTGCTGCTGCCCGAGCTCGGCCGGGCCCGCGTCCAGGCGGTCGAGGACGATCTGGTCCGGCCGGTGCTGGCCTCCGGGCTCATCGAGGGCCGCTGAGCCGTGCGGACGCTGGCGGCCTACGCCTGCCATCCGGACGCCTCGCGCGGCCGCGTCCACGCCGAGCCGCCGCCCACCGGGCGCAACGCTTTCCAGCGCGACCGCGATCGCATCGTCCATTGCAACGCCTTCCGGCGGCTCGAGTACAAGACCCAGGTATTCCTCAACCACGAGGGCGACCTGTTCCGCACGCGGCTGACCCACAGCATCGAGGTGGCGCAGATCGCCCGTTCGCTCGCGCGCAACCTGGGCGTGCACGAGGACCTGATCGAGGCGATCTCGCTGGCGCACGACCTGGGCCACACGCCCTTCGGCCACGCGGGGCAGGACGAGCTCAACGCCTGCATGCGGGATTTCGCGCCCGAGGCGGGCGGCTTCGAGCACAATTTGCAGAGCCTGCGCGTGGTCGACGAGCTCGAGGAGCGCTACGCGGCCTTCAACGGCCTGAACCTGTGCTTCGAGACGCGCGAGGGCATCCTCAAGCACTGCTCGAAGCGCCACGCCCGCTTGCTGGGCGAGGTGGGCGAGCGCTTCCTGAACGGCACCCAGGCCTCGCTGGAGGCCCAGCTCGCCAACCTGGCCGATGAGATCGCCTACAACAACCACGACATCGACGACGGCCTGCGCTCGGGCCTGATCACGGTGCAGCAACTGCAGCGCCTGGAGATCTTCGCGGTGCACTATGCGCAGGTGCGCCGCCGCTATCCCAACGCCGAGCAGAAGCGCCTGGTGTCCGAGGTCATCCGCGCGATGATCAACACGCTGGTGCTGGACCTGACGCGCCAGACCGAGGAGCGCATCGCCGAGCTGCGGCCCGCCTCGGTCGACGAGGTGCGCGCCGGCCCGCCGCTGGCGGCATTCTCGGTCGACGTCCGCGCGCAGGCCGACGCCCTCAAGAAATTCCTGCTCGACAACCTGTACCGCCATTCGCAGGTCATCCGCATGACCACCAAGGCGCGGCGCATCGTGCGCGAGCTGTTCCAGGCCTTCATCGAGGACCCGCGGCTGCTGCCGGACGAATATCGCCGCGAGGAGCCCATCGCGCAGGCGCGCGCCATCGCCGACTACATCGCGGGCATGACCGACCGCTACGCCATCCGCGAGCACCGCGCGCTCTTTGTGATGGATTAGGGTATCAGTCGCCGAAGACCTCGTCCAGGGTGCTTGCGTCGAGAGTGTTCAACGACCAGATCTCCAATTGCTCGGCGGTCGCCGCGCGGACGCGTTCGGTCACAGCCTCGGGCACCTCGCCGAATTTGCGGCCCAACAGCCGCAGCAGCAGGTCCGCCTGGCCTTCGATGCGCCCACGCCGCGGACCGACGCGCTCGGGTGTGGTGATATATGTCACGGCATGCTCCTGTTCCAGGGTCTCCAGTGCCCGCATGTAGTCCGGCTCGAGCCGCTCGGGCAGGCGGATGATCCAGTCGACCAGCCGCGCCAGGGCGTCGATCTCGCGCCGGGCGTATCCGTAGCCGGTCATCCGGCGCATCAGCTCGACCTTTGGGTCGAGCCGCGCGGCCTTGTTGCGCAAGCGCAGGGCGGTCAGGTGCGCCATCACGACCACGGCAAACGGATTGGATGGTGCCAGTGCCTCGAGCTCGTCCCAGCACTCGAGCCATTGTGCCATGTGCACCACCGGAAAGGTGAAGCGGATGCCCTGGTCGAGGAACTCCTCGCAGTGGACGAGGTGCGAGTCGCCACCGCGGCTGGCGGTGAGGATGCCCAGGCTGTAGAAGGCCTGGCCCGAGCGCGTGCCGTGGCGGTCCTGGAGGCGGTAGCGGTACTGGAACATGCGCCGGGCAAAGGATGGCGTGCAGTTTCGGGGCGAACAGGGCCAGGCACTGGGGCAGGAACTGCTCGAGCGTTTCCTTTCACGGGCTGTCGTGGTCGTCGGGCGGGGAGGCGGCCTGGGCCATGGGGGCACCCTTGCATGAGTGGGCAGATGCCCATCATGGCCGAGGTCGCCACCCAAAAGGTGCTCAAGTGGACTCGATGGTCACTGTGAGAAATACGGCTGGATGACTCTATGGCGGCAGGTCGAGGGCTTGGGTCTTGCCTGCGCCGGCCGCACCAGGCTTCGCCGCGGCCTCAGCGGGAATCGCCATTCGGCAGCCCACGGCGAAACCACAGTCGTTTTCATGGACGCGGCGGGTAATGCCGGGCGAACCGGCGGCCAGCAGGCCGAGTGCCAGGGCGAAGCCGCCGCCCATGCCGCCGCCACCGCCGCCGGCCCTCAATACCGCTCGGCGGCCTCGTTTTCCTCGAGGATGCGCTGGTAGAGCGCGTGGCGGGCCCGGGGGATCTCGCCGCGGGCGATTGCCTCGAGGACGCCGCAGCCGGGCTCGTGCCGGTGGGTGCAGTTGTAGAAGCGGCAGTGCGCCGCGGCCGCCGCGAATTCCGGGAAGCCGCGCTCGATGTCGCCGGCGCCGAGGTGCTGCAGGCCGAAGGCCTGGAAGCCCGGCGAGTCGATGAGCTCGCCGCCGCCGGGCAGGGTGTAGAGGCGGGTGTTGGTGGTGGTGTGCCGCCCGGTGCCCAGGGCATCCGAGTGCGCCCGGGTGGCGGCGCCGGCCGACGGCACCAGCGCGTTGAGCAGGGTGGACTTGCCCATGCCGCTCTGGCCCAGCAGCAGGCTGCGGCGGCCCCGCAGCACGGGATCCATCTCGCGGTGGACCTGGGCGGGGTCCAGGGCGGAGAGGGCGATGACGCGGACCCCGAGGGCGGCCAGCGGCCGCAGGCGCGCTCGCGCGCGTTCCAGGCCCGCCGCGAGGTCGGCCTTGTTGAGGATGATGATGGGCTCGATCCCGGCGCTCCAGGCGGCCACCAGGGCGCGGCCCGTGAGGTCGTCCGAGAATTCCGGCTCGGGGGCGAGCACGATCAGCAGTTGGTCGAGGTTGGCGGCGAACTGCTTGCTGCGCATGGCGTCGGAGCGGTAGAGCAGGTTGCGCCGGGGGTGGATCCCGGTGATGACGCCTTCCTGGTCGCCTTCGGGCTGGATGGTGACCCGGTCGCCCACGGCGGGGCCGGATTTCTTGCCCCGGGTGTAGCACTGGCGCTGGCCGCCGCCGTCGAGCGCGACCTCGTAGTGCCGGCCGTGCGCGGCGATGACGAGCCCCTGGGACACGCCCTCAGTGCCCATGCCGCAGGTGCTGGATGCGCACGATGGCGGGCGGGTGGCTGTCGTGCCAGGCCGAATGCAGGGGATCGGGCGTCAGGGTCGCGGCGTTGTCGTCGTAGAGCTTGACCAGGGCGCTGACCAGCGGCTCGGCGCCGCATTGCGTGACGGCGTAGCGGTCGGCCTGGAATTCGTCGTGCCGGGACAGCAGGCTGGCGAGCGGCGCCACCCAGAAGGTGAAGACCGGCATCGCGAGGAAGAACAGCACCAGGGCCAGGCCGTCGTTGGGGCGGCCGAGCTGGGGGATCACGCCCAGGCCGGTATAGAACCAGAGTTGCGTGGACAGCCAGGCGAGCAGCAGCAGGAGCAGCAGCGCGGTGCCGAAGCCGATGGCCATGCGCTTGAGGATGTGCCTGTAGGCGAAGTGCCCCAGCTCGTGGGCCAGCACGGCCTCGACCTCGTCGGGATTCAGGCGCTCGAGCAGGGTATCGAAGAACACGATGCGGCGATGCCGCCCGAAGCCGGTGAAATACGCGTTGCCGTGGGCCGAGCGCCGCGAGCCGTCCATCACGTAGAGGCTGGACAGGCCGAAGCCGCAGCGCTTGGCCAGGGCGTGGATGCGCGCGCTGAGCTCGGGATCGTCCAGCGGCGTGAAGCGGTTGAACAGGGGCGCGATGAAGTTGGGGTACAGCCACAGCACCAGGAGGTTGAAGACCACCCACAGGCCCCAGGCCCACCAGGCCCAGGCGGCGCCGGTGTGCGCCATCACCCACAGGACGCCGGCGAGCAGGGGGGCGCCCAGGACGAGCGTGACCAGCAGGATCTTGAGCGTGTCGATCGCGAACAGCCGGGGGGTCATGCGGTTGAAGCCGAAGCGCGCCTCGAGCTTGAAGGTGCGCCAGATCGCGAAGGGCAGGCCCACCGCGCCCAGGATGGCGAAGACCGAGCCGACCAGCACGAGCTGGCGCGGGATCTCGGATTCGATGAGGCGCCCGATCTGGACGTCGAGGAACTGCAGGCCGCCCAGCAGCGTCAGGCCGAGCAGCACGGCGGCCTCGACCACCCGCTCGACCAGCAGCAACTGCACGCGCGCGATGGTGTAGTCGGCGGCCCGCTGGTGGCTGTGCAGGCCGATGCGCTCGGCGAAGACCGCGGGCACGGCGCCACGATGGCGCAGCACGTGCCGGACCTGGCGCCGCGCGAGCCAGAATCGGATCAGCAGGTCGCCGAGCAGGCAGGCGATGAACAGCAAGGTAAACATATCCGTCCGGCCATATGCGAAAATCAGGTTTTCTATAGAGGATTATATATGGCGGTCAACGATCAGCGCCTGATCTGGGTGGACATGGAAATGACCGGCCTGGATCCGGAAAAAGAGCGCATCATCGAGATCGCGATGGTCGTCACCGAGCCCGACCTGACGCCCGTGGCACAGGCCCCCGTGCTGGTGATCCACCAGAGCGACGCCCTGCTCGAGGCAATGGACAAATGGAACCAGTCGACCCACGGCAAGAGCGGCCTGATCGACCGGGTCAAGGCCTCGACGCTCACCGAGGCGCAGGCCGAGGACATCCTGCTCGATTTCCTGGCCCCGCTGGTGCCCGAGGGCAAATCGCCGATGTGCGGCAACACCATCGGCCAGGACAGGCGCTTCATGGTCAAGTACATGCCGCGCCTCGAGGCGTATTTCCACTACCGCAACCTGGACGTCAGCACGCTCAAGGAACTGTCCCTGCGCTGGAAGCCCGAGGTCTATCGCAGCTTCACCAAGCAAAGCAAGCACGAGGCCCTGGCCGACATCCAGGAGTCGATCGCCGAGCTCGCCCACTACCGCGAGCATTTCATCAAGCTCTGAGGGGAACCATGCACCCGCCGGGAATCGCCGGAATCGGCACCGACCTGCTGCGCATCGAACGCATCGAGCGTGCCTACGCACGGCACGGCGAGCGCCTCCTCGCGCGCATCCTCGGGCCCGACGAGCAGGCGGTGTTCCATCGGCGCGCGGCGCGCGATCCCCGGCGCGGCATCCGCTACCTGGCGACGCGCTTCGCCGCCAAAGAGGCTTTTTCCAAGGCGATCGGGCTGGGGATGCACATGCCCATGGCCTGGTCGCGCGTACAGGTCCTCAACCTGCCGGGCGGGCGGCCCGGCCTGCGGCTGTCCGGGCCGCTCGCGGACTGGTACGATGCGCGCTTCGGGACCGCGCACGTGTCGCTGACCGACGAGGACCACATGGTGGCGGCCTTCGTGGTGATCGAGGCGCGGCCGGCCCCTATCGACGAGAGGACGAGATGACACCATCCATGGCGCCGGGTCCGGTGATGGTCGACGTGGCGGGGCTCGAGCTGAGCGCGCACGAGCGCGAGCGGCTGCGCCACCCCCAGGTCGGCGGCGTGATCCTGTTCGCGCGCAACTTTTCCGACCGTGCCCAGCTCACGGCCCTGTGCGCCGCCATCCACGAGGCGCGCGCCGAGCCGCTGCTGATCGCCGTCGACCACGAGGGCGGGCGCGTCCAGCGCTTTCGCACGGACGGCTTCACGCCCCTGCCGCCCATGCGCCTGTTCGGGCGCTGGTACGACGCCGAGCCCCAGGAGGCCCTGCGCGGGGCGACCGAGACCGCCTTCGTGCTGGCGAGCGAGCTGCGCGCCTGCGGGGTGGATTTCAGCTTCACGCCGGTGCTGGACCTGGACCATGGCGTCAGCCAGGTGATCGGCGATCGCGCCTTCCATGATCGGCCGGAGGTGGTGTCCCTGCTGGCGCGCGCCCTGGTGCAGGGCCTGCGCGAGGCCGGGATGGCGGCCTGCGGCAAGCATTTTCCCGGCCACGGCGCCGTCGCGGCGGACTCCCACCACGAGATCCCGGTCGACCCGCGCCCGCTCGAGGCCATCCTGGCCCGGGACGCGGCGCCCTATGCCTGGCTGGGCGACCTGGTCCTGCCGGCGGTGATGCCGGCCCACGTGATCTACCCCGAGGTGGCGCCCGAGCCGGCGGGATTCTCGCCGCGCTGGATCGGCGAGATCCTGCGCAGCCGCCTGGGCTACGACGGGGTGGTGTTCTCCGACGACCTCACCATGGAGGCCGCCTCCGTCGCGGGCGACATCCATGCGCGCGCGCACGCGGCCCTGCGCGCCGGCTGCGACATGGTACTGGTGTGCAACAGACCGGACCTCGCCGACGAGCTCCTCGCCCGCCTGGACCGTCCCCTGGATCCTCGTTCGGTGAACCGCATCCGCCGCCTGATGCCCGCGCGCCCGGCGCCGGGCTGGGCGGCGCTGCTGGCGGACCCGAGATATCTCCGTGCCCGAAGCCTTCGATCTCAAAACCTTTTTGGCTGAGCTGCCGCACCTCCCGGGCGTCTATCGGCACATCGATGCGAACGACGAGGTGCTGTACGTCGGCAAGGCGCGCGACCTCAAGCGCCGCGTCAGCTCGTATTTCCAGAAATCGGGCCACGGCCCGCGCATCACCCACATGCTGGCCCGCGTGGTGCGCACCGAGGTCACCGTGACCCGCACGGAGGCTGAGGCGCTGATCCTGGAAAACAACCTGATCAAGCGCCTCAAGCCCCGCTACAACATCCTGTTCCGGGACGACAAGTCCTACCCCTACCTGCATATCACCGCGCACGCGGCGCCGCGCATCGTCTATTACCGGGGCAGCACCCAGGGCAAGGGGCATTTCTTCGGCCCGTACCCGAATTCCTGGGCGGTGCGCGAGACGATCCAGATCCTGCAGAAGGTGTTTCGCCTGCGCACCTGCGAGGACAGCGTCTACGCCCATCGCACGCGGCCCTGCCTGCTCTACCAGATCGGCCGCTGTTCGGCGCCTTGCGTGAACCTGATATCGCCCGAGGCCTACCAGGCCGACGTGGACAGGGCGATCCGCTTCCTCGAGGGGCGCGCCGGCGAGGTCCTCGACGACATCGAGGCGCGGATGCTGCGCGCGGCCGAGGCCCAGGATTTCGAGCAGGCCGCCGCCTTGCGGGACCAGATGCGGGCCCTGGCCAAGGTCCTGCAGCAGCAGACCATGGAGCAGGTCGGCGACGACAGCGTGGATGTGATCGCCCTCGCCAGCGCCGGCGGGCGCGTCTGCGTCAACCTGGCCATGGTGCGCGCCGGCCGCCACCTGGGCGACAAGGCGCTGTTCCCCAGCCAGGCCCAGGACGAGGCGCCCGAGGAGGTCCTCTCGGCCTTCGTGGCCCAGCACTATGCCGACAATCCCCTGCCGCCGGTGCTGGTGTGTTCCCACCCGCTCTCGGATCCCGCGCTGATCGACCTGATCGCCCAGCAGCACGGCCACAAGGCGCGCGTCCTCACGCGGCCCCAGGGCGCGCGCCGTTCGTGGCTGGAGCAGGCCACGCGCAACGCGCAGATGGCGCTGGCGCGCATGCTCGGCGAGTCCAGCGCCCGCGCCGCGCGCACCCGGGCGCTGGCGATCGAGCTCGACCTGGACACCGACGAGGAGGCGCTCGACGCCCTGCACATCGAGTGTTTCGACATCAGCCACACCGCGGGCGAGGCGACACAGGCCTCCTGCGTGGTCTACCAGCATCACGCCATGCAGTCTTCGCTGTACCGGCGCTTCAACATCGCCGGCATCGAGCCGGGCGACGATTACGCGGCCATGCGCCAGGCGCTGTCGCGCCGCTTCGCCCGCGTGGCCGACGGCGAGGCGCCGATGCCCGACGTGGTGCTGATCGACGGCGGCAAGGGGCAGGTCGAGGTCGCGCGCCAGGTCTTCGCCGAGTTGGGGCTGGACGTGAGCGCCATCGTGGGCGTGGCCAAGGGGGAAGGGCGCAAGGTCGGGCTCGAGACCCTGGTCTTTGCCGACGGCCGCCCGTCCGTGGCACTGGGCGTCGAATCCGCGGCCCTGATGCTCGTCGCCCAGGTGCGCGACGAGGCCCATCGCTTTGCCATCACGGGGATGCGCGCCCGCCGCGCCAAGGCCCGCAACGTCTCGCGCCTCGAGGAGATCGAGGGCGTGGGCAAGCAGCGGCGCCAGAAGCTGCTGGCGCGCTTCGGCGGGTTTTCGGGGGTGGTCGACGCCAGCATCGACGACCTGCGTTCGGTCGAGGGAATTTCGGACGAACTCGCCGAGCGCATCTACCACGCCCTGCGCTGAGGGCCGCCCGACGGTCCTCCCCAAGCTGGTCCGCCCCTCGATGGGTCGCCCGCTGACCCTCCCCGAGCCGGGCCGCCCACGATGGGCCGCGCCGCCGTCCACCCTTCCTGCGCCGCGCCGGCTTGTGGGGTAGTATTGCACCTATCATGCCGTTCAATATCCCCATCGCACTGACCTGGCTGCGCATTGCCATGATCCCACTGGTCGTGGGGCTGTTCTACATCCCTGCCGGCTGGGTGGAGCCGGGCTTTCGCGATGCGCTCGCCGCCGCGGCGTTCATCGTCGCCGCGGTCACCGATTGGCTGGACGGATGGCTGGCGCGCCGCTGGAACCAGACCTCGGCCTTTGGCGCCTTCCTCGACCCGGTGGCGGACAAGCTCATGGTCAGCGCCGCCCTGCTGGTGCTGCTGGACCTGAACCGCGTCGATTCCTTCATCGCCCTGGTGATCATCGGGCGCGAGATCACGATCTCGGCTCTGCGCGAATGGATGGCCCAGATCGGCGCGAGCCGCAGCGTCGCCGTGCACCGGCTGGGCAAGTTCAAGACCGCCGCGCAGATGATCGCCATCCCCTGCCTGCTGTACTGGCAGCCCCTGTACGGCGTATCGACGCGGATCGTCGGCTCGGCGCTGATCATCGTCGCGGCCATCCTGACGGTCTGGTCGATGTGCTACTACCTCAAGAAAGCCTGGCCCCAGATCCGGGCCCGCGGCTGAGCATGGCGGCGGGAGCCGGGGATCCGCGACCCGGACCCCCCATCCACTCGCATCGGATGAGCTGCGCAGGGGACCCGTGCGCGGCACCGCGCCGCTCTAGCCCATCTTGCATTCGCCCGAGGGTTCCGGGACGAGCGAAGCTGGGAAATCGCGGACGATCACCGGCCGCAGCACGCCGTCGGCTTCCTTGACTTCGCCCACGTAGTTCGGGATCACCAGTTGGTGGTCCTGCGCCCGCATGAGGGCCGGGCCGTAGATGGTGTCGTATTCCAGGCCGCCCAGCGCCTTGGCGACCTTGTCCGGCGCCACGCTGCCAGCTTTTTTCACGCCGGCGAAGATGGCTTCCATGCCGTTGTAGGCCGCGCCTTCATTGTCGGTCGGCACCCGGTGGAATTTGGCCTCCCAGGCCTTGACGAAGGCCTTGTTCCTGGGCGTGTCGATCTCGGCCCCGTATTCCATGTTGCCCTCGATCCCCTTCATGGCGTCGCCGGTCGCGTTGACCGCGAAGTTCATGATCATGGCGTGGCCCAGTGTCGTCCTGGACGTGAGCCCGAAGCTCTGCGCCTGCCGGGCGTAGGCGATGAGGTCGCTGCCGACGAGCGCCACCCACAAGCCGTCGATCCCGGGGTCGGCCTTGACCTGCGAGATGTAGGGGGCGAAGTCCTTGGTGCCCAGCGGCGGAAAGAGCGTCAGGGAAACCTTCTTGCCCTGGGCTTCCGCGGCCTTGGTGAAAGTCTGCGCGGAATCATGGCCCCAGGCGTAGTCGGCGGCGATGATGGCGAAATTCTTTTGCGGAATGTCCTTCATCCATTGGGCGAACATGGCCACGTCCATGGCGTCCGAGTGATTGGTCCGGAACATCCTGGGCTTGCAGTTGTCGCCGGTGATCTTGTCGCTCTTGCTGACGGTGGCGACCAGCATCGCGTCCCAGCGCTTGAGGTTCTGGCCGATGGCCATGGTGATGGATGAGGCGATGGGCCCGATGAGAAACTTGTAGCCGTCGCGCGCGAGTTTCTCGGATGCCTGCAAGCCTTCCTTGGGGGTGCTTTCGTCGTCGCCGGTCTTGATCAGGACCTTGCGGCCATCGACGCCGCCCTTGGCGTTGGCTTCGTCCACGGCGAACTGGATGGCGCGCAGCACCTCCTCGCCCTGCTGCGCGAACACGCCGGACAATGAGGTCACCGCGCCGATCCGGATGGGGTCCTTGTCGGCCGCCTGCGCGCTCGTGCCGAGCAGGCAGGCGGTGACCGCGAGCGTCGTGACGGAAAGCCTGAATGGACTGATTTTCATGGTGTCGTCTCCTCTGGGTGATTTTCGGGTGGATGTCAGACTGCGATGTGGCTGTGAAGCTCGTGGAGCCTGGCGGGGTCGACGGTGCCGCTGCTCGTGATGCGGCCCTTTTCGACGGCGTAATAGCGTAAGGTCGTGCGGGCCACCAGCCCCAGGTTCTGCTCGATGAGCAGGATGGCGGTCCCCTGGCGGGTCACTCGTTCCAGGGTGTCCGCCAGTTGGTCGACAATGACCGGCGCCAGCCCTTCGGTGGGTTCGTCGAGGATCATGAGCCTCGGGTTGGCCATCAGGGCGCGCCCGATGGCCAGCATCTGCTGCTGGCCCCCCGAAAGCGCGGTGCCGGGCGTGCGTGCCCGTTCCTCCAGGATGGGGAACAGACGGTAGACTTCCCGCAGGTTCCAGGGGCCGGGATGCCGGCTGGCCGACCCCAGCAGCAGGTTTTCCTCGATCGTCAGGTTTGCGATGATGCACCGTCCCTGGGGGACGATGGCGACCTGGAACTGGGCGGGGGTGTAGGGCAGCGCCTTGCGCACGGGGATGCCGTTCAGCCGGATCTCGCCGGATCCGAGGCGGGCGATCCCGAGCAGGGTGTTGACCGTGGTGGTCTTGCCTACTCCGTTGCGTCCGATCAGGGCGACCCGTTCGCCTTCGCCGACCTGCAGGCTGAGCCCCTGCAGGATGTGCGCCGCGCCGTAGTAGGCGTGCACCTCGTCCATGTGGAGCAGGGTTTTCATGCGGCGCTCCCCAGGTAGGCCTCGCGCACGCGCGGCTGGGCCCTGACGTCGCCGGGCCGGCCGCTGGCGATGACGTGTCCGAGCTCGAAGACCGTGACGCAGTCCGAGATGCCGAACAGGGTGTCGGTGTCGTGTTCCACCAGCAGGATGGAGACGCCCCAGTCCCGGGTGAGCTTCAGCAGGTGGGCCGCCAGGTCCGCGGATTCCTGTGGAGACAGGCCGGCCATGGGCTCGTCCAGCAGCAGCACGATGGGCCGGCCCACCAGGGCGAGCGCCAGGTCGAGGCGGCGTTGCTGGCCGTAGCCCAGGCTGCCGGCCGCGGTGCCGGCCACGCCCGCCAGGTCGAGCTGCTCCATGACGCGCCGGGCGTCCTGCTCCGGCGTTTCGGCGCCGACCTTGTGGGCCGCCAGCCCGATCTGCGCGCCGACGGACATGTTCGGGAAAATGCTGGTCCGCTGGAAGGAGCGGGCCAGGCCCCGCCTGCGCCGCTCGATCACGCTGCAGCGCGTGATGTCCTGGCCGTCCAGGTGAACCGCGCCGCGCGTCAGGCCGCGCCGTCCGCTGATGGCATCGATGACCGTGGACTTGCCCGCGCCGTTGGGGCCGATCAGGCCGTGGATTTCGCCTCGCCTCAGGTCGAAGGACACGCCGTCCACGGCCTTCACGCCGCCGTAGTGGACGGCGACGTCGGTCACCCCGAGGATCATGTTTTCGTTCGTCATGGGGGCCTCTCGGTCAGGGATGGCGGGGCGCGGAGGTCGGGCGCGCCCGGGCGGCGAGCGTGCGCAGCGCGCCGCTGAGGCCGTTGTCCGTGAACACCACGATCACGATCAGCAGGACGCCGAACAGCGACAGCCAGTGCGTCGACAAGTCTCCGATCAGGTCCTTGGCGACGATGTAGATGGCGGCGCCCAGCGCCGGGCCCGTGACGTTCCAGTAGCCGCCGACCACGACCATCATGAGCACGGTGCCCGAGATGCTCCAGTGCAGGCTGTCGGGCGAGATGAAGCCGGAATTGAAGGCGGCCAGGATGCCGGCCGTCGCCGTGATGGCGGCCGACAGCGTGAAGACCAGGGCGCGCGGCAGGGTGGGGCGGATGCCGATGAAGGTGGCGCGTTCGGGGTTGTCGCGGATGGCCTCGGTCGTCTGGCCGAAGCGGCTGTGGTGCAGGCACACCAGCAGCGCCAGGGTGAGGACGAGGAGGACCCCGCTGATGGTGAAGATGATGCCGTTGTCCAGGAGCGTCGAGGTCGGGATGCCGAACAGCGTGTCGGGCCAGGCGACGCTGATGCCGTCCGCGCCGCCGGTGAGACTCCGGGATTTCAGCGCCAACTGGTAGAACAACTGGCCGAAAGCCAGCGTGAGCATGGCGAATGCGATGCCGGGAACCCGCACGATCACCAGGGCCAGGAGGAACGCGAATATCGTCGTGGCGGCCAGGCTGACCAGGATGACGAGCTCGGCCGGCCACTGGGTCTCCTGCAGGCAGATGGCGGCGCAGTACGCGCTCAGCCCGAAGAACGCGGCGTGGCCGAAGCTCACCATGCCGTTCTGTTTCAGCAGGACGCCCACGCCGGTGGCGAACAGCGCAAAGATGGCGGCCTGTGTCAGGATCGAAAGGGCCGTCTCGGAACTGACGGCCTGGCCGATGGCCACGGTCAGGGCGATGCAGCCCATCGTCGCCAGCGCGAGCCGGCCGGGGCGGAACGGGGTGCTCATGTGCGGTTTCCGGCGATGCCCGCCGGCCTCCAGATCAGGATGGCGATCATCAGGATGAAGGGAATGGACGCCGAGATTTCGGGGAGGTACGTGGCGCCCAGCATCTGCACCTGGCCCAGGACCAGGGCGGCGAGGAACGCGCCCGACAGGCTGCCCAGGCCGCCGATCACCACGACCATGAACGAGTCGATGAGGACGTTGCTGCCCATGGTCGGGGACAGCGACAGGAAGGGGGCCGTCACGATGCCCGCGAATCCGGCGAGCGCGGTCCCCAGGCCGACCACGAAGGCGCCGAGGCGGTCCGTGTCGACGCCCTGCATGGCGGTGGTGGCCGGATCGGTGCTCGATGCCCGCACAAAGAGCCCCATGCGGGTTTTCTGCAGCCAGAACGTCAGCCCGATGGCGACCAGGATGCCGACCGCGACCACCGCGATCCGGTAGGCCGGGAGCGTCATCCCCGCGACGTCCAGCGAATGGCTCAGGAGGCCGGGCTCGGACAGGGACAGGTTGCCCTTGCCCCAGAGGGTCTGGACGAGGTCCTCGACGATCAGCAGCAGGCCGAAGGTGACCAGTATCACGCTGAGCGGATCGTAGTCGCGCAGCAGTCTCAGGCCGTAGCGATCGAGCAGGACGCCGATGAGGAACATGGCCAGGGGCGCGACCAGCAGCGCGGCCCAGAAGCCCGCGTGGATCGCGACCGTATAGCCGATGTAGGCGCCCAGCATGTAGAGCGAGCCGTGGGCGAAGTTGACGACGCGCCGCAGGCCGTAGATCAGCGCCAGCCCCGAGGCGACGATGGCCAGCAGGGCGCCGTAGACCAGGCCGTTGATGATGTTGATGGCAAGCATGGTGTGCACGAGCCTCCGTGACGGGGTCAGTCGCCTTGCGGCGCCAGTGAGCCTTCGGGCGCGCCCAGCGCGAGCCAGCCGCCGTCGGCGGGGATGGTCGCGCCGGTGACGTAGCTGGCCCGGTCCGACGCCAGGAAGGCGATGACGGCCGCGATTTCCTCGGGCCGCGCCAGGCGCCCCATCGGCGTGCGCGCCGCGATGCCCTGCGTGTCGATGGCGTGGCGGGCTTCCAGTTCCTCCACCAGGGCCGTGCGGGTGTAGCCCGGCGCGACGGCGTTCACCCGGATGCCGCCGCGTGCCCATTCGCAGGCCATCGAGCGGGTCATGGCGACGATGCCGGCCTTGGCGGCGGAATAGGCGTTGCGTCCCGGGATGCCGGCCATGCCCGCGATCGAGCCCAGGTTGACGATGGCTCCGCGTTTCCGGGCGAGCATGTGCGCGGCCGTGGCGCGGCACATCAGGAACGTGCCGCGCAGGTGGGTGTGCAGGACCTGGTCGAAGCGCTCGACGGTCTGGTCGACGGTGGCGGCGGATTGGTCGCCGATGCCCGCGTTGTTCACCAGGACGTCGATGCGGCCGAACCGCTCCAGGGTGCGGGCGATGGCCGCGCCGGCGTCCGCTTCGGCGGCGACGTCGCAGGCCAGCCCGAGATGGTCCGGGCCGAGTTCGGCGGCGCGCGCCTGGGCCCGGGCGCCGTCCAGGTCCAGCAGGCCCAGGCGGTGGCCTTCGGCGGCGAGCAGGCGGGCCGTCGCCCAGCCGATGCCGGTGGCCGCGCCCGTGACCACGGCCACGGGCCTTGGATCGGGGGCGGGCGTCATTGGAGGCGTCTCTGCATGCTGGGCAGCCGGGCGAGCATCAGCAGGCGGTTTTCCTGCGCCACGATCAGCGGGCCGGAGGCTTCGAGGTAGGCGGGAAAATCCGGGTGCGCATCGCGCCGGCGGCAGCGCTCCTGGTAGTCCGCCAGGTCCCTGTAGGCCCACAGGTGCACGACCTGGTTGAGCGGGCCGACGTGGCTGGTGTAGATGCCGATGGGATTGCCCAGGGTCTCCAGCAGGATCGGCATGGCCAGCCGATCGAAGACCTCCAGGAATTCCGGCATCTTGCGCAGGGCGATGGTATAGATCCTGTGATCGACCAGGGAAAGCGTCGTATCGGTATGCATGAAGGTTGTCTCCGTGGGTTGGGGGCGGTTTCAGGCGCCCGTCCGGGCGATGTGCCGCGCCGTGATGTAGCTGAAGGCCATGTTCGGTCCCAGCGTGATGCCGGCGGCGGGGTAGCTGCCGCCCATGATGCTGGCCCGGTCGTTGCCGGCGGCGTAGAGACCCGGAATCGGCCTGGATTGGTCGTCCAGGACTTCGCCCGCCACGGTGGTGCGGATGCCGTCGAAGGTGCCGAGGTCGCCCATGATCAGCTTCAGGGCGTAGAAGGGGCCGTGCAGGACGGGGGCGACGCAGGGATTGGGCCGGTGGTCCGGATCGGCCAGGTAGCGGTTGAACGCCGTGGAGCCCCGGTGGAACTGGGGGTCCTCGCCATGCACCGCATGTTCGTTGTAGGCGCGGACCGTCGCCTCGAGTCCGTCGGGGTCGATGCCGGCGGCCTGCGCCAGTTCCTTCAGCGTGCGTCCCTTTTGCAGATAGCCGCGCCGCAGCATCGGCCCCAGGGGGATGGGGGCCGGCTTGGCATAGCCCAGGCCGTACTTGCCGATGGTGGCCTGGTCGCAGATCAGCCACATCGCGGTTTCCTTCGAGGGGGCACAGGCGCCGATCATGGCCTCGCCGACGTCGTGGTAGGAGTTCGACTCGTTGGTGAAGCGCCGGCCGTTGCGCAGGACGCCGATCACGCCCGGCTTGTAGCGGTCCAGCAGGTGGGGAAATACGCCGTACCGGCCGCGGCCGTACGGGACGCGGGAAACGGGCATCCAGGCCGAGGCATTGGGATAATCCATGGTCAGTGAGGCGCCCAGCCCTTCCGCCATGCGGATCCCGTCGCCCGTGTTTTCGATGGGCGCGGGGGACAGGTGTTCCCCGCCGCGCCGCAGGTGCGGGTAGATTTTCCGGATGCGCTCGTCGTCCTGCGGAAAGCCGCCGGAAGCGAGGACCACGGCGCGGTCGCCAAGGACGCGGACCTCGCCCCGAGGCGTGGCCAGCACCGCGCCCGTGATGCGGCCGCCTTCCTCGATCAGCCTCGAGGCCGGGCAGCCGGTGTGGATGGGGATGTCCAGGTCCAGGGCCGTTTTCGCCAGGCGGGCCATGAGCGCGTTCCCGCTCGTGACATTGACTCCGCGGTGGTAGAGGGCCAGTTCCTTGAGGTGGGCGGCCAGCCGCCGGGCGACGTAGAGGAACGAAGGCAGGGACCGGGTCGCGTTGAAGAAGTGCCTGATGTCCGCGTTCGATGAATTGAACATCATGCCGATGAAGGTGATCGTGCGCAGGGGCGGGCGCAGGCGCCTCATGTCCGGTCCCAGGGCGCGGATGTCGAAGGGCTTGGCGAGGATCGACCGCCCTTGCTGCGAGCCGCCCTCCCGGTCGGGATGGTAGTCGGGATATGGCGAGGGGATGAACTGGAGGTGAGTCTCGCGGTCGAAGAATTCCGCCATCTCGGGGGCCGCGTCCAGGAAGGCCTCGGTGGCCTCCGGATCGAAATGCGCCCCGGCCTCGTTGCGGATGTAGGTCCGGGCCGCTTCCCGGGTATCCGGGATGCCCGCCCGGCGCGCAATGTGATTGCCGGGTATCCAGAGGACACCTCCGGAATAGGCGGCGGTGCCGCCGAATACCGGGGCCTTTTCGGCCACGATGACTTTCAGGCCCTGCTTGGCGGCGACGATCGCGGTCGTCAATCCGGCGGCGCCGGCGCCGATCACCAGGACGTCGCAGTGCGCACCGTCCTGCAATGGAAGCGTGTTCATGTCGATGCTCATTCCTGGGTCGTGGAAGGGGATGCCGCGTCGTTGAAGCCCGGCCGCGGGACCATGTCCATCAGCATGGCGTCCATGCCGCCGTTCACGGCGAGGTCGGCGGCATTGATGTAGCCGGACCGGGAACTGAGCAGGAACAGGGCCGCATTGGCGATGTCGGCCGTCTCTCCAACCCTGCGGCTGGCGGTCATGGCGGCGCGCCGCTGCTCATTGGCGGGATCGGCATAGAAGGCCGCCGACAGGTGTGTGCGGATCATGCCGGGGCAGATCGTGTTGCTGCGGATGCCGTCCGCGCCCCATTCGACGGCCATCTGGCGCGACATGAGCATGACGCCCGCCTTGCTGGCGCTGTAGGCGCCGCTGCGGGTCTGGGGAAAGCTGCCCGAGATCGAGGCGATGTGCACGATGCTGCCTCCGCCCGCGTCCCGCATCTGGACGGCGAAGGTCCGCGCCGTCAGCAGGTAGCCCGTCAGGTTGACGTTCAGCACCTGGTTCCATTCCCGCAGGTCGAGGTCCTGGAGGGCGCCGGACCGCAGGATGCCGGCATTGTTGACCAGGCCGGAGCAGGGGCCCAGCGCCTCGCGCACCGCGGCCGCCGTGCGGGCGACGCTGTCGGGATCCGATGTGTCGCACGCGAACGCGGTTGCATCGGCCCCTTCCGTCCGCAGGGCGGCCGCGGCCTGTTCGCAGGCGGCGGCGTCGTGGTCCAGCAGGGCGACGCGGGCGCCGGCATCGGCCAGGGCTCGTGCAATGCCCTGGCCGATGCCGTGGGCGGCGCCGGTCACGACGCAGGTGCGGCCCTGAAGTCCGAGCCAATGGGAATCTCGCATGCTTGTCTCCGTTCGATGCGCGGTGTCTGCCGGTCTTCCAGAGAGTGCCGGAAGGCCGTATGGTCTTTTTCATTATCTGGATATTTGAGACCTATTGAATTGACAATTCATGCATGTGGCAGGACAATTCGTGCATTTCCTGGACCGTGAGAAAGAGGCATGCGGGAAATCCCTAGCTACGGTTTGTATGCCACGCATGGCCTCGATCATTGGGTCGAGTCGGTGCACATCGAGTCGATTCCCAAGCGATCTTCGCCGAACAACTGGGAAATAAAGCCCCATCTGCATCAATCGTTCATCCAGGTCCTGCACTTGACGCGAGGGGGCGGCGCCGTGGGGATCGGTGGCCGGATCTGGCACGTGAAGGCGCCGTGCATTTTGTCAATTCCAGAACAGATAGTGCATTCGTTCCGCTTCCTGCCCGAGGTGGACGGGCCCGTGATCACGGCGGTGCAGCACGTGCTGGAATTGATGGTGGGGGCGTCCGAGCCCGACATGCTGCATGCGGTGCGCGAGCCGATCGTGATGGAGTTCGACGAGAACGATCCCGACGCCGGAGAACTCGCCCCCCTGTTCGATGCGATCTTCGCCGAGTTCCGCAGCCATCGGGTCGGCCAGGCGGGGATCTGCATGTCCCTGTTGTCCGCGCTGATGATGCGGATCGGGCGCATCCATCACAGCAAGGGGCTGCCGCTGCGGGCGGGCAGCACCCGCAAGGCGCGGCAGATCCAGAAATTCCGCGAGCTGGTGGACCATCGCTTCAGGGACCATGCGGCCCTGGCCGTCTACGCGGACGAGCTGGGGATGACGGTGGGCAATCTTTCACGCCTGTGCAGGGACGTCCTGGGGATGCCGGCCTCGGCCGTGATCGATGCCCGCCTGGTCCGCGAGGCGCAACGCGACCTGGTCTATACGTCGGACGCCATCAAGGTGCTGGCGGGCCGCCTCGGTTTCGAGGATGAGGTGTACTTCAGCCGCTTTTTCCGCAAGCATGTCGGGCTGAGCCCGGTCGAATTCCGCCAGCAGGTCCGCGACCAGATTGCGCGCGGCCATTAGCCATCGGGCGGGCGCGCCGTCCCGCGCGTGCGCGCCTATTGCCGCAGCGTGCGCGCCTGTCCGATGGACTCGGGCCGGTGGCTGGCGCGCCAGGGGTTGATGTCCAGGCCGCCGCGCCGCGTGTAGCGCGCGTAGACCAGCAATTCCTGGGGCTGGCAGCGGCGCATGATTTCCCCGTAGATCTTTTCCACGCACAGCTCGTGGAACTCATTGTGCCGCCTCAGCGACACGATGTAGGCCAGCAGGCCCTCGCGGTCGATGCGCGGGCCGGCGTAGCGGATCTGCAGGCTCGCCCAGTCGGGCTGGCCGGTGACGGGGCAGTTGGATTTCAGCAGCTCGGACACCAGGGTCTCGCGCACGAAGGGCGCGGGCTCGGTCGTGCGCAGCCGCTCGGGCGCGGGATCGTAGGTGTCGATCTCGATGTCGAGGTCGTCGATGCAGTGGCCCGCCAGGGCCTGGCAACTGAGCTCGAAGGCGGGCCGCACCGGCAGGATCTCGACGTGGACGGACTTGCCGCTGGCGCGCGAGAGGTCGGCCTGGATCCGCTGGCGCACGATGTCGGGATGCTCGAAGCGCTCGTCGTTGTAGCCGTTCAGGTAGAGCTTGAGGGATTTCGATTCGATCAGCCTGAGGCTGTCGGCGGGGAAGGTGAAGCGGCCCATGGCGACGATCGGCTTGCCGCGCGCGTTCAGCCAGGACAGCTCGTAGGCGTTCCAGATGTCGGCGCCGTGGGCCGGGGCCGGCAGGTCCATGCCGGCGCGCGTGTCGGCGCGGGCGATGGGATGGAGCAGGGCGGCGTCGTATCCCGTGGGGCCGGGTACGCTGCGGCCCAGGGGACTGTCGCTGTAGGGGGAGGGGGACATGGCGGGGCTGAGAGGTCGATCGGGGGGATGCCCCGATTGTAGCCCCGGCGGCCTCGTGGCCCCGGCGGCCCCATAGCCTCGCAGCCTCGCAGCCTCGCAGCCCCCCAGCCCCGAAGCCCCGCAGCCCCGCAGCCCGCGATTCCGGATCGTGCGCAAACCGTTTCGCAATGTGAAAAACGATATGCTGCATTGCGGACATCCTTCTTTCGCAAAGAGAAAAATATTTTTATAACATGAAAATATCATCGTAATACATTGATTATCATGGAGAAGATTTTTTATCTTATATAAGACATAAGGGCTGTGTGCGCCGCATCATCGGCATAGACTATTCCTCAACGATTTCTTCCTTCTTTCTTTCATCGAGGAGCATGACCATGAAGACACGTGAGAGCGAAGTGCGCGAATTGCAGCGCCAATGGGCCGAGGATCCGCGCTGGCAGGGGATCAAGCGGGGCTACGGCGCCGACGAGGTGGTGCGCCTGCGGGGCTCCGTGGTCGTCGAGCACACCCTGGCGCGCCGCGGCGCCGAGCGCCTGTGGCGGCTGCTGCACGAGGAGGACTTCGTCAACGCGCTGGGCGCGCTCACGGGCAACCAGGCCATGCAGCAGGTCAAGGCCGGGCTCAAGGCCATCTACCTGTCGGGCTGGCAGGTGGCGGGCGATGCCAACATCGCCGGCGAAATGTATCCCGACCAGTCCCTGTACCCCGCCAATTCGGTGCCCAGCGTGGTGCGCCGGATCAACAACGCCCTGACCCGCTGTGACCAGATCCAGTGGATGGAGGGGCGCAATCCCGGCGACGAGGGCTACATCGACTACTACGCGCCCATCGTGGCCGATGCCGAGGCCGGCTTCGGCGGCGTGCTCAACGCCTTCGAGCTGATGAAGGCCATGATCGAGGCCGGCGCCGCCGGTGTGCACTTCGAGGACCAGCTCGCCTCGGTCAAAAAGTGCGGCCACATGGGCGGCAAGGTGCTGGTGCCCACCCGCGAGGCGGTGGCCAAGCTGGTCTCCGCCCGCCTGGCCGCCGACGTCCTGGACGTGCCCACGCTGCTGGTGGCACGCACCGACGCCGAGGCCGCCGACCTGCTGACCAGCAACATCGACGAGAACGACGCGCCCTTCGTCACGGGCGAGCGCACGATCGAGGGCTTCTACCGCACCCGCGCCGGCCTCGATCAGGCGATCTCGCGCGGCCTGGCCTACGCGCCCTACGCGGACCTGATCTGGTGCGAGACCTCGACGCCCAACCTGGACTATGCGCGTCGCTTTGCCGAGGCGGTCCACCGCCAGTTCCCCGGCAAGATGCTGGCCTACAACTGCTCGCCCTCGTTCAACTGGAAAAAGAACCTGGACGACGCCACGGTCGCCAAGTTCCAGCGCGAGCTGGGCGCCATGGGCTACAAGTTCCAGTTCATCACGCTGGCCGGCTTCCATGCCCTGAACTACAGCATGTTCGAGCTGGCCCACGGCTACGCCCGCACGCAGATGAGCGCCTTCGTCGAATTGCAGCAAAAGGAATTCGCCGCGGCCGACAAGGGGTTCACGGCGGTCAAGCACCAGCGCGAGGTGGGGGTGGGCTATTTCGATGCCGTCACCCAGACCATCGAGGGCGGCCAGTCCTCGACCACCGCCTTCGCCGGCTCGACCGAGGAGGCCCAGTTCGCCCATGATGACCAGGAGGCCCGGGTGGCCTGAGCCGCAGCCGATCCGAGGACGGAGAAGCCGGGGGGCTTCTCCACGTTGCCTTTCGGGAGGGCCTGGCCCCTCCCGTTTTTTTCGTGTGCCCGGCGGGCTGTGGCATTTCCGCGTCGTTGGCGGGGGCAATGGGTCCACTTTGATTTAGATCAAGGCTGAAGGGGGTGCCCCCCGATATAGTGCCCGCTATGCCCCGAGTGTCCCTGTTTTCCCCGCCCCCCGGCATGACCGAGGGGATGCGTCGCGCGCGACGCCATATGCTCGCCCGCACCGGCCTGGCGTGGCTGGGCATGATGCAGATCATGATGCTGGCATTCCCGGGCTACCTGCGCGGGGGCGTACGCTCGGCCGAGGCGCAGACCTCGCTCGAGCAGGCCATCGTCCTCATGAACTGGACCAGCCTCGCGCTGTGCGCGCCGGTGGTGCTGTATTGCGCCTGGCCGGTGTGGCGGGGCGCCTGGCGCGACCTGGCCCGGCTGCGCATCGGCATGGACGTGCCGGTGGCCCTGGGCATCCTCGCCGCCTTCATCCCCAGCGTCCATGCCACCTGGACGGACGCGGGCGAGGTCTATTTCGACTCGGTCTCGATGTTCGTCGCCTTCCTGCTGACGGCGCGCTACCTGGAGACCTGTGCGCGGCAGGCGGTATCCGGGCAATCCGGAGGATTCGACGAGGCGCCGCTGCTGCGCTCGGCCGACCGCCTGGCCTTCTGGTTCGTCGTGGTGCAGATCCTGCTGGCGGGCCTGGTGGGCCTGTACTGGCTGCGGGCCGCGCCCGAGCACGCCCTGGCCGTGACCGTCGCGCTGCTGGTCATGAGCTGTCCCTGTGCGATGTCGATGTCCGTGCCCACGGCCCTGTCCGCGCGGCGCGCCGTCCAGTTGCGCGAGGGTGGCGCGCTGGGCGCGGAGGATGCGCGCGCGCTCGACCGCGCGACCGTCCGGATCGCGCGCCAGAATCTCCACGGCTCGCTCGCCTGGCACCTGCTGATGACGCCGCTGGCGGCGCTGGGCTGGGTCCAGCCCTGGCTGGCGGCGATCACCATGCTGGCCTCCTCGCTGGCGGTGGCCGCCAACGCCTGGCGCCTGACGCGCATGGCGGGCGCCGGCCCGGCTCCTCTCGCCCAGGGGATCGCCTGAGGCCGCCATGGACGCCCTGTTTCTGCTGCTGCCCATCTCGCTGCTTTTCGTCGTTGGAATCGGGGCGGCGTTCTGGTGGGCGATCTTCTCGGGCCAGTTCGACGACACCCAGGACGCGGCCCGGGCCATCCTCCGGGACGACGACGGTCCCCAGTCTTAGGCTCCTTGATGCAGATCAATGTGCCTTTGTGTCGGGTAAGGGATTATTCACCGTTTCAAAAGATTAATGTCTTAACTTGTTCTTAGGGGAAAGCTCATGGGCATGTCCGGCACCAAAGGGACACAGGCCGAAACCTTCAACTACGGCGTCGTCAGACAGTTCACCATCGCGACGATCGTCTGGGGCGTCGTGGGCATGGCGGTGGGCGTGCTGATCGCCTCGCAGTTGATCTGGCCGGAACTCAATTTCGAAACGCCGTGGCTGACCTATGGGCGGCTGCGTCCGCTGCATACCAACGCGGTGATCTTCGCCTTCGGCGGCAGCGGCCTGTTCGCCACCTCGTACTACGTGGTGCAGCGCACCTGCCAGGCCCGGCTGTTCTCCGACAAGCTGGCGGCGTTCACCTTCTGGGGCTGGCAGGCCGTGATCGTGGGCGCCGTCATCACCCTGCCGCTGGGCTACACGACCACCAAGGAATACGCCGAGCTCGAGTGGCCGCTCGACATCCTGATCACCCTGGTGTGGGTGGCCTACGCGATCGTGTTCTTCGGCACCATCGCCAAGCGCCGGGTCAAGCACATCTACGTGGCGAACTGGTTCTTCGGGTCCTACATCCTGACCATCGCCATCCTGCACATCTTCAACAACATCGAGATCCCGGTGTCGTTCTGGAAGTCCTATTCCGCCTACGGCGGGGTGCAGGACGCCATGGTGCAATGGTGGTACGGCCACAATGCCGTGGGGTTCTTCCTCACGACGAGCTTCCTCGGCATGATGTATTACTTCGTGCCCAAGCAGGCCGGCCGCCCCATCTATTCCTATCGCCTGTCGATCGTGCACTTCTGGGCGCTGGCGTTCACGTACATGTGGGCGGGTCCCCACCACCTGCTGTACACCTCGCTGCCCGACTGGACGCAGTCCCTGGGCATGACCTTTTCGCTGATCCTGCTGGCGCCGTCCTGGGGCGGCATGATCAACGGCATCATGACGGTCTCGGGCGCCTGGCACAAGCTGCGCACCGATCCCATCCTCAAGTTCCTGGTGGTGGCGCTGTCCTTCTACGGCATGGCGACCTTCGAGGGCTCGATGATGTCGATCCGCACGGTGAACGCGCTGTCGCACTACACCGACTGGACCGTCGGCCACGTCCACGTGGGCGCCCTGGGCTGGGTGGCGATGATCACCTTCGGCTCGCTGTACTACCTGATCCCGCGCCTGTACGGCCGCGAG
>Ga0180216_1000149_pt1 | contig 85233 bp, 79 predicted proteins | sample eDN3rd37CBELigMG_FD_128879 | JGI IMG/M metagenome (GOLD analysis project Ga0180216, IMG submission 128879) | Enriched Miracle-Growth compost microbial communities from Emeryville, California, USA - eDNA 3rd pass 37_C BE-Lig MG (version 2)... ... | reverse complement strand
TAATGGTTCGTTGCACTTATTTCCGGAAAACGTTAAATCGACGAGGTAAATGGGAAGGATGGTATCCCTTGAATATGGAACTCAGGACAAAAATTCATGCGGAAGAGGTCGCCCGAATGTTGGAATATTGGATTAAAGAGCCTGCCTTGCAGAAGCATGAGGAACATTGTGAATGGCTTGAAGATACAATATACCACGTCAAGGATCCAATGACGGATGTCACATCAAAGCTGCAGCTCCCTCCTGATTATCTTTTTTATATGATTTATGTCGATAACAAGCATGTTGGATTTGTTGAAGCATTCTCCAGACCTTTCGATTTTCATGGTCTTTCCATCGATATTACATCGATTTGCATATTTAAGGAATTCCGCGGGAATGGGTACGTTAGAGAAGCCTTGAAAATGCTGATCTCGCAATTATTTGATACATTCTCCAACGCTAGACATATCAGCTGTCAAACTAGTCAGGACAATAAACCAATGGTGAAGCATTTGCAAGAACTAGGCTTTGTTGTGAAAGAAACAACCAAAATTGGTGAAATATTCCTATTTGAGCGAGAAAAAAAGATGCACGGGGAATAACCTCGGAGCATCTTTTTTGTTGTTTGCCAAATTATGTTATAATAAATGGATGATCAAATGATGATGGGGTTAGATCAAGATGATGGTCCTTCATGGAGCGTATGTTTCAGAGAAAATGACTGACGAATATGTGTTTAAGGTCTGGATGGAAGAAAGCGGTCATGTCATTGATCTTCCAGTACAGATTAAGGAGCTGCTAGAGGATTTGCAGCCAAGAGGGGATGATAAGATTCTGTTACTCCCCCGGATTCGACTTGCTGAAGGGTTAATGATCCTATCCACATATAGCATGCCGCATGCGGAAGAGCTTCGATTCTGGATACAGCTTTTCGCCTGGACGAACGCTTTGGCGGCAGAGGGAAGGTTTTTTCCCGATCTAATCCATGAGGAGGGAAAATTCTTTGCCAAGTGGACCTTTGATCCATCTGACCCGAAGGTAAAGGAAGAACTGGAGGATTGGACTAGAAGAAGCAAGAATGACCTTCCTGTAGAGCAAAGAAGGAAAAAAGTTGCCGATTTTGTGGAAGATGTATTGGACAGTTTTATTCGCTTTGTCATCAATACCCGTATTCCTTTAAATCATAGTGAGCTTGGCCGGCTTTTAAAGTTTAAACCCTTTTACTTGCATGAAGAATGGATTCATCGTCTTTGTATGGAAGAACATCTTGCTGGAAGCGGCCGAAGATGGGCGGAAATGTTCGCGCAAATGAGCGGATGGGGCAAAGAAAAAACAGCGGAAGCGGAGCAATCTCAGGGGAAGCTATGCTTGCGGGTTGAACCATCGCAGGATGAAGCCGCATGGAAAATTCGCTATCTTTGGGTGAGTCCTGAGGATCGATTGCTGGAGTGGGGACAATTGACAACAGATGTAGCGAGGCATCAATTCTTGCAAAAGATTACGGAGCTTGGCTCTTCGTTCCCCATGTTCACGGATTGGCAGCATGCTCCATTTTATTGTCGAGTTAATCTAATTGAAGCTCACCGGTTTGTTAAGGAAGTGGCTCCCCAGTTGCGGGCTGAGGGAGTTCTTGTCTTGGCTCCACGTACGCTTTTGCAGCCTTCTCGAGGACGCGTTAAGGTTCGTTTTGAATTGCAGGATTTTCCAGAACGGCATGCGGGATCTCTTTCCCTGCAGACTATTTTGCATTTTAACCTAAAGGCCTCATTAGGAGGTCAGGAGTTGACAACAGAGGAATTGGAGCAATTAAAAAGCAATCCCAATCCTTATTTGCGCCTGGGCGGCCAATGGGTCGAAGTAAACGGCAAGGAACTGGCCCAGTCCTTACATTGGCTAGAGGAAAAAGGAACATCGCCAGCTCTTGCTTTAAGAGATGTTCTGTATTTGAATGCCGAAAGAGAGGAGCAATCGCTACTCCCCGTGTGGATCGAGTCCATTGAAACGAAGGATTGGCTTGAGGATTGGTTCCGTTTTATGAAGGAAGGTGTGCGGTTAGATCCCCTTCCTACGCCGACAAGTTTTCAGGGGGTCTTAAGGCCTTATCAGGAGATCGGGATGAGCTGGCTGCTTGAATTGCGCAAATGGGGGATGGGGGCCTGTTTGTCAGATGACATGGGGTTGGGGAAAACGATACAGTTTCTTTCTTACCTTGCCTATTGTAAGGAACAAGATGACTTGAAGGGACCCTCCCTACTGATTTGTCCGACATCCGTGCTCGGCAATTGGCAGAAGGAAATCGAGCGATTTGTTCCTCATATGAAGGTTTTTGTCCATTATGGGGCAGACCGTTTGAATGGTGAAGACTTTAAACAGGCTATAATGGAAAAGGATCTTGTGGTTACCACGTATTCCTTAATTCATCGCGATTTTCTTTCCTTTATGGGGATCAAATGGGACACGATCACGCTGGATGAGGCCCAGCATATTAAAAATCCGCAAACCCTGCAAGCGAAAGCGGTCCGTAAACTTGCTGGAGAGCATCGAATCACTTTGACAGGGACACCCATTGAAAATCGGTTGGCTGAGTTCTGGGCAATTTTCGACTTTTTGAACCATGGTCTGCTCGGAGGATTTTCAAGTTTTCGGCGGGAATTTATTAATCCGATTGAAAAGGAACAGGATAAAGGGCGTTTAGAAACATTAAAACGGCTGACGAAACCTTTATTTTTACGCAGAACGAAAAATGACCCAGCGATAGTATTGGATCTACCAGAAAAAATCGAGAGCAAAGAATACTGTATGCTGACACATGAACAAGCGGTACTGTACCAACAGGTTGTCAACGAACTGATGGCGCAGGAAAAGCAGGTAACGGGAATGGAGAGAAGAGGGTTAATACTAGCTTCTATCTCGAGGTTAAAACAGATTTGCAATCATCCTCAGCTCTATTTAAAAAATTCCTTCTTTAAGCCGGAACGTTCGGGGAAATTAAACCGATTGCTGGATATGACGGGGGAAATGTTGGCAGAAGGAGATCGGCTGCTTATTTTCACCCAGTTTGCAAAAATGGGAGAGCTGTTAAAAAGCACACTGGAAAAGTCCTTAGGTGTTTCCGTATTGTTTTTGCACGGTGGGGTCGTAAAAAAACGGCGGGATGAAATGATCGAAGAATTCCAGGAAAAGGAACAGGGGCCGCCTATTTTTGTGTTATCACTCAAAGCGGGAGGCATCGGTGTCAATTTAACACGGGCCAATCGCGTAATTCACTTTGATCGATGGTGGAATCCAGCAGTGGAAAATCAGGCTACTGATCGTGCATACCGGTTAGGGCAAACCAGAACAGTGCAAGTACATAAGTTTATTACTTTGGGAACGATTGAAGAAAAAATAGATGAAATGATTGAGCGGAAAAAAGGCCTTGTCGAAGATATCATCGGGATGGGTGAAGGATGGGTTACAGAATTATCCACCAGTGAATTACAGGATCTTATTTTGCTTCGCCATCAACTTTTGGATGAATGAAAGGAAACAGGGATGATCGAAAAAAGTCAAGGGTGGTTTTGTGAACAGTGGAATAAGTATTGGGAAACGCTTATTCAGGATCCCTCAAGAAAAAGGGGGGACTCTATGCGATCGTTGGTGATTGAAAAGGGGGAAATTCGGGCTACAGTCTGCGGATTGGATTGTGAGGAAGCAGTCATTTACGCTGAGCCATTGTCTGAGTCGGAAATCGAATATATTCTGCGGGATCTAGGTGCAAACCGTTCTTTTTTATTTCGGATTTATCAAGGAACGATCGATGTAGAAATGCTCCAGGCGTATGATCATCGATTTGGCTTGGAGGTTCCTTTTTTGCACATGAGCTGCACTTGCCAGGACACTGCAGTTCCATGTGGGCATCTTCAATTGGCTGCGAGTGCTGTGGGGGAGATCTTTTCCAACGATTTGATGCAATTCCTGATGTTTAGGGGGATCGAGAAGGGCAGGATCTTTGCGGGGCTTTCTGAGCAGGATGAACCTGTTGAAAGTGCGTTGGCAACGGTAGATTTTGGATTAATTCCCTTACCAGCTCGAACTTCGAATGTAGAGAATTGGAGGGAGAAGGGCCCACCCACCTTCTGGACTTCTTCCTTTTCGTTTCCACAAATGATGCGGGAGATCTACGGTAAGGTGAGGGAGGAAGCGAAAAAAAAATAGGCGCATAGGTATTGCTCCATCTAGGCAGGTGTCGTTACATTCCTATCACGGTCCACATAACTTATATAGACTAAAATTTATAGACAAAAACCCTAAGGAGATGTTAGCGAATGGAAAATAACCCTGAAATGATGCCACATATGTCGTCTAACCCCCAGGTCAGTCCTGTCAACCCGCCGATGATGCCAAAACCCATGGAAAACATGCCGCCTAGCACACCGCAGATGCCGGGTTCGATGATGAACATGCCACCCATGCCGCAGATGCCAGGTTCAATGATGAACATGCCACCCATGCCGCAGATGCCAGGCTCAATGATGAACATGCCACCGATGGCACAGGAAGAACAACACATGATGAATCAACCTATGATGCCAAAAATGCCAAATAAGATGAACGTTCCACCACTCCTAAAGCACTTTCCCATGAATAAGATGGGTTCCTCCAAACATGAAATGAAGCTGCATTATCATATGGAAAAGTTGTCACACTACACAAATAAGTGCCACAAACATAAGCACCATAAACCAAAGTATCACTACTATATGAAGAAGAAAAAATACCACCAGGATAAATGCAATTACTATATGAAAAAATGTGGGATGTACGATTCACATGGTTCCAGCTGTTATTATGATTCAAGTACGAGTAAACACGGCTGTCACTCCCATAAACATTATGATTCTTGTACGTCGCAACATCACTATGGATCTTGTGACTGATTCTTCCGGGAAGAGAGGCTTAACCCAAGTGTGGCGATCTTGGGTTAGGCCTTTTTGTATGCTTTGGTATACTCCATTTCTCGCTCCATAGAATGAAGAAAGGAGGTGAAAGAATGAAGGCGAATGCTATCTTTGAAGGAGGGGGAATACGGGCACTTGCTTTTCTTGGGGCTGTCGAACAAATGGAAGCCTATGGATATGAGTGGGAACGACTTGCAGGGACTTCCGCAGGCTCAATTATTGCCACTTTACTTGCAGTAGGATACAAAGGAACGGAAATTACAGAAAGGTTACTTGAATTTGCATTTGATCAGATTGAAATGAAAACAGGGTTTGGTAAAATCCCATTACTCGGACCTTGGCTCTGCTTGTTCGTCCATAACGGATTATACAATCCAATGATATTGGAAAAATGGATGAATCAATTACTGCAAGAAAAAGGAATAATGACTTTTGCAGATCTCCCCCCAAACAAATTGAAAATAACAATCACTGATCTCACCGCCAATCGCATGTCGATCCTACCTGATGACTTCTCGTATTATCGTATAGATCCTGCTTCATTTCCCATTCCTACTGTGGTTCGAATGAGCTGCAGTATTCCTTATATTTTAAGACCATTAAAATTAAATGGAAATGTCATTGTTGATGGTGCAGTGCTGAGTAAGTACCCAATCTGGATATTCGATACACCTGATGTGCCAAAATGGCCTACTTTCGGTTTTCGTTTATCCGGCCCAGCTTTCATTCAGCAACCTAAGAAAATTGCCGGGCCATTAGATCTTAGCATTGCCCTGATTCGAACGATGATGGACGGTCATGACAGCCGACATTTAGATTCTCACAGTGCAGTAAGAACGATCTTTATCAAGGGGATTAAGTCGCGAACCACCGATTTTAATCTTTCTCAAGAAGATAAGTTAGAACTGATTGAACTAGGAAGAAAATCTACGCAAGACTTCATGCGAGAATGGAGTTTCCAGAAATACATCCAAAAATATTGGATGTTGGATAAAGTTTTGAATTTAAAAACCAAAGCAGGGTATTGATAGCGGATACTTTTTCCGTTATCAAAGCTCTGTTACTACATAGACAAGCCCGGTGCTCGCACTCGAGCCCTTTATAAATTGAAGTTCAAGAATTCCATCGCGATACTTAGTTTTTACCCGGTTAGCCAATACCTCATCAGGAAGGGTTATCTCCCGGATAAACTTCCCACACTTTCTTTCACGCTGGATTAAGTATTCAGAAAGGTCATGCTGCTTTGTTTTTCCCTTTATATAAAGCTTCTTTCCATCGCGTAAGGCGACTTTTAGGCTATTCCGATCAAGACCCGGCAACTCGCAGCTAACAATGATTTTTCCTAAGGTTTGAAAGAGATCAAGTGGGGGATATAAAGCTGATTTGTTAACTGACTCTGGAGATTTCTCTTCTGAAACGGAAGTCTCCCACTGACCCATCTGCTGCCAGAAGGGTTGGTCAAAGATCTTCTCCAAATTGGGCAAATGACTCCAAGGGTTTTCTCCTAAATTAGATATCTTCCCAGTTGCTTGCTGCAATTGTCGCAGGGCTTCATTAAAATATTTCATTCGTTTTCCCTCCTCTGATCAAGATATTCATACCGGGCGTGTGGGGTTTATCATTTTCTTTAAATGGGGGGGCAAAAATTGCAAGACTAGAATTCTATTAAAATATATGATACGTTTACTTTAAAAACAAATTGATTTTCAAAGCGTGATACAAATTAGGAGATGAGCATTGAGATGAGATACCCTTTTGCAGATCGGGTAAAAATGGTTAAATCCTCGGCAGTACGTGAACTTTTAAGCGTAATTCAACGAGGTGATGTGATTTCTTTTGCAGGAGGGTTGCCTTCTGAGGAATTCTTCCCTGTACAGGATGTGAAGAAAGCCTATGACCGCGTGTTCGCTTCGGGGCCTAAGGCGATGCAATATGGACTTACTGAAGGATATACACCTCTTCGCGATGTGATAAGCGAAAAGATGATGAAAAAGGGGATCGAAAGCAAAACGGAAAATATTTTGCTTACCACGGGTTCACAACAAGCGATTGATTTATTTACGCGGATCATGGTTTCCCCTGGTGATTTCGTTTTAACCGAAAACCCGACATACCTTGCCGCCCTTCAGGTGTTTCAATCCTATGAGGCAAATGTGGTACCGGTAGAAGGAGATCAAGAGGGGATGGATCCGGAGGATCTTGAAGCAAAAATGAAAAAGCTCCGCCCCAAATTTATCTATGTCGTTCCTACTTTCTCTAATCCAGAAGGGAAAGTGTGGAGTGAAGAGCGGAGAAAACGATTGTTGGAACTCGCTTACAAATACAATGTGGTCATTTTTGAAGATGATCCGTATGGGGAAATTCAGTTCCATGAAGATGAGACATACACCCCATTAGCGGCAATGGACGAAGAACACACCCATGTCCTATATACGAGTACGTTCTCCAAAACGGTCGTGCCAGCGCTCCGCACAGGATGGGTAACTGGTCCTTTCCAGGTCATCCGTATGATGGCACAGGCCAAACAATCCGCAGACCTGCATTCCAGCTCACTCGATCAGCAGGCGCTTTATTATTTGATGGAGGATTTTGATCTAGACAGTCATGTTCGTACCTTACGCAAAGAATATTACAACCGCATGTTGATCATGCAGGATTATCTTAAAAATTTGAACGACCCGAATCTCTCCTGGTCAGAGCCGAAGGGCGGTATGTTCCTCTTCTTGAAGCTAGCGGAATCAATTAATACCACTTCCGTGCTAATGGAAGCCGTGGAAAATGGTGTTGCGTACGTACCAGGAGCTCCTTTTTACGTAGGGAATCCACAGGAAAATACGATGCGGTTGAATTATACCCACTCCACTCCAGATAAACTCAAATTGGGAATGGACAGGCTTGCACAGGTATTGAGTCGCATAAAAAAACAAAATGAAGAACCAATAATCTTTTAAAACGGAGAGAAATCATGATCAAACTAGATAACGTGTATTTTATCCGCAATAACCGCGATATTTTAGGCGGGATTAACCTTCATGTTAAAGAAGGAGAACAATGGGTCATTCTCGGTAAGAATGGATCCGGTAAGACCACGATCCTGGAGATGATCTCCGGTTATACTTTCCCGAGCAAAGGGACGATTGAAGTAGCCGGCTATCGGTATTCTCAATGTGATTTAAGGGAAGTGCGGAAAAAAATAGGCTACATCAGCCAATCGTTATTGGAAAAATTAAACTTGGGGGATTCCGTCCTGGAAGTTGTGGCCACCGGTGAATTTGGCTTTTTACGATTTTACCAGAATATTCCCGCTGAAGCTTTGCAAAAAGCGGCAGAAATGATTGAATTCGTTGGGTTGTCTCATGTAGGGGACCATCCGATCGGCCGTTTGTCGCAAGGGGAGCGGAAGAAGGCGATGCTGGCCCGTGCCTTGATGAGTGATCCTAGCATTTTGATTATGGACGAGCCTTGCTCCGGACTGGATATTTATGAACGGGAGAAGCTGTTGGAAAACATTGAAGAGCTTCGCCGAAGGAAGATGACGATTATATATGTTACACACCATATTGAAGAAATCATGCCACTGTTTACCCATATTGCTTTGATTGATCAAGGGAAAATGATCGCTTGCGGGGAAAAACGCGAAGTTCTCACGGCAGAAAACTTGACGGCAGCGTTTAACACACCGTTAATCATCGAATGGCACGAAGATCGACCTTGGGCAAGGGTGGATCAAAAGAAAAAAGTCGAAGTCTAAGAAAAAACAAACGCCGATGATTTCCTTTTTGGATGATCATCGGCGCTTTCGTATCTTCAGAATCTGCCTGCGGATCTTCGGGTAAAGCGATTTGTCAGGGTTATAGCGGAAGAGGTTGAACAGGGGTTTCGTGTTGGCCTCGAGGATCCAGATCTTCAGATCTTTGTCAATCGCTAAATCAAGCCCAAGTTCACGCAGCCCTTTGAATTTTTTGCACAACGTTTTGGCAGTCAGACGGGCGGTGTCGTCAACACTGTGTTTTATGTTTTTGTAGTCGATGCCGGTGATTCCTTTCGCTTTTTTTAGGGCTTTTCGCAGGGTTAAAGGTTTTCCACCCTGACAATGGTTGGTGACAATGCGCTTTTTTGCCGCTTGCTTGCCCATTCTCCCCATGACTTTCCATTTTTTGCGCGGTCTTAACAGTAAAACTCGAAAGTCTACGGGTTTTCCTTCTACCTTGAGAAGATCAATACCTTGCTGGATTAAATAGTTGCCGCTTTCGATCTGTGGCTTGATTTTCTTCAATAGAGAGGACAAATCGGAGTAATGTCGGCTTTTCCTATTTTTCTTGTAGCGGTAACCATCTCCCTTCTTCTTCACCTGAATGATTCCTCTTCCCCCGGTGCCATTTTCCGGCTTGAGAAAGACGGTAGGATACTTATTCATCCATTCTTGGAATGTGGATTTCGTTAACCGGGCAGTATCAGGAAGCAGGTGTTTAATATGTGGGTCTTTCATTAAAGCTTTATGCTTCACCCATTTGCTCCTGATATATCTTCGATGTTTCAGTTCCAAACTATCACTCCTTGGGTGTGGCTTCTTTCTTAACATTCTATTCATTTGTCCTGTCCTTTGCTTGGGCAGGTGCTAGACTGGATGGAGTAGATCGTGTAAAATATAAGGAACGTGTGTTCCGTTAGGAGGGGAAGATTGTGCGGAAATTATACACAGGACCTTTTGGACCAATGAGCCGAAACGTCTGGACGCAAAAAGCAAAGCAATGGGTAGAGGAAGGAAACTCAGAGCAGTTTCTGTATATTTTGCCGACAGCGCGACTGTTGAAAGAGGTTCGGGAAGACCTGTTGCAATTAACGGGCGGCATGGGGGATGTGAAGCTTCTAACCTTTGACGAGATCGCGGAACAACTGGTTTTGGCGGAAGATCCTCGCGGTGAAATTTTAACTCCTTATGAATTTGGGCGTTTTTATGATCAATTGATCGAGCAGATTGAAAATCATTCACTATTAAAACCGTTGACTGCTCATTTGCATCTAAAAGGGGTGAAACGCTCCCTTCTGCATATGCTAGGTGAAATCAAGCGGTCCGGGATTACCAGTGAGCAGATGAAAACGATGCTTGAGCAGTCTGGTACAAGTGCGAAGCACAAAGCACTTGCGTTCTTATACATAAAGGCCGATGAATGGCTGGACAGGCTGTCTGAACGAAATGGATATACCTGTATGACCAGGGAGTCACGTCTGCAGAAAGCAGCCCAGTTGTTAGGTGATGGGAAAACGTTACCCCACTGGTTAGAAAAGATTCAAACGATTTGGGTGGACCAATTTACGGACTTTACTCCTTTGCAGTTTCAGATGTTAAAGGGACTGATTTCTTTGCAACAAGTTAAACAAGTCGGAATCTATCTACCCTATCAAGGCGAAATCTATCAAACACTGCCACATTTTCAGCCGCTCATTCAATCGACGATCGCTTCCCTGGAGGAATTGGGAATAGAGCGAGTTTGCTTTGAAGGACGGAGTTATCCGGAAATCATCGAAGGGATTGCTGAAGATTGGTTGACGAATGAGGAGCTAGTCTGTACTTCGCCAAGTATTGGGTTATGGAAGTTAAGACAGCAGCTATTTACCCGCAAGCAACTGCCAGATCTTGATCAGGAGAGTCTAGAAATCATTCCTTGTACTTCGATTAAACAAGAGGTTTCTATTGTCGGTAAACTGATCAAGAAAGCCTTATTGAAATCACCAGAGCTAAAACCATCGCAAATTGCCGTAATTTCACGAGACTTGCAGAGTGTTCAACCGACTATTCAGGAGGTGTTTGGAGAACAATCTTTGCCGCTTGCCATACGCTCCTCCCTTCATTTAAGCGATACCCCGATAGCCCGTCAATTATCGGCTCTTTTACAATTGGAACTGTCAGGATGGCACAGGGATGACTTGCTCAAGCTTTATGAGGGGAATTACATAAATTGGGGTGTTCCAGTGCCTTTAGGGTTGGTTCGCTGGATTAAACAAAAAGGAATTGTGGAAGGAAAAAAGGGGTGGCTGCAGGCTGTTGAAGCAGATCTTGAAGGTCTGCAGCAGAAGCTAGCTCAGCTGCCTCATGATCATACCTTGTTGAATGAAGAGAAGGAAAGGCTAGAAGCGAAATGGAATCGGATCATCCAAAGTCTTCAGTTGCTAGTAGCTTGGTTTGGTCAGATTGATAAATTGCTGACCATTTTCCCCAAGAAAGGGAATATGCAAGAGATGCTTCAGGCAGCAAAAGAATGGCTTATGGGCTGTGGAATTGAAAAGACGATGGCGAAAAATATCAAGAATCCCAATTATGACCGGCAGTGGTTGAAGCGGGATATGCAGTCCTGGAGTTTGCTACAACATAGTTTGGAAACACTGAAATCCTCAGCCACTAAAATGAGGGAGTTGGATCGCCCCCTTTCCTTCGCCGGCTTTATACAGGAATGGATGGAGCATTGGAATGAAGTATCTGTTATGGTCGGATTTGGGGATGTTGAAGGCATTTCCTGCTTTGAGCCGTCAGCAGCACGTGGTTTGCAATTTAAACAGGTGTATATTATTGGCTGCAATGATGGCGTGTTTCCAATTTCCCACCGGGAAAATTGGCTGCTTGACGACCAGGAACGGCAGCTTCTTGAGGAACTTGGAAATTTGCCTGCAAGTCATCATCATAATGAAATGGAGCAAATCTTCTTTTTAATGGCTGCCTCACTTCCTGAAGAGCGGCTTGTTTGCACCATGATTTCCCCGGAGGCTAACGAAAAGGTGCTGGTTTCTCCTTTTTTGGAAGCCTTGGAGAAGATCTTGCCGGACTATCACAGACGAAGTGTCAATGATCTAGGGCAGTTGTTTAAGGAGATAGCCTCACAAAAAGACTACGCCCTTTGGTTGATGCAGCGTGGAAAGGAAGAATGGCAGGGACATAGTGTTGCCTTGTACCGAAGCGATTGGCTTGTTAGGCCCTTGTTTCAACATGTGCTGGAAGGGGTAAAAATTGAACATGACCGCGCTTTTGCAGGTTTTACCCCTTGGGAGGGGAATTTACAGCAGGGTGAGATTCAGCAGCTGTTGAAAGAAAAGTTTTCCACACAAGTAAAGTATAGTGTGTCACAAATTAATGAATATATTAGCAGCCCATTAACCTTCTTCTTTAAACGGGTCTTGGGTGTTCAGCCGATGGATGAAACAGGGGCAGAGGTGTCTGCCTTAGATAAAGGTCAGATCTTGCACGAAGTCTTGCGGAAATTTTTCACGAATCATTTGGACAATCCTTTGGAAATGCGTCATCTACCACAATATCAGCTAGAGCTGTGCGAGATTTTGCAAGAAGAAGCCACCCGATTTGCCAAAGGGACGATCCATGAAGATTCTCCGTTATGGGGCTTTGAGGTGGAGCGGATGAAAGGAGAAATGCAGGCTTGGCTTACCCAGGAGATTGAGGGGCAAGGAGTTTGCAGACCACGGTTTTTGGAGCTTTCTTTCGGACTTCCACTGGATCAGCCAGACTGCATTGATGCCCATTCGCAAATGGAGGAAATCATCGTTCCGCTTGGCGAAGAGCTACTTCGATTATATGGAAAAATTGACCGGATTGATGTGGATGAACAGGGCCGTTTTCGGATCTTAGATTATAAGTTGAGTTTAAGCAGGTATGGTGACTACAAGGAGTTAACAGATCAGACGGTTACCTATCAGCTCCCACTTTATCTTGCGGCAATGGAAGAATGGCTGCGGGCAAAGGGGGTCGAAGATCCTCAGATGGTTGGTGGGGGCTTCTACAGTTTGCGAAAGAAAGAAGCCTTTAAAAAGGTAGGCATGTGGGAAGAGAAATTTAGAGATCAAGCAGGCATTCCCAAACGAGCAAGAAAAGGCGTTTTTTCCTCGTTAAGCGAGCGGATCCGGTTCGATTTGGGAGAAGTAAAAGAACAGCTGGAGAAACTGAGAGCAGGCGACTTTTTTCTCACCACTCGACAGAAGCCGAATGAGTACTATGCGGATAATGCTGTTTTTCGCTATAACCCTATCTATCTGCGACATAAAGAGAAAAACAGGGGGAGGATAGAACATGCAGCAAACCATTCAAATTAATCGAAATCCAAAGCCCTTTGCAGGGCAGGAGAAGGCGATTACCGTATTGGATCGGAGCATGCTTGTTTCTGCCGGGGCAGGCTCCGGAAAGACTTGGGTTCTTACGGAACGCTATTTGGAAATGTTAAGCAAGGGATATCGTCCATCCCAGATCGTAGCGATTACCTTCACGGAAAAAGCGGCCGGGGAAATGAAGGGGAGAATTCGTGCAGCGGTTCAGAAAATGGCTCTTCAAGCGGAAGAGGTAGGAGAGAAAAGGTATTGGGAAAAATGTGAGCAGGAGCTGAAACAAAGTCTGATTACCACCATACATGGATTCTGTGCGCGTTTATTGCGGGCAAATCCGGTAGAAGCAAAGCTTGATCCCGATTTCGCCGTGCTCGATGGAATGGAGGGCAGCCTGCTTATTCGCGATATGTTTCAGGAAGCCGTGCAATCATTTCTCGAACAAGGGGGCGAGGGAGCCCAATTGCTATACCAGGAGTTTGGTCAGGTTTCTGCAATTGTGGATGCGGCGCTGAGTCTGTTTGAAAAACTGCGTGTTTTTCATAAAACGACGGATGATCTATGGTTGGAAACGAAAGAGCAAGTGGCTGGGCAAGAAGGACGGTTCCATGCTGCTCTTCGGCATTTGGATGAGTGCGTTTATCAACTGAAGGATGAATTCACGGAGATTAAGCGAGCAGCGAAAAAGCCTGCAAAATATTTCGCTGACTTCGAAGACTGGGTAGGGCGATTTGACCAGATCAGGGCAAGGATAGAGAATTGTGGGGCAGCGTTATCTGATGAGGAACTATTTTTGATCCAGGATCTTCTGCAAAACAAATGGACGAAAAGCGGTCCGGATCATTTCAAGGAGTTAACTGATCACTTGCGATTGGAGTTGTTGCCGAGTTGGGTAAATTCTATTGTTTTACCACGATATCTTCCCCTTGTCGAAAACCTCCTTACGGTTGTTCAGCAAGCAGAAGAGCACTATCAGAAGGAAAAGGAGCAGCGTACGCTGGTTGACTTCAATGATTTGGAGTCCTTTGCCGCAAGGTTGCTGAAGAACCACCCGGAAGTCTGCCAGAAATGGCAAAAACGTGTGGAATTTTTGCTCGTGGATGAATTTCAGGATACGAATTCGTTGCAAAAATCGATCATTGATTGTTTTACTGGCCAAGGAAAGCAGATGAAGTTATTTGTCGTGGGAGACGGTAAGCAGTCGATCTATCGGTTCCGTGGTGCCGATGTGCAGGTATTTTACCAGATGGAACAGGAAATTGTTCGTCAAGGCGGTGAAAAGGTAAGCTTAGCGATGAATTTTCGTACCCAGGCAGGAGTTATTGGGTATATTAATTCCCTTTTTTCTGTTTTAATGCAAAGAAAAGAGGATGATCCGCTTTTTTATACCGTTTACGAGGACCTTGAAGCGTTCCGCAAGCTTGCCAAGCAGGAACCACAAATTGAGTTCATCCCAGCCGATCAATCAGGAAACGATCAACGGAGTTCTGAGATGGAAGGGGAAGCACTGGAAGAGGAAGAACAGCATTGGGTGGAGAAAGAAGCCGATTTGATTGCCCGTCGCTTGAAACAAATGGTGGAAGGGCAAGAGACCCTTGTCTGGAAGAAGGATAGGAACGGAGAAGAAAAGCCTGTTCAGGCAAGATATGGGGATATGGCGATTTTGTTAGCGGCACGTTCACAAATGCATGTGTATGAATTCACCTTTCAGGAATACGGTATCCCTTATATCGTAGTGGGCGGCAGACAATTTTATCAGAAGCAGGAAGTTTTGGATTTGATCAATCTCTTGCGCTTGATTCAAAACCCAGAAGACGAGATTTCATTGCTTGGGTTTTTACGCTCCCCCTTTGTTCAGCTGAGTGATGAGTCGTTGTTTTGGCTTACCAGAAATCAGACTTTAAGCAGGGCGTTTTTTGTAGAGGGGATTAAACCCTCGCAAATGACGGAGAAGGATTGGCAGAAGTTCATCAAGGCGAAACGCTGGGTGACGCAATGGCACCAAATGAGTAAATGGGATGGACTGTATTCCCTGCTACAAACGATTATGGATGATACCGGCTTTTTACTCATCTTAATGGCCGGCCCGCAAGGGGAACAGAGACTTGCGAACGTCGAGAAATTTTTGCAGTTGGTAAGTGAGTGGGTAGATGTGAAAGGATACCACCTGTATGATCTCGTCCAGTTTTTGACTCGAATGCAGGAGGAGCAGGTACAGGAACAGGAGGCATCTGTTGTCGAGGATCAGCGCGATGCCGTGGTGATCATGTCTGTTCATGCTTCAAAAGGGTTGGAATTCCCAATTGTCTGCATTCCTGAGCTACGCAAAGATGTACTGAAAAAAGGCGGTTCAACGACGAGTGTCTTGTATCAGCCAGATCTTGGCGTGGGTTTGAAGCTGCGCGACTTGGAAAAGGGGATGCCCGGGAACGGTCTGTATGAAGGTTTGGCCGAAGAGGAGAGGAACCGCGAGCTGCAAGAAGCCAAGCGTTTGCTTTACGTGGCAATGACGAGGGCGCGTGATCATCTAATTCTGGTAGGATCGAAACCAAAGGGAAAAACCACCTGGCTGCAATGGATTATGGATCATTTAGGGTGGGAAGAATTCGAGGATTCATTAACACCGTCTGTGATTGATCAACCAGACTGGAAGATGAAGGTGTGGTCTGAAGAGGAGATCCCGGTTTTTAGGAAAATAAGTGATGTCACAGTGAAGGTCAATTGGCAGGCCTGGATTGAACAAGGGGAAAGACTAGACGATCGTGATTTGCCGGACTTTCCGTTGATGGAAGAGTGGCAGAAGGATCGAGAAGATGAAACAGAAAGGGTAGCACATCTTCCTATATTGTCTGCATCCGCATTGATGCTTTATGAGAAATGCCCCAGATCCTTTTATTTAAAATATATAGAAGGGTTATATGGGCTTGAGGATTTCATCGAGGTCGGGAAGCAGGTTGATTCTGGAGTTGCGGATGGATCATTATCTTCCACAGAAATGGGGACATTGGTGCACCGGCTGATTGAATGTTATCCAGATGGATATGCAAAGGATCTTACTGCGGTGCAGGAGGAACTGTTTGGTTCTGCCGTGATTTTGTCTGAAGCAGATAGGCAAAAGGTGGATGGGTATTTGGCGTCATATCGGCAATTTATGGACCGTTGTGAACCAGGGCATTACGAAGGGGAAAAAACACTTTATGTGATGTGGCAGGGACAGCCAATTCAGGGAACATTGGACAGGGTACAGTTCCTTGCTGATGGATCGATTCATATTTATGATTTTAAGACCAACCAGCTTCGGAGCACAATTGAAGAGGCCTTAGAACCTTATCGATTACAAGGGTATCTCTATGTTGCGATGGCTGAGAAAGTCTTGAAAAAGCCTGTTGCCTCCATGCAATTTGTTTTTTTACAAAGCGGTGAGAGTATTTCCTTGCCACTAAATGAAGTGGAACAAAAGAAATATCGGGAAATAATCGGACAGATTGTGGGGCAGTTGAAACGAAAGAAAACGATCGAGGAATACCCGCCATGTTCAAATCCTTCCTGCATATGCCAACTCTTCTAGATTGTATAAAGGACTGGGGAGAAGGGGATAAGAGTAGGAAATGAGATTGAAGTGGATGTGATCCGATGCCTGAGCTACCCGAAATGGAGAATTACCGAAGACTTTTATCTAATAAACTGCTAGGAAGAAGGATCGTTGGGGTCACCATTCATCGTGAAAGGTCTATTAATGTGCCCGTAGAATCGTTTATCGAGCAAACGAAAGGACAAACGATTCAGCGCATAGGCCGCCGGGGGAAACAAATCATTTTCGATCTGGAAAACGGAAGGGTGCTGTTACTGCATTTAATGCTAGGCGGCTGGATGTACCTGGGGACACAGGAGGATCGACCGGACCGGACCTTTCAGGTAATCCTTGATTTTGGAAATATATCATTGTATTTTATTGGACTTCGTTTAGGTTATCTTCATTTGTTGAGTCAGGAGCAGCTTGAAGAGGTTCTTTCTCATCTTGGACCTGAACCCGATAGCCCTTTGTTTACAAGTGGCATGTTTAGTGACAAATTGCGCAAGAAAAGAGGAATGCTGAAACCCGTACTAGTCGATCAGAAGGTTTTTGCTGGGATTGGGAATTGTTATTCCGATGAAATTTGTTTTGAAGCACACCTTCTGCCTATGCGGAAATGCCAGGAGTTGTCCGATGACGAGCTTTTGGAACTGTACTTGGCAACTCGTCTGGTCCTGGGGCAAGCCACGGAAATGGGAGGCTATATGGAAAACCCTTTATTTTTGGGGGATCATCTCACTGGTGGATATGATGAAAGGTGCAAGGTTTACGATCGCGGAGGAGAACCCTGCCCGCGGTGTGGCACACTGATTACAAAAGATGAGATTACTTCACGGAAAACATTTTATTGTCGTGGTTGCCAGCATTAAGATGCAGGAGGATTTCTCCTGCATCTTTTTTTGCGTTGATTTGGTCGTAATGGAGACAGATTGCCTCTTGTTTTCTTATCACCCTGTCAGGATCGGACCGATAATTTTGACTTCCATTAAAAACGGCTTGTGACTTTTTATACAACAAGAAGCTGGGATTTTGTTTATGATGGGTTTAAGAACAAATACGCAGATAAAAAGAAACTGCATATTAGGGGGGATGGCGGTGGATAAGAATTTTAATGAACTCATCAGGCAGCACGACGAATTGAGAAGTCAATTAGAGGATCTGAAGGCAGATTTGAAGAACTTTTCCAAGCCTTCGTATTCTTATAAGCCAATGTTTGTGAAATTAAAGGATTTTTCCCTCCTCTTTTTAGAGCATGTGAAACAAGAAGAGGAGAAAATCTTCCCGGCTTTGCGTGAAATGTATCAGTCAGAAGTGGAAATGATTTCCTATATTCAATCCGAGCACCATCTTTTAGTTGATCAATTAGCCTCTTTTATAGATTGGTGTGAACAATGCTTATTGCTAGAAGATCGCGGTGAGCAGCCCGACAAACAGATCAAACAGAAATTGGAGAATTTCCTCTTGGAAGTGATGAAACACCTTTACCAGGAAGAACAGGCATTATACCCGATGATTAATATGTATCTTGGCATGGGACGATAACAGCGTATTGGTAAAATGCGCTGTTTTTTGTTGTCCAAAATATCTTTGGATGATAAGATACCATTAAGGGTATATGTGGTCAGGCCTTAGACGAGATTTGTCGAATAAACAATTCTATTTATATTTGTAGGAATAGGAATCCAGAAGGCTTAACTAATTCGACAAATTTCAACTGAGGTCTGAGCCCCGACAAATGAAACTAAAGGAGGTGATTGAAATGGTTCAAGTAACCCCAGCTGCATTAACTGAAGTGAAAAAGGCGATTTCTCAACACCAGGACGAGATGCAGGATGTTTTTGTTCGTCTGCATATGAGTATTGGCTGAGGCGGGCCACAATTAAAACTGGCTCTGGAAGAGTCAGCTGGTGAGGAAGATCAGATTACAGAAGTAGACGGTGTGAAATTCATTGTTGCCTCTAAAGCGAATGCTTATTTCAATAATACAAAGGTAGATTATGTAAAAACAATATTTGGTGGCGGAGAATTTAAGCTGATCACCGTTTAGGTTTTTCCAAGCAGCCCTTCAGTGTGTACTGGAGGGCTTTTTGTTATTTCCAAGACCCATGCTTCCCCTTTCACCCCTCTGGGCTTTCCCGCATATTATGCAGGTACGAAGAGAAAAGAGGTGACAGACTTGACACGGCGTGTTGGATCCATAGAAGCGCCTCACCGCATTAATGTTGTCTTGACAAACGATAGAAATAAAAATTACTATTCCCTCTCCGACTCCTTCTCCAAGTTGAGATCAGAGGATCACGGGGCCATGCCGCATGATCGGTTTTTCCAGATTATTAAGGAACTGGATCATTTGGTTGGGATGAAAGAGGTAAAGGACCTAATATACGAAATTTATGCCCTGTTGTATATTAATCAATGCCGCAGAAAACGTGGACTGAAGGCTGATAGCCAAGTTCTCCACATGGTTTTCAGGGGGAATCCGGGAACGGGGAAAACAACGGTGGCCCGAATTGTCGGTCGTTTGTTTAAGGAAATGGGCGTTCTTTCCAAGGGACATCTAGTGGAAGTGGAAAGGGCGGACCTTGTTGGTGAATATATCGGGCATACGGCGCAAAAAACGAGGGAACAGATTCGCAAGGCATTGGGTGGTATATTATTCATTGATGAAGCGTATTCTCTGGCAAGAGGTGGGGAAAAAGATTTTGGTCGGGAAGCCATCGATACTTTGGTTAAAGGGTTGGAGGATTATAAAACGGATTTTGTTCTTATTCTCGCGGGGTACTCTAATGAAATGGACGAATTTTTGAATTCCAATCCAGGGCTTCCGTCCCGTTTTCCAATCCAGGTCTCTTTTCCCGATTATCGCTTGGATGAACTGATGCAAATTGCCGAGATGATGCTTGAGCAAAGGGAATATCAGCTCTCCTCCTATGCTAGGCAAAAACTTAGAAAACATCTGCAAAGTCAGATGCATCATCCCCATCGTCGGTTTAGCAATGCCCGGCATGTGCGGAATATTATCGAGAAATCGATCCGCTATCAAGCGGTCCGATTAATACAGAAAACGAACCCTAGCAAAGAGGATTTGATCACCATTGGTTCCGATGACCTGCATTGTGAATCTTCCTCAGGACTGTGGTAAGAAAGAATAGACATCATATTGAACCGGGTGATGATTTGTAAACTTTCGCCCGGTTTTCATTTGTGTCGAATCAAATCTATTTTTGTAAAATTAGGGGTTGATAGGGAAAGGAGGAATAAGGTAAGGTTGAATAAGCAGGAAAAAGTTGAGAAGAAAGGAAAAGTATGACCATGCCCAAGTCAACGAGACCAGGACAAAACATGCCGAGACGTAGAAGAAGAAAAAAGAAAAGGTTACGTTTTCTTATTTTTAATGTCCTCATATTTTCTTTAATTATAGGAATTAGTGCTGTTGGTTATGCCTCATGGCGGATTGACCAGGCATTTGATGAAATGGTTATTCCATCCACAGATAGTGTTCAGGTTTCGAAAAGTGCTGGGGCGGTAAAGACGGTTCAAGCGGAAGCAGAACAAGAAGAGGAAAACGACACCTTTTCCGTGTTGATCCTTGGTCGGGATTTTCGTCCGGAAACGGGGACGAACCTTACCGACGTGATGATTGTTGCAGCCATCGATAAGAAAAATGGTAAGGCTTCCATGGTCTCCATTCCGCGTGATACGAAAGTGTATTTTCCTGAAATTGATCATCGGGCCAAGGCGAACGAGGCTTTTAATCTAGGTGAACACTTGCGTAAACAAGAGGAAGCCGAAGGGAAACAGCCGACTGTTGATGGCTCCATGTTGGCAAAACAGATGGCGGAAGATGTTTTTGATATCCCGATTGACCGTTTTGTTGTCGTCGATTTTGAAAGTTTCAAAGCGATCGTTGATGCCGTTGGAGGGATTACCGTTGATGTGGAAAGAGATATGATTTATAATGACCCGAACGATGGGACGCATATTAGCTTGCGTGCAGGGCGACAGCACTTGAACGGGCAAAACGCCCTCAACTGGGTACGTCATCGAAAGGACGATCGAGGGGAAAACTTTTACTCTAGCGATTTCGACCGTAACCGCAGACAGAAAGAAGCAATTAAAGCTATTACTTCTGAATTAACCTCCTTTAAAGGGGCAACCAAATTGTTTGATGTGATGGATGCAATGGCTGACCACATCCGTACAGACCTGAGCAAAGACGAGTTAAAGAGTCTTTTCCTCAGTTTGCGCAATTTCAATCTTGATGGGATCCAAACGCTTGAAACACCGAATGTCTATTGGGATAGTGTAGAATTGCAAACCGTCATCCCGAAAGAGGATCGACAGCTAATACATGAAGAACTGCAGGATGTTTTGGAGGGGAAAGAGAAGCCAGAGTAATGGCTTCTCTTTTTAAGTACGGGAAGGCTGTTAGGAGGAAAAAAGATATCTTTTGTATTTTCGGTAGCACTTCCGTACTAGGTTTAGTACAAAATAGGGAACAGGAATAGGGAAATGGTAGAAGAAGGGGAGATAAATTTTGTAATAGGCCTTTTTTAGATCTTTCCATTTTGAGCAATACTCCTGTTTGTAGAAATCGGATACGTCTACAACGTAGCCACGCCCGTCCTTCATCATCACATTTTTTCCATGTACGTCATGTGGGTATAAACCTTTTGTCCGAGCATAATGAAGTGCCTGGTCAACATCGATAATGACCTGTCTTGGAATTCGGATGCCATGGTGCATACAATTATATAGTGTAGTGCCAGTTAGGCGTTTGAGGACCAGGTAATTTTCCTGGTGATAATAGCATTTTGAATAGGCAGGGTGGTCCCCTAATTTTTGATATACTTCTACTTCCTCTTTTAGTCCAGGCCTACCTGGGGCATAAACCTTAACTACCCAATGAGGATATGCAGGATGATATAAGACGGCTGCATAATTTCCGATGCCGCACAACTTCCAAGGGGAAGGGATCTTTTCTACAACAATAGGTTCAGTTGAATGCAAACTAGTAATTTGAAGATGTGGAAGCAATTGTGTATTAATTAGATATACGAAATTTTTCATTTGTTCGCCCCATTATAAATCCATTTCCATCTGACAATAACATTTTTATGTTGGGCTTCGCAAGAACGGAACTTTGTTCACTCTAAGACCCCAATACGTTGAACCATTAGTAAAAGAGCATTATAATTAAGCATATTCCCATCTTTTGGTTTTTAGGGAATCGAAGGGAAGGACGATAATTTGGAACAAGAAAAAGAACGTGCCATACTTGTTGGTTTGCAGCATTCAAATATGACGGACGATGTGTTTTACACTTCGTTAAAGGAACTGGAAAGTCTGGCAGATACGGCGGGAGCAGAAGTCGTAGCGACACTGACGCAAAAAAGGCCCAGTGCAGATCGGGTGACGTATATCGGAAAAGGAAAGGTCGATGAGCTGAAGGCAGCGATCCTCGAATTAACCCCCGATCTGATTATTTTTGATGGAGAACTGTCACCCATTCAACAGAGAAATTTAGAGAATTTATTGGATACGAAAATAATTGATCGAACGGCGCTCATACTCGATATTTTTGCCCTGCGGGCAAAAAGCAGAGAAGGGATCCTACAGGTGGAATTGGCCCGACTGCAATATAAACTTCCTCGTTTGACTGGTAAAGGAGCGGAATTAAGCCGTCAGGGGGGAGGAATCGGCAGCAGGGGGGCTGGGGAGCAAAAATTAGAATTGGACCGCCGTCATATTCGCAGAAGGATTGACGAGATTAAATCCCATCTGGAAACGGTGCAACGAACACGGGAATTGCATCGGCTTCAGCGAAAACGCACGGGAATCCCTGTTGTCTCTCTTGTCGGGTATACGAATGCGGGGAAATCAACGCTTTTCAATAAAATGTATGCCATCCTCAACAATCGTTTGGAGGAACAAGTGGAAGCAGAAAATAAGCTGTTTAAGACGCTTGATACGACCACGAGAAAGCTGGAACTGGAATCTGGCTGGGAGTTTTTGTTGTCCGATACGGTTGGTTTTATCCAAAATCTCCCTCATAAACTGGTGAATGCATTTCGCAGCACATTGGAAGAGACGGTCCAGGCGGATCTCCTGCTCCATGTCATTGATAGCTCCAGTGAGAACCGTGATGAGCAAATCAAAACGGTAGAAGAAGTGTTGGATGAGCTAGGTGCACTTGATCGGCCTATCATTAGGGTTTACAATAAAACAGATCTTCTTGAGATAATGCCTTATCTTGGTACGGATGGGGTCGCTGTTTCCGCAGCAACCGGTGTAGGGATCCCGAATTTGGTTGAAAAGATGGAAGCAATCCTTTTTGCACACTCCAAGGTTTACACGCTGAGAATTCCTTATCAACAGGCGGAGATCATGTCCAGGCTGCATAGGCTAGGAGAATTGTTAGAAAAAAAGGAATTAGAGGAAGCCTGGGAGGTACAAGTACGTTTGTCTGATGAGGATTTTGGCCGGCATAAAGCAGAAATCGAGGCATTTTTAATTTAAGTAGATAAGAATCGTGAACAGCTAGGAGTATGACACATGTATTCAATGTTAAAGTATGGTGAAAAATTAAAGCCTTATGTGGAAAAAGCAGAGGCGTTGATTGAAAGCCGATTGAAAGAAATTGAAGCAATGGCGGATTACAATCAGTTTAAAGTATTACGGGCCTTTCAAGAGGCAGAAGTGACCGATTACCATTTTGCCCCCTCCACTGGTTATGGTTATGATGATGTCGGTCGGAGCACGCTCGAAGCGATTTATGCGAAGGTATTCGGTGGGGAGGCTGCCCTCGTGCGGCCGCAAATTATATCCGGGACACATGCCATTTCCATTTGTCTTTTCGGATTGCTTCGTCCTGGGGATGAACTGATGTATATCACTGGTGCCCCTTATGACACCTTGGAAGAGGTGATTGGGGTGCGGGGAACCGGGCAAGGATCGCTAAAGGATTATCAAATTGACTATCAGGCGATACCGCTTACGGAGACCGGGCAAGTGAACTTTGAACTGATTGCCAGCTCTATTTCTAAAAAGACGAAAGTGATAGGTATCCAACGTTCAAGAGGATATGCAGATCGTCCTTCGTTTACGATCGAGCAGTTAAAACAAATGATCAGCTTTGTTAAAGAGGTTAAACCTGAAGTGCATGTATTTGTTGATAACTGCTATGGGGAATTTACGGAAGCACTTGAGCCAACGCAAGTAGGGGCTGATATTATGGCTGGCTCCTTAATCAAAAACCCTGGCGGAGGACTTGCCAAAACAGGGGGCTATATTGTCGGGCGAAAAGATTTGGTGACCTTGGCTTCTTATCGTATGGCAGCACCAGGAATCGGTGCAGAGGGAGGGGCTTCGCTATATTCCTTGCACGAGATGTATCAAGGATTTTTCCTTGCTCCACATGTCGTTGGCGAAGCGCTGAAAGGGGCAACCTTTACAGCGGCAATGCTTGAATTATTAGGTTTCCGTACCAATCCGAAATGGAATGAGCCACGAACAGACCTGATCCAATCGGTAGAGTTTGGTACGGCAGAGCGGCTGATTGCTTTTTGTGAAGGAATTCAAAAGGCATCTCCAGTTGACTCCCATGTTCGTCCTGAGCCGAGTGAAATGCCCGGCTATGCAGATCATGTAATTATGGCAGCCGGTACATTTATCCAAGGTGCAAGTATCGAGCTATCAGCAGATGGACCATTGCGTGCACCGTACTTGGGATTCGTGCAGGGGGGACTAACTTTTTCCCATGTGAAAGTGGGAGTCCTAACCGCTCTCGATCGAATGATCGAAAGAGGACTCCTCCTGTAATGGTATTTTTTCTAACATTCCCATGTCAGAATAATTGACATGGGATTTTTGCTGCGATAAAATGTGCCTATGTTGGAAAATATGAATGAAGAGGTGTTAATCTTGGGTGATGAGATCCGTCGCAATATGGCTCTGTTTTCCATCGGAACAGTCATAAAGCTCACGGAATTGACGGCGAGACAGATTCGTTATTATGAAGCACATGGATTGGTTCAACCGGCAAGGACAGAGGGAAATCAGCGACTCTTTTCATTCAATGACGTAGACCGGTTATTGATGATTAAATCCTATCTTGAAAAAGGACTGAACATGGCCGGCATTAAAGAGATGCTTGGGCTGGAACCCCCTGGTGCAATGGATGAGAGAAAGATCATAGACCCCGTTGCAAAGGGAATTCGTAAGGATATGACAGATAGGGAGCTTAGACAGCTGCTAAAGCAGCAAATTATGATGAGCAAACCAGGGTCATCGACATCTTTGATTAGTGGAGAATTATCACGATTCTTCATTAATTAACGATAGATAAAAAATATGAGTGTTGAGGGAGGCCTAACTGTGGGTAAAAGGTATTCGAAAGAAGATATTCGCCATCTGGCGCAGGAAGAGAATGTAAAGTATATTCGACTTGTGTTTACTGACTTATTAGGAATGATTAAAAATGTGGAAATTCCGGTTAGTCAGTTGGACAAGGCATTGGACAATAAGATGATGTTTGATGGTTCTTCTATCGAAGGTTTTGTTCGGATCGAAGAATCAGATATGTACCTTTACCCTGATTTGGACACATGGATGGTCTTTCCGTGGGGGAATGAATACGGGAAGGTAGCCATGATGTTCTGTGATGTGTACTTGTCTGATGGGGTTACACCGTTTCCTGGCGATCCCCGGGTCATTTTAAAAAGCGTTCTTAAGGAAGCCGAAGAACTTGGCTTTACAGCGATGAACGTGGGACCTGAACCGGAGTTTTTCCTGTTTAAATTAGATGAAAAAGGCGACCCTTCGCTTGATTTAAATGATAAAGGTGGCTATTTCGATTTTGCGCCCCTCGATTTAGGTGAAAATTGCCGTCGGGATATTGTGTTGACCCTGGAAAAAATGGGATTTGAAATTGAGGCATCCCATCACGAGGTAGCACCAGGACAGCATGAAATCGATTTTAAATACGCTGATGCGGTCAAGGCAGCAGATCAAATTCAGATCTTTAAGTTAGTTGTCAAAACCATCGCGCGTCAGCATGGTTTACACGCAACCTTTATGCCAAAGCCGATCTTCGGCATTAGCGGTTCTGGGATGCACTGTCACCAATCTTTATTTAAAGGAAAAGAAAATGCTTTTTACGATGAATCTGATGAACTTGGCCTTAGCGTGACAGCCAAAAAATATTTGGCAGGAATTATGAACCATGCCCGCGGATTCTCGGCGATCACTAATCCGTTGGTCAATTCCTACAAGCGTCTTGTTCCTGGTTATGAAGCGCCATGCTATGTCGCTTGGTCAGCAAAAAATAGAAGTCCGCTAGTTCGCGTTCCTTCATCTCGTGGGTTGAGCACCCGTATAGAAGTTCGCAATCCCGATCCTGCAGCTAATCCATATCTAGCTTTGGCGGTAATGCTTGCTGCTGGGTTGGATGGAATCAAAAACAATTTGGATTGTCCGAAGCCTACTGATCGCAATATCTACGTAATGAATGAAGTGGAAAGAGAAGAAGAAGGGATCGGCACTCTTCCATCCACACTGAAAGAAGCGATCGAATGCCTGAAAAACGATCCTGTGATCGTAAAAGCATTAGGTGAACATGCGTTTGTGAACTTCGTGGAAGCAAAAGAAATCGAATGGGACATGTTCCGCCTGCAGATCCATGGCTGGGAAAGAGAACAGTATATGTCGAGCTATTAAAAGTTTGCGAACCCTTGACACCGGCGGTGTTAAGGGTTTTTTGCAGTGATTTGAATCCTTTTTGTTTGGATTAGCGTATTGAATGAAGAATAAATGGTATGGGAGGTTGTTACTTGGATATATTGCTTTGGTCAATTATTATTGTGTTATTTTTAGCCAGTATGATCGGGATTTTTGTTCCGGTTATACCGGATGCATTATTTGTTTGGGGTGGATTTTTAATCTATCAATTTTTTCTGGCCGATCACGGGCAAGGGTTGCCAGCCTCATTTTGGTGGGGGATGGCGATATTAACGGTTCTGTTACTTGTCTCCGATTTTCTCACAAACATGGTCTTTGTTAAGAAATATGGCGGAAGCAAGTGGGGAATGGCGGCCTCTGTAGCTGGACTGCTTATCGGACCTTTTGTAATGGGACCGATCGGATTGCTGCTTGGGCCGGTTCTATTCGTTTTGCTTGTAGAATGGGCTCGTAACCAGGATTTTTCTCTGTCCCTGAAAGTTGCGTTTGGCACGATGGTCGCCTTTTTTGGCAGTGCCATCGTTAAAGTCGGGATCCAGGTGATCATGATTGTTTGGTTTTTTCTGGTGGTGTAGTGCATAAGGAAAGGCGTGGTCTAAAAGGCTCTAGGGACACCGGGGCCTGTCGCGAATCTGGTGTTAATGCGACAGGTTGAGCCCGAAAAACACCGAAGCCTGTCGCGAATCCAGTGTTAATGAGACAGGGTGAGCCTAAAAACTCTCAGGCCTGTCGCGAATCCGGTGTTTTTGAGACATAAGGGTCATTTTTTGCCTGAAAAAAGGGAGAGTGCCCACAAGATCATAAAAAAGAGGAGCTCCATAGCCCCCCTATAAACTTCGAATAGAAGCATTTCTTTAAATACAGTTCCTGAGCTCCAGCTGCTTTCCTAATGCAAGTCTCTGAAAACCCCAGTAACCTTACCCAAAATGGTTACCTGAGGAAGAAGGATCGGTTCCATTTCCGAATTTTCGGGTTGCAAACGGAAGTGATTTCGTTCTTTGTAAAATCTTTTTACGGTTGCTTCCCCTTCTTCTGTCATGGCGACAACGATTTCCCCATTATGGGCGACGGATTGTTGTCTAACGATCACATAGTCCCCGTCAAGAATTCCCGCTTCTATCATACTATTTCCCTGTACTTTCAACATATAAACAGTATCTTTTCCAACCATGTTTTCTGGTAGGACGAAATATTCCTCAATATTTTCAATCGCTAGGATCGGTTCACCGGCCGTAACTTTCCCCAAAACGGGAATACGTGCAATAGCCATGTCTTTGTCTGCTTCGTTTCGCTCATTGGAAGTTAGGATCTCAATGGCACGCGGCTTGGTTGGATCTCTGCGAATAAGTCCTTTTTTCTCTAATCTAGCTAAATGTCCATGGACCGTCGAGCTGGAAGCAAGTCCGACAGCTTCTCCAATCTCTCGAACAGATGGGGGATACCCTTTTTCACGTACTTCTTGTTTTATGAATTCTAATATAGCATTCTGTCTAGAAGATAAATTCATGATTCACCCTACCTTTCCAAAACTTTCTTATTTCTATTATAACAAGGTGCAGTAAAAGATACAAACGTTAGTTCGAAAGAAAATGTTGACAAGAATGTTTGTTCTGGTTATAGTATAGATATAGATCGTATGTTCTCGTGATCGAATGTTCTTATTTGGAGGGTGAGAGAAATGAAACAATATCTTTTTATAATCATGCTGGGATCTTTATTATTTACCAGCGTCGTCCATATAGTGTCAGGTTTGGAATGGAGCAATACAGCGGAGGCAAGCGGTATTGACTACACCGAGGTTACAGTGGAAAAGGGGGATACCCTTTGGACCATTGCCGATCGGTATAATGAAGAACAGCATTGTTCAATTCGTGATATGGTCAGGTTAATTATTGAAGAAAACAATTTACACGATCCTTATATCTATCCGGGTCAACAATTATATATCCCGAATCCATAGTATTACTAACGGGACTAGTACAACAGGTCATGGGGTCCAATCCTCACATATGACCTGTTTTTATTTTTTTCGATATTTATTAATTATAGAGGAAATTGCCCAAAGACAATTCACGTTATATTCATAATAATATAAATGTTTTATTATTTTATAATTGACTAAAAATTGTGTTTGTCTTACAATAAAATAAAAATGAATGCGCCACTAGAATAATGAAGATTTCTGCAGTAGAAACCCGCAGCCGGCGCCAAGAAGAGAAGGTGGTAAAGACAGAAAAAGACCATAATAGGTAGGGATTTTCCATGGGGAAGGAGGAGTCTTATGGTTAAAAAATATGGAGATATTTATGCCAGCCTATTTTTAATGATTTCCGCAGTTGTTTTATACATATCAACATTTAGTATAAAAATGCTAACCGTTTCGAAGATTGGGTCGGCTTTTGCCCCCCAACTCGTAGCGATTGGGATTTTTATATTTAGTGGCATATTGCTGAGGAACAGTTTGAAAGAATTAAAAAACAAAGATACAAAAGAAAATTCTAACGCGCAGGAGGGCGATAACCCCCAAATAAATTATGCTTGTTTGTTAGGGTCAGTGGCGTTGATGATTGTATATCTTTTGCTACTAAATTCCGTTGGTTTTTTAATTATGACTACGGGATATATCGTCTTACAGATTAGTTTATTAGCAGATAAATCAGAAAGAAATATATTGAAGTTTTTTATTATAGCTGTAATTTCATCTGTTGCTATTTATTACATCTTTAGGTCCATCTTTCATGTCATGCTGCCATCAGGGATTTTAGGGTAAGGGGGGTTGTCCATGCTAGAAATGTTGTTAGCCGGTTTTGTTTCCATTTTTACATTTAAATCAATGTCTTTAATTACGCTTGGTACCCTTCTAGGAATAATCTTTGGTTTGATACCTGGTTTGACGGCAACGATGGCGGTGGCTATTTGTTTACCGATTACCTATGGAATGCATCCGATAGAAGGGATGGCATTACTTATGGGATTGTACATAGGCGGAGTGTCCGGCGGTTTGATTCCTGCAATCCTTTTGAAAATACCTGGTACACCCTCTTGTATTTCTACAACGTTTGACGGATATCCCATGGCACAAAAGGGGGAGGCAGGAAAGGCGCTCAGTTGGTCTATTATTGTCTCGTTCATAGGTGGAATACTTAGTATCATAGTGTTGATTTTAATTGCCCCGCCGTTAGCCAAATTGGCTGTAAAATTTGGACCCTATGAGTATTTTGCGATTGCTATATTTTCTCTTACATTGATTGCCAGCCTGGCAGGGGATTCGCTTGTTAAAGGAATTCTTTCTGGATTTTTTGGAGTGGGATTCTCTTTGGTAGGGTTTGCTCCGATTGATGCATATCCTCGATTTACCTTTGGATTTGATGAGTTAGATGGCGGCTTCAATTTACTTCCCGTGCTCATCGGTTTATTTGCTGTATCAGAAATTTTGCTTGCCGCGGAATCAAAATATAAATCTAAAAAACAAAACCATTCATTTTCAATCTCGGGGTATGGGATCCCGTTGAAGGAATTCTTTGGCCAAACCTGGAATATGATCCGCTCCAGTGCCATCGGAATTGCGATTGGAATTCTTCCAGGAATTGGTGGCGGGACCGCAAATATTATTGCCTATGTGGCTGCGAAAAACCAATCGAAATATCCAGAGAAATTTGGTACGGGGATTCCGGATGGGATAGTAGCTTCCGAATCATCAAATAACTCGGCAACAGGCGGAGCACTTGTTCCGTTGATTTCTCTGGGGATCCCAGGTGATACGGTAACAGCCATGCTACTCGGCGGATTAATGCTGCATGGATTGCAGCCAGGGCCTCTTTTATTCCAAACAGCAGGGGATGTCGTTTATGGGATTTTTGCATCTCTTATTGTTGCCAATGTTGTCATGGTTATCTTCCTGTATGCCGGAATGAAATGGTTTGTTAAATGTTTGAGTGTTCCGCAGCATATTTTGCTGCCGATCATTACAGCACTTTGTGTCGTTGGGGCTTATGGAGTTAATAATCGCGTGTTTGATGTAGGGGCGTTATTATTTTTTGGAATATTGGGGTACATCATGATGAAATTTAATTTCTCCGTTATTCCATTGGTTCTTGGTTTCATCCTAGGGCCAATTGCGGAAACCAACTTGCGACGGGGGTTAATGCTGTCCCAAGGTGATTTTACACCGTTTTTAACGGAGCCCATTGCCGCAGGATTCCTACTTGTCACTGTATTCTCTGTTGCAATGAAGGTATGGAAATCCAGAAAACAGAGAAAAGCAGCTACGGACGCAATAGATATGTAACAAATATACAGCGGTTTTTAATAAGGACATCCTTATTAAAATATCAAAAAATCTAATATAAAGGAGGGGTTTTTTTGAGGAAATTTATCAGACATATTTTAACAGGTAGTATGGTTCTTGCTTTATCAGTTGTTGCATTTGGTTGTTCGGGTGGTGGCCAGGAAACAACAAGTCCAACACCGAATGAAAAGCCAAAGCAAAATACGACAGCAGAGGCTCCAGCAACTCCGAGTCCGGCCGATGACTATCCGAACAAACCAATTGAGGTTGTTGTCCCAGCTGGGGCTGGCGGTGACACAGACCGGAACTCGCGGGTTTTAGCAAAGTACATGGAGAAGGAATTAGGTCAATCTCTTGTGATTTCAAATGTAGGTGGGGCAGGAGGAACGTTAGGAAGCAAAAAGGTACTAGATGCAAAGCCTGATGGCTATACTGTTCTTGCCTTCCATAATTCCATGCTGTTGAACTCGATCTTAGGGTTGTCGGATTATTCATTTGCTGATTTTGAAATGGCCGGTATTGGGATCCTAGACCAAGGTAATGGTTTCCTTGTAAATAAAAATTCGCAATTCCAGAATATAAAGGACCTTGTCGAATATGCCAAGCAAAATCCCAAGAAGGTTTCCATTGCAACTGAAGTCGGAGGATTTACCCACCTACAATTGTTAGCGTTACAAGAAGCAGCAGGGATTGAATTGAATATCGTCGATGTAGGTGGTGCGGCAGATAAAATTAAAGCTCTTCTAGGAGAACAAATTGATATCGTTCCTACACAGTTGGGGTTAGTGACTAGTTATCTTCAGTCAGGCGATTTCAGAGCCATTGGCGTTCTTTCAGAAGAAAGACTCCCAGAACTTCCTGATGTGCCAACATTCAAGGAACAGGGGATAGACATTGTCTTTGATAAATTCTACTTCTGGGCATTCCCGCCTGAAACGCCAAAAGAAATCGTCAATAAATTTAGTCAAGCCATGGAAAAGGTCGTTAACAACGAAGACTTCAAGAAAGAAGCAAAAGGTTTTGTCATTACACCATTGTATATGAATCCGGAAAAGGCTAGCGAACACCTAACCACGACGGCATCCGGATACCAAAAACTATACGAGGGATTAGACATGAAAAAATAATAGATGAAGTGATCACAGTTGCCCACAAAAATAGATTTTGTGGGCATTCATTTTCTAAATCTAAAACGCTTATCGATTTGAAGACCAGATGAGTTAAAGGAGGAAATAGAATGAGAATCACCAAAATTGAAACCATTCAATTGAAGCAGCATCCAAGGGATTTGATTGTGCGAATCCATACGAATGAGGGGATTGTAGGGCTCGGCGAAACCAATGCAAAGCCGGATCCGGTAAGGGAAATGATTCATAGTGTTTGTGCAGAACTCTTGTTAGGGGAAGATCCTCGCAATATTGACAAAATATGGTCGACCTTTTATAAAGTCTTTAATCATCATGGTTCGACAGGAACGGAAATGAGAGCATTGAGCGCAATCGACATCGCATTATGGGATATTTTGGGGAAGACTTTCAATCAGCCGATTTATCGTTTGCTTGGTGGAGCATCTCGAGACAAAATCAATGTGTACAATACATGTGTGGGATATATGAATAACAACGATCGTGATCGCTTTATGTCAGAACCGGAAAAGCTTGCGGAAGAGTTGTTAGCTAAAGGGATCAATCACATGAAGATCTGGCCTTTTGATGAGCTTAGTCGAAACTATCAAGGGAATTATATTTCGCCTGATTTAATGAAAAAAGGAGTCGAGCCTATCCGCAAAATTCATAAAGCATTCGGTGATCAGGTAGGGGTCGCCATTGAAGGGCATGGTCGATGGAATCTGACAAGTGCGATCCAAATCGCGAAGGAATTGGAAGAATATAAACCACTTTGGCTTGAGGACTTGGTAACCATAGATAATCTAGATAAGTTGGTGAAATTAAAGGAATCAACAAATATCCCAATCGGTGCAAGTGAAAGATTATTTACCAGATATGGGTACCAGGGACTCCTGGAAAAAGGTGGCGCTGATATCGTGATTGCTGATCCGGCTTGGACTGGTGGGATATCAGAAGTAAAAAAAATAGCTGCTTTTGCTGAAGTATACGGGTTGCCATTTGCACCTCACAATTGCGGTGGACCGATCTTACACGTGGTGAACACGCATCTTTGCTATAACATCCCTAATCTTTGGATGATGGAAACTGTTCGTGCCTTCTACGAAACCTATTACTCCGACATTATTACCCCAGTGCCACAAATTAAAGATGGCTTTATTCTTCCTCCTGAAGAACCTGGTTTAGGGGTTGAATTAAGACCAGAAGTATTGCAACGTTCGGACCTCAAATATCGTGTGACAGAACAAAATGCTGGTGATGGGGAGAGTAAAGTTTATATTACTTCCGGTCAGGGTGATCCCTGGAACACGAAGTCTAATTAATTAACTGATAAATTATAATAGTCAATTGACTAGAAATTTTATTTGTCTTACAATAAAAATTAACTACATACCTCATATTTCAGCGATCTTCTATGATGCTCTATTAAATCAAAAGAAAGAATTGCTAAAAGAACTTTATCAATATGTAATTCTGCCGATTAATAAAATTCGTAAAACTACGGAAGGGGGATGCTGTGGGATTAATTAAAGCGGGAATGGAAGTCTTCGGATTGCCTGTAGGTACAACTGTACGGCCACCAGTCATTGCGGTTGAGAAAGAACATTATCATCAGCTAGAGCAGATTATTAAGGTGGCATTTGATAGATTTCCTAAAGAAAAAAAGGAAATAAACACAATCTAAAGCTTGTTGCAAGGTTTAACCGCAATCATTGATTGAATAGAGGAGGATCTCTCGTGTCTTTGAACGAAACCAATCAAAAGGAAGAACCACGTTATATTAAATTAAATGCCAAAGATAATGTTGCCATTACCGTCAATTTTGGAGGTTTGCGGGAGGGGGCCGAATTTTCCTGTGGATTGAAGTTGATTGAATATGTACCACAGGGACATAAAATTTCCCTGAAGGATTTGGCTCAAGGGGAGGCTATTGTTCGTTACGGTGAAGTGATAGGTTATGCCTTGCAGCCCATTAAGAAAGGCAGCTGGGTCAAAGAATCCTTGATTGATATGCCAGCCCCCCCTGAGCTCGATCTGTTGCCGATCGCAAATAATGTGCCGGAACCCCTTCCACCTCTTGAGGGATATACATTTGAAGGGTATCGGAATGCAGATGGAAGTGTAGGGATCAAAAATATCCTAGGAATTACAACGAGTGTTCAATGTGTGGCAGGAGTTCTTTCCTATGCCGTTAAACGTATCAAGGAAGAAATTCTTCCAAAGTATCCGAATGTCCATGATGTAGTTGCTTTGGAACATAATTACGGCTGTGGCGTGGCGATTAATGCACCGGAGGCTATTGTTCCGATTCGTACCATCCAAAACATTGCTCTACATCCTAATTTTGGCGGGGAAGTGATGGTGGTTGGGTTAGGCTGTGAAAAGCTGCGCCCAGAAACCTTGGTGCCAGATGGGGACGAGGAGCCAATCATTTCCTTACAGGATCAGCAAGGTTTTACAAATATGGTTCATACGATAATGGAAATGGCAGAAGAGCGTCTGAGAAGATTAAATGAGCGCAAGCGGGTTACCTGTCCTGCCTCTGATTTAGTGATTGGCCTGCAATGTGGCGGCAGTGATGCGTTCTCTGGGGTTACGGCGAATCCGGCGGTAGGATATGCTGCAGATTTATTGGTTCGTGCGGGAGCTACTGTGATGTTTTCCGAAGTGACAGAAGTTCGTGATGCTGTGCATCTTTTAACCCCGCGAGCCGTCGATGAAGAGGTTGGACGCAAATTAATTCATGAAATGAAATGGTATGACGAATATTTGCAGCGCGGTCAATCGGATCGTAGTGCAAATACTTCACCAGGAAATAAAAAAGGCGGATTATCCAATATTGTAGAAAAATCCCTGGGTTCTGTTGCGAAATCGGGAAGCAGTGCGATTGTTGACGTATTAGCCCCAGGCGAAAGGGCAACAAAGAAGGGATTGATCTTTGCAGCAACACCTGCTGGTGATTTTGTTTGCGGAACCTTGCAATTAGCTTCCGGGATGCATATGCAAGTCTTTACAACGGGACGCGGTACCCCTTATGGATTAGCGATGGCACCAGTGATAAAGGTTTCTACCCGGAACGCCTTAACGGAACAATGGCATGATTTGATTGATGTGAATGCCGGACGCATTGCCACAGGAGAAGCAACAATTGAAGAGGTCGGCTGGGAGATCTTCCATTTTATTCTGGATGTCGCTAGCGGACGAAAACAAACGTGGACAGATCATTGGGGATTGCATAATTCGTTATGCCTGTTTAACCCGGCCCCGGTAACATAAGAGTTTATATAAAGAAATCACTAGAAAAATACAAGGTGTGAGGAAAAATGACAGCGGAACGAGGAAAAAGCACTCCGATCATTACAGAGATTCAGGTCATCCCTGTTGCCGGACACGATAGTATGCTACTAAATTTAAGCGGTGCACACGGTCCGTTCTTTACCCGAAATATCGTAATTATGAGGGATAATGCAGGTCATACGGGAGTTGGAGAGGTTCCCGGCGGGGAACGGATCCGACAAACGCTTGAAGATGCCAAGCCATTCGTGATTGGCCAATCAATTGGTGCCTATAAAAATATTTTGCATACTGTTCGGGATCAGTTTTCCGATCGGGATGCAACGGGGCGCGGGTTACAAACCTTTGATTTGCGCACAACGATTCATGCGGTGACTGCGCTTGAAGCAGCATTATTAGATTTGCTTGGCCAATTCTTAAACGTACCGGTTGCTGCCCTGCTTGGTGACGGTCAACAGCGCAAAGAAGTGGAAATGTTAGGCTATTTATTCTTTATCGGCGACCGGAAAAAGACAGATCTCCCTTATTTAAGTGATTCTGATGCTGAAAACGACTGGTTCCGGCTGCGCCACGAGGAAGCATTGACGCCGGATGCCATTGTACGGTTGGCTGAGGCGGCCCATGAGCGATATGGATTTCATGACTTCAAGTTGAAGGGTGGCGTATTGAACGGAGTTAAAGAAATCGAAGCAGTAACTGCTCTTTCTAAGAGATTTCCAGATGCGCGAATTACGTTAGACCCGAATGGGGCTTGGTCGTTGGAGGAAGCAATTAGCCTCTGCCGAAATATGCATGATGTATTGGCCTATGCAGAGGATCCGTGTGGTGCGGAGAACGGTTATTCTTCGCGTGAAGTGATGACTGAATTCCGCAGGGCCACGGGTCTTCCGACGGCTACCAATATGATTGCCACCGATTGGCGGGAAATGGGACATGCAATTCAACTTCATGCGGTTGATATTCCGTTGGCTGACCCGCATTTTTGGACGATGCAAGGATCTGTTCGTGTCGCTCAGATGTGCCATGAATGGGGTTTGACATGGGGTTCGCATTCGAATAACCATTTTGACGTTTCCTTGGCTATGTTTACCCACGTTGCGGCTGCTGCACCGGGGAAGATTACAGCAATTGACACTCACTGGATCTGGCAGGATGGACAACGCTTAACCAAGGAACCGTTGAAAATAGTAGGTGGGGTAGTGCGTGTACCTGAACAACCTGGTCTTGGAGTGGAAGTGGATATGGCTGCAGTCGAGAAAGCCCACAAATTATATTTGGAAATGGGATTAGGCGCTCGAGATGATGCACGGGCAATGCAGTATCTTATTCCGGGATGGAGTTTCAATAATAAGAAGCCTTGTCTCGTTCGATAAAATTGATACGCACCTGTTTCATAGCCTTCAGCTCAAATGGGAAAATAACATTGGGAAAACGGAAAGCTATGGGACAGGATTTTACACAATGGCTGTTCTTTGTTATAGTAAAATTCACTACGATTGCTTTACTTATATTTGTTTTACACTGTTTTTTATATCTATTTCCTAAGGTGGAGGAGCTTCATGACTGAACCAACAAAAAAGTTGTTCGTTAAGTCCGTTAACCGTAATACATTAGCGAAGCAAGTGGTTGAACAAATCGTTCATTTATTAGTCAGTGGTCAAATGAAGCCCGGTGACAAATTACCCCCGGAAATGGAATTGATGGAGGAATTGGAAGTCAGCAGGCCGGTCCTCCGGGAAGCACTTAGCTCGTTGGAAATGCTTGAGGTCATTACCCGGAAAACCCGCGGTGGGACCTATTTCAATAATAAAATCGGAAGCAAACCTTTTTCGGTGATGCTGGCTTTATCAGTTGATAATTTACAGGCAGTCATTGAAGCTCGGATGGCTTTGGAATTGGGTTTAGTGACGATTGCTGCAGAGAAAATCACGGATGAAGACCTAAAAAGGTTAAAGGAATCGATTGATTGCATCGCCGAAAGCCGGGATAATAATTACGGGGAAAGTGATAAAGAATTCCATAAAATTATTGCCTTAAGTGCAAATAATGAAATTGTGGAAGGAATGATTCATTCGCTGCTGATTGCACATAACCGAACGGATAGTCAAATAAAATATAGAGAACGTGAACTTACGGTTGAACACCACACCGCCATTTACAATGCATTGCTCAAACGGGATCCACATGAAGCATTTACCCAGATGTATCGACATCTAAAGTATGTCCGCGAGAAAATTTTGCAAACCGCTAAACCCCAAGAATAAACCTAGACTTTTGATCTACATGCTGGTAATATAGAGGGATACATCTAGAGGGGAGGGCATCGAATGGTAACTCCAGAGAAAATTCAACGAATCAATCAGCTTGCCAGAAAGTCAAAGACAGACGGACTAACCCCGACGGAAAAAAAAGAACAAGAAGCACTCCGGAAGGAATATATCCAAGCCGTTCGAAATTCGCTGAAAGCCAATCTTAATTCACTTAAGATTGTTGATGAGGATGGAAACGTATTGAAGGAACACGGTGAACATAAACTTAAAAAATTTTACCAATAATAAAGCTATCACTAATCTATGTGACAGCTTTTTTTGTGGCCCTTCTTGCTGAAGGAGAAAAAGGTGGGTATTGTAACATGAAAAGGTTTACATATACACAGGAACAGATTGAAAAGTTGGTCGTTGATTTTTTGCAAAAGGAATACCCGAAATTTGGTATTAAAGAGGGTATGCTTGAGACAACAGCGGAAGATGATCAGGTAACAAACTGGTGGGTATCCTGCGTGCATCGGGATGGAAATGAATCCATCGTTGAGGATGAAGAAATTATCTTGTTCTTGCAGCAGAAAAATAATTGGAACAAGGTCACCAATACAAAAATAGTTGACAATGATCAAGGTTTTTCCTTGACGATTACAGGGGAATAGATGTTGTAACATAAATAGAGCCAGGGGAAAGGGGAAGTAACATGGTAGGAAACATTACGGAAGAGCAGGCGAAATTGCTAAGGAAATTCGGCTTTTCAGTGCTGGAGGACCGGGTTTACCACAAGAAAATGGGAATTGAAAAACCATTTGCGGAAATCGAGAAGCATACCTCTTTAGAGGATCTGCAGGATTACATAAAGTCTATTTTAAGGGCATCTTGAACAGATAGTTGTTAGGGCTCACGTGTTGAGCTTATATATTGTGATATCGATCACGGAATCCAATCATAGAACATGATAATCTATTTGATAAACATGTTTTTATTGATACAGAGTATGGGAGTGGTCATATGAATCACACTTGCATGAGCGGGATGATGGGCGGGAGCAGTCAGCTGTTGTCGCCGGCTTTGAAACAGCTTTTTAATGAACATGGTCCATTGAGAAAACAAATGGAAGAACTCTATGTAATGGCGCAAGAAATAAAAGGAACAAAAGAGCAGTCTGGGTTGCAGGAATTGCACGAAAAAGTGAAGCATTTTGTAGGCGAATTAGACCCGCATTCTGAGAGGGAAGAAGGATTCCTATTCCCAATGATGGCCAATTATATTGGCCGCGAGACAGGACCTATAGCCGTCATGGAATATGAGCACGATCAAGCGAAAATGAACTTGCAGCTTTTCTTGGATGGATATTCTTCCTTGGCTGGACACGCGGATCAAGCGAAGATGGATGAATTGGCAGGTTATGCGATCCAAGCCTATATGATTTTGACCGATCATTTTATGAAAGAGGAAAATGTCCTTTTCCCAATGGCGGAAAAAATGCTGTCTGAGCAGGAGAAGGAAACTTTGTTGGAGGAAATTAACAAAATTAAAGGGTAACTGGAGAGGAGCTCGTCGAAAGACGGCTCCTTTTTGTGAATTTATGGGATATTGACGTACATAAGTCCAATCCAATCGAAACCTCCAAGCATATTTTACCAATGGTTCTACTTAACATCCGTTTGGGGGGATTGGCATGAAACCTTTAAGGAGAAAGTTTAAGATTAAAAATGTGAATACTGGGGTCTACCAATGCGATGATGGGGGCCACTATTATGTTCGCACCGTGGGGAACACTGTCTGGTGGGCAGGTCTTAGTAATAATGGTGATGGATTAGCGTTTAGCAATGTTTTTAGAGGGAAATTCGATGATAAGGATGACACTATTAAGGGCAATTGGGTAGATGTGCCGAGGGGAGGTAACTTAGGCAGAGGCGGCTTAACTTTGCAGGTGCTAACTCCGTTTCATTTTAAAAAAATAGATTCATCGGGCAACGGATTTGGCGGTAATGACTGGACATTCCTAAAAGCCTCGGGGGCAGGATTAAAAAGATTAAGAAGAACAGGAAAGGTCAAAAGGCTAAAATAAATTTGGGGAGAGAGGGGCTGGAAAATTAGCCCCCACTTGTATTTATTTTAAATTCGGGTGAAACAGAGTATGAAAATTCTCGGCACATGCTTGTTTCAGTGTTTCCACCGAAACTCCTTTTAACTGAGCAATCAACTGGGCGCTGTCTTTGATCATCAATGGTGTTGTATGTTCGTGTGTACTGAGCTTTGGGAAAGGCCAAGGGCCATCTGTTTCTATTAATAGTTGAGAAAGTGGAACCCGGGCTGCCAGTTTCTGATCTCGTAAACGGTAGCAAACTTCTGGTGTCAGGGATACGAAGAATCCGGCTTGAATGATCTGCAAAAGGACAGACTTGGGTGCTTTTAACCAATGAAAATGCGCTTTCGAAAGCTCTTGTTGGATAAGAATATTCAGTGCGATTTCCGCCTGGTCGTGGACGGCATGCAGGAGAACGGGAAGATTGTAGGCTTTCGCTGTGTGCACGAATGTTGTCAGGATTTCCTGGTAAGGACGAAGGTCCTGGATTTTCGAATAGTAGGGCAAGCCTACTTCCCCAACAGCGATGATAGAGGCCCTTTCCCATTTTATAAGTGATAGAAGTTCCTCCATTTCCTGTGTGGATGGCAGTTCTTGCTCTGGGTGGTAGCCAACCGCTGGATAAACAAAGTCGGGATAGCGCCTTGCTAATTCTAACGTTCGATAGGATGAGGCCAAATCTGTAGAGACTGCGACGACACCGGAGATTCCTTCTTTTCTCCATGTATTCATCAATTGATCAAGTTGATCTTTTGGGTATTGCTCCAAATGAATATGACAATCAATCCAACCCACGCCTCCCGCCCTCCTTCACTTGTTCTAATCATAAGGAAAAGATGAACAAAAGTGAACCCTTTTTTTCGTTCGATACGTCTAAGAGGAAAAGGAAAAATTAGGGGGCAATTTAATGATGAAGAAGTGGATCTGCTGCTTAACTTTGTTGATGTTGCTTGTGGGTTGTGGAAATCAATTTGATGCGGCAAGCGAACAGAAGGTTTCGATGGAATCTGCGGCAGATAGCAGTGCAAACACTGAAGTTAGCGCAGGGTATTCGGCAGTGCAAAACCAGGTAGAAAAACCGGCAACTGTGGAACGGAAGATTATAAAAGAGGCTGAGATCAGGCAGAAGGTGAGTGAATTACAACCAGCGATGCAACAGGTTCAAAAGCTGGTTGATCAATCCGGCGGTTATATTGAGTCGTCTTCTGTGGTAGAATTGGATTCTTCGACGAAAGAAGCACATTATCGGTTAAGGGTCCCGCAAGAGCACTTTGTTTCGATTCTTGATGTGCTTCAGAAGATCGGAAGCAATACGTCGATTTCCCAAAGGGGAGAGGATCTCACCGAACACTATTATGATAACGAAGCACGCATTAAAAATTTGACTTTACAGGAACAGGCTGTTCAGAGATTACTTGAAAAAGCAACGAAAATGGATGATATATTAAAAATTCAGCAGGAACTTTTCCGCATTCGCGGGGAAATTGAAACCCTGCAAGGAAAAAACCGTTACATTGATAATTTATCGAGTATGTCTACCATCGATTTAACGATTCAGGAAGTGGCTATCGCCGAGATGAAAGATGATTCGATCTGGACCAGGGCGACGGCTGGATTTACAGATTCCCTGAAAGATGTTGTAGATGTCACGATTGAACTGTTTGTTCTGGCGATTTCGATTTTACCATTGCTGGTTTTCTTATTGCCGTTTGGCATACTCATTTGGTGGGTGAGAAGGAAGCTGAAAAAGAAGGATATCAATGCCTAACTAGATAACGGAAAAATTTACCGCTATTCCCCAAAATGCTGATAAAACAGGTGGAATAGCGGAAAACTTTTCCCTTATGGATTATATTGGACAACCTGTAAACGATTACAACTTAAGATTACGGAAAATTTTTCCGTAAATTCAGCAGGGGTGACCTGGTAAAAACAAATAAAGGAAATTTCCTCCGTTATTCTGACATGAACAACCAGCCCGCAGCTATTTCACCGCAACTCGCCCAACACTCTTTTCAAATTCTGATAGATCGCAACCACTTCATCCAATTTCATCCGCACCAAGCCGCTAGATGAGGGACAAACGAACTCCTTCACCCCCTCAACGACGCTCTCCGGCTGCAGCCCCCAGTCTATCTTTTTCTTGCCAGAGAATTCCTCATACACCCCTTTTCCGACGAAGCATACAATTTTAGGGTGGATGGATTGAATTTTCTGCTTTAATATTTCCTTTCCTTCCAGGTACTCTTCTCTCGTAATTTCCGCGGCTGTTTTGGTCGGTCGGGCAACGATGTTGGTCAATCCATAACCAAGGGCTAATAAATCCTGGTCCTCATCTGGGGTATATTTCCGTGGGGTGAGTCCGGCCCGGTACAAGATGGTCCAAAAGCGATTGTTGGGATTTGCAAAATGATGTCCGGTTTCACTGGAACGGATACTCGGGTTAAAGCCAACAAAGAGGATATCTAGATCTTTTTTTAGATGATCGGGAATAGGTTTCATGTTTCCTCCCAGGAACATGTTTTACAATAGCGTACCATACTCAAAAAAGACATGCGAATGCGCTAAGGGGACAGTTTTTTGCTCATCATGATGTAGGTTGATTTGGTCTTTACGATGTCTAACCCATATTTTTGGTAGGCTTTCTGGGCCGGAAGGTTTTCTCTCAATACGTGCAAATAGATTGTTGCAGCTTGGCGTCTTCGTGCTTCTCTTTCTAGGCGGCGAAAAATTAACTGTCCAAAGCCTTGGTGCTGGGCTCCCTTTTCCAGGGCGATAAGATCGAGATAAATCCCTTGACGTGTGTCCTGAAAAGATAGCACGCCAATTCGCTGTGCTTTTTTGGATTTTTTCTTGTCGATCTTGTAGATCATAAAGGTTTCGTTCTCTAGCAATTTTTCTTCGACTTTTTTGGAGCTGACTTTTCTTCTTTTATAAATCATAATTTCCTCTTGAATTAACCGTACGGTGTCAGCCATTTCTTTCTCCTGAAATGGGCGAAAAGCAAGAAGCATCGATGTTCCTCCTGTTATTCTTAGATAGTATTAGATTATGATGACAAAAAGGCGACAGGGAACGATGGAAGGAAACATTTTTCTAAAAATAAGCATTGCAACTGTATCACAATAACGAGATAATAGGATTTATTGAGTCAGCGAGTAAGCGTCGTATTGTTTGCGAACAGAACAATCATCGTGAATAAGCAAATGGGGGATTTGAAATGAAGGTTGCAAAGTTTGGCGGTACTTCATGTGCTTCAGCGGATCAAATCCGCAAGGTTTTTAATATCGTAAATTCTGATCCAACGCGTCGGATCATTGTCGTTTCTGCACCAGGAAAGCGTTTTTCAGAAGATACCAAGGTGACTGATCTTTTAATCCGTTGTGCGGAGCAGTTCTTGGCAAATGGGGAAGGAACAAATGAATACGAAGCGGTTGTTTCCAGATATAGAGAAATCGCAGAAGGACTTGAACTTTCCGGGGAGATCGTGGATGTGATTTCCACGGATCTTTGGGAACTGTTAAATGGGGATAAATCCAATCCGAATCGTTTTATGGATGCAGTCAAAGCGAGCGGAGAAGATAATAATGCAAAGCTGGTTGCAAGCTTCTTCCAAAGCCAAGGGGTGGCTGCACGTTATATGAGTCCAAAAGAAGCGGGGCTGCTGCTTAGTGATGAATCGGGGAAAGCTCAAGTGCTTCCAGAATCATACGAGAATTTAAAGGCACTTCGCGATTTGCCTGAAGTGATTATTTTCCCAGGGTTCTTTGGATACACGCCAGAAGGGGCATTGGTGACCTTCTCCCGTGGTGGATCAGATATCACCGGTTCAATCCTTGCTGCAGGTGTTGAGGCGGAACTATATGAAAACTTTACAGATGTTGACTCCGTTTTCGCGGCAAACCCAAATATTGTTTACCAGCCACAAGAAATTAGCATATTGTCCTATAGGGAAATGAGAGAACTGTCCTATGCAGGTTTTTCCGTGTTTCATGATGAAGCGTTGATTCCGGCTTTCCGTGCGGGTATTCCAGTCAATATCAAGAATACCAATAATCCTTCTGCACCGGGTACAAAGATTGTGTTTGAACGGCCAAAAACCGATCAACCGGTTATCGGGATTGCCAGTGATAGTGGATTTGCCAGTATTTATGTAAGTAAATTCTTGATGAATCGGGAAATCGGCTTTGGCCGCAGATTACTGCAAATTCTCGAGGACTTTGGTTTCTCTTACGAGCATACGCCGTCTGGCATTGACGATATCACTGTGATTATGCATGATCAGTTAAAAGATAAAGAAGTGGAAAGCCAAATCGTTAAGCGGATTAAAGAGGAGCTTTGTGCTGATGATGTAGTAGTGCAACACGACCTGTCGATGATTATGATTGTTGGTGAAGGCATGCGACATAGCGTCGGAACAACAGCGAGAGCGACCAAGGCATTGGCGAAGGCAGAGGTCAACATTGAAATGATTAATCAAGGGTCCTCTGAAGTGAGCATTATGTTTGGTGTGAAAAAAGTGGATGAAATTAAAGCCGTTCAGGCGTTGTATGATGAATTCTTCAACTAAATAATGAAGCGCCAAAAGCCGGGATCAGGAAAAACGATCCTGGCTTTTTCATTTGGCGGATGGACTGGTATAATATAGCAAAAGAAACGAGGAGTGATCACGTTGAAGGCGGTCTTAATGAATGGATTTGGTGGGACAGAAGTACTTAGCTTGGGTAATACTTCAGATCCGGTGATTAGTGATCAAGACTTATTGGTACGTGTTCGCGCCACGGCGTTGAATCGAGCGGATCTATTGCAACGAAGAGGAATGTATCCACCGCCCAAAGGGGCTTCAGAGATTCTGGGATTAGAGATGTCGGGAGAAGTTGTACAAGTGGGAAAAGGGGTGCAAGGCTGGCAAGTGGGGGATCGGGTGTGTTCCTTGCTTCCCGGCGGCGGGTACGCTGAGCTGGTTTCCATTCCCGCGGGGATGGCCATGCGCATTCCGGAAAATTTGAGCTTTGAAGAGGGGACGGCGATTCCTGAGGTCTTCTTGACAGCCTACCTTAATCTGTTTTGGCTTGGAAACCTGCACGCCAACCAAAAAGTACTTGTCCATGCAGGAGCAAGCGGGGTCGGCACTGCTGCTATACAGCTGATTCGTGAAACAGGTGCGAAGTCATGGGTAACAGCAGGATCACCTGAAAAGATTGAGCGCTGTCTGGAGCTTGGCGCTGTTTCTGGGTGGAATTATCGCGAGGGGTCGTTTCTGCCTTGGATTCGGGAAGAAACGAAGCAGGAGGGAGTCGGGATTATTTTTGATTTCATTGGCGAGCCTTACTTTGCTGATAACCTGAAGGCTTTAGCTATGGATGGCCGATTAATCATAATTGGAACGATGGGCGGAGCTAAGGTGGGGGAACTGAACTTGTCTCAGGTGCTGTCGAGAAGATTGCAGATTATCGGAACCGCTTTACGTTCCAGAAGCCTAGAAGACAAGGTTCGCCTAACAAAAGAATTTGGTGATTTTGCCCTGCCCCGGTTTGCGGATGGAAGGATGCGACCGATCATTGATACGGTTTTTGATTGGCAGGATGTGGCGAAAGCACATGAGTACATGGAATCGAATGCGAATATCGGAAAAATCGTTTTGCGCGTGAGCCAATTTTAGGGGGATAACAGGTGCAGTATGTAGTAAAACCGTTAGGGGATCAGGCGGTGATCGTTTCTTTCGGAAACGCCATTGACCCAAAAACCCATCTATCTGTTAAAGCATTTGCCACCCATTTGGAGGAACACCCTTTTTGCGGATTGATCGAAGTTGTGCCGGCTTTTACAACGGTGACGATATATTATGACCCTGGACATTGGATACAGACAAACGATTCCCGTTTGCCTTATGATCATGTCTGTGAAACGATTGACGCCGTACTATCGAGCTTAACAGAACAAGAAGAAACCTTGGCAAGGATGGTGGAAATCCCTGTTTGTTATGGCGGGGAAATGGGGCCTGATTTGGAATTTGTCGCACAGCATAATGGGTTGAGCAGCGATGAAGTGGTTCGTATTCATTGTGAAGGTCGGTATTTGGTTTATATGATCGGATTTTCCCCTGGATTTCCTTATCTGGGAGGCTTGTCAGAAAAGATTTCTGCACCAAGAAGAAGTTCCCCTCGCCTAGTGATTCCAGCAGGGTCTGTGGGGATTGCCGGGCAGCAGACGGGAGTTTATCCGATTGCGACCCCGGGAGGGTGGCAGTTAATCGGGAGGACACCGCTTTCCCTGTTTCGTCCCAATCAAGAACAGCCTAGTTTATTACAAGCGGGTGATATCATTCGTTTTTACCAAATTTCTGAGGATGAGTTCAGGTCCCGGGCGGATCAAGAAGGAGCATTGGTATGAGTCTAACGATTGTACGACCTGGTTTACTGACTACGGTACAGGATCTGGGCCGATACGGATACCAAAAGTTTGGGGTGGCGGTCAGCGGGGTGATGGACTCTTTCGCGCATCGGATTGCCAATTTGCTTGTTGGCAATGACCAAGGGGAGGCAACACTGGAATTAACCTTGATTGGTCCGGTAATTCGATTCGAAAAAGAGGCCAAGATTGCAATCTGTGGCGCTAATTTTTCCCCAACCGTGGAGGGAATCCCTGTTCCAGCGTGGCGTCCAGTGTGGATTCGGAAAGGGAGTACTCTAAGGTTTTCTCCCAGTGAGATCGGGGCGAGGGTTTATCTTGCTGTAGCCGGAGGGTTTGCGATTGATCCGGTGATGAACAGTCGTTCAACCTTTTTGCGTGCGGGAATGGGCGGTTTTCAAGGAAGGGCCTTGAAGGCGGGGGATGTGCTTGATTTTCGTCCGCTTTCTCGATGGTTTGACTGGGGGGCTCAGAACAATCTGCCGTTTTTCTATCCGGCTTGGCGTGTTTCCAGGGGACTACTTCCCCTTTATCGGAAAAATCCAACTATCCGCGTAATTGAAGGTGGGGAATACGAATGGTTCACAACTGAAGCCCAAGTGGATTTTTTCTCTGCACCTTTTACCGTAAGTGGGCAATCAGATCGAATGGGATACCGATTGGCCGGGCCTAGGCTTGCTGTCCGCGAGCAGCGCGAGTTAATTTCTGAAGCGGTAACGATGGGGACGATTCAGATTTCATCTGATGGGAACCCGATCGTCTTAATGGCGGACCGAGCGACAACGGGCGGATATCCCAAGATTGCGCAAATCGCCACGGTGGATCTGCCGCTAATTGCTCAGGTGAGGCCCGGGGAACAGCTTTGGTTTTTTAAAATCACTTTGCAGGAGGCCCAACGTCTTTGGATTCGTCGTGAAAAGGAGATTCAGCAGTTGATTCAAGGAATAAATTACCATTAACTGTGAAAAAATCCCGCTATGAAACCATTGCAAAGACTTGTTCGTATATATTAAGAAAAGCTTCTAGCTATTTTGTGGTAGAATATCTAAAGTAGGTTTATAGGGGGGAATGATCATGAAACAGTTTATTAGCGGCGTTGTGGCAGGGGCCATCCTCTTTTCCGGGGTTGCATATGCTGCTTCTACAACGATTAATGTGGATTTCAAAAATATTAAATATTATTTTGATGGGGAACAAAAAGAGGCCCCAGCCGATAACCAAGGTTTTATTTATAACAACACCACATACGTTCCTTTACGGTTCCTATCTGAATCACTTGGCAAAGAAGTAACCTGGGAAGGGGCAACGGAATCGATTTATGTGGGAAAAATGCCGGAGAATAGGCCCGTTAATTTGGGAGAGTTGAAGGCAACGAATTCTCAATTGGATAATGTGAAACGAATTACCTCCGTCTTTGTTACGAACCAAAACGAGGAATATAGCCAAGGTTATAAATTTGGTACAAAGGATGAAAAGGGGAACTATGTCAAAGGGAGCATGGATAATACGTATTTGCTAGATGGCGAATATAGCAAATTTGAAGCTCTGTTAGCTCCTGAATCGATTTGGAGTCAGTCGAAAGCTGGTCAGGCAGGAATTATTCATATCTATGGCGATGACAAGCTTTTATTTAAGACTGATGTTTCATCGAACGTAGAAAAACCGGTGCCGGTTTATGTCGACTTGCAAAATGTCAAAAAGCTTCGCATTGAATGCCAAGGTTTTGAAATCGGGCTCTTAAATGCTAAACTATATAAATAGAATGTGAACTCAGAAAGGAATAAAAAATGATCAGTACAAACGGAATTACTTTGCGTTATGGAAAGCGTGCTTTATTTGAGGATGTTCAAATTAAATTCACCCCAGGGAACTGCTATGGTTTAATCGGGGCAAACGGTGCGGGAAAATCTACGTTCTTAAAGATTTTATCAGGGGAGATTGAACCCAATAAAGGGGAAGTCATGATCCCGCCAGGTGAGCGACTTGCTGTCTTGAAGCAGAACCATTATGAATTTGATGAATTCGACGTACTAGAAACGGTGATCATGGGTCACCAGCGATTATATAACATCATGAAAGAAAAAGATGCGCTATACGCCAAAGCTGATTTCACCGAAGAAGATGGGATGCGGGCTGCGGAATTAGAAGGGGATTTTGCCGAATTAAACGGTTGGGAAGCCGAGGCAGAAGCTGCCGAGCTATTGATGGGTCTCGGAATTGCTAAAGAGCTTCATTCGAAAAAAATGAAAGATTTAAGCGGAAATGAAAAGGTTCGTGTTTTGCTTGCCCAAGCTTTATTCGGCCGTCCCAACAATCTATTGCTCGATGAGCCGACAAACCATTTGGATGCTGAATCGATCAAATGGCTGGAAAATTTCCTGCTCAATATTGATGAAAATACCACGGTAATCGTCGTATCCCACGACCGACACTTCCTAAACCAGGTCTGTACCCATATTGCCGATATTGATTTTGGGAAAATTCAGCTTTATGTGGGGAACTATGATTTTTGGTATGAATCTAGTCAATTAGCCTTGCAAATGGCAAGGGATCAAAACAAGAAAGTAGAAGAAAAGAGAAAAGAGCTGGAAAAGTTTATTGCTAGATTTAGCTCCAACGCTTCCAAAGCGAAGCAGGCAACGTCCCGAAAGAAGCAATTAGAGAGGTTGACACTGGAAGACATTAAGCCTTCCTCACGAAAATATCCCTATATCAACTTCAAGCCGGAGAGGGAAGCTGGGAAACAGATTTTGACGGTTGATCGTCTTTCCAAATCGATTGATGGGGAGAAAATTCTTGATGATTTGAGCTTTGTTGTGAATAAAGGCGATAAGATTGCCCTTGTCGGACCGAACGGGATTGCTAAAACCACGCTCTTTAAAATTTTGATGGGTGAGTTGGAGGCAGATTCCGGGGAGTACGCATGGGGTGTAACGACATCACAGGCTTATTTTCCTCAGGATAACTCGGAGTACTTTGATGGGGTAGATCTGACGCTTGTTGAATGGCTGCGCCAATTTTCTAAGGATCCAGATGAGACTTTTGTTCGTGGCTTCCTCGGTCGGATGCTCTTCTCTGGTGATGAGTCGCTCAAAAAGGCAAGTGTCCTATCCGGGGGTGAGAAGGTACGTTGCATGCTATCCAAGATGATGCTTGCCGGTGCAAATGTGCTCCTTCTGGATGAACCAACCAACCATTTGGATTTGGAATCGATTACCTCTTTAAATAATGGAATGATTGAATTTGAAGGGTCCGCTTTATTTGTCTCCCATGACCACCAGTTTGTGCAAACCGTCGCCAACCGGATCATGGAGATTACCCCAAAAGGCCTCATCGATAAGATGATGCCCTATGATGAATATTTGGCAAGTGAAGAGGTCAAGAATCTTCGGGAAAAGATGTACGAGTAGTTTGGTGCAGGCCAAACTGAGTAATATGTATATAGATTAATTCTAGAAGATGAGGGAGAGAGGAAGAGCATGAGACTAAAGGACAAAGTAACCATAATTACCGGTTCCGGTTCCGGAATTGGTCGCGCTGCCGCTTTGCTATTTGCCAAAGAAGGGGCCAAGGTTGTTGTCAATGATGTTTCCGAGGAGAATGGGAATAAAACCGTAGAGGAGATCAAGCTTCAAGGCGGCGAAGCGTTGTTTGTGAAGGCTGATATTACGGTTGCTGTGGAAGCCGAGCAGTTGGTTCAGAAGGCCATTGAAACGTATGGAAAAGTAGACGTTCTGTTTAACAATGCGGGAATCTCCGGTGTGGGTGCCGTCCACGAAACGAGTGAAGAGCTATGGGACAAGGTTGTTAATGTCAATATCAAAGGGGTCTTTTTAGCGAGCAAGGCCGTTCTCCCTCATATGATGGAGCGAAAAGAAGGCAACATCATTAACATGTCTTCTTGTATCGCGGAAATTGGGTTGATGAAAAGATCCGTCTATTCCGCAACCAAAGGGGCTGTTCTCGCCTTAACCAAATCGATGCAAGTCGATTATGCACCGTATAATATTCGTGTGAATGCCTTGCTGCCTGGGACCATCTTGACACCTTTTGTAGAAAATTACTTGAAAAACTCCTACGATGATCCGGAGGAAGCGCTTGGCACGATTCGTAAAAGACAGCTAGGCGGCGAGCTTGGCAGACCGGAAGATGTAGCACAGGCAGCCTTGTTCCTTGCTTCCGACGAATCGAAATTTATGATGGGCTCTCCGCTATACATTGACGGGGGCGCTGTGTTTGGAAAAATGGCGTAAGGGGAGGGGTTACGGTGAAAATAAGCGGAATTGAATCGATTTTGCTTTCTTATTTACCGAAGAATCCCCCTCGGGATGGATTATCAGGGATTCCTACCCGCGACGTCTATTTGGTGAAGATCACAACTGACGAAGGAATTACAGGGATTGGCGAAGGCTTTGCATTAGGTTCCCTGAAATCGACGGCGATGATCGTTGAGGAAATCCTGAAGCCGCTTTTGATCGGTGAGGATCCAACGCAGATTGAGGGCCTGTGGCAAAAGATATATCGGACTACTTTTCGTGTGGGCCGAAGAGGCATTGTGCTTGCCGCGATGAGTGCGGTCGATATTGCCCTTTGGGATATTCTCGGGAAAAAAGCGGGACTACCTGTTTGTAAGCTACTTGGCGGTGTGAAGGATTCTCTGGTTGCATACTCTAGTGCAGGATATTATCAGGAAGGTAAAGGGCTCGACGGCCTGGCAAAGGAAATGGATGGATACCGTTCGCAAGGTTTTCGGGCGGCGAAAATGAAGGTTGGCGGGGAATCGCTTGCGGCCGATGTGGAGCGTGTGCGTGTGGCCCGCGAAGCGCTTGGCCCTGAGGTGAAACTGGCCGTGGACGCCAATAATGCCTGGGATTATTCGACAGCCCTACGCTTTGCCAGAGCCATTGAAAAGTACGACATCCTGTTTTTTGAGGAGCCCTTGTCTTCAGATGATGTACAGGGGAGTATCAAGCTGGCACGTGACTGTGATATCCCGATCGCAGGCTATGAGACTGAGTATACCAGGTTCGGACTGCGTGATTTGATTGTACAGGATGCAGTCGATATTGTGCAGACCGATGTCATTTGGTCTGGAGGGTTTTCCGAAGCGCGAAAGATTGGAATTCTTGCCTCAACCTTTGGCAAGGAGTGTATCCCACATTTTTCAGCAGGGGCCGTATCTTTGGCTGCGAACCTTCACTTTGGGGCGAGTCTAGCCAATATCAATTTGTTTGAATTAACCGTTGACGACAATCCGTTGCGGAGTGAATTATCGTTGCTGCCGATTGAAGTAAGGGATGGAATAATTTTTGTTCCAGACCGGCCGGGACTCGGGGTTGAATTGAATGAGAAACTGGTTGAACGGTTTCGAGTGGAAATTTAGGGTGCCTACATGGCGCCCTTTCTTTTTTGGAGGACTGTGGCTCACGTTGTTGGGGTTTTTGAGGTTTTGCCGACTTTCCGACCCAGTTATGTCCTTCATAAGATCCCCCCAGTCACAAAAACCTTGGATTCGTGACAGGATCTGGTGTGTTTGGAGCTCCCTAGTCACAAAAACCTCGGATTCGTGACAGGATCTGGTGTGTTTGGAGCTCCCTAGTCACAAAAACCTCGGATTCGTGACAGGCTCCGGTGTGTTGTGGCGTACCCAGTCACAAAAACCTCGGATTCGTGACAGGATCTGGTGTCTTGTGGCACACCTAGTCACAAAAACCTTGGATTCGTGACAGGTTCCGGTGTGTTGTGGCACACCTAGTCACAAAAACCTCGGATTCGTGACAGGATCTGGTGTGTTTGGAGCTCCCTAGTCACAAAAACCTCGGATTCGTGACAGACTCCGGTGATTTGTGGCACAGCTAGTCACAGAAGCCTGGGATTCGTGACAGGATCTGGTGTCTTGTGGCACACCTAGTCACAAAAACCTTGGATTCGTGACAGGCTCCGGTGATTTGTGGCACAGCTAGTCACAAAAACCTTGGATTCGTGACAGGATCTGGTGTGTTTGGAGCTCCCTAGTCACAAAAACCTCGGATTCGTGACAGGCTCCGGTGATTTGTGGCAGACCTAGTCACAAAAACCTCGGATTCATGACAGGCTCCGGTTCCGTGTGTCCCTAGAATATGGCCGATTTATTGGGAATAGCGGAACCAGATTCCGTCTAGTCCCGCAGGAGGACGGTGGTCCCTTGTTTATTTAAAATCCACCAATTTTTACTAGAGGTTCCTCACCCCGTTCGAGTATCACAGTGTTAATCCGTTGGAGGGTGATCCACTCCCGTTTGTCTAGGTCTTTGCGATATTTGGCGTAATAATAGGCGGCTACCTTAAAAGATGACAAAAAGGCGTGTGTCGTTAGGCCTTCTATAGATAAAGGGTTATCGATCACAACTTGCCATTCCCCTGAACGTGCTTGCCCCTGTAGCCGCTCAAAGACGGAGCATTTTAAATGATAAATTATCTTTAACTCTTCCCATAACCCTTTCCATAGGGGGCTGTGTTTTTCCGGCGCGGAGAGGATCTCTTCTCCTTTGATAAGAAGCTCGAAGGTCTCCTCAAATTGTTCTTCATCCATTTCTTTTAATTCTTCTTCAATGTTCCGCAGCCACTGGTTGATAAAGGCATATCCTTGGGCGCGTAACACCGAGCCCAGATGTTTCTTTTCTTCCACGGTTTGAGCCGCCTTAAATTGGCTGTAAAATTCTTCAAACTTGATCATGATTCACCTTCCTTAGTATGCTTCTTCCATTTTATCAGTGTTGTGCCCATGCATAAAGAGCAGAATCTTCTTAATTCCATTTAAAGTATTTTGTAAAAAATACTTGTAATATTCAGTTAAATATCTTAATATTTGTTAAGTAAAACGTTAAACCTAAATCGTTTTATTCGTTAAAAAGCTGTGCTTGCCTTGTCTTCTATTTGCCTTTTCCAAATGCTCACCAAATCGTAATTCTTACACCATGAATGGATCCATCATGATTCAGGGAAAGTGTCAGTTTTACAGTACAAAAAAGGGGTGTATGTATGAAGAGGTTTACGAAGGGTTCCATCAATGTTTTATTGGCTGCATGCCTTTCCGCGTCAGTTGTTGGGTGCAGCAGCGGTACGAACAGCAGCACAACAAGTAGTAATACTACCACCAATACAAACTTTAACTCGCAAAGCAGCACGGATTCCAGCAGCAAGACCGCCACAACAACCGGGATAAAAGAACGGTTGATTAAATTTGGCTCAGGGGCCAATGAAGATCATCCAGTCGGGCAGGCGATGAAAAAGTTTAAAGAAATCGTTGAAGAAAAAAGCGGGGGTAAAATCAAAGTAAACACTTATTTTAGCAATACGCTTGGTGATGACCAAAAGCTGATGGAGTCACTCATCGGCGGGACCGCAGAAATGGCCACGCCGACCACGTCGCCGATTGTAGGGACTGTAAAAGAATTTGGAGTTTTTGATTTTCCATTTGTGCTGAACGATGAAGCTGAAGCAGACAAGGTTTTGGCAAGCCCGTTGGGACAGAAGATTCTTGATAAACTTCCAGAAAAAGGCCTAGTTGGGCTTGATTATTGGGAGTGGGGGTTCCGTGTTTTAACCAACAGCAAACACGAAGTAAGCAAGGTGGAAGATTTTAACGGGTTGAAAATTAGAACCCAGCAAAATCCGGTTCATCTTGACGTGTTCAAAGCCCTCGGGGCGAATCCGACACCGATGCCTTTCTCCGAGGTTTTCACAGCACTAGAATCCCACACTGTAGATGGTCAGGAAAACCCGATTCAAGCGATTGAATCAGGAAAATTCCATGAAGTTCAAACCCACATGACCTTAACCAACCACGTTTATTCACCCATTGTAATACTGATAAGCAAAAAGTTTTGGGATCAACTAAATGATGAAGAAAAGGAAATAATCCAGGACGCTGTCGTTGAATCAGGAGAATTCGAGAAAAAGCTGTTAAGAGAACAGAACGAAAAATCCTTAGAAAATATTAAAAGTACTGGGATTCAGATCAGTGAATTTAGCATGGAAGAAAAAGCAAAAGTACAGGAAATGATTAAACCAATTCTTGATAATTATGCCAAAGAGTTTGGTGAAGAGCTGGTCAATGAGTTTTACCAAGAGGTAGAAAAAGCGAGAAAATGACTGAAAGGATGAGAAGAATTGAAATTAAAGGGGAAAACAGCTATTGTTACCGGGGCCGCACAGGGGATTGGCAAAGCGATTGCGTTGAAATTAGCAGAAGAAGGGGCCAATCTTGCGGTGATGGATCTCAACGAAGCCCGGCTTTCTGATACCGTTTACGAATTAACACAGAAGGGCACGAAAGCAAAAGCCTATACAGTAGATATGCGAAATGTAGAGCAGATTCGAACTTCCTATCAAGCGGTGGGTGAAGATTTTGAGAGTGTAGATATTGCTGTTCATGCAGCCGGGGTCGCGATCATCCAACATATGTGGGAAACGACAGAGAAGGACTGGGATTTCGTGATGGATGTGAATGCGAAGGCGGTGTACTTCTGTGTTCAGCAGGCTGCTCAGCAGATGAAAAAATTTGGTGGCGGAAGGATCATTAATTTAGCTTCGATTGCCGGAAAATCGCCAACAGCGGATAATGCCATTTACTCTGCTTCCAAGGCAGCGGTCATCAGCATTAGCAAGTCTGCAGCCACCGCCTTTGCTAACGATGGAATCAAGGTCAATGCGATTTGCCCGGGATTCGTGCATACCGCGATGTGGGATTTGATCGACCAGGAACGAGCAAGAATTCACAACCAGCAAGAGGGAGAAGCGATCGAAAAGATTTTGGGCCGAATCCCCTTGAAACGCAAAGCAGAACTTGAAGAAGTAGCAGGGCTTGTCAGCTACCTCTCGTCACCGGAAGCGGATTATATAACGGGACAGTCGATCAACATTTGCGGTGGATTAGTAATGGATTAATAGATTAGGAGGGATTAGGATGCTTGCCAGAACAAATCAGGATCACACTTCATTACGAAAAGAACAATTAGTTGAGATGCTTTACAAAATGTATCTCATCCGCCGGTTTGAGGAAAAGGTGGAACAGCTTTTCATGCGGGGAAAGATTTATGGCACGATGCACCTATGCATTGGACAGGAGGCGACGGCTGTTGGTGCTTGTTCGGTGTTGACGACGGAAGATAAAATCACCAGTACACATCGGGGACATGGCCATTGCTTGGCGAAAAGCGGTGATGTGGACCGGATGATGGCAGAACTGCTGGGCAGAGCAACCGGTTTTTGTAAAGGAAAAGGCGGTTCGATGCATATCGCCGATGTAGACAGCGGCAATTTAGGTGCGAATGGGATCGTTGGCGGGGGACAGCCGCTCGCTATTGGTGCAGCGCTTACTTCCAAAATGAAAAAACTCGGATATGTGGTTGTCTGCTTTTTCGGAGATGGGGCGAGCAATGAAGGAAGCTTTCATGAGTCTTTGAATCTAGCTGCAGTGTGGAATCTGCCTGTTATTTTCTTCTGCGAAAACAATTTGTACGGAATGTCAGGGCCTTTTAAAGAAATGACACGAATTGAAAATATCGGGGATCGCGCCGCATCCTATGGGATTCCAGGGGTTGTTGTGGATGGGTCTGATATATTGGCAGTCAGGGAAGCTACGCAGCAGGCGGCCCACCGGGCGCGGAATGGTCAGGGGCCCACGTTGATTGAAGCGAAAACTTATCGTTTCAAAGGACATGCGAGAACTGACGCAAGAAAATATCGTACACGAGAAGAAGAGGAATATTGGATGACCCATAAGGATCCGATTACCCTGTTCCGTAACAAACTCGTAAACGATGGGGTGATCACGGTGGAAGAAGATTTGGCTTTGCAGCAAAAGGTCCAAGAAGAAATTGAGGCGGCCGTTGAATTTGCTGAAAACAGTCCATTTCCAGCCGAAGATACGGTTGATCTTGATGTATACGCATAATTGGGAAAGGTAGGAGGTTGAATATATGAGAGCAATCACATATCAGGAAGCGATTCGGGAAGCCTTGTCGCAAGAAATGCGGAGCAATGAAGACGTGTATGTCATGGGCGAGGACATCGGGGTATATGGTGGGGCTTTTGGTGTGACCAATGGCATGCTGGAGGAATTTGGCGGTGAGCGGGTGCGGATCACCCCGATTTCCGAGGCAGCGATTACCGGCTGTGCGGTTGGGTCGGCTGTCACGGGCATGCGACCGGTGCTGGAGATCCAGTTTTCCGATTTTATCACCATTGCTATGGACCAGATGGTCAATCAGGCAGCCAAATTACGCTATATGTTCGGTGGAAAAGGGAAAGTACCAATGGTTTTGCGGACCCCTTATGGTTCAGGGTTAGGCTTCGCGGCCCAACATTCCCAAAGCCTGGAAGCGTGGATGACACATATCCCCGGTCTCAAAGTGATTCAGCCTTCCACCCCTTATGATGCAAAGGGGCTTTTAAAAGCAGCCATTGAGGATGATAATCCGGTGATATTTTATGAACATAAGCTGCTCTATGGAACCAAAGGGGAGGTGCCGGAAGGGCCTTATACGATTGAGCTTGGAAAAGGCGATATTAAGCGTGCGGGGTCGGATGTCACTGTTGTTGCCACAGGGGTGATGGTCTCTCGGTCGCTTGAGGCAGCAGAGGTGCTGGAAAAGGAAGGGATCAGCATTGAAGTGATTGATCCGCGGACGCTCGTTCCTTTGGATGAGCAATTGATTGTCGATTCGGTGAAGAAAACGGGTCGAGCTGTTGTGGTCCATGAAGCGGTGAAAAGAAGCGGATTTGGCGCGGAAATTGTAAGTGTAATCCAAGAGAGTGAGGCGTTTGACTATTTGGATGCACCAATACAACGGGTCGCTGGACGCTGCAATCCGATGCCCTATAACCCGGTTTTGGAGAGGTTAACCGTGCCACAGGTCGAGGACATTGTTGCTGCTGTGAAAGCAACCGTATTCAGAAGAACGGGGGTGTGAGCGGTGGCCACGGAAATCCTCATGCCGAAACTGGGCGCAACGATGGAAAGAGGGACGATAATTCGCTGGTTAAAAGAAGAGGGAGAACCTGTAAATTTCGGCGAAGTTCTAATCGAAATTATGACGGATAAAATTAATATTGAGGTGGAAGCAGAAACCTCCGGTGTATTGTTAAAAAAGTTAGCCAAAGAAGATGAGGAGGTAGAAGTTCACTCGGTGATCGCTTATATCGGACAACCCGACGAAGCTATCGTTCCAGCTTCAGAGGCAGAGCAGAAGATTACGGCAGTCCGAGCTACGCCGGCATCGCGCAGGTTGGCACGGGATCACCGCCTGGATTTACAAGAAATCAGCGGCACTGGACCGAAGGGAAGAATCCAGCGGATCGATGTTGAGGAATTTCTCGCCCAGCGGTCAAGGGAACCAAAGATTACGCCACTTGCTGGAAAGATGGTGCAGGCAGAAAATCTGACCCGATCGGAGATTCAGGGGACGGGTGTGCAAGGGAAAATTGTCAGTGAAGATGTCAAACGCCATTTGCAATCCGGGGTGCCTGCGAACGCTGTGAAAATGGATGGAATCCGCAAAGCCGTAGCCAAGCGTATGTCAGAGAGCGCTTTTAACGCCCCACATGTGACGTTGGTGTCGGAAGCGGATATGGTGAAGGCGATTGAACTGCGTGAACAGCTTTTGCCGTTGGTGGAGAAAGAAACGGGCTATCGCTTATCCTACACGGAGATCATCATGAAAGCGACAGCACAGGCTTTGCGAAGACACCCATCGATCAATGTCTCGCTTGAAGGAGACTCGATTATTTATCATTCACAGGTCCATATCGGTCTCGCGGTGGCGATCCCTAACGGATTAGTTGTCCCGGTGGTCCGCGACTGTGAGGCAAAAGGGCTTGCTGAGTTGACGAAGGAGTGTAAGACACTAACGAAAATGGCCCAGGAGAGAAAACTGGGTGTGGAGCAGATGAGCGAGGGCACGTTTACAATCAGCAATCTGGGTATGTATGCGGTCGATTCCTTTACACCGATTATTAATCCACCGGAATCCGCCATTTTAGGAGTGGGTAGGATTCAGGAGAAACCGGTTGGGGTAAAAGGGACGATACAACTTCGCCCGATGGTGACGGTAAGCTTGTCGTTTGATCATCGCGTTATTGATGGTGCGCCAGCAGCTGCCTTCTTGACGGAGTTGAAGGAGATTTTGGAAAATCCTCTCGTCATGCTGGCCTAAGGGGGAGTGAAGATGGACAGGTTTGATATTGCCGTTATTGGCGGTGGGCCTGGGGGCTATGTTGCAGCCCTCCAGGCAGCGAAATCAGGGCGCAGGGTGGCGCTGATTGAAGCAGATGAACTGGGGGGAACCTGTTTAAACCGCGGTTGTGTGCCATCGAAGACTTGGCTGAGCCATGCAGAAATGCTAGAACAAATCGGCAGGGCGAAAGAGTGGGGAATAAAGGTTGGGGAGGTTTCTTTTTCTTTCGAACAGATGGTGAAGCGCAAGGATCAGATCGTGAAAGGGCTGCGCAGCGGGATTGCTTCTTTGCTGAAAGCTGACCAGGTGTCATTTTATCAGGGATATGCCACAGTGGATCCGGATGGGGCGATTAACGTGAATGGTCCTTCTGGCATGCAGCAGATCAAGGCGGAAAAGGTCATTTTAGCCACTGGGTCAAGCCCGATCATTCCGCCGATCCCCGGTCTTGACAAGGTATTCGTTCACACCAGTGACACTATTTTTCAGATCGAAGACGTTCCTAAATCAATAGCGATTATAGGCGGCGGGGTCATCGGAGTGGAATTTGCCTGTATTTTTGCTATGTTAAATGTAAAGGTAACGGTGATCGAACTCGCTGAACGAATTATCCCAACAGAAGACGAGGATGCCTCTGCAGTGCTTCTTCAGGCTTTGAAGAAAAAGGGGATTCGAGTGTTGACGGGTCACCAGGTGATGTCACTGGCCCAGGATCCTGAGCAGAAGTTATTGACTGTGAGGACACCACATGGAGAGATGGAGGAAATAGCTGTCGATCAGGTGTTGGTTTCCGTAGGGAGAAAAGCCAATCTTGGCGGGCTCGAGCGTTTAGGTGTGGAGATGAATGGCGCTTTTATTCGGGTGAATGAGCGAATGGAGACAAACCTTCCTAACATCTACGCCGTGGGCGATGTGATTGGCGGGAAGATGCTGGCGCATGTGGCCATTGCTGAGGGGCTCGTTGCCGCGAAAAACGCTTCAGGAGCAGAGGAAACCGTCAATTATCGAGCGGTGCCGCGGTGCATCTATACGTTTCCCCAGGTGGCAAGCGTTGGTTACACTGAGAAGGAAGCGGAACAATTGGGCTATCGTGTGAAAAAGATGAGCTTTCCCCTGCGGTCCAATGCGATCGCGATCACATTGAATCAGGTCGAGGGCTTCATCAAGGTGATGGTCGACGAAAAATATGGCGAAATTCTAGGTGCAGTAATGGTCGGCCCCCATGTCACAGAGATGATCTCGGAAGCATCGGCTTTCATTTCTTTGGAAGGAACGGTGGAGGAGTTAGCAAAAATGATCCATCCACATCCTACTTTATCAGAGGGGCTGTTTGAAGCAGCTGCGGCGTTAACGGGTGAGGGGATTCATTTGCTGGCGCCGGGAAGACGATAATTCCGAAGATGAGCAGAATGATGAATAGACTGCTGGCTGTCCCCTTTGCTAAATTTTTTGGGACGGCCTTTCTCTTTACTATATGGTAAAATTTTATAATAACAATGACAATTTTCAGGAGGGCATCTTTTGGTCACAATTAAGGATATTGCTCAAGCGGCAAACGTTTCCATTACAACAGCATCCCTTATACTAAATAATAAAGAAGGGGCAATTCGAATCTCCGAACCGACCAAACAGCGGGTGATAGAGGCGGCGAGAAAATTAGGATATGTACCCAATCTGTCTGCGCGGCAACTTCGCAATCGGGAGGATCATCGCCGATTAACCTTAGCGCTTCTTTGGCCGATGGATACCAGGGCTTCTACTATTGTGCGGTTTTTAAATGGGATTCAGGAATATATCATGATAGAAGAAGAGACGGAAATTGAGTTGTTGATTGAACCATATGGAGAGAAGGGCATTCAATCAGTGAAAGGACTTGAGGTCCCGAACCGTTTTAATGGAGCAATTTTGGCCCACACAACGAAGGCAGATGAACAATATATGGATGGCTTTTCCCCGAGTGTCCCCATCGTACAGTTCCACCGATACTCTAGTAAGTATTCCTATGTGAATGCGAATAATTTTCAAGCAGGTGAAAAGGTAGCCGAGCACTTTATTCAAAATCGCCATCAACAAATTGCGATTCTCTATCCGGAGGTCTCCTCGGAGGCATTGGAACTGCGCTTGGCAGGAATTATCGGCCGACTTGAGAAGGCACCGCAAACGATGTACATCCAAAAGACCTGTACGTTTACGGAATATGGGGGATATCAGGCTGTCCGTGAATTGATTCAGGAGGGCTATGATCCGACGGCATTAATTTGTATTAGTGACCATGTGGCCATGGGGGCTTTATCTGCGCTGCATGATCATGGCGTTTCTGTTCCAGATCAATGTGAGGTAATGGGATTTGATAATCAGGAGTTTTCTAAATTCACTATTCCTAAATTATCTACGGTCCATCTGCCTGTGGAAAAAATGGCTAAACGCGCTACCCAGATTCTTGTGCAAAGTATTTTGGATCCGCTGAGTCCGGTCACACAAGAGGTATTTGATCTGGAGATTATTCATCGGTCAACCACGAAAAGAGGGAACGCGTGAAAATGGGGATGAACGCGCGAAAATCCATGTCGAACGCGTGTAAGTTGAAACCAGCTGTTCCGGAAGTGTGTTTGGGATCGAACCACTTTCGGAACAGCGGATAATCATTGCATATTGTTTTGCTGTGCTTGGTTCTGAGCTTGGGCTTGCTGCGTTTGCTGAGTAGCTTGCACTTGTTGAGCAGCCTGTTGGGCTTGCTGAGTAGCTTGTTGTGCTTGCTGAATGGCCTGCTGTAGCTGTTGTTGTTGCTGGGCGTTGGCTTGTCCAGAAAACTGCGATTGTGCCTGCTGCAACTGTTGCTGTGCTTGTTGCAATTGCTGCTGGGCTTGCTGGATTTGCTGAGGATTGGCACTTGCCTGAGCCTGCGACAAGGATTGTTGTGCTTGCTGAGCCGATTGAATGGCCTGTTGGATTTGTTGTTCTGACATGAAAAATACACATCCTTCTACATTGTTTGTATTGTTAAGCTTTGACTCAACAGTCATTATCATGTGAAGAATGATTGAAGGATATTACAAGAAATGAAAAAATTATTTAATGAAACCTCTCGTTAATTTCCAACGTATAGGTAGTGGATATAGTTTAAAAGGGAGGAAAAATGATGTGGAACTCTACCATCGGAGTCCTGCGAATGATAGGGATCATAGAAGGGATTTCGTATTTAGCGCTGCTTTTTATTGCGATGCCGCTTAAATATTTTGCCGGATTGCCAAGTTACGTTTATGTCGTTGGCATGGCCCACGGCGTATTGTTCGTGATGTTTGTACTAGCTCTCCTTGTTGTCTGGATTAACCATAGGTGGTCATTCCTTCGCGTAGTAGGTGCATTTATTGCTTCTCTGCTACCATTTGGTACGTTCGTATTGGATGCACGGTTGAGAAAAGAAATGTAAATGGCTTGTATTATTTTCAGACATTTTAGTAGGGTTGGGGGTCCTCCTTCAGGGGGACCTTTTCCCTTGTTACTAGGCTCACCCGGTCTCGAATCCCTTCGAATCAAGACAGCTCCTGGAGTTACTAGACTCACCTAGTCCCGAATCCCTTTGAATCGAGACAGCTCTTGGTGGTTAATAGGTTCACCGGGTCTCGAATCCCGCCGAATTGCAAACCACCCCGGGGTTGTTTCTTTCTAACCCAACCGGCGCTGCCCGAAATAGGTTGGAATCCTAGGCAGCCTTCTCTTGTTTATGTTTTGAACCGTCAAAATTCCCGCCAACTATCCCAGCCAAAATCAAAAGTACCCCAATCCATTGGGACAAGCCGACAACTTCCGCCAGCACAACCGCAGACATGATCACGGCTACGGGGAGTTCGGAAGCACTTAGAATAGTTCCCAGTCCAGCGCCAACATGCGGCATGCCGATGGAAAAGAGCAGCGGTGGCAAAACGACACCAAATAAACCAAGAAATAAGCCGTAAGGTGCAATGCCACGAAAAGTAGACCAATCAAGTAGGAAGACCGGGGGAAATAAGACGTAAATAACGACCATTCCCCCAGTGGCCATCAGGGCACTCTTGTATAAAGGGGGAGAATCTCTTCCTACTATGCTGCTTAACAAGATAAAACTAGAAAACGAGAAAGCAGATAGTATGCCCCATGCCATCCCCTTCCACGATAGTCCCGTAGCCCCATTTGTAAGAAGGCCCGCGGCCAACACCGAACCTACGAGTAATACAGCAATTGAAGCGATCTTTCCGCGTGTCGGCTTTTTTCGATAAATCAACCATTCCAGAAGTGTACCAATCCAGACAAATTGAAATAAGAAAATGATGGCAAGAGAAGCATCAAGCGTCTGCAATGATTGATAATATAGCATCCCTGTCAAACCCATGGGAATTCCCGAAAGTAGCAGGCGAATCGTCTGCTTTCTGTCGACCCTTTTCTGCTTAGTGAAAAGAACAACTGTCCAAATCAGCAAGGTGCCGAGCAAAAATTGGCTTCCCGTTACCTCCTGCATGGAATACCCAGCGGCATATGCCAATTTGACAAAAGTTGATAACACCCCAAAACTACACCCGCCCAAAAATACACCCATAGCATAATGCCAAGTTTTCATAGGAATCTTCCTTTCACACATAAAAAACCACACAACTGCCACTAGAAAGTTGTGTGGTGAAATCAGTTTTCAGTATATAAGCAACCAAGCAGCTTGTCAACAACTTCCACTTTTGGGTCTTTGCCTCGGTTCTCTCTCCCTATGGGTGAATACGATATAGGGAAAATTGAAATAAGGAGGTATTTTTACGTGTACGAATACTCTGAAGAAAGTAAGGGTCATGTTCATGCACATTCCGGTGCGACGACCTGCCAGGAAGCGCATACGCACCTGCATCCTGGAGTAACTGGCCGTCCGATTGAGACGCCGTACGGACATGTGCATCTGATGAGAGGAAGGACCTCATTTGAAGATAAGCATATTCACTATTATCAAACGTATACCAGCCCACCCATCCCTTTAGGAAACGGATATCACACCCATTATGTACGGGTCGAAACGACAACAGATGATGGTCATCGTCATTTGATTGAGGGATATACCGATCCATCCAAGGAATAAAAGAAGGTACCATGTGTGCCTTCTTTTTGTTGCGCGTAATGGGAATTATCTTTTGCTAGACTATTCCGTTAGCTGCTCGATATAATGGGGAAGGTGATGAAAATGAATCAAACGGCACCTTCTCAGGCGCAACGTATTAAATTGGCGATGATCCTTGGTTCCTTGGCAACGATTGGTCCTTTGTCGATCGATATGTATTTGCCAGCTTTTCCGAATATCGCCGGGGAACTTCAGACAAGTGCCTCACTTGTCCAGTTAAGTCTTACCTTTTTTGTGTTGGGTATATCCCTTGGTCAATTGGTCGTCGGACCTTTGAGTGATCTTCAGGGACGTCGGAAGCCGCTCTTGATTGGCCTCACCATCTATGCCGCGGCATCTTTGCTTTGTGTATTCAGTCCATCCGTTTGGACCTTGATAACACTGCGGTTCGTTCAGGGGTTAGCAGGATCGGCGGGGATCGTCATCTCGAGGGCAATTGTTCGTGATCTCTACACTGGGTCGGAGCTAACCAGATTCTTTTCCCTGTTAATGCTAGTCAATGGGGTTGGACCGATTGCGGCACCGATTATAGGTGGGCAGTTACTAAAGTTCACTTCCTGGCAAGGGGTTTTTCTAGTTCTTGGTTTGGTAGGGATCATCCTGCTTCTAACCGTCCTTTTTGGTCTAAAAGAAACCCTTCCACTGGAACGCAGAGCCACCGGCGGACTCAAGCAAACCCTGACGACTTTTGGCAACCTACTTAAAGACCGGGTATTCATGGGCTATGCGATCTCCCAAGGCCTTGTCTTTGCAGCGATGTTTGCCTATATTTCCGGCTCATCCTTTGTCTTTCAGAATGTATACGGGGTAACACCGCAGATGTACAGCTTGATTTTTGCTATCAATGGGTTGGGGATTATCATCGCGACACAAACGACAGGCCGACTTGCGGGGCGGATCGGTGAAGCCAAGCTGCTCGTTAGTGGTCTGTGGCTTTCTGCTTTTGGGGGAATTGTCCTATTGGTCATGATATTGACGGGGGCTCCTTTAGCTGCTGTATTGCCCCCGTTGTTTATCGTCGTATCGAGCGTGGGGATCGTTAATACATCAGGTTTCTCTTTGGCTATGCAAAGCCAGGGAAAATCAGCGGGAAGTGCAGCTGCCTTACTTGGAGTCACGTCATTTATCATCGGAGGGTTGGTAGCCCCGATTGTAGGTTTAGGTGGAAGCCATACCGCCATTCCGATGGGGATCGTGATTGCCTGCGCAAGCGTCAGCTCGCTTTTCACCTATCGCTTTCTTGTGCAACCAAGAAGAAAACAGGCAACCCTACACCCGCCGACCTCAATCGGACACTAAACCAACACTTCTTCCAAAACCAACGGATCCAAGGCCTTTGTTACATCTACATAGATAAAGGCATCATAGCGCTGGGCCATGCGGGAAGGGACATAATTGCCATAACGCTCGTACCTCGGGTCATAGACAACACCGATTGCTCTGTGACCTATTTCTTCATCAAAAAGGGGAGCGGACGCATCATTAAAGAAAAGGATTTTATCAAAAGAGCCTGCTCGATGCATTAGATCCTCCCAACTTCCTCGATCGGCCGGAGGAACTTTGACGCTTTTCATCGGTGCTCCCCAGGCATTACCTGCAATGACTGTCCCTTGGTAGGTACCGAATCCGACCGCATACACATTTTTCTGCCCTTTTTGCTCGCGCAGCAACTGACCGACATTGACCATCCCTTCCTTTTCCATATCCGTTGCTCGGGCGTCACCAATATGCGTATTATGCTCCCAAATAATTGCTTTTGCTCGCTTTCCATGAAATTGCACCAAACGATTCAACGCTTCAACCATATGCTCATCACGAATATTCCAAGATTCTGGTCCACCGCGAACCATCGAGTGGTAATAGCGTTCAGCGTTAACAGCGACTAACGAATTGATTTCCGCTCCTAGTGCTTCTTCGTGGCTGCTTTTCATTGAATGTTTTTTGGTTTGCATCGCCTGCAACAGTTGCACCACTTCATCCTCACAGTTTTGAGAGAAAAAGGCAGCATAGACCCCATATTGCTGACCCTCTCTTTCATAAGGCTCAAAACAAGAGAAAGCCTTCCTTGCTATTTCCACATCGGCCGATCCGGTTTTCTCCAGGTACTTTATGACTTCTTCCATTGACTCCCAAAGACTGTACACGTCAAGTCCATAAAAACCAACTTGCTCGTCTCTGTTTCGCTGCTGGTTCCAATCCTTCATCCAATTCAGTAGAGGGATCAGCTCGCGATTTGCCCACATCCAGGTTGGCCACCGCTGAAACGATTGCATCGCCTCTTGAGCGGTGGGGTCACTATCCGGATAACTTTTAATATATTGATTGACACGAAAACAGGATGGCCAATCGCCTTCAACAGCGATGAAGGAAAACCCCTTGTCGCGGATCAGACGTTTCGATAATTCAGCACGCAACGTATAAAATTCGGATGTTCCATGAGAGGCTTCACCTAACAGAACGTACTCAGCATCTCCGATTGCCTCAACGATCAGGTCGAGACGATCTATAGTCAAGGGGATCGCGTTTTTTTCAATTTCATTAATCAGTTGTGATTGACCCACTTTTTAAACCCGCCTTTATGTTATGATAAGATTCTTAGTATTTCCTCCCTTTGTGGTAACAATAACACTTAACAAATCAAGCAATTCATGTATAATAAGTCTAGTGAAGAGACGAGCCCCTTCATTTAAGGGGCCGCCTAAATTTTGTTCAGATGAAAGTGAGTGGAACGAATGGGTCGAAAATGGAACAACATTAAGGAAAAAAAGGCGTCGAAAGATAAAAACACCAGCCGCATTTATGCCAAGTTTGGGAAAGAGATCTATGTGGCTGCCAAGCGTGGAGAACCTGATCCAGAATCGAACCGCGCTTTGAAAGTGGTACTGGAACGCGCAAAAACCTATAATGTTCCAAAAGCCATTATTGACCGTGCCCTGGAGAAGGCAAAAGGCGGTTCAGAAGAAAACTATGATGAACTGCGTTATGAAGGTTTTGGGCCAAATGGTTCGATGCTTATTGTCGATGCATTAACCAATAATGTAAATCGGACAGCTGCTGAGGTGCGCGCGGCTTTTAACAAAAATGGCGGGAACATGGGTGTTACCGGTTCTGTCGCTTACATGTTTGATCACACAGCCGTCTTCGGAATGGAAGGGAAATCTGTAGACGAAGTGTTTGAATTATTATTGGAAAACGATATTGATGTTCGTGATATCTTGGAAGAAGAGGATGGATCGGTCTTTGTTTATGCAGATCCTGAGCAATTCCATACCGTCCAGGAAGCGTTGAAAAATGCTGGAATCACTGAATTTACGGTAGCCGAGTTGACCATGCTTGCGCAAAATGAAATCACTCTTCCAGAGGATGCACAGGCACAGTTTGAAAAGCTGATTGACGTGTTGGAAGATCTGGAAGATGTGCAGCAGGTATATCACAACGTTGATTTTGGTGAATAAGAGAAAGAAAAAGCGCCAGTTCTTCTGGCGCTTTCCCATGTTTAGAGTTGTTCAACTAAAAAATGTTCACCATACTGCCCGTGTTCATTCACTGCCGGGTGCTCAATTTGGATCGTGATATGCTCCAAACCGTATTTTTCCTTGAGCATCTCGGTTATCGTGGAAACCACTCGAAAGGAATGCTTGCCCTCACGAATAAAGACGTGTGCAGTCAAGGAATAGTGATTGGTTGTGACAGCCCACAGATGCATTTCGTGAACATCTTCCACTCCATCTATTTGATGGATATCTTGGCGGATCAAATCCAGATCAAACTTTTCAGGGACAGATTCCATTAAGATCAGGTAGGATTCGCGGGTGATTTTCGCCCCTCCGGTGAAAATGATCCCCCCGATGACCATACTGATAATTGGGTCCATTATGGTCCATCCGGTAAAATGGATCAAGATGGCGGAAACAATAATCCCGATTGAACTGAAAAGATCCCCCAAAAAGTGCCAAAGTGCACTTTTGATGTTCAGATTTTCTTCTTCTTTTGTGCTGCGGCTAAGGACAATGGTCAACACGATATTGACGATCAAACCAATGGTGGCAATGACCAACATTAATTGCAGGTCGACTTCCTTCGGCTGAATAATCCGTTTGATCCCTTCGATAAAGATTCCGATTGCAATCACGGCAAGTGCAAGCCCATTTATAAAAGAAGCGATAATTTCAAAGCGAAGGAAGCCAAATGTATATCGATTATTTGGATTTCGCGTCGCCATATAGATGGCTGTCATGCTTAAACCCAAAGCAAGCACATCGGATATCATGTGTGCGGAGTCAGAAAGCAGTGCAAGCGAGTTGGATAAAATACCTCCGACAATCTCGACCAGGGTAAAAAACAAGGTCAGAAATAAGGTTATCCATAAGGTTTTCTTTGATTTGGATTGTTCCTTGGCATGGTTCAAATGATGAAAATCATAATTATCCAAACTATAAATCCCCTTTATTTAAAATTATTATAATTAGGATTATACTCCACAGAACAAGTCCAGGTCAATCTAATTGAGAAAATTTTTATTCTAATTGAGAATGGGAATCCTTCTTCATTAGATGTAGGTGAATAAGCATCCTTTTTAGGTTAGTATAGTCAAAGGACAAGTAAATCAGAGGTGGAAAATTGATGAATGCTGTGATGAAGTTTGGGCGTTTGGTGAAGTTTGAACACACCATTTTCGCCTTGCCTTATGCTTATTTAGGAATGATCTTAGCTAGTTATGAAGTGAATGGAAGTCTGCCGTCCTTTTGGGTGTTTTTCTGGGTGACGCTGGCCATGGCGGGTGCCCGCAGTGCAGCGATGACCCTCAACCGCTTGATCGATCGGGCGATCGATGCCCGCAATCCACGAACGATGAACCGGGAAATTCCAGCGGGAGTCGTTTCAGTGAGAGAGGCGATCGTTTTTGCTGTACTCTCTTTAGCGGTGCTAATGGTTTCTGCCTGGATGTTAAATGAATTGTGTTTTATCCTATTGCCAATCGCCATGTTGTTTTTGGTGGGATATTCCTATGCCAAGCGGTTCACTTGGACCTGCCATTTCATTTTGGGTATTACCGATGCTTTGGCAGCCCTCGGGGGATGGATTGCTGTCACCGGAGAGTTTCACCCGGCCGCGTGGATTTTAGGAGGGATAGTGGCCGTCTGGATTGCTGGTTTTGATATCATTTATGCGTGTCAAGATACAAAATTTGATCAAGAGAATGGAATTCATTCTGTTCCTGCCCGGTTTGGGATCCGAAATGCATTGCAGATGGCTAAAGCCCTTCATGTTTTAACGATTCTTTTGTTTATAAGCTTGCCTTTATTTATTGATTTGGGATGGATTTATTATCTTGGAGTTGTGGTGATAGCTGTTTTACTTATCATGGAGCATCGACTGGTGAGACCCGACGATATGTCAAAAATCGATGTAGCCTTTTTTACCATAAACAGTTACATCGCTTCGGTTGCGTTTGTTTTCACTTTTGCCAATGTGTTGATGAATATTTATATTTCTTGATGACTTTAAAACCCGATGCTGATCGGGTTTTTTTATTTAAGAAGATATTTTGATTCATTCACTTATGAAGTTCATCATCAGAGTGTAAGACCAAAATTCCTTTTGAAGACTGTTGGAATGGTCATCATCAGGGTTATGATGACTAAAATTGCCTTTGAAGAAAGTAGAGATGGTCATCATCGAGGTTATGATGACTAGAATTGCTTTTGAAGAAGATAGGAATGGTCATCATCGAGGTTATGATGACTAAAATTGATTTTGAAGGAAGTAGAGATGGTCATCATCAGGGTTATGATGATTAAAATTGCCTTTGAAGAAGGTAGGAATGGTCATCATCAGGGTTATGATGACTAAAATTGCCTTAGGTGAATGTGAAAATGATCATAAACTGAATTCTGTTTTCTAATTAAACTGGTCGGACTATCCGAACCTTAACTCAAACAACCCTATTTTTAATTTGAATTCACCTTAGTGTAGTTTCTAGGACAGAATCGGTCTCTCGAGCAAGACTGGGTTGACAATATTGGATTTTCTCTAATTAGATCTGACGCAACTCGGCAAATAATCCCCATTGCACATGGAGAGGACAGCCAAGCGGATGCTCTTTTTATTTAGTCAAAAATGATCAAAAAGAATCACTTGAAAGTCAATAAAGGTCAGAGTATAATATCGGTATAAGGTCAAAGATAATCAAAGTCAAACCTTGATCAAAAAGACCAACTACGAACCCAAAAAATAAAAAGGAGGAAAGAAATCATGTTATGCCAACAATGTCATCAAAACCCTGCAACGATTCACATGAACATTCAGTTAAACCATCAAGTGAAAAAATTGAACATTTGTCAAAGCTGCATGGCGAAAATGCGCAAACAATATGGGACCGGAAGCTCTTTATTTAGCCAGCTGCCATTGATGAATGACTGGTTGCAAACCATGAACAGCCAAATGTCTTCCATGAACCCAACCAGTCACGCACATGTCACAGAGGCACCAGACCAAAGCAGTGAACTGCTAGATGGTCTTGGACGGAACCTAAGCCAAGCGGCAAAAGCGGGAAAAATTGATCCGGTGATTGGGCGTGATCAAGAGGTTGAACGTGTCATTGAGATTTTGAACCGTCGCAATAAAAACAATCCTGTCCTAATTGGGGAACCAGGGGTTGGGAAAACAGCAATTGCCGAAGGATTGGCGTTAAAAATCGTGAATGGTGAAGTACCTGCCAAACTACTTGGCAAAACCGTCTACACCCTTGATATATCTTCCTTGGTTGCGGGCACCGGAATCCGTGGTCAATTCGAAGAGAAAATGCAGCAATTAATTCTGGAATTACAAAACCGTGAAGACGTTATCTTATTTATAGATGAACTCCATCTTCTGGTTGGTGCAGGTTCTGCAGAAGGTTCGATGGACGCTGGGAACATTCTGAAACCAGCGCTTGCTCGCGGAGATCTGCAAGTGATGGGTGCAACAACAATGAAAGAATACCGCAAGATTGAAAAGGACGCGGCCCTTGAAAGACGTTTCCAACCGGTGATTGTGAAAGAGCCTTCGGTGGAGGAAACGCTTGAAATCCTCAAAGGAATCCGTGAAAAATACGAACAATACCACGGGGTTCAATTTTCCAATGAGGTCTTGCAAGCTTGTGTTCAATTATCTCATCGCTACATTCAGGATCGTTTCTTGCCAGACAAAGCGATAGACCTGCTAGATGAAGCTGGATCAAAAGCAAATCTTCGCGGCGTAAGCCAAGATGCCAACGCAATCAACGCTGAATTAGCAAAATTGGCAGTAGAAAAACAAGAAGCAACAAAACAAGAAGATTATGAGCGTGCTGCAAAACTTCGCGATCGTGAAATCGAGTTGCAAAAACAATTGGCGGAAAAACAAGGTGATGCGAAAGCTGCGGTATCAGTCGAAGATATTCAAGAAATTGTTGAGAAAAAGACAGGTATTCCAGTCCGCAAATTACAGCAAGATGAACAACAACGGATGAAGGATCTTGCCTTGAACCTTGGGGCAAAAGTTATCGGACAACCTGAAGCGGTAGAAAAAGTGGCAAAAGCGATCCGTCGCAGTCGTGCTGGTCTCAAACCCAAAAATAGACCCATTGCTTCCTTCCTTTTTGTCGGTCCAACTGGGGTAGGGAAAACCGAATTGACCAAATGTCTTGCTGAAGAATTGTTCGGCAGCAAAGATGCAATGATTCGCCTTGACATGAGTGAATTTATGGAAAAACATTCGGTATCTAAACTCATTGGTTCCCCTCCAGGATATGTGGGCCACGAAGAAGCAGGTCAATTGACCGAAAAAGTCCGTCGTAACCCATACAGCTTGATTCTGTTGGATGAGATTGAAAAAGCCCATCCCGATGTGCAAAATATGTTCCTGCAAATCTTTGAGGATGGCCGCTTAACCGATAGTCAAGGCCGTACCGTCAACTTCAAGGATACCGTGATCATTATGACCAGCAACGCGGGTAGCACAGAAAAGAGAATCACTGTGGGATTCGGCAGCGAAGATCAGGAAACACAAACATTCATTAGTGCCTTAGGTGCTTACTTCAGACCAGAGTTCTTAAACCGTCTCGATGCGATCATTCCATTCCATCACTTACAGGAAGAACATCTCATGAAAATCGTGGATCTTCTGATGAAAGATGTGGTTTCTAGTATGGCGGAACAAGGAATTGAGCTATCCATCACAGAGGCCGCCAAAGAAAAATTAGCCGCACTCGGATACGATCCTGCCTTTGGTGCAAGACCATTACGCCGAGTGATCCAAGAGCATGTGGAAGACCAAATTGCCGATTTGCTCATGGAAGAAGAGGCAGTGCAAAGTGTCAAAATTGATCTGGTAGATGATCGAATTGCGGTGGTATCCCAATAATGGAGGAGGCTGTCCTCAGTGGGCAGCCTTTTTCTTATTGTTTAGATAGCTATTTTAGCTGCATGTTATAGCGCTTCGCTTGCTTTCCCCTTCGGGGGCATTAATAAGAGTTAGAGAGGACCGTATAGCCGTTATTCAGGCCAAATCCCATAAATCTTGGGTAGATCCGGACTCAAAAGCCGTTATTTCACTGTTGAGCACCAAATATCAAAGAATTCAAAGCGAATAAGGTCCCCTGAGTCCATCCCCCCTCAAGAAAAGGGGCATTTACACGCAATAAGGTCTCCTGGGTCCAGTTCCCCGCATCATCCCGTCCATAATACTTTTGAATCAACAAGTTTATGTAGGATGTGTATTCTATCCCAAAAAGTTGTCCGTGAACCAAAACTGCGTTAACAGTTAATCCTCGAATTCCTCGGAAAGTTCATCCCAACAGATGCCCGTCGCAAGCCGGGTCCCCCCATTGACCGCACAGGAAAGTTTAAGTTCCTCTCGGCATGACAGCCTTTATTTCCATCTGTACTACGTTGAATTCTCTTCTTGCTCGGATGGGATTGTAGTCCCCGTAGGGGGAAAGCTTCCGCTAACGTAGGACTCGACTACCTCTTTCGAACAAGCTTCGATGGAATCTTTTCTTATGTTATGAATTAACCGACTGCTTTGAATTGTGGTATGATGAAAGTAATAGCATGGACAACAGTTGGAAATGGGAGGATGAGGACATGCAGGAGGTATTGTTTTCAGTGGAAAATGGGGTGGGGTGGATCAAGCTGAACCGCCCGCGGGCGATTAATGCTTTGACACTTGACATGGTAGAGGCGATTGGAAAACAGCTGCAGCAATGGAAAGAGGACGAGCAGGTGGCTTTGATTTGTCTGTATGGTGAAGGGGAGAAAGGGCTTTGTGCGGGGGGAGATATGCGCTCTTTATATGAGAAGAAGGGCACCCATCCGGAAGAATCCGCTCTGCCTTTCTTTTTAACAGAATATCAAATGGATCTCGATATCCATCGCTATCCAAAACCGATCCTGGCCTATATGACAGGAATTGTGATGGGCGGCGGAGTAGGAATTTCCATCGGTTGCAGCCATCGGATTGTGACGGAAACGACCAAGTGGGCGATGCCCGAGATGAATATCGGGTTTTTCCCGGATGTTGGGGCAAGTTATTTCTTTAATCAAATGAAGGGGAATATCGGAAAATACTTGGCCCTGACTTCGGAAATGATTCAGGGAGCCGACGCGATTTATCTAGGTGCCGCCGATCGCTTCATAAAAAGTGAACAATGGGAGGACCTAAAAAGGGCAATCCAGGAAACGGATTGGACAAAAGGATCGGCTGAGGAAAAATTAGATCGTTTGTTGGATCGTTTTTTTGTTGCTTCGCCTTCCTCTGCCATCGCAAGACTGCAAAACAAAATCGACCAGCATTTCTCGCTGGAAACGGTGGAACAGATATTGGCTTCCTTGGATGAAGCAGGGGATGAATGGGCTGTACAAACGGCTCAGGTGATTCGGGCGAAATCCCCCACTTCTCTAAAAGTGGCCCTTCGCCAAATTCAAGAAGGGAAGGGAAAGACGCTTAAAGAATGTCTGGAAATGGAGTTAACCCTCGTGATGCACTTCATGCAAAGTCATGATTTCTACGAAGGAGTTAGGGCAGTTTTGGTCGATAAAGACCGTAATCCAAAATGGCAGCCGGATGCCTTGGAACTAGTGACAAAGGACGTTGTGGATGCTTATTTCCAATATAACTGGAAGGTTACTCCGAAGTTCCGGCTGTAGTGCCGTTCCTTGCCTCATTCCAAATTTCCAGGGAATGCCGGGGGTCCGCTTCGATTTCCTCCAATGTACGAGGATGTTTTTCACACCAATGAACGTACTGGGTGAATTCTTTGACGGTTAGACCGTTTTCTGCGGCTAATGAGTGGACGAGCCCATCCCATCTTTTACGATCTACCAGGGGCTGGACTTCTTTGCGGTTAATCCAGCGAAAAGGGTTATGCGATGACTTCAATTTATTGAGGTCTCTACCAAGTGGGTAGAGGTTTCCCTTCACATCGCCCCCATGCCCCCAAATCAAAGGAATGAAATGATCGACCGTCGCTGCGGTCGATCTTTTTTTCGAGATTGCACAAGGTTGGCCCGCTAGAGCTTCCCATTCCTGGTTTGTAATTGTTTTCGGTAGGGTTTTGCGAATCTTTTTACGTACGTTTTTCATGAGATGGGACCTTCCTTCTGAGTTAGATAGCCGGCCCATTTACCGGAGCGAGAGTCCGCTATTTGCCGGAAGCCCCCTTTTTTCCCGATTGGGCGGAACAAGGGTCCGATTGATAAAGGGGCCTTTTATGAAAAATAACGGATCCACGTTCCGCCCACTATGTTAAAATAACTCTGTTGAACTTTTAAGCATAAAGGAGATTACACCAATACTATGAAACTTGTATCATGGAATGTCAATGGACTCCGAGCCTGTGTGAACAAGGGCTTTTTGGATTATTTTAAGGAAATCGATGCCGATCTATTCTGTGTTCAGGAGACGAAGCTCCAGGAAGGGCAGATTGATTTGGATATAGAGGGATACTATCAATATTGGAATTACGCAACCAAAAAGGGGTACTCAGGGACAGCGATTTTTACGAAAATCAAACCGCTTTCGGTCAAATATGGAATCGGTGAAGAAGAGTTTGATTCTGAGGGAAGACTGATTACTCTAGAATTTCAAGATTTTTATATGGTGACGTCGTATACACCGAATGCGCAAAGGGATCTGGCACGGCTAGACTATCGTTTGCGCTGGGAGGAGTTGTTCCGGGAGTATCTTAAAGGATTGGACACGCAAAAACCGGTAATTCTCTGCGGGGACCTAAACGTGGCTCACCAAGAGATTGATTTGAGAAATCCGAAAAGCAATAGAGGGAATTCAGGTTTCACGGATGAAGAACGGGGGAAAATGACGGATTTGCTTACGGCTGGATTTGTAGACAGCTTTCGTTATTTATATCCGGATCAGGAGGGAGCGTACACCTGGTGGTCCTATATGGCAAAGGTCAGAGAAAGGAATATTGGCTGGCGTATTGACTACTTTATTGTTTCCAAGCGGTGGAAGGAGAAAATCAAGGATGCCCGAATCGATTCGCAAGTTATGGGAAGTGACCATTGTCCAATCGTTCTGGAAATGGAGTAGCCGGGAGAACCCGTTTTAAAGGAGTGATAAACTGTGTCGCGAGTCAACTACGGGGAACCATTGGTGATGCTGGCTGCTTTGATCCGGTGGTTTTTTCTGGCCTCGATTACAGGTGTGATCGTTGGGATTGGAACGAGCCTATTTTTGTTAGGATTGAACGATTTATCGGAACAAACAGCTGAGGTATCCCTCGGGGTGCAGATGGTGCTTTTGCCGCTAGGTGGTTTGCTGAATGGGTTGATCCTCTATTACGGATATGAAAAAGTGAAAAACCGCGAAAATGATTCGGTGATTACTGCTGTGCACGAACGATTTGGAAAAATGCCGTTGAAAACAGGGATCGTCAAGCCGATCGCTGCGATCCTGACCCTTTCTTTTGGGGGATCTGCAGGAAAAGAGGGACCAAGTGCACATATCGGAGGAACGCTTGCCTCCTGGTTTGCTCGTTTGATCCGACTGCATCCAGAGACCCACAAAGTGCTCGTCATTTGTGGAATTAGCGCAGGATTTTCGAGTGTTTTTGGCACCCCGTTAGCGGGAACGATCTATGGCATTGAAGTTTTAACGATCGGTCAGTTGCGCCATGATGTGCTTTTTCCTTCGTTGGTTGCAGGGGTAACATCGTATCAGGTTAGCCGCTGGTTTGGTATTCCGTATTCCTATTACCTTTATCAGCATGAGGTACCCCATTTGGAAAATTTGTTTGTAAAAATGATCCTAATCGGGATTTTCTGTGGCCTTGCTTCCTGGTTATTAATCGAGATGTTGGAGCGAATTCGAACCCTGTTTCATTCCATTCAGCAGCGTTTTCATATTTGGAAACCTGCGATGCCTTTTTTAGGAGGGATCGTTCTTTCTGCTTTACTTTTGTTTTTGCCGACAGACTACCTTGGATTAAGCCTTCCGTTAATGGGTCAAGCCTTGGCAGGGGAGCAGGTGGATTTTCTTTCCTTCTTTTGGAAAGCTCTTTTTGTCGCGATCACTCTGGGCTCGGGTTTTTATGGAGGGATCGGGACGCCGCAGTTTGTCATTGGAGCCACTGCTGGGAACGTCATTGCTCGAATGTTGGATCTAGATCCTGTTCTGGGTGCTGCGGTGGGAATGATGGCCGTGCTTGCGGCTTGTTCTAACACACCTGTGGCAGCCATTGTGATGGGATTTGAGCTGTTTGGCAGCTCGATCGGAATGTATCTTGTAACTGCGTGCGTGACCGCTTACTATATCGTGGGGCATCGAAGCGTCTATCCGGACCAACGAGTGATTTTTCCGAAAACCAGGTGGATGTATTTGGAAAGCGGGGTTTCCCTCGAAAGGGAGGATATCCATATTTCCTATCGTCTGCTCAAACAAATCAAACGGTGGAAATTTGGGCGTCAGAAGCCCCACTAATAGGGGGAGATTTTACACCTATTATTAAATTGAAGGTTTTTTGGGTAAAATAAGGAGAATTTTTACACTTAAGCAAGGAAAATGCTAAGATTTCCTTGGTTTTTAACTCAATAGGTGGAATTTCTCCCCCTATCTCGGTCATTCTTAGCTCTATTTTTAAATTAGGTGTAATTCCTCCCCCTATTTTTCTATTTCAGGATTTAATAAAAACTAAACCAAGCAATAAAAAGAAAAGGGCAACCTTCTGAAGACGATTCAATCTTTCCTTATATAATAGAATCGAACCAAAAACCATGACAAGGCTGTTCGTCGCAAAAATCGGAATGACCACATTCGCTTTTCCAATCGCCAGGGCAACGGCATAAAGCTGCAGTCCGCCGTATGAAAAAAATCCTGCGATTGTCCCCCATTTCAGACCGACGCGAATGGATTCAGTGGATTCTTTCGCTTTCCAGGCTGTCCATCCAAACCAGATGCAAGATAATAAATAAGAGAGAAAGAGAATTTGTGTATTGGCCATTCCCATTTCTTCCGTTACCTTTAATCCACCGTTGCGTACAGCAAATAAGAGAATGACACAGATGATCAACAGGTACCATTTCTTTTCCTTGATTGTGATTGGTTCTTTGCGGACGGAAATAAGAACTATCGAGATGAAGATGAAAATGATTGCGATGATTTCCATCAGGCTGAGCGGCTCCTTGTAAAACCAGGTAGAAACGAGCACGATCAGTACAACGTACATATTCATCAAAGGAGAAGAGAGGCTTGCGGGCCCGTACTCAAGCACCTTCATAAAAATGAGGTTTCCCCCTGCAGAACCAAGCCCAATCAATAAGCCTGCCAGCCACAAGGACAAGTCGTCCAAAATCATGTTTCCTTCAAAAAGACTGTTTACGAAGAATCCCAATGCCCCGGTCAGATATAATCCAAATAGTAAATGCTGCAGCGAACCTTTCGCCATTTGTGATACCTTCATCAAAAAGCCTGTTGCTCCAAACACGATGGCACTTAAGACAGCGATCATAAACCACATATCTATAACTCCTTTTATATAAGAAGAAGGGACCCCATAAATGATGGGGCCACCTACTTTTTTAACTGAAAAACCCGATAAACAGTTTCAACGAAGACCAGATTGCGAGAATCGTACAGGCAACCAGGATAAAGTTTTCAAACCAGTTGTTACGGTATTTGCCAAGCTTTGATTTTTGATTGGATAAGATCAATAAACCGATGGATATGACGGGCAGCCCCACAACGGAAAGTACGTTGACGAACACGACGAGGCTGATAAAACCTGGCATCCCGGGAATCGACCAAACGATCGGAGAGATGATGATAAACAGACTGGACCATTTGAACAAAGGATCTTTTTCTAAATCCCCTGCGTATATCGCACGACGCTCCGGATTCGCTGTTTGCAATGAGTCAACAATTAACTTCGGGAAACCGGTAGCAAATCCGACCACACTACTATATAAGGCACCTAGTACACCCAAGTAGAAAATGACGTAGCCAAACTGTCCAAACGTGATTCCAAGAGTTTGCGCCAAGTCGTCTATATTGGAAATCTCAATTCCATTAGGCCGTAGAATCTCTGCACCGACGATCCAAACAGCTAGATCAAGGACAATCGCCATACAGATGGCAAACAATAGATCGTTGCGCTGGGCCCGTTTATGAAGGGGACTGGTCCATCCTTTGTCCTTCATAAAATAAGGGTAGATAAAGTTGGCAACCGATCCAGAGACAGCCCCTGTCAAAGAAATGGCAATTAAGAACGCCCCATATAGTCCTACATCTGATGGAATCCCAAAACCGATCGTCCCTTTGGCAATTTCCCCCACGCTTGGGGTGGACCAGAGCGCGATCCCCACGAAGGATAAGGTCATGATGGCAAGAAGAATTTTCATGAAATTTTCCAAGCGCAAGTAGAAGCTTCTGCCAACAAAGATAACAGCACTAATCACGACGATGATCGCCCATACAAAAGGATGGCCAAAACCGAGCAGATGTGATAGGGCTTCACCCGATCCTTTGATCATGTAGGAGTTGAATAAGTGGCCCATCAAGAGACCATAAGCGCCAAGGAAGTAGGGGTAAAACCGGTGTAGTCGGGTAAACCCTTCCAATAGGGAAATTCCCTCGTTGTTACATAATTGGTACCGAGACATCACATTCACAATCACAAAACGAATGATCAAAGAAAGCGCAAGCACCCACATTAAATCGTAGCCGTAATGGGCTCCGGCAATCGAAGCATCGACCAGATCTCCGGCACCGATCCAGGTTAATACGACGATAATACCCGGACCGACTGAGGCGATGAGTTCCTTTAACGTTCTGCGTGGTTTGGGACCTGGATCCACTTGCCCTACAGGATTCATCTCATTATACCTCCTTTATTATCGGTTTGTGTACTCTACTATTCCTTACAAATTTCCTTTAGAGCCAAAACAAAAATGGATGTGTACCGAAGAATGCCATGGTCACCAATCACCACCCTTATCCCTTCATTGTTCCAATTAATGGAATGCCATTCAATTCAGTGAGTAGAAACTTGGAGTTAATAATGTATACAAGGTGTAAAACTAACTTATTCTAATAATTCTAAAAATAAAAAATAGGGTCACAAGGAATATTTTTCAAGCATAAAACTATATATGGTACTAGTTGGAATACCATCCTACATAGTGGAACAAGGGAAGGGAGGAAGAAAGATGGCATCCTTCAACGCCAATGTGATTTCCAAAACGTTCGCAGTACTTCGCGCCTTTACTGATGTGCAAATGGAATGGGGGGTGCATGAGCTATCCCGTCATTTGAACATTCCAGCGAGTTCCTTGCATCGCATGTTGAAGATGTTAAAGGATGAGCATGTGCTTCAAATCTCACCGATCAGCGGAAAATACCAGTTTGGCCCGGAAATGGTGAGAATGGCGGCAATCATTTCCGTTGATGTAGACATCAAGAAGGCAGCTAAGCCTTTCATGAAGAGACTGTCCACAACATTTAATGAATCCGTGTATTTGACACAGTACCATCCACAGCATAAAAAGCTTAGTTTCATCGACTGTGTGAACAGTCCCAAACCCCTTCAGTATGTGTTAGAAATGGGAGTCTTGCAGCCTGTTCATATTGCCGCGAGCGGGAAATCGATTTTGGCTTTTCTTGAGGAAAGGGAAATCGAGGCTGTGTTTGAGCTAGAAGGAGTTGCTGAGGGGAGAAGAGAGGAGCTTTATAAAGAATTAGTGAAAATTCGCGAACAAGGCTTCTGTATGACGACAAATGAGCGGAAACAGGGGGCGTTAAGTATTGGTGCACCGATTTTAGACGCAGCAGGGAAGGTCATTGGCAGCATGATTTATACGATCCCGGAAAACCGCTTTGATATGAGAGAAAAAGAGGGAATTGTCAAACAGGTTATTGAAGAAACCAGAAATATTTCTTATGCCCTTGGCTATCGTCAGGATTTGAATGTGACGGCCTACCTATAGGAGGTGTGTACTTGATGAAATTAAACGACATTATTGACTGTGATGTTCATCCCCATCCGAGGGACATGGAGGAAATCCGTAAATATCTTCCTTTGCCATGGCGCAATCGCTTGCAAATGGTAAACAGCCGGGGGATGTACATGAATCCGATTCATGTCAATCGGTTGGATTCCGTGACACCTGATGGCGGATTTCCCTGTTCGGACCCTGATTTCATGAGAAAACAGCTGCTGGATGCCTATGGCATCAACTATGCCATCTTGTTGCCGCGAGCATTTGCTACGATGTATCCGAATCCCGATTTTGCTGCAGCGGTGGCTGCTGGTTATAATGATTGGCTGGCTGATTGTTGGCTTGATAACAACAATACGGATGGTCGCTGCAAAGGCTCGATTACCGTTGCTCCGCAAGATCCCAAGCTGGCTGTAAAAGAGATTGAGCGTTGGGCCGGAAACCCGCACATGGTACAAGTCATGATGGATGGGGGATCGCGTGCCCCTTACGGACAGCGGCAGTTCTATCCAATCTACGAGGCCTGTGAACATTACGGACTTCCTGTCGCTTTTCATCCCGGTACGGAAGGGGTGGGAATCAATGAATCACCGGCGCCGGGTTATCCTTCAACCTATATCGAATGGCATGTAGGTTTAATGCTGGCCTTTCAGTCGCACCTGATCAGTTTTATAACAGAAGGTGTATTTGAGAGATTCCCCAAATTGAAAGTGGTGCTGGTTGAAGGCGGATCGGCTTGGCTGCCCCCGTTGCTGTGGCGACTCGAAGCGGAATGGAAGGCACTGCGGGAAGAGGTTCCTTGGGTGAAGAAACGTCCAAGTGAATATGTGCGGGATCATGTAAGAATCACCTCACAGCCTCTGGAGAATCCCGATAACAAGCAGCAACTGCTGCAAATCTTCGAAATGATGGGTGCAAAAGACATTTTAATGTTTTCTTCCGATTATCCACACTGGGATTTTGACTCACCCACTCGCGCTTTTCCCAAGCTTGATGAAGAGACTAAGCGAAGAATCTTCTTTGAAAATGCCAAAGAACTATACAACCTTGATTAGAGATTGATAGATAAAGGAGGATGTCCATGGCACAGCATCGGGTAGCGACAGTCGATGAAATTCGGCCGGGGGAAAGGAAGCTTGTGCAGATTGAAGGGCGGTCGGTTGGTATTTTTAATGTGGACGGTACGTTTTATGCTCTGCGTAACGTTTGTCCACATCAGGGTGCAGAGGTCTGTCTAGGGAGCATCGGGGGGATGACGGTGTGCGGGAATCAGGAAGATGGGACCTTAAGTGAGCTGCGCTTTGAAAAGGCGGGGGAGATTCTGCGCTGTCCCTGGCATGGCTGGGAGTTCGAAATCAAAACGGGGAAATCCATTTTTAATCCGCAAGGATGTTATATCAAAAATTATCCGGTGACGATCGGACAAAAGGATGTGGCTGATGGGGGAATACTTCGTGTAGAAACCTACCCTACTTCGGTTGAAGAGAGGTTTGTCATCGTCCATCTGTAACCCGCCCTGAGGGCCGGCCATGGGTTCTCCGGGAGGGAGAGAAATATGCAAGTCATATTGATGGTTACACATATTGTTTCGTTGTTATGTATTGCTCTGTTTAGTTTGCTTGCCTCTTTTGGTGGCGGATATGCCTTTGAAGTAGGTTTATGTATTAGCTCACTCCTCTTGATTCTTGTTTTATTAGTAAAAACCAAAGGGTTTGTGAGGGCATCTTATACCTTTTTCTTTTTACTTAGCTTGGGTTTATCGATCTATAACAAAATGCCAATAGAACAAATCGTCAAAGCGATCATTTCCAATGCTGAATTTATTTTATTGTTCGTCTGTGTGCCACTGCTCAAAGTTCCGATCATGCAGGGCAACTATATGGAGCAATTGCTCCCTCTTGTACGGAACCTATCACCGAAGCGATTGCATCCAATTCTCGTATTTACCAACTTTGGCTTTAGCTCATTTTTGAATTTTGGCGGATACCGGATTGTGCACGAGTTTTTTCAGGATGTAATGAAAGATCGACCACTTCTATACGGAAAGATATTGAGCAGATCGTTTAGTATCGGGGCCTTTTGGACGCCTTATTATGGGGCATTTTCCATTGCAGTTGCTTACAGTCATGCAGATCCTGCATGGGTCATTGGAATTGGGCTGCTCATTTGTTTGACGATTTTACTGGTTTGGAGTGGCATTCTTTACAGAAAGGCAGCTACTGAAGGTGTGGAACCATCTCCTACGAAATGTCCCGAGTTCGGCAGATTGTACCATCTTCCTGTGTTCTTTGGGCTGCTGATCGGTTCTGTGATCCTTCTAAGTCAATGGGTGGACCTTGGTGTGATCGTGATTGTTTCGATGATGAGCACCGTGATTTCTGTGATTTGGTGCTTGTTTTTGGGGAAGTTTAGGGAATTTCTGCAATCCCTGCGCAGCTATGGTACCAACGAATTGCTGCTGGTCCGTGAGGAAGCTTTTCTTTTTATCTCGATCGGTTTTTTGGCGAAGACCCTTCTTTATTTGGGCTGGAAAATTGCGCTTCCTGAGCTGCAAATTGGTCAGTCATGGATGCTCTTTTTCTTCATTTTGTTGTTTGGTTTGATCGTCATTGGCCTGGCCCAGCTAGGGATACACCATTTAGTGACGATTACTCTGTTCAACACCTCTTTACACTGGGAAAGCATGGGGGTTGAACCTGTGGTTTATGCGCTGATTATTTTAATGTGTTGGGCGATTAGTCCGATGCTGTCGCCTTTTTCTCCGGCGAATCTATTAACGGCACGGATCACGGGAAAAACGACTCTGGAGATCGGGGTCAAGGGGAATGGGGGATTTGGGCTTGCTTGTTTAGTTTTTGGTGCAATTTTTTTAACGGTAGTTCAACAGGTTTTGGGATGAGGCAGTATGATATTTTGGAATCGGAGATGGGGGATCGAAAATGGAAAAGGATCTTGTGGTGAAAACACGCGTGGGTGTGATTGATTGTGATGTGCATCATGCGGTTCCTTCCATGGCAGCGCTTTATCCTTATTTGTCGGAGCGTTGGCGCGACTATGTGAAGGAACATAATATCAAAAGCTTAGAACCGAATTATTACCCGAGGGGTAATCCGCTTTCGGCAAGGCCTGGGTCTGAACCTTCATCGGGGGCTTTGCCGGGATCGGATTTGGGGTTACTGCAGAGGCAGGTGTTGGAGCCTTGGAATGTGCAGTATGCGATCCTGCATTGTTTATATGGGGTACAGATGATTCACAATGAGGATTTGGCGGTCCAGGTGGCTCAGGCAGTCAACGATTGGCAGATGGCAGAGTGGCTGGAAAAGGATTCGCGTTTGCGCGCTTCGATTGTGGTGCCAAGTCAGAATCCGCAGCGGGCGGCAGAAGAGATCCATCGTGTAGGGAAGCATCCCGGTTTTGTTTCTGTGCTGCTGCTGGTCCGCTCGGAAAAACCGTATGGAAAAAGGTATTACTGGCCGATCTATGAGGCAGCGGAACAATACGGGCTGACGGTCGGGATTCATGCCGGTGGGGTCACCGGGTATCCAATTATGCCGGTTGGCTGGCCATCCCATTATATTGAAGATTATGTCAGCCATGCGCAAGCTTTTCAGTCACAATTGATTAGTTTGGTCAGTGAAGGTGTTTTTGTAAAATTCCCGCGTCTGCGGGTGGTGATGATGGAAAGCGGGTTTACCTGGGTGCCATCGTTAATGTGGCGATTTGATAAAAACTGGAAAGGTTTGCGCCGAGAGATCCCTTGGGTGGACCGGTTGCCATCGGAAGTGATCCGTGATCATATCCGTTTTACTTTACAACCGCTCGATGAACCACCGAAGCCGGAGATTTTGCTGAAGGTGATCGAGCAGATGGGGTCAGACGAGATGCTGCTATTTTCTAGCGATTATCCGCACTGGCACTATGATGAGCGGGAAGATGCTTTGCCTGCAGGGTTGCCAGCGGATTTAGAGAGGAAGATTTTATTTGAAAACGCGCGTGCGGTTTATCGATTTTAATTGGGAGATTTATAGAGGATGGAGTGAGGAAAAGTGAGTGACGTAAAGGTTGAAACGAAAGGGTCAAAAAGAAAAACAGGGCTGCCTTTTATCGACTGTGACATTCATAATGAAGTTCCTTCCCCTGAGGCGCTCAAACCGTATCTTTCGCAGCGCTGGCGCCAATACATGGAGATGGTCGGAACCCGGACGTATCATGGTTATGCCCAGCATATCCCATATCCCAAAGGAAATGCCGGCGGAACAAGACAGGATGCTTGGCCACCAAATGGAGGGATCCCTGGTTCTGATTTGAATTTTATGCGGGAACAGCTGTTAGACCCATTGAATATGGAGATCGGGATTCTAAATTGCCTGTACCGTGTGGCTGAACAGTTGAATGACGAATTTAGCGCAGCGCTAGCCCGAGCGGTGAATGATTGGCAAATGGCGGAGTGGCTGGACAAAGAACCCCGGCTGCGCGCCTCGATTGTCATTCCTTATGAAAACGCGGAGTTTGCCGTGGAGGAAATCCATCGGGTCGCTTCCCATCCGGGATTTGTGCAGGTGCTCTTTTTGCCCCGTACAAGAGAACCGCTTGGCCGACGGAAATATTGGAAAATCTACGAAGCCGCCGAAAATCACGGATTGCCGATCGCCATCCATTTCGCTGGACTAGGTGGAAACGCGATTACCTCTCATGGCTTTCCGTCCTATTACATCGAAGATCATACGACCATGGCCCAGGCCTTTCAATGTCAGGTAATCAGTTTGGTTTGTGAGGGTGTGTTTGAACGGTTCCCAGGTCTGCGGGTTGCGCTGCTAGAGGGGGGATTCGCCTGGATGCCTTCCTTGATGTGGCGGCTTGACCAGCAGTGGAAACGGCTCCATGCGGAAGTCCCTTTCCTGAAACGAAAGCCATCAGAATATATTCGCGAACATATGCGGGTGACCACCCAACCGATGGAAGAGCCGCCGAAATTGGAGTATCTCATGCAGGCCATTGAGTGGTTGGGCTCGGAAGAAATGTTGATGTTTTCTACCGATTATCCGCATTGGGACTACGATTCGCCAGAGCTGGCTTTTCCCGCGAAATTTCCCATTGAATTAAAGAAGAAAATCTTCTATGACAACGCCCGTGCATTTTATCGGTTTGGGTGAGAAAGGGGAGAGTTGGATGAAAAAATATGTGGTAGCAACTGTTGAAGAGATTACCCCGGGTGAGCGAAAAATCGTGGAGATTGAGGGACGTTCGATTGGGGTTTTTAACATTCAAGGGACGTTCTACGCGATTCGCAACCGCTGTCCGCATGCAGGCGCACCGCTTTGTGAAGGCGTCGTATCCGGATTTGTTACTTCCAAATCCCCAGGAGAGTATACTTACTCGAAGCAAGGGGAAATCCTGCGCTGCCCGTGGCATCAATGGGAGTTTGATGTAAAGACCGGTCAATCCTACTTCGATCCGGCAAAGACGCGGGTACGTACCTATCAGGCAGAAGTAGAGGCAGGGTGCAGTTTGGTGGGTGACGATGGCACGGGGATGGCAAAAGGACCTTTTGTGGCCGAGACGTATCAGGTGGCGTTGGAAAAGGAGTATGTGGTGGTTGT
>Ga0180216_1000148_pt1 | contig 85255 bp, 91 predicted proteins | sample eDN3rd37CBELigMG_FD_128879 | JGI IMG/M metagenome (GOLD analysis project Ga0180216, IMG submission 128879) | Enriched Miracle-Growth compost microbial communities from Emeryville, California, USA - eDNA 3rd pass 37_C BE-Lig MG (version 2)... ... | reverse complement strand
TTTATATCAACCGGTACACGATAATGTTCCTTAAAAAGGTATAAGGGAATCATCCAACCAGTATCTAGTTTGCGAAGCTTAAGGTTTTTTATCGTTTCCTCTGCTGGTTCCTGCTTTCCACTGCCAAAATAGCTCTCTAGCGGATAGTAAGGCAGATACAGCTCTTCTTGAATTTTGAAGACCTTGTATTTCTCTCGATCTACGGTATTGCCATCGATCATTAACGGGTAAAATTTATTAATCAAAACTGTTTTAGAATCGGGTTCCCATCCCACATTCGTTCCGAGCGACTCCCCAATGAAACGAAGCGGAACCAACGTTCTTCCCTCTTTAATCAGAGGTGGAACATCCATCACAACCTCATGACCATTGACCATGGCTGTTTTACCCCCAACAACCATGGTTATGTGGCCAGCCGGGTCAAAAATTTCTATTTTCTTTTCTTCTTTAATCCATTGGACAGTTGCGTTCATATTTGTGGCGACAACACGAATTGGTACAAATGTGCGGCTTTCCACTAGCGTCGGTGCAACATCAGTTTGAATGGACTTTCCTTCAACAATGAGTTGAATTGGCGGTGGGGGTGATTGATCGGCGTATACCGGGGCCAAAGGCAGAAGCAATATAGCCGTTATTAGTGCTCCTAACCAAAGGCAAAATCTTTTCATTCTCCTCTCTCCTCTCTGATCAATACATGGTTTTTACGACAACCTTTGGCAAGATTCCCGAAATTAATCATGTATTAGACGCATGGGGAGCGAGAATGTTTTGCCCTGCGAGGGATTTTCTCGTTTTTTTGTGCTACAATACATTCAAACTAAGATACAATTTAATTAAGGAGTGAATCCGATGACCATTCATCCCTATCATGGAAAACATCCGCAAATGGACGAAACCGTATTTTTAGCAAAAGGAAGTGTTGTCACCGGTGATGTTGTCATCGGAAAGGAGTCTAATATTTGGTACAATGCGGTAATCCGTGGAGACATTGCCCCTACTCGAATTGGGGAACGAGTAAGTATCCAGGATAACAGTACACTGCATCAGAGTCCAAATAATACTCTCTTAATTGAGGATGATGTCATTGTAGGGCATAATGCGGTTCTACATAGCTGCGTTGTTCGGAAGGGTGCATTGATTGGTATGGGAGCCATTATTCTGGATGGCGCGGAGATCGGCGAAGAAGCAATGATTGGTGCCGGCACTTTGGTTCCCCCTGGGAAAAAAATCCCACCACGCTCTTTGGCTGTTGGATCCCCTGCAAAAGTCATTCGAGAAATCAATCAAAAAGACGAAGCAGAAATGTTGCGCATCCGAAAAAGCTACGTGGAAAAAGGACAGTACTACAAAAAATTGGAAAGCCCTGCGGAGTAAAACGTGGGCTTTTCTCTTTTTTATCTGAATAAAAATCTATTTACATTCATAATTATTCGTTATAGAATAGACTCATTATAAATAGAGGAGAGGCACGGGATGATCGCTTTCAAAAGCTTTTTAGACCCACATGTTAAGAATCACCCAACTGTTACGATTCAATTAAAGGATCGATCTGTTACAGGAGACCTTTACAATACATCTGCCACCCAGGTGGTTTTATTAGTTCATAACAAGGATTATCATTTCGAGGTAATCCCTTTTGACGAAATCACACATATTGATTTTAAACAATAAGCATTTGAAATAAGGACTTTCCTTTTCATATTCCATCCATTCACAGGGAACAGTAACGTTGAATGACTTTGGAAAGATCGACATTGGAAGATAATGTTAGCAGAAGGAGGATGAACATGGAAAGTCCTATTTCGGAAATACAAAATTGGATGGAATCAAAAGCAGGGCAAACCTTTTTAATCAGGAAGGAAGAGGATGGGGATTTAGACCAAATCCATCTACAACTGGACAAAATCGCAATAGGTGAGCAAAAATCTGTTGATCCTGACGGCTATGTCGCTCCAAAGACCCTTTTGTTTCATGGACAAGGGACCATAAACAATGGACAGCCATTGCCGCAAAATGTCTATGAAATTCCGCTATCTGGTTCCTGGGTAAGCAATGAACAAGGGAATGAGTTGCAAATAAAAACAGAACGTGCAGTATACACCATTCAATCTTTCTAAAACTGTACAAAAGATCCGGTATACGAATATACCGGATCTTTTCAATTTGAATGCTGATATAATGTATTTTGTACTGCTGAAAAAATAGGTTAGAATCAAATTATATTTAAAAAGTTTAACTGAAAAGACAGGAGAATCAACTGGAATGTACGTGATTGGACTTGATTTTGGCACAACGAGTACAAAAGCGATTGTATTCGATAAACGGGGAAACGCAGTCAGTGAATACGGGGTGGAGTACCCTATTTTAACACCGAACGCCGGCTGGGCTGAGCTTGATCCGCAAGTTATTTACGAAGCAGCCTTAACATCCCTTCGAGTAGCCCTTTCTAAAATAAACCCTAGTGAAATAGTAGCTATTGGCCTAAGTACTGCAATGCATTCATTAATTCTAATGGACGAGCAGAATAAACCATTAACACGGGTTATAACCTGGGCGGATAATCGTAGTGATGAGCAGGCTCGTCTGTTAAAACAAACAGCCCTCGGAAGACAAATTTATTTGAAAACCGGAACCCCCATCCATCCGATGTCACCGTTATGCAAAATTATCTGGTTTAAAGAAAATGAACCCGAGCTTTTTAAAAGAACTCACAAATTTATATCCATTAAGGAATACCTTTTGTTCCGATGGTTTGGTCAGTATGTGACAGATTATTCGGTTGCCTCAGCAACAGGGCTTCTTAATTTGCAAACACTCAACTACGATTCCGATGCCTTACAAATAGCCGGAATAACCAAAGAACAACTTTCCACTTTGGTTCCCACTACTTATGTGCTGCAGGGACTATCAGCTGAAGTTGCAGAAGCGGTGAATATCCGCAAGGACGTTCCTGTTGTGATCGGTGCAAGTGACGGATGTTTAGCCAATCTTGGGATTGGTGCAATGAAGCGAGGGGATGTTGGAATTACATTAGGGACAAGCGGGGCGATTCGGACTGTCATAGAAAAACCAATAACAGATCCATCCGAAAGGACTTTTTGCTATGCGCTCACAGAACACCATTGGGTTGTTGGAGGAGCTACCAATAACGCCGGATTGTTACTTCGTTGGTTTAAGGAACAATTTGCCCGCGAACTCAGCTATGACGCGCTAACTTATGAAGCACATAAAGTGGGAGTGGGAAGTGATGGCTTATTCTGCCTGCCATACCTATCCGGGGAACGTGCCCCGATTTGGAATGCCCATGCTCGTGGTTGTTATATCGGCATGGCTCTCCACCACAAGCGGGAACATTTTGCAAGAGCTGCTATGGAGGGGGTTATTTATGCGATCTTTGGCGTAGGAAAAGCACTCCAGCAGCTGGCTGGAGATTTTGGGTCACTTCGTGCCTCTGGTGGTTTTGTCCAATCGAAATTAGGCTGTCAGATCCTTGCCGATGTCTTCGGAACAGAGGTTATCGTTCCGGAAAATCCCCAAAGTTCCGGCTGGGGTGCCGCAATCCTGGCTCTCTTTGCCCTTGGAGAGATTCCCAAAATGGATTATTATTGCCATGAAGAAAGCCTAACAACACATACCTATGTACCAAATCTTGAAAACCATATGAAATATCAGCAGTTCTATACTCTCTACGAGGAAATTTATAATCAACTTGCTAATACCTTTGAGAAAATAGCCAAGATTCAGAGCTAGAACAATATGAGTAGCGGAGAATTCCTCCGCTCTTCTTTTTTTGGAACCATTTATCCTCTATCTATTTTCTGTTACCATTGATTCCTTCTTCAGTTTACTGTATCCCTTTATTTCGTGTTCGCGAATCAGCGCAGATGACTTATCTACACATTCCTCCTGGTAAACCAAGTGGACAGGAGTCCTTACGCGTGTATATTTTGATGCTTTCCCCTTGTTATGCTGCTCTATACGCCTTGTTAGGTCGTTGGTAATTCCAGTATACAAGCTATGATCACTGCAGCGCAGCATATAGACGAAATATGTCATTGGAAAATCCCCCCTTTCCCAGTTTAAAAGCGATGTCTCAGAAAAAAAAATCTATTCAATTTTCAAAAAAAGTATTTGAAACCGCTTACTTTATGCTTTATAATAATCTTAACACCTTAACTAGCAGTTATTGTAAGTTATGGTTTCTCTCCACTCCTATCTATTGCCACTGCTAAGATATTAGCAGTGGATTTTTTTTGGGTAGAACAAATTCACAATAAAAAAGCACCTACATGGGTCCATGTAGGCGTAATCATTTTTACTCTCACCTAACAAAAAGCTTACTGATTCACATTTTAAAATACCACAGATCGAACAATTAGGAAAGAAAAAGCTGGAACTCAATTTAAAAGCTTTTCGTTGTCTTCTCCACCTCTCCTTTTTCATTTAGCCGATATTCGGTATATCCCTTTTGATCAGGTGTTCCTTCAAACATGGTGGCCGATTCTACCGTAGCTTCTTCAGTCCAATCGATAAATAAAATTTTCTTTATCGCCCCATTTTTTAAGCCTTCAAGATCTACCTGGTCGATCCCTTGATCATCAAACCGGTAATTTTCTATGGTTCCAATGTCAAAACGCCATGATTTAGTCCCCGTCATAATGTTTTTAACCATGACAAAGTATCCGCCAAATAAATCTCGGATCTCTGATTCTGACATCCCAATACGGATTTGAAAATAAGGATCTGAAACTTCATCCTGCTGCTGCACTGCTTCTCCCTCTTCCGCCACGACAGGGGTAGCGGGAATTCCCTCTTTAACCTCTTCTGCCGTTTTCTGTTCTTCAGCTCCCTTTGGCTGGCACCCGGTTAAAAACAGGCAAGCTACAATCGCCGTTGCCATCCACTTGTTCATTCTAATCACTCCATTTTGAATTCTAACTAAAGATCTCATTTATTTATAGACGAAAAAACATACAAAAGGTTGTTCTCATGTTTCCAATTATTTACGGGGGAAAATAACTTAATCAGGTAATACTACTTAATGCCATTATAACCGGGGAGTTGAACCAATTGTCGCAAGGAAGCAAAACTCTTGAACTACCTGTTATAGCTGCTATACCTCTCGTTATGGTACTAGGTAACTCAATGATTGTTCCCGTTCTGCCAACCATGGAAGAGAAACTAAACTTAACCCAATTTCAAGTGAGTTTAATTATTACGGCTTTTTCCTTTGCTGCAGGTTTGATCATCCCATTGGTTGGATATCTGTCCGACCGCTTCGGGCGTAAAGTCATTATTGTACCTGCACTTATTTTATACGGACTTGGAGGGGTCTCTGCGGGGCTAGCCGCGTGGCTCATGTCAGATGCCTATTCGATTATTCTAATTTCCCGTATTATCCAGGGCATTGGGGCTGCTGGAACTGCACCCATTGCCATGGCATTAATTGGGGATTTGTACTCGGGTGGAAAAGAATCAAAAGCCCTGGGTCTTATCGAGGCAACAAATGGTCTAGGAAAGGTCTTATCACCTATTCTCGGCTCCCTCATCGCCTTGTTGGTTTGGTATGCCGTGTTCTTTGCCTTCCCTGTCCTTTGCTTTTTAACAGCGCTTGCCGTATGGATTTTTGTTAAAGAATCAAACCCTCCCAAAGCTAAACCATTAAAACAGTACATTAGCTCCATCAAAGAAATTTTCAAGAAACAAGGCAGTTGGTTAATCACAGCTTTCGTTGTTGGGTCAACTGGATTATTTATTTTATTTGGAGTACTTTTTTACCTTTCCGATGTTTTAGAGACAAGTTATAAAGTCGATGGGATGCTTAAAGGACTGATTCTTGCCATTCCTCTCATGGGCACAGTTACAACTTCCTATATCACTGGCGGACGGATTAAGCAAAATAAACCTTTGATGCGTAAACTCATGCTTATCGGTTTACTACTTATGACGGGATCGCTGGTTGCTGTTGCCTTTTTCAAACAAATTTACATAATGGTCGGCCTTCTTACGGTTAGCAGTATAGGAAATGGATTAGTACTCCCTTGTTTAAACACGCTGATTACTGGAGCTGTGGCTAAATCAGAAAGAGGAATGATTACTTCCTTATATAATAGCCTTCGTTTTCTGGGAGTAGCAGTTGGACCTCCTGTTTTTGGTTGGCTAATGGAAATTTCCCATCGTTTTATGTTTTTATCCGTGGCAGGACTTGCCGCCCTCATCTGCGTCCTAACCTTCTTTTTAATCAAACCAGGTGCAGGAAAAAAAACAAAAGGTGGGAAAACAGAGGCCTCTTCCTCTACCCCGTCTACTCTATTTAGAAAGATACCGGCGAAATGAAAAACACTCCTGATAACCCTCAGGAGTGTTTTTTAATCGCTTAAATATTTTAAGATCTCTTGAAGTACAGCTTGGCGCGTAAGAATTCCCAAAAAGATGTTCTTTTGATCTATAATTGGCACATATGGCAGAGTGATCATTAATTCAAGGGCAAAGGAAAGTGGAGTATTCTCCCAGATCCCCATGTAGTTCTTATTCATTGCTTGGTGGACGTAATAATTTGGAAGATCATTATATTTAATATGTTGATTTTCTCTCATAAAATCTAGAATTAATGTTTTGCTAATAAGTCCTTCCACCTGATTATTTGAATTAATCACAGGTACAGATGAATATCCAGAGCGAATTAATTTTAACATTGCCCTTTCTAATGTCCAATCCGGCTGTACAGTAACAATGGATTCTTTTTTTAAATATAAGCATTTAATATCTTGAGCCATAAATTCTTTTTTAGTTAGTTCTTTGTTGCTCAAAAGGCACCCTCCTTACCTCCTGGCTTCCCTTTAACTTTAACCTCGGCATAGGTGGATGTCAACACCTTAAGAGAAAAGGGCACTCACTGAAAATGGAGTTCAGGGGTAACAAAATAGATCAATCTACTTGATAAATCACTCACATTCCTTGATTTTTCCAACCTGTTAGAATCAGAGATAAATTGAAAAAAGGCTGCCGATATGTAAGGCAGCCTTCTCCTTTTTTTAACTAATAACTTGGAAAATCCATCTGATGAATTTGTCCAGGTTCTTGTTTTGTGACTAATTGCTCCAACGCGGCGGTAATGACATTGGTTTGGGTTTCCTTATCATTAGGTTTACCTAACGAATGGCCGAACGCAAAGCCTTTTGGATGAATTGCGCGCGGTGGGCGCATTAATCCTGATTGTTCCACATCAAGGGTAACTAAAACAGTCGGAATCCCCTGAGCCTCTATAGCACGCTGCACTGTAACTACAGTGCGATGGCAGAGTGGTCAGCCAGCTGTCAGAAGAACGGCATCCGCCTTGGAACGAACTACTTCTTTCGCTACAGCGGGAATCGTTACTTCATTAATCTGCTTAAGCCGCATCGCATAGCCCATCATGGTCACATGCTTTTCAGCGACCCCCTGGATGATTCCTTGATCCGCTAATTCTCTTAACCGATCAATCGGAAAAACACAATTGATGTCTTCCTTAGGAGCATCCGTGTTATAGTGCTCTTTTGGTGCAGCGTGGGTAACAGTTAAGTCCCGCGCCCTTACATCACCAGGAATGATCCGAAAGGTCGAATCCCCCTGAGCAGTGTCCGTGCTAAACGGCTCCTGATCCTTCAGGTGTACTCCGGAAGTCGAAACAATCATGATCGTCATATCTTTCAATGATTTATCGTTCGGAGTATAAGGGATGGCTTTTCTGGACATCTCCATACTGAGCTATCTCCTTTACAGCTTTCTTAACACTTCAAACAATTCTTCGTTATCTGGTTGTTCTCCGAGTGGATGAACATCAATAAACCGAACAACGCCTTCCTTGTCAATAATAAACAATGCACGCTCAGCAGCTCCGTAAGCAGGTGCACCCGCTTCTTTACGAAGCACGCCAAACTTTTCTGCAATGGCTCCATGCGGATAAAAATCAGATACTAGTGGATATGTAATACCACCGATTGATTTCTGCCAAGCTTCATGACTTGGGATAGAATCTACGCTAATACCCAGAACCTGGGTATCATACTCTTCAAACTTGGACAAGTCGTCCTCGTAAGAAGGCATCTGCGCTCCTCAGACAGGGGTCCAATCTAAAGGATAAAATGCGATAAAGACATTTTTCTTACCAATGTAGTCGCTAAGGTTAATAGTGCGGCCACCATGTGCTGGTGCAGTAAAGTCAGGTGCTTTGTCCCCAACCTTTAAGGTAGCCGTTTCAGTTGCTCCTTTTGGCATCTGGTAATTCCCTCCTTTTATTCTTCAAATCAATTTCTAGTATACCAACTTGTCCCTATAAATATCAAACACCATTAGCACATTTGACGCATTTTTTTCATTTAAACCTTTTTCTATGAGTGAAAATGAACCTGCAGACATAGATATAAGGAATAAACATAGAATGTTTGAAGAAGGAATCCAAATGGTCTTACGGAAACTGGTGGGATATTCAATGAATCGTGATTTTGTAATCTTTGCTCACCGTGGTGCCGCACACCACTACCCGGAAAACACCCTCCCTGCTTTTCGGGAAGCTCTCCGTCTGGGAGCGTCAGGTTTAGAAATGGACGTCCAGCTAACGAAAGATGGATACCCTGTTGTCATCCACGACTTTAGCGTCAATCGGACAACGAATGGCCGCGGGTTAGTGAAAAATCATACATTAGAGGAAATTAAGGCGTTAAGCGCAGGTTCCTGGTTTCACCCCCGTTTCGCTCGTTTAAAAATCCCGACCCTTGAGGAAGTCCTATTTAAGGTAAAAGAACTTCCAATTCAACTCAACATTGAGTTGAAAAACTTATTAATCAAAAATGAAAATTTAGAGTCGGAAGTCATTCGCTTAGTCTGTAAGTATAAAATGGAAAAACAGATATACCTGTCCACTTTTAATCCGGAGAGTATATCCCGTATTCGCCAACTTAACCCAAGTATACAAACCTCTTTCCTTTATTTTGGAATACTCGAAGAACCATGGAAAATGGCCTATGAACTAGGTGCTACTTGTATCCAACCCCCCATCATTGCTCTTACCCGGGACACAGTCAGAGCTAGCCAGGAACTTGGTCTTAAGGTTTTCCCCTATCATGTCAACCATTGGCGCGAAATCCAACGCTCTCTTGATCTGGGTGTAGATGGTGTGATTACGATGTACCCGGAGAGGGTTCGGAAAATTTTGTAGAATCTAGTAGAATAATATTGTTGCCCGTGAAACAAAAAAAGGTGCTTAGCACCTTTTTTTGTTAAATCACTCTTTTTGCGCCTAGATAATGGCTTCGCCAATAACCATTAATCTTAGAAACTTTAACGCCGCCTTTACCATAAGTATGTATCATTCGATTTCCACCTGCGTAGATCCCCACGTGGCCAATCCCTCTTCCAGGGACTCTAAAAAATAGCAAATCCCCTTTCTTTATGCGGGATGTAGGGATATACTTTCCTTTCTTTGATTGCGCACTTGCAGTACGAGGCAGCTTAATTCCATTTTTTGCGAACACATACTTTGTAAATGAAGAACAGTCGAAAGCCCTTGGTGCGTATTTCATCGGAGCGCCGAATACATAAGGAGCCCCTCGATATTTCAATGCCGTTTTAATAATATCATCTGACTTTGCAGCATACCCGGCACCTGGAAGGAGCAAGGATAACAGAAGGCTGCAGACCATCATCCAAGATAATTTTTGTTTCAATCTTCTTCCTCTCCTTTTCACTTTTTCCATTTGCTTTCCTAAGAGTATAACAATCCCATTCCTGGCTTATCATCCCTAAAAACTTGGAATGAAAAGAAAGATTCGGAAATGAAGGCTAAGTTTGGGTTTTGACCCGTTCACCCTTTTGTCGTTTTTATCTTCATCCTTTTCATGGTACAATCTTTTAATGGAAGTAAATGTTTCAGTATCTTGGAAAGGAATGAGTCGATGACTACATCCGCTGATCCCACGATATGGTTGGCTTTTGCAGCAGGATTTCTGTCTTTTATTTCGCCCTGTTGCCTCCCTTTGTACCCGTCATATCTTTCCTATATAACTGGTATTTCTGTAGCTGAACTGCGGGACGATCGCTCAATAGTCCTAAGGAAAGCCATGATCCATACCCTATTTTTCGTCCTAGGCTTTTCGATTATTTTTATATCCCTAGGATTAACAGCGACACTGATTGGTTCCCTGTTTCGGGATCATCAGGACCTAATCCGTCAATTAGGAGGGATTTTGGTTGTGGTGATGGGTTTATTTATGCTTGGACTATTCAAACCAACGCTGTTTATGCAAGAGAAGCGCTTTGAATTTGCGCAGAAACCAGCTGGCTATCTTGGTTCTGTGCTTGTGGGAATTAGCTTCGCTGCAGGCTGGACCCCTTGTGTTGGACCTATTCTGACAAGTGTATTAACATTAAGTGCGAGCAACCCTTCGCAAGGCGTTCCATTTATCATTGCCTATACCCTTGGATTTGCCGTACCCTTTATTTTAATGTCCTTTTTTATCGGCAGAACCCGTTGGATCCTTCGCTATTCATCCATTTTGATGAAGGTCGGAGGGGCGTTAATGATTTTAATCGGGATTTTGTTGTATACCGACAAGATGACAGATATAACCATTTGGCTCATTCGCATTTTTGGCGGATTTACAGGTTTTTAATTTAATTTGTTCTTTACCTTTTCCACATATTAATGGTATATGGTAATATGATAGTGAAGATGGAGGTGAGAGTCATGGATTATAAAAAGGATGTATCTCAAGATGATATCGTGGATAGCGCAACCGGCTTCACCGTTTCATTTGGTTTTTTCTTGCTAATGGCTGTGTTGTTTACAATCATTAGTGTTTTACAACAGTAATGCGTGGATCACCGGCTACATAAAGAAACTGGCAGATTTTACAACTGCCAGTTTCTTTTTTTTCTCCATAAACGCTTATTTCTCTATTTAGATACAAAAAAATAGATGTTTATGTATAAAAGTTGGGAAAATTCATGATTATAAACGGAACTTTCGGTCAACAATGGTACTATCAAACACCTTGGACAGACAGGAGAAACGATACTTTGAAGTAGGAAAGGAGTCAAAACATGGGGATTTTAAGACTTTTGGATGAATTCCATCACGAGGAATCGAACCTGCAATGGAAGGGAACATTTGAACAGTATCTGGAAATGGTGAAGCAAAGCCCAGGCATTGCGCAAACAGCGCATTCTCGTATTTACAACATGATTATGGATGCCGGGGTTGAGGAAATGGACGGTGTGAAAAAATATAAGTTTTTTAGCGATGCGATGTTTGGACTCGATGAATCAATTGAAAGATTAGTAGAAGACTATTTCCATTCCTCTGCGCGCCGCTTAGATGTCAGGAAACGTGTACTTTTGCTAATGGGACCTGTAAGTGGAGGGAAATCTACCATCGTTTCGTTGCTTAAGCGTGGGCTTGAAAACTTCAGTCGTACAGAAGCAGGCGCTATTTACGCGATTGACGGTTGTCCAATGCATGAAGACCCGCTTCATTTGATCCCTGAACGATTGCGCCCACATTTTGAAGAGGAATATGGAATAAAAATTGAAGGTAATCTTTGTCCAATCTGCCGTTTTAAACTTAGAGAAGAATGGAATGGGGAAATTCGCAATGTTCCTGTTAGACGTGTCCTCTTTTCTGAAGATGATCGCGTAGGAATCGGAACCTTTAGTCCGTCAGACCCGAAGTCACAGGATATTTCAGAATTAACCGGGAGCATTGACTTCTCTACGATTTCGGAATATGGTTCAGAATCTGACCCGCGCGCTTATCGTTTTGATGGCGAATTAAACAAAGCCAATCGCGGATTAATGGAATTCCAGGAGATGCTCAAATGTGATGAAAAATTCCTTTGGAATCTGCTCTCTCTAACCCAAGAAGGAAATTTTAAAGCGGGCCGCTTTGCCCTTATTTCCGCCGATGAACTGGTTGTCGCCCATACTAATGAAACCGAATATAAGTCTTTTATTAACAATAAGAAAAATGAAGCCTTACATTCCAGAATTATTGTCATGCCGATTCCCTATAACCTGAAGGTTTCAGAGGAAGTTCGAATATATGAAAAGCTTGTCAAGCAAAGCGACCTGACTAGCGTCCATATTGCCCCCCATGCGCTTCGTGCCGCTGCAATGTTCAGTGTCTTGACAAGGCTTAAAGAATCGAAAAACCAAGGGCTTGACCTAGTAACCAAGATGAGACTTTATGATGGGGAAGAAATGGAGAATTTCGGCACCTCCGATTTGCGAGAATTAAGGAATGAATTTGCTGAGGAAGGAATGTCCGGTATTGATCCACGTTATGTAATCAATCGGATTTCAAGCGCACTTATAAAAAATGAAATGTCCTGTATTAATCCGTTAAATGTCCTCCGGGCGTTGAAGGATGGCCTTGATACCCATCCAAGCATAACCTTGGATGAAAAGGAACACTTCCTTAATCTGATCGGCATTGCGCGGAAGGAATACGATGAGATCGCTAAAAAGGAAGTGCAAAAGGCTTTCGTTTATTCTTTCGAAGAGTCAGCGAAAACATTGCTCAATAATTATCTGGATAATGTTGAAGCCTATTGCCATGGGAAAACACTTCCCGATCCGATTACTGATGAACAGATTGATCCTGATGAAAAGCTGATGCGTTCCATTGAAGAACAGATTGGAATCTCAGAAAATGCAAAAAAGGCATTTCGTGAGGAAATCCTTATACGCTTGTCCAGCTATGCGAGAAAAGGAAAGCGATTTGAATATGATTCCCATGACCGTTTGCGTGAGGCGATTGAAAAGAAATTATTTGCTGATTTAAAGGATGTAGTGAAAATCACGACTTCAACAAAAACACCAGATGAACAGCAGCTGAAAAAGGTGAACGAAGTCACTGCACGTTTGATTGACGAGCACGGCTATTGCCCGAACTGTGCAAATGAACTGTTGAAATATACTGGCAGTCTATTGAATCGTTAAGATACTCCCTTGTGTTCCAGCTGAACAACCCTGCTGGAACACAGCTATTTTCACAGGAAAGTGTGGTGCCAAATGATGTCAGAACCTTTATTTTTAATTTCCCAAGAGGATTGGTCCCTGCACCGAAAAGGCTATGAGGATCAATCCCGCCATCGTGAAAAAGTAAAAGAAGCCTTGCGTAACAACTTAGCAGATATGGTAGCAGAAGAAGGGATTTTTGCTTCCAACGGAAAGAACATCGTGAAAATCCCGATTCGTTCCTTGGATGAATTCCGCTTTCGCTATAACTATAAACGGCAAAACCATGTAGGAACAGGCGATGGATCTGCTAAAAAGGGGGATGTCGTAGCCAAGGATGGAGATCCACGTCAACAGCAGCAGGGTCCTGGGAAAGGGGCAGGGGCCGGTGATCAGCCTGGTGTTGATTACTTTGAAACTGAGGTCACCTTGGAAGAGGTCGAAAACCATTTATTTTCCCGGCTCAAGCTTCCCCATTTGGATAAGAAAGAACAAGCGGAGGTTGTCGTCGATTCGATCCAATTTAATGATATTCGCAAAAAAGGAATCATGGGCAATTTGGATAAAAAAAGGACAATCTTGCAAGCCATCAAAAGAAATGCCCAGGAAGGAAAAAAGGGGCTTGGAAAGATTCTTGAAGATGATTTACGCTTTAAAACCTGGTCCGAAGTAAAGATTCCCCATTCGCAAGCCGTTGTGCTTTGCATGATGGACACTAGCGGCAGTATGGGGCGATTCGAGAAGGATATAGCACGTACCACCTTCTTTTGGATCTCTCGCTTTCTCCGAAAGAATTATTCGAACGTGGAAATAGTCTTTATAGCCCATCATACCCATGCCAAAGTGGTTTCCGAGGAACACTTTTTTACCAAAGGAGAAATGGGTGGAACAGTTTGTTCCTCTGCTTATAAGCTTGCACTTGAGTTGATACGGCAAAAATATTCGCCTAGTCGGTACAATATCTATCCGATTCACTTCTCTGACGGCGATAATCTTCCTTCAGATAATGATGATTGTATAGAGATTATTCAAAAGGTGATGGAAGTCAGCAACTTCTTTGCTTATGGTGAGATTAATCAACATCATCGGATGTCCACCTTAGGTGATGTCTTCAAAAGCATTGATCATCCTAAATTAAGGTCAGCCGTGATCTATGAAAGAAAAGATATTCTTAAGGCACTCACCACCTTCTTTACGGAAAACAAAGAAGAGGAGTTGAAGGCATGATGAAGCAGTTGGAACAAGCCATTGATGAAATTACAAGCAAAGCCAAAAGCCTCGGTTTAGACTTCTTCCCGATGCGCTATGAGATTTGTCCACCGGAAGTCATCTACACCTTTGGTGCCTATGGAATGCCTACTCGCTACAACCATTGGAGCTTCGGAAAAGCATTCTACAAAATGAAAATGCAATATGACCTGGGTATGAGCAAGATCTATGAGTTGGTAATTAACTCCAATCCCTGTTATGCCTTTTTGCTTGATTCCAATACACTGATTCAAAACAAGCTAATTGTCGCCCACGTGTTGGCGCATTGTGACTTCTTTAAAAACAATGCCCACTTTGCACATACTAACCGGAATATGGTGGAAAGTATGGCAGCTAGTGCAGACCGCATCCGCCAATATGAAAAAAATTATGGCCGGGCGCAGGTAGAATCGTTCCTCGATGCCGCAATGGCGATCGCAGAACACATCGATCCCCATGCAGACCGTATTAAGAAGAAACGACAGGTTGATCCGTTGAAAAAAGTCCGAACTATTGAAACCTATGAGGATTTATGGGATCTGGAACCAGCAGTGGGAACTGAAAACGTATCTGTCCCCTCTTCCTCAGGACCTACTAGTATTCGGGATATCTTGAAGGGGCAGCGGGGAGAAAAACAATCTCAGCAGAAGATGGAGCCGGAAAAGGATGTCTTGCTCTTTATTATGGAGAATAGTCGCCATCTGGAGGATTGGCAGCGGGATATTTTGACTATTGTGCGCGATGAGATGATCTATTTTTGGCCACAAATTGAAACCAAAGTGATGAATGAAGGCTGGGCCACCTATTGGCATCTCCACATTATGCGAGAACTTGATTTAAGCGATCAGGAAACGATCGAATTTGCCAAGCTAAACGCCTCCGTGATCCAACCCTCGACAACACAGATCAACCCATATTATGTTGGTCTAAAAATGTTCGAGGACATCGAAAAGCGGTTTGGCCGCGACCATTTATTTGAAGTTCGGGAGCTTGAATCAGATACAAGCTTTATCCGTAATTACTTGACTCAAGATCTGGTTAAAGAACTGAACATGTTTTCTTTTGGCAAGATCGGTTCTGACTATGTTATTAACAGCACAGAATGGGAAAAGGTGCGGGATACTTTCATCGAAAGTCGGGTCAACGGTGGCTTCCCTTACTTAACCGTGGTAGATGCAGACCCCGATTTGCACTTGCTTCACCATTATGAGGGCAGCGAATTGGACCTTCGCTATATTGAGAAAACCCTTCCTTATGTGCAACAATTGTGGGGAAGGAATGTTCATCTTCAAACGGTCATTGAAGATCGCAAAGTCGTCTTCTCCACTGATGGAGAAAAAGTGCATCGGAAGTTTATTTAATGTAGTAGATTGATGGGACTGAGCGCTGAATCCTTGGATTTGGCGCTTTATTTATGGTGGATCAGGGCTAGGAACGGTGCCCTTTTCTTGGGGGGCGGCGGGCATATTCCACCGTTTCAGGTGTATCCATGGACATTTTTGCGGGAATGTGCACGAATGATGGACATTGACGGGTGGTTTCTAAAATAAGGGAAAACTTTTCCGTTATTTATGATTTTGTGACTGATATGGGGCAGATAACAGAAATATTTTCCGCTATCAGGGTTTGAAACCGTTTACAAAATGGTGAAAAAAGATTATAGCGGAAAATCCTTCCGCTATTCCGCACATTTCTCTATAATTTTCGATAATAACGGAAAAAACTTCCGTTATTTCCTATAAGTCATCCTTGGAGGGAGTACCCGGATTTGAACCGGGGAATAAAGGTTTTGCAGACCTGTGCCTTACCACTTGGCTATACTCCCCTATAAGATCGATGCGAATCGAACCCACTAATGTCTTAGCCACCGCCATTTCTTAGTTAAAAATCATTATATTGGTAACGGTTGATCTAGTCAAGTCGGCTCCTATTTCATATATTTCTTGACGGTTTCCCAAAAGTTTTCTCTCGTTCCGGCCATAATAATAATGACCAATTCGCCTTTTTCGTATTCCTCTACACGATAAGCAATTTTATAATTTGTTCGCTGATAGAAGATATCGTAGCCCAATATACCTGACAAATCTCCTTTTTTGGATTCGCCTATTTCTGGTTCCATCCTAATTCGAAAGATCGCATCTTGAAATTTACGTTTAAGGTTTTTATCTTTAAGTTTCTTCAAATAGGTCTCCGCTGGTGGAAGAAAAATAATAGGTAACATTACGATTCCTCCACATCAGCGAAAATTTCATTCATTTGTTCTTCTCCAGTTCCCTTAAAATTCTTAGCAGCCTCTTTTGCTTCATCAATCATTTGCTCAATTGCAGGACGAACTTTTGAATGCATTTCTTTGAACCTTTCTAACAATTCTTCACCTTGATAGCCTTGCTGGATTAAGTCCTTTAAAATTTCCTCTGATAATTCTTCTGATGTTTGAACAGGCCGAATGACAATCTCATTATTTCTTAGAAAACATTCCACTTCATTGCCCAAATTTAATGCTTCAAAAAATTTCTGAGGAATGGTTATTTGCCTCTTTGATGATATACTAATCCTTTTTGCTTCTAACATGTGCCTAAATACCCCCTTTTTCGTTGGATTCTTTGTTTCTTGGTTTCTTGGTTTCCTTGTTACTATTTTATCATAAGATAATGAATAAATTCTATACTGATCCAATGAAGATCTTGAAACGCTTGCACTCCGTTCTCTTGAACAAAACAGATATTCGGGAACTTAAACGTATAAAGTAATCTCCGCGACTTCCAACCTCTTCCTCTACTTTGATATAATCAGGATAATTTATATCAAATGAAAGAGGACATTTCTAATGAAACATATGATTCGTCAATTCCTCCTATTCACTACAATTACCCTTCTGGTCGGATGCAGCTCTGCCAACAAACAATCGGAAACGGGGCAACCCCCCATTGAATTATATGTCTTAGCAGCAGCTAGCCTTGCCGATGCGATGAAAGAACTAACACCACTGTATGAATCATCCCACCCAGACCAAAAAATCGTGATCAGTTATGGTTCATCCGGAACCTTGCAAAAACATATTGAACAGGGGGCACCCGCCGATCTTTTTATCTCTGCTGCCTCAAAACAGATGGATGAATTGCTGCAAAAAAACCTGATAGATCCACAATACACCTCAAACCTTTTAAAAAATCAGCTAGTTCTTGTTGTTCCAGAAAATATCGACCAAAAGGTGGATAGTTTTCAGGATCTGCAAAATCCGGCCATAAAAAAAGTGGCTATCGGACATCCGGAATCTGTTCCAGCAGGAACCTACGCAAAACAAGCATTATCCCACTTAGGGTTATGGGATGGGTTGCAACCTAAACTAGTTTTCGCCAAAGATGTTCGACAAGTACTCTCCTACGTAGAAACCGGTAATGCGGAAGCAGGAATTGTCTATCAAACAGATGCGGCCCGCTCCGAGAAGGTAAAAATAGTCGTAACGGCTGATCAAAGTACCCACTCCCCGATTGTTTATCCAATCGGAGTCACGAGCAATTCCGAACATCCGAAAGAAGCACAAAGCCTTTACCAGTGGTTGAGAGAACCTGAAGCAGCTTCCGCATTTACCAAATATGGCTTTGAGCCTGTAGGAGATCGCTAATGGATTTTTGGTCCCCCATTCGTATTTCATTACAAGTAACGCTTTTGGCAAGTGTTTTTTCCTTTGTATTGGCCCTCATCGCTACGTGGTGGATGGTGCGCCGTTCATTCAAAGGAAAGGTTGTTGTGGAAACAATTCTTATGCTTCCCCTGGTGCTTCCTCCGACCGTTGTTGGATTTGGGCTTTTGGTCATTTTTGGCAGGCAAAGCTGGATTGGGCAAGGAATCGAATGGCTGTTTCATCAACCCATCGTGTTTACCTGGTGGGCGGCAGTTATTGCAGCAACTGTGGTAGCCTTTCCTTTAGTCTATCAGACGTTAAAAACGGGGTTTGAATCGGTCGACAAGGAATTAGAGGAAGCCGCAAGATCGATGGGGGCTAATGAATGGCAGGTTTTTCGGTATGTCACTTTTCCCCTTTCCTGGCGATTTACTTTGTCGGGTTACATGTTGGGCTTCACTCGTGCAATTGGAGAATTTGGCGCAACGCTCATGTTCGCTGGGGATATTCCGGGGAAAACGGAGACCATTCCAATTGCCATCTTTATGGCTGCAGAATCGGGCGATATGGCCCTTGCAGCTTACTGGGTGGTTTCCATTGTTGTGTTTTCATTTCTTTTATTGAGTTTGGTTCATCGCATTCGGAGAAATTGAGCATTTTCGTAGGGGACTATTATCGGGTTAGCCCATTTTAAACTGATTGAGGGACGAGCCCCCCAATCAGTTCACGTGGCAAAAGTCACTAACTGCCTCCCTCGTTCGATCGAAAAACAATATTTAAATCAATGTTGAAATCCTCAAAAATATAAACAGGCAAGTTATCACCTTTAACATAAACACCGCTACGTTTAAAAACCTCCCCATCTAATAGGTAAACTTCAATAACTTGATTTACGGGATCTACAATCCAATATTCTTTAACTCCTGCCCTCTGATATCTATTAAATTTTATCAATTTATCTTTCTTTGCGGTAGACGGGGACAGAACCTCAACAACCAGGTCTGGTGTTCCAATAATACGTTTAACACCGATTTTACTTTTATCACACACAACAACCAAGTCGGGTTCAACCCACTCCTCAACCTTACTCAAATCATCCCGCTCTTCTGACAAACAAACATCTATGGGTGAAACAAAAGCCCTACAGTCTTTTCCCCTAAGGTATAGTCGAAACTCTGTAATTAATTCACTTAACACATCCTGATGCTGTGGTGTTGGCGCAGGAGTCATATTGTAAATTTGCCCGTCAATAACCTCATATCTGACATCCCCATCTAGAGCTAAATAATCGGAATAGGAATACTCTCCTCTTTTTTGCGGCATTGCCATAAAATCACCACCAAATCTTTTTATTCATTCTATTTTATCATCCTTTATTCATTCGACAAAATTTAGAGCAACTTTCCTTCCTTTTGCTCGTTTAAAAGATAGAGACTCAAAAACGGAGGGTGATGATGATGAACATGAAAAGAAAATGGATTGTTGCAGGTGGTGTCGCTATTCTTTGTGCATCCTTGACAGGGCTTGCTTTCGGAGCCAACCCGATACAACTGATAGTAAATGGACAAACCGTCAATGCTAGCGTCTCACCAGAGATCAAGAACGACCGAGTGATGGTGCCACTGCGTTTTGTTGCGGAAGCATTAGGCACTGATGTGAAGTGGAACGAGAAGCAACGAACGGTAAACATTAACTCCGCCAATTCTGATTCAAGCCAACAACTTACGCTTTTACAACAAGGCTTCGCAGCCAAAACCCCAAAGGAAGCGGTACAAACCTGGGCAGAAGCAGTGCAAAATCGTAATGGGGCTGTCCAATTCGCTGTCCTCTCTCCTGCATTAAAAGAGAAAATAAGATCCCACTATGAACAGATTCACTGGGTGACTGGTATTTCCAGCCCTTGGGTAGATGAATTTTATATCACAAAGGAAGAAAAATCTGCCGACAATACCTGGAAATACGGTGTAGAATTCCAAATGAAAACATCAACGGGGAACGCAGGCCTCGAATCAGCCTCCTTGAAGGTCGCTGAAATGGATGGAAGCTGGTATATTACGGAGGTTTTGGGCGGGACAGACGGGGTTCCGAATGCCATTCCTGATGATATTCATACAAAAGATGGGAAAGTCCAATCCCTTGTTGCGAGGATGAAAATTGGTCTGACCAAATCGGAGATAAGCAAGTTAATCGGAGACAAATATGTTGAAGTAGAGAATGCAATGGATGGCAGCACGATGTGGCGATACGATTTTGCGGTAAAAGACGGATATGTATACAAAGCCACGGTTATCGATAGCAAGGAAATAGATCAAGTGGATAGCACAGGGCTTGAGGTTGGCTCGCTGCACATGCAGCTTTTTGTTGGTTTTTGGGATGCTGGGACCGTTCGCGATTATTCTTTATATTACAAAGGCCAAGATGGGAAAATATACAATTATCGTCTCTACGGAGATGGCCGGATCCAGATTAAATAAAAGGAAACCGCGAAGGTTTCCTCTTTTTACAAGATCTCGTCCATTGTTATCTGTTCAAAAATTTCTTCCTCAAAATTACTAAGGCGAAGACCAAAAAGATGCAGTGGTGTTTCCCATAAATGCTCAGAATACAGTGCACTGGCAGCAGCTATAATCTCCTTTGGGTCATTCGTCGGCGTAGGCAGTGTCCTACTTTTCGAATGAGACCGGCCTAATCGTTCCAGCTTATAAACCAGAGATACAGTACGCGTCTTTCTCTGCTTTTCTTTTAAATGGGTTACGAGTCTTTCCGCCATTTTTCTTGCCACAGCCAAGATCTCTTCGGGGTTACTTACAGGGTTTTGAAAGGTTGTTTCTTTTCCAATCGTCTTTCCCCCTTTTTCCCGATCTGGATTCACGGTATCTGAGGAAATACCTTGGGCGGCCAATCTTAACCATTCCCCTCGTTTTCCAAGAACAAGTCTGATACTATGCAAATCAATCTGTGCCAAGTCCCCAATGGTTTCGATCCCTAACTTTTCGCGGAGTTTTTCCGCTGTGGCCTCACCGCATCCGTGCAGCACTACCGTTGGTTTGGGATGAAAGAAGGCTTGAAATTGTTGCCGAGTAAACCAGGTAATCCCCAATGGTTTCTTGACCTCACTGGACATTTTTGCAATGATCCGGTTTTCTCCCATTCCAATCGAACAGGGGATATGAATCTTTTGGTACAGAGTCCTTTGAATATATCGGGCAATGACCATCGGGTCATCGCCTTTTTTTATACGATCTGTGAAATCAACATAGGCCTCATCAATAGAGGCCACTTCCGTTGGTCCAATCAAGCGAAAAAAATCCATAATTTTAGAGGAGAATTCACTGTACAAAGTATGATTCCGCTGCACAAAGATTGCCTGAGGACAAAGCTTTCTTGCTTCATAGGCACTCATTGTAGTTTTAATTCCTTTCGCCTTTGCCTCATAAGATGCAGCAATTACCAGACCTTTTCGTTTATCTGTCATCGATCCGCCAACAATCACAGGTTTCCCCCGTAAAGAAAGGTCAACACTTTGGTGACAACTGGCAAACATACTATTTATATCAACTAATGCAATGACTTTAGAATTCTTCACAGTCAACACCCCAGCAAATCTCCTTGGATTAATATTAGGGGTTTTATTCGAAGGTTTCAAGTAATAAGCCTGATACCGGGGAAGAGGCAAGCTATGTTCATTTTGTTTTTGCTTTATGGAGCTGATTGTTTCTTAGATTCCAAAATTGGATTGGCTCTTTTTTTCTAATTCCAGAGTATTTGACTACCTTATAACACAATGGTGAAACTAATAAGATCACGCCGATTAATAAGTATCCTACAACTTGCAGCACCATCGAATACGATGCGATACATATTAATATCACAACTGCCGAAAATGGATAAAAGAAAACCAATGTATATTTGACAAAATCTACATATTCTCTTTTGAAGCCCATTTGGCGTGCTGAATTCCACTTTTCCCAAAACCGTTGTAAAACATATAGATTGACAAATGCCAGGGCGATAAATGCGTACCCTATAAATTTAGAATTGATCTCTTCAATAGGGAACATAAAAAGGAACCCGGAAGAGATGAACAACGAGATTGTCAGCATACCTGAGGTTGCTATAATACGAAAGAAATCAATTTTCGCTTGATTTCTTTTTATTCTTTCTCTTCCTCGGTAGACATTAAGATCATACACTTTTTTGGTTTGACTCATATGCCTCACCCCTAACAACTTCCCCCTTTTGGCGAGGGGAATTAATCCGTGCTTTCTTTACTTTACCGGCTAATAGGACTCCAACAACAACAACTATTTCTGTTGCCCACTTTAGTAATGAGTTTTCTTCAAAAAAAGGACGGACAAACGGTTCACCTACAATCATTTTTATTGCGGTCCATGCAATGACACCGGAGCCGACATAGACAATCCAAGGAAAACGATCAATTAATTTGATAAATAAAGTACTTCCCCACACGATAATAGGAACACTAATAATTAGCCCCATTATAACTAACATAAAACTTCCATGTGCAGCACCCGCTACAGCCAAGACATTATCCAGCCCCATCACAGCATCAGCAATAATGATCGTACGGATGGCAGACCACAATGTATTTCCTGCCGTTATATGATCCTCATGTTTTTCTTCTTGTGCGAGTAACTTATAAGCAATCCATACCAAAAGCAATCCACCAACTAGTAAAAGCCCTGGAATCTTCAGCAACCAAACGACAACTACTGTTGCAGAAGCACGAATACCAACCGCACCCACTGTTCCCCATATAATAGCTTTCTTTTGCTTATCTGCAGGTAATCTTCTTGCTGCGAGGCCAATTACTATCGCATTGTCTCCAGCTAATACTAGATCGATTACAATAATTGCAAATAAGGCTGACCAAAATTCCATTGATAAAAACTCCATCTACATCTACTCCTTCAAATTTTTTTGTTTTTAAAAAAAACCGGCAATTTCAGAATGCGAGGCATCAAATTAGACCTCTGCTCTTGAAATTTGCCGGTTTATCTTGCAACTTACCTTTCTGGGCTTGAAAAGGTTTTTTGAAGATCTCCCTGCTTATTTGATTTTGTTTGAGCATTCATGACATTAGCCTTTTTTCTAAATCACTTGAAACTTTGAACACCATGATGCGCTCACCTGTTTTTGTACTAAGATCGGTAAAAAAACTTACCACTTCATCATCTGTTAGGTCTTTAATGATTTCCCCTAATCCTTCTCGACCAGACTCTACCAAGGCATTACGACTCCCCTTAATAAACATAGCTCCTTCCTTTTCGTTAGCTAAGGCATATTCTGCGGGAGTAAGAGTTCCTCTCAAGATGACAATAATCATATTTCGAATAATATCTGTTTTTACAGAAAGTGGTCCACGCCCAAGAAAGTTTTTCTCCCACTGGGTCAATGCTCTACTGATTTCTGCCTCCAAAGCGCCTTTTGTGATGCTCTTATCCGGCAAGTCCATTCCTCCTTGTTTTTTTTGATTAAAGCCCTTTCATAAAAGATGCATCCTTCTTTAGAGGAAGCTTGTCGTGCCAATAGGAAAGTTTTAACACCCTAATGAACTTAAACCTTCCTATACTGTAAAAAACGGTATATGTGTTCTCTGATATCATCAAAGCAACATATATACCGTCTTATCGAATACTTAACCTCGTTTCCCTCCTTCTTCATCTGTCCATGAAAGCCATAAACAAGATGCTGAAGCACGTTATAAAAATGAGATTAATCATATCGATCTTACGAACCGTGTCCCTCCGGTAAAAGAAAAAGACCCTTACCATCTCGTGGTAAAGGTCCTGTAAAATCAAAAAGACCTCTACCATTTAAGGCAAAGGTCTTGCTAACAATCTATCGATTGCCAGCAAAGCCGAGGATTTAGATCCCGTAATGACGACTTTGCTGTATAGCTACTCCCCTTTGGGATTATTATTCAAATTATAATATAATTATAATATATAATGAACCTTATAATAATGTCAATATATTTTTCCCCACCAAAAGGCTTTTTGATGACAACTTACATATATATACTATCATTTCACCCTTTTACACATTAAAACGGTACCCGACACCCCATATTGTCTCAATATACTGTGGCTTGGAGGGGGTCAATTCAACCTTTTCACGCAGTTTGCTTATATAAACAGTGACCGTTGCATTATCGCCCAAAGAATCCATTCCCCAGATTTTTTCAAACAACTCGTCCTTACTGAAAACCCGATTTGGATGCGAAGCCAAAAATAGAAGCAGGTCATATTCCTTGGATGTTAGTGGGACTTCTTCTTCATTCACAAAGACTTTCCGAGATATCTTGTCAATTCGAATCCCCCTCAATTGGATTTCATCGGATTGATTCGTCCGGTTATCAATGGGGCCCAATAAAATTGAAATCAAGGTTAAAGCCTCTTTGACAATAATCCAATAAAATTTAAACAAACCCCATTGTGTTAAAACGGAGAGCAGGATCCCTGTCAGCAAAGTGGCAATCGTAGAATAACGGACAGATGTATTGGCTAGCTTATGCATAATAGTAAAACATGCGATAATTACGCTTTCATCGTTTGAATTGGCTGCAAGTATGCTTAGAAAAAGAAAAACGGTCGTTACCCCTAACATAATTGCGGAGAACACCAGATGAAGCGTAAGCAGCCATCTTTTCTGAGTTACGCTCAATTTTGCCATACAATGCCTCCTTAATCTGCTGACTTGATAAATTCTCTATCTGTTCAATATATTTTTGATCCTCTCATACTCAGCCTCATCAATCTCACCGTTAATTAGTCTTTGCTGAAGCATGGCCTTTGCATCAAATCGCCTATGATGCCATCCCCCATTTCGAGAAAAATAAAAAACCTTAAAAATTAATAAACCTAATAGGAGAATAAAAAATATCCCAAAAGGAAAAAAGCCGCCACATCCCCACATTTGCAATCCCCTCTTTCGTATTTATAGTTATTAATTAATTGCTTTCCCCATTTATGATAGAGGATGTGTATAAATAGAATATAAACCAATTCTAAAAAAAGTATAAAAAAGACTGACGCGTTTACATTCATCGAAGACGCTAACAATTAGCGCTTTATTTTGGAAAGGGCTCAGCCCCCATCACTTCGCAAGACCCTCAAAAGGAAATAATTGACTATTTGTCGAATTAATCTAAAAAAGGAACTAGGGGGAATCCAAGATGCCAATAGAGATAACCTTTTTAGGAAGCGGAGATGCTTTTAGCAGCGGTGGGAAAATGCACACTTGTATCTTAGTAAAATCTATAAAAAGAAACTTTTTAATCGATTGTGGTGCTTCTGCTATGATCGGAATCAAAAGATTTGAGGTGGACCCAAATGATATTGACTTAATCTTGATTTCCCATTTGCATGGAGACCATTTTGGCGGAGTTCCTTTCTTTATTCTCGATGCACAACTAGTGAGCAAACGGACTACACCTTTGACTATTGCCGGACCTATTGGAACGAAGGATCGCATTCTTGAGGCGATGGAGGTCCTATTTCGTGGTTCATCGAAAACCAAACGTAAATTTAATATAAAAATTGTTGAACTAAGTGTAGAATCCCCAAATGTTTTTACTGATGTTTCTGTAACTCCATATCCAGTTATTCATCCCAGTGGAGACCCTTCTCTTGCTTTACGAGTAGAGCATTTAGGAAGAACCATTGCCTACACTGGAGATACGGAGTGGACTGATGAACTAATACCTGCCTGTCAAAATGCTCATCTTCTCATTTCAGAATGTTATACCTACAATAAAAAGATTAAGTTTCATCTAGACTACGAAACGCTCACTTCTCATCTTAGTGAATTAAACCCTAAAAGGTTAATCCTTACACATATGGGTGAGGAAATATTGAACAGATCAGATTTAGCGTACGAATATGCGGAAGATGGATTGATGATTAAAATTTAACTATTTAGTTTAAAATCCAAGGATCGGAACCGGTTCACCCGGCTCTACACGGATTCGATGACGGGTGGTAAAGGCCATTTTGTACCCATTTGATTTGTAAATTGATTGCCAAACATGGAATTCGCATCCTTCCCTGGGATTATTTTTCATAGTTTTTTTCGGGAGTACGCTTGAGATAAGCGGAAAGTCATGGTAAAACTAATACTTTCACGCGTCCTCCCTTAATCGATTCAATAGTTCTTCGAATGACGTAACCACAATAAACTCCCCCTCAAAAAGAACAAAGCCTTCCAAATAACACTGTCCGCAATTTCCTAAACAGTCATCTTCCAGAATTGGAAAATGGGCCTGAAGCTTTTTCTTCACTATTTCTAATTCGTCCAAATCATTTGCCTTGCAAAATTTCACCACACTTTTCAACAACACCACCCCCATATATAAATCGAAACTAAAAACCATTGTATTACGCTCCAAAATCCACTGACAAATACACCCTCAGAAGCTTAAATGCATTACAGCGATTCTTCACTTTCGCATTAGCGCATGTTTTTGCGCAAAATTAACAGTCAATTTATAATATTATTAATAATGATTTATACAGTGGCAATCTAATTAAACGGTGTATACATTATCACACTATTATCTTTCATTTCAGGAGGTTACGAGCATGGGGAAACAACAGCATGATGGGGAATTTTTCCCGGTTCAAGATGTGGATTACATCGAATTTTACGTGGGGAATGCCAAACAGACTGTTCATTATCTTTGCAAGGGGTTCGGATTTAATCTAGTGGCTTATTCAGGATTGGAAACAGGGCAGCGGGATCGGGTTTCCTATGTCTTGGAACAAAGAAAAATGCGATTTGTTGTATCTGGTTCCCTTTCTTCTGACCATCCAATTGCTGAGTTTGTGAAAAACCATGGGGATGGCGTAAAAGACATTGCCCTTCGCGTTGACAATGTTGAGAAGGCTTTCAAGGAAAGCGTTGCTCGAGGAGCGATTCCACTTCTATCACCCCAGACATACACAGACTCACACGGAACCCTAAAGAAAGCAGTGATTGGAACCTATGGAGATACCATCCACACCTTAGTAGAGAGAAAAGACTATAAAGGTTTATTTGTGCCAGGCTTTCATCCCGCGGAATTTGCTATTCCTTATCAGGATACTGGATTAATCGGGATTGACCACGTGGTCGGAAATGTAGAAAGGATGGAAGAATGGGTGGCCTATTACGAAAAGGTAATGGGATTTAAACAAATGACCCACTTCACAGATAAAGACATTACCACGGAATATTCAGCATTAATGTCCAAGGTGATGACAAATGGCGGAAGGATCAAATTCCCTATAAACGAACCTGCCGAAGGAAAGCGAAAATCACAGATTCAGGAATATCTAGAGTACTACAATGGCCCAGGTGTCCAGCATCTAGCCCTTTTAACCAACGACATTATCACTACGGTCAAAGCATTACAGGCGAATGGGATTGATTTTCTTGATACCCCCGACAGCTACTATGAAATGCTAGAGAATAGGGTAGGGAAAATCGATGAAGAGATCCATAAGCTTCGTGAACTCAAGATCCTCGTAGACCGCGATGATGAGGGTTATCTGCTGCAAATCTTTACCAAACCGATTGTCGACAGACCGACCCTGTTTATTGAGATTATCCAACGAAAAGGCGCACGTGGTTTTGGGGAAGGGAATTTCAAAGCGCTGTTTGAGTCCATTGAAAGAGAACAGGCACGAAGAGGAAATCTTTAACATGACATCCGGAATCCGCACCTTCATGAGCCATATCGTTGACTATGCCGGTCTCTTTCCTCCTGCAAGCCTCACACTGGAACCAGCCATTCACAACTATGCAGCATACCTTTCCTGCGAAGATTCCTGGATGCTCGGGCAGTTTATCTTACCTGCCACCGGGCTGAATGAACTCGAAAACTATCTATCCTTGTTTCAATCCAATTCCCCCCTCCATTGCACAGTTATAGGGAAAAAAGGCGAGGAGAAAGCGGCATGTTTGGACGGTTTAAAGACCGATCTAGAGCAAATTTCAACAATGACTGACAGGTACAGAGATTCGTTAATAATTAACACTTTCGAACTTCCTTTGCCTGCTGTCCATCCTGATCAGGGGTTACTGGAAATTATTCGTGAGAAGACGGGGAAGCTTCGTCTTCACACGTTTTGTGAAATGAGTTTTCCCCGGGATGAGTATTGGGAAAGTCATTTATACGAAATATTGGATCACATTGCTGAATATCATGATCCGAAGGGATTGTTTTTCGGGTTCAAACTGAGGACTGGTGGTGCAACGGCCAACGCTTTTCCTTCCCCATCTCAGGTTGCAAAAGCCCTCATCGGCTGCCGGGACCGGGGAATTCCAATGAAATTTACCGCAGGTCTGCACCATCCTATCCGAATGTACCGTGACGAGGTCTCCACAAAAATGCATGGATTTGTAAATGTATTTACTGCTGGAATGCTGGCATCCAAGCATAACTTGGAGGTTAAGGAAACTGAAGAGATTCTTGCAGATGAGAATTTCACCCATTTTTCCTTTACGAATGATGGACTGACTTGGAGGGATTTAACCATTTCCATTCCGGAAATCAAAAATCTACGTAAAAAGATGTTTCGATCCTATGGAAGCTGTAGCTTCAACGAACCACGTGAAGATCTTCGGGCGCTCAAAATTCTTTAGGGAGGCTTATCCATGTTGCATTCTTTTATCGAAGTAAACCCTGATTCCCACTTTCCTATTCAAAATCTTCCTTATGGTGTGTTCCGGCCTCTTAGTGGTGGTTCTCCGCGCATTGGCGTTGCTATTGGGGAATATGTACTGGATCTCTCTGTCTTGGAACGTGCCGGATATTTTCGTTCGACAGGTGTTGCTGGAAAAGGAATTTTTCATCAGTCTTCCTTAAATTCGTTTATGGCCTTGGGCAGACCAGTCTGGCGTGTGGTACGCGAACAGATTCAGCATTTGCTCCGTATTGATGAACCTGCCCTCCGTGACAATTTAGAACTACGTGCTGCAGCCTTATTTAAACAAACTGAGGTAGAGTTAATGCTTCCCGCACAAATTGGAGATTACACCGATTTCTATGCTTCCAAGGACCATGCGTCAAACGTTGGGATGATTTTTCGCGGAAAAGACAATGCATTAATGCCTAACTGGACCCATTTACCCGTGGGGTATCACGGGCGTGCTAGTTCCGTTGTGTTGAGTGGGACAGATGTGCGTAGACCCTTAGGGCAAACAAAACCACCAACAATTGGCGAACCCATCTTTGGCCCCTGTCAGCAACTTGATTACGAATTGGAAATGGGCTGGTTGATTGGACCTGGCAATAACCAAGGGGAACCGATTTCCATTGAACAGGCCGAAGAACATATTTTTGGCCTCGTGCTCGTCAATGATTGGAGTGCCCGGGATATTCAAGCCTGGGAATATCAACCATTAGGACCTTTTCTTTCTAAAAGCTTTGCGACCTCTATCTCGCCCTGGGTTGTACCGATTGATGCTTTGGAGTCCTTCCGAGTAAAGGGACCTAAACAAAATCCGGAGCCTCTCCCCTACTTACAGCAATCAACGGCTGCCTCGTTCGACATTAACCTTGAAGTCTATCTTCAAGGGGATCGGATGGATGCTAGAGAAAAAATATGTACCAGTAATTTTCGCTACCTGTATTGGAGCATGGCCCAACAAATTGCTCACCATACAATCGGTGGCTGCAACCTGCGTCCCGGGGACTTATTGGCATCGGGAACAATTAGTGGTCCTAAAAAGGAATCCCGTGGGTGCTTGCTAGAATTGACATGGCGTGGTGCGGAACCCATTCGCCTGCATAACGGGCAGCAAAGGGTTTGGTTGGAAGACGGGGATCAACTGACCATTACTGGATGGTGCCAAGGGGATGGGTATCGGGTTGGTTTTGGCGAAGTAAGCGGGCGTGTACTGCCAGCGTTGAAATAATCAAGAAAGGAGGCTAAGTACGATGCCATTTTATCGAAAAATGGGTGAAATCCCCCAAAAAAGACATACAATTTTTCGCAAGCCAGACGGGTCTCTCTATCGGGAACAGGTAATGGGGACGAAAGGATTCTCCGGGATGCAATCCATCCTCTATCACCACCATCCACCAACCCAAATGATTAAATCCGAATTGTTCGCAGATTACCGAATTGAGTACGAGGAACAGGCAGACCTTTGTCATCGCCATCTGCTTACAGGAAAATATACGAATACATCCGATGCCATAGCTGGAAGACAGTATTTACTCGGTAATGAGGATGTATTCATCGCTGTTGTCAACCCAACAGAAAAAATGGATTATTTCTATCGAAATGGGGACGGAGATGAACTGCTTTTCGTCCAGCACGGAACCGGAACCATTGAAACGCTTTTTGGAACATTAACCTATCGGCCGGGCGATTATGTTGTGATCCCAATCGGAACCATTTATCGTGTTTTGCCTGATATTGGAAGATCAAAGTTCCTAGTCATCGAAAGCACAAGTTGGATTAGTACGCCCAAACGTTATCGCAATGATCATGGACAATTGCTTGAACATAGCCCATTTTGTGAACGGGACCTGAAAGCGCCAGAAGTATTAGAAACCCATACCGAGATCGGAGAATACGAAGTGAGAACCAAATCCAGAGGTTATCTCCATTCGCACATCTATCCGCATCATCCCTTAGATGTGGTGGGTTGGGACGGCTACATTTTCCCGTATATCTTTAACATCGGCGATTTTGAACCAATTACCGGAAGGATTCACATGCCGCCCCCCATCCATCAAACGTTCGAGGCTAATAATTTTGTGGTCTGCTCATTTGTACCACGTCTGTTTGACTATCATCCCGAGGCCGTTCCGACGCCCTATTATCACAGCAATGTAAATAGTGATGAGGTCCTCTATTATGTAGAAGGTAACTTCATGAGCCGCAAAGGGATTGCGGAAGAGTCAATTACCCTTCACCCATCCGGAATTCCTCATGGTCCTCATCCAGGAACAGTAGAAGCCAGTCTTGGCAAAAAGGAAACGAAAGAGCTGGCAGTAATGATCGATACCTTCCGACCCTTGAAAGTCGTGAAACAGGCGCAACGTTTTGAGGATCCCAAGTATAAATATAGTTGGCGATAGCTCTTTATCCCAACCGTGAAAAGTCCCTCATCACCATGATGAAGGACTTTTTAGTGCTATTCGGCCGGATTTTGTTCTTCACAACTCGGATAGTGGCCTTTTCCTGAATCACCTATCTCCTTGACAAATCATCCAAAATTTGTCTGAATCGAAATATACACATATTATCTGAGTGGCCAGTCAGAGGGACTAATCCTGAGAAGCCACTACATAAGAAAGAGGGTTGTTTTAATGAAAAAACAGGTACAACTTGGTAAATCAGAATTATATGTAAATCCTATTGGTTTAGGGACAAACGCAGTGGGCGGACATAACATCCATCCCGATACCGATGAAGAAGCGGGAAGACAATTAGTCCGTACAGCAATTGAGCATGGCATCAACTTCTTGGATACGGCTTTTATGTATGGACCTGGACGTTCTGAAGAATTAATCGGTGAAGTGGTAAAAGAAAGCGGAAAACGCTCGGAAATTATTATCGCCACGAAGATCTCGCCAAAATTTGTAGACAACAAAATCGTACATGATAACTCCCCTTCTTTTTTACGGGAAGAAACGGAAAAATGTTTAAAAAGGCTGCAAACTGATTATATTGATTTGTTGTACATCCACTTTCCAGATCAAGACACACCTAAAGCGGAAGCAGTTGGTGCCCTAAAACAATTAAAAGATGAAGGAAGAATCCGAGCAATCGGTGTATCCAATTTTTCCTTAGAACAATTAGAAGATGCGAACCAAGATGGATATGTGGATGTTTATCAAGGAGAATACAACTTATTGAATCGAGCAGCTGAAAATACCCTTTTCCCTTATGTCATAGATCACAAAATTTCCTTTGTTCCTTATTTTCCATTAGCGTCAGGATTGTTGACTGGAAAATATCAAAAAGATACGGTTGTAAGTGAATCACGCAAAAAATCAAAGTTCTTCAACGGCGAAACCTACGAACAAAACCTGAAAAAAATAGACAAGCTGGGTCAGATTGCCAAAGCAAAGGGTGCCGAGGTCTCCCATGTTGTTCTTGCCTGGTATTTGACAAGAGATGCCATCGATGCGATCATCCCGGGGGCAAAACGGGCTGATCAGGTGATTAATAATTTAAAGACTATGGACGTTCATTTAACAACAGAAGAAATGGAAGAGATTGACCGTATTTTCCAATAGACTGAACGAATTAGTGAATTGACTATAGAAGGACAAGCAGGTAGCCCCTGTCTTGCCCTTCATCCCCCATCTTTGAGCATTCCAAACTGTCATTCCCTTTCCGACTGTTAATTAAGTGAAGTGGAATTTAATAAATGAAAAAAGACTATCAATCCATTTATAAAATATTATTCAATCATTATGGACCACAAAAATGGTGGCCTGCTGAATCCCCCTTTGAAATGATGATCGGAGCCATTCTAGTTCAGAATACCAACTGGAACAATGTAGAAAAAGCCCTTAACAATCTAAGCGAGTTCATGCAACCGGAAGAAATCGATCAATTATCTATCGAGAAGCTAGCTGGGTTAATCAGACCTAGTGGCTTTTACAAGTTAAAGGCTAAACGGATCAAATCTTTTTTGACATGGTTTAAAACCTATGATTATGACATTTCTTTGGTTAAGAAAGTGGATAAACACCTATTGCGCTTGGAGCTGTTGGACATTAATGGAATTGGAAAAGAAACGGCCGATGTCATATTCCTCTATGCCCTTGAGATGCCTATTTTTGTAGTTGACGCATATGCAAGAAGAATCTTTTTTCGGCTAGGGTTTGATTTGCCTAACGCCTATGATTCATTTCGAAAGCAGATTGAAAAAGAATTACCAGAGGATCTGATGTTGTATAACGAATACCACGCACTTCTTGTCCAACACGCAAAAAAACATTGTAAAGCAAACCCTCTTTGTGATGGGTGTCCAATTTTTAATGTTTGTGAGCGAAGGATATCTAGATCAGTATAAAACTTAATCAACTTGAAATCGTATTAGTAAGGAGGAGTTGAAATTGTCAAGAAAAAAGCGGCGGGATACAAAGCATTCACAAGGAAATCGCTTTAACCTCGATGATGAATACGGAGTAGTACCGGGAAAGAAAATGGAAGTAGATTCAGATGTAAATGAAGATCCGAACAGAGAACGATTGTTGGATGAAGCTTTCAATGCTTTTGTAGGTCTAGAGGATCGAAATAATTAAACCATGCGTGACAGGCCCCACTGGTTTGGGGCTCCCCCTGTCACTCAAGCTCCGGATTCGTGACAGGCACCGCTGGTTTTTGATCCCCCCTGTCACTCAAGCTCCGGATTCGTGACAGGCACCGCTGGTTTTTGATCCACCCTGTCACTCAAACCCCGGATTCGCGACAGGCACCGCTGGTTTTTGATCCACCTTGTCACTCAAACCCCGGATTCGTGACAGACACCGCTGGTTTTTGATCCACCCTGTCACTCAAACCCCGGATTCGTGACAGGCACCGCTGGTTTTTGATCCACCCTGTCACTCAAACCCCGGATTCGTGACAGGCACCGCTGGTTTTTGATCCACCCTGTCACTCAAACCCCGGATTTGTGACAGACACCGCTGGTTTTTGTACCATCCTGTCACTCAAACCCCGGATTCGCGACAGGCACCGCTGGTTTGGGGCTCTCCCTGTCACTCAAACCCCGGATTCGTGACCTGGCCTCCCAATGAAGAACATTTTAATGGTTTTCCGACCTAATTTTTTCTTTCATACTAGAGCGAGTATATTTTTTCGCAAAAACCTTCTTTTCTATAATGATCGACAGGCTCCCTCGTTCCGTCAACCTGACAATAACCATCTTGTAACTAAGGTTTTTTTGTGTAAAATTGAGAATCCTAATAGTTAATTATAACTATTAGAGGTCCTTATGAGGGAAATAGCTGCTTTCTTTTCCATACTCATGCCTGGTGTAGGCCAAATGTATAATGGGCAAATTATCAAGGGTATTGTATTCATGCTGATTGAACACTTCGATAATTCTTTCGGAAAGATAAATAAGGCTATTTATTTAGACTTCAATGGCTTCCATCAACAAGCCCTCGAAGTTCTTCAACATGATTTCGCTATGTTCTATCCTGGATTTTATGTCTATGTGGTTTGGGATTCTTATTATAATGGAGAACCACATGGAAATAAAAAAACCGCTATTCCATTTGTTATAGCAGGTTTTCTTGGAGAAATAGCTACCATTTTTTCTAAGTATTTACCTATTCCTACCTTAACCATTGGATTATCTATGCTTATACCAATGATCGCTACCATTATTTTTTATAAAGATAAAAACAGAGGTAATTAATTGTTCCTATACTGTTTGAGTATTTTATACAAATAAAACCCCCGTAACAACGAGGGTTCATTAGTTCATATGTAATGGTCGGAACGACAGGATTTGAACCTGCGACCTCACCCACCCCAAGGGTGCGCGCTACCAGTCTGCGCCACGTCCCGTATAAATGGCAAATAACATTTTACTGATTGTATGCCAGCAGGAAGATTATTCGACGAAGTTGGCAAACATTTTTCGTTGCCCTCTTCGAGGACCACTCTATTGCTTGCGAAAGTAAGCTAAATCGACGTAGTGCACAAGCACATTTTTGGTTGCGGGGACAGGATTTGAACCTGCGACCTTCGGGTTATGAGCCCGACGAGCTACCGTGCTGCTCCACCCCGCGATCATATGGCTCCTCAGGACGGACTCGAACCGCCAACCTACCGGTTAACAGCCGGTTGCTCCACCATTGAGCTACTGAGGAATTAGGCTTCCTTAATAATTTATCATGAAATCAATAAAAATGCAACCATCCTCCTATTTTTCTTAGGTTAAGCGATGGTTTGTTGTGACCTATCGAAGATCAGAAAAAAGCAGCCATTAGGCTGGGCTGCTTTTCCTCTCGATCCTACTCGACCCCTTCGAAATCGCTTTCCCCCAAAAAATCGTCCGAATAGGTCACCGATATTTTATCCTGACAATCCCAACACTCGCTTCTGTTTCTTTCCATCAAAGCAAGCTCAGCACCACAGCTCACACAAAGATCAGGCATCTTATCAATGACCTCCTTTTAAATATAATACTCCCCTTATCTAAAAGGATATGCAGAAACCAAACAAATCATCCATAAATATTTTTCCAAAGCAAAAAAAGCTAAAATATGGATTTAAAAGTTCCAGTTTCAGTCAGTCGTGTGCAGAGGAGAAATCAAAGAAAAAAGTTCTGTACCCTTATTGTATTTTACACGAGCACGATTGGTGTAAAAAACTTTAGCTATTAAATAAAAAAGGGAGCCATGTTAGATCCCATATCCCAGACCCAACATTGCTCCTTTCACGTATCATAATATTTCCTTATATTTACTCTCATCAAACCCAGCTATCACTTGATCATCCATAATAATCAGAGGTCGACGAATTAATTTCGGTTCCTTTGCCATTTCCAGTAATAATTCCTCTTCAGATAAACCCTCCAGTTCTTCCCTTCGAGCCTTATAAACGACCCCTTTTTTGTTGAGAATGTGTTCAAGTGGCGTCTTTTTTATTAGCTCTTTTAGTTCCTCCAAAGAAAATTGATCTTTCATATAACGTCTTTCTTCGTATGCAATTTGATGTTCATCAAGCCAAGACTTGGCTTTTCGGCAGCTTGTTCAAGACGGATATGTAGAAAATACTATGGACATAAGATTCCCTCCTCTTTAGTAGGTTTGTGTTTGTGTACTACGTCGTTTTCACTTTCTTTCACAAACTCATTAGGGCTTAAAAATCTGAAGTTGCCAGCCACTGTTCAAAAGCAGTAAAAACCCTCTCTGGCTTTTCTTCCATCACCTGATGGCCTGCCTCTGGGATACTGACTAGCGTGGAATTTGGAAGATCTTGACGGAGATGAACACCAGTTTTTAACGGGACAATCTGATCTTCATCCCCCCAGAGCAGCAAAACAGGATGGGAGATCTTTTGCAAATCATTCGCTTCCAAATCCCCTTCCCGATCCCGCAGCAGTCCCAAAAGAGTGTCACAGAAATTCTTTTCAAGAATCGGCTTTTCATAAGCATTTATCATCTCTTGATCGATCAATGCGGTGTTATATAGTGTGGTCTTTAGTACATCTTCTACTTTATGTTTCTTTATCCATAAACGGATAAAGGACCTTGAAAAAGGAAATCTGGAAAAAAATATCGCCCAGCAATTTGATCTTTTTAAATATCCTGAACAGGCGACTAAAACCAGGCCTTTAATTTTCTTCGGTTCCGCTAAAGCCGTGTACAAAGATATTTGTCCCCCCATCGAATGGCCAATGAGGATAACATTTCTTAAACCGAGCTGTTTTATAAAATCAAGGATCAAAGATGCATAATTACGGTAAGAATACTTGAAGTTGGCTGTTTTTTCACTTGCTCCAAATCCAACCAGATCAACTGTGTAAATATCATACTTACCTTTTAGAAAGGGAATCAATTTACGAAAACTAAAAGATGAGGCAAGAAATCCATGAATGAGTATCAGGGTGTAGGAAGACTCCCTTTTCCCTGTTTTTCCACTTCCAAAATACTCATAATGGACCTCGGCACCAAGTAATCGGATCTTCCGTTGAATCATGCCTTTCACCTTTTTGCATTTTTTTGAGTTTGATTATTCTTCCCTGTCTTTTCTTATGATATGTGGTTCGGCACCAGGATTGGATAAGATCATAATTGGTTCAAGCTCTTGTTGTGCTGTATACAAAAAAGGAAGCGGCGAAATAGGAATATTGCCTCGCATACAAAAATCCATATTTAATCTTGAAAATACTTTAAAACCAATTTCGTTTTTAATATCTGCAATAATGAGTACATCCTGATGTGGAATGGCCACCCCCATGTCATACTGCACCTTTCTTTGCATAAAAGCCAATAATTCATCATTCAGCACACGGCTTGCTGCATATCCATCAGTTTGACTGAAAAAATAAAAGGTATTCTCCCCTACTACGTCCTCTTTATATGACGTATCCAATTTCTTTAGATTAGCAATGGCCCATTGTTGAATTTCTTCCTCAGTCATCTGCGATTGTTCTACCATCTGCTGGTCAATTAATCGGTACGTTCTCCCCAGATCTAAAGCATAAAAAATGGTCGATTCGGCCGTATGAGCTTTATGCAAAAAAGGAACCCCCTGTTTTTCCGTGGGATGAGACCGACTGCGGATTACTGGGTAAATTCGGTCCTCGTTCCCTTTTAACGATATTTCCTGCAGACTTGCATTCGCCATCGTTTCCACTCGAGAAAGGAATTCCTCTATTGTCTCAAGGGACTTTTCTTGCCCAATTTTGGAAAGAATGACGGGAATAGATAGGGATAACCCAGCGTGCGAATTTCCCTTTTGCTTGATTTGGATTTGTTCTTCCTTTTGTTCCACAACCCAAATATTTTGATCTAGTCGTTTTTTCAATTGTTCCAGCACTGTAGAGATCATTTGTTTTTCATCCATGAAGTTTTACTTGAACACTCCTTTCCTTTGTGGCCTACACCAAGAACGTAAAAGGATCGGTATTCATCTTCGATACAATTACCTCAGTGTTATAGTTTTCTTTTTTCAGCCGTTCTGCAAGCAGCTGTTGGACAGCCTTTTTCATAATTTTTTCGGCATTATGTCCAGGATCAACCATCGCCATTCCACTTGCCATGGCATCATGTGCCATATGATAATAAACATCCCCCGTTACAAATACATCTGCTCCTTTATGAATAGCTTTGGAAATATAGCTGTTTCCATCTCCTCCGAGAACAGCTACCTTCTTCACTCGAGACGACATGTCACCGACTACTCTTACCCCTTTAACATCGAGTGCCGTTTTCACTTTTTCGGCAAATTCTCTAAGGCTTATCTCCGCAGGCAAATATCCAATCCTTCCCAAACCGTACGATTTCCCTGGCTGCTCTAATGGATAGATATCATAAGCTACTTCTTCGTACGGATGTGCTTTGATCATCGCCTTTAATACGCGATTTTGGATCTCTTCTGTAACAATTGTTTCAATACGTATTTCTTCAACTTTCTCTAATTTTCCTTGGGTTCCGATGAATGGGTCAGTATTTTCGCGCGGCATAAAAGTTCCGGTACCCTCTTGACGGAAGCTGCAATGACTGTAATTTCCGATCCATCCAGCACCTGCTGCGGCCATGGCATCAAAAACTTGTTGATCATGTGTCGCGGGGACAAAAACAACAATTTTCTTTAATTCCCCTGTGGAAAATATATCCAATGGCTCCGTATTTTGCAGTTCCAGTGCATCAGCCATCAAATCATTAATCCCGCCTACAGCCACATCCAAATTGGTATGTGCAATATATACTGCAATATCATGTTTAATCAATTTCTCGTAAAGTCGGCCGGCAGGCATGTCCGTTCTTAAACTTTTTAACGGGCGAAAAATCACTGCGTGATGCGCAATAATCAGGTCTACCCCTTGCTGAATCGCTTCATCGACTACATTTTCCAATACATCAAGAGTCACCATTACCTTCTTAATTTCCTTATTAAGCGTCCCAACCTGAAGACCAATTTTATCCCCTTCCATCGCTAAACGTTTGGGGGAAAACTCCTCAAAGTATTGAATTATCGTTTGCCCATTGGCATACATCTTAAAACCTCCTCGATCCACTTAATACGCTTATTTACTTCTTCTCTTTTTACTTGAGCTTCTTCTGATTTGGCATTATCCAAATTGTGTAAGACCTGTGCAGCCTTCTGTTTTTCATTCAGCCATTTTTCCCTTAAGACTTCGGAAGCTTGTTTCCATAAAAAAGGACCAATCTCGAACCACTGCTCTATCGTCCATAGACCTTGTTGGTATGGCAAACTGGGTTGTCCACGTTCAGCAGATAAAATCTCGTAAATAATGCCATCCTCTTTAAGGATCGTTTCGTCTTTCAATTCCCACCCATTTTGATAAAGCCATTCCCGTACATTTTTCTCGGCTACGTTCGGCTGGAGGATTAGATGACCAACGTTTCGCAAGGAGTGTTTCCCTGTCTCGAGGATGCTACTGATTAAGGTGCCACCCATCCCCGCAATGCAAACCGTGTCCACCTGGTCATGTTCATGTAGTACAGCCAGTCCATTTCCCAAACGGACATCAATTTTATCACTGAGTCCTGCAGCCCTCACCTGATTTTGCGCAGATTCCCAAGGCCCAACATTGACCTCCCCAGCGACAGCCCTTTTTGCTATGCCAGTCTGCACAAGATAAGTAGGAAGATAAGCATGGTCTGATCCAATGTCTGCAACAATGCTTCCTTTTTTCACATAATCTGCTATCGTTTTTAATCTATCTGATATCGTAAGCATAGGACCACCTGATTTATCATATTAAGTTTTATTTTACCTTATTTGAGGAAAAGAGCAAAACCTTGAAAGTAGTGGAGATGGAAAAGAAACGGGGGGTACCTTCGAGGAAGGCTCTCAAGGACATATCAAAGTCCACCGTCTGGCGGCGAGATTGATCTTCACAAGCCCCATGTTGATCAAAGTCCGACGATCCATTTAAAATTACCGGGCAAATATCACGGATGCCTGTCCATATTCCCTCAAAACAGGGAATCGAATCCCTGTTTCCACCGAAATTCAACACCCAATTTCCCTTGCGATCACCATTCTTTGAATCTCCGAGGTCCCTTCGCCGATTTCTAGCAGTTTGGCATCACGGAGAAACCGCTCCACTTGGTATTCTTTCATGTATCCGTATCCACCGTGGATCTGGATGGCTTGATCACATACCTTCATACACATTTCAGTTGCATACAGTTTAGCTATCGAAGCTTCCTTTGTAAATTTCACCTGTTGATCCTTCAACCAAGCGGCTTTATAAACCATGGTTCTTGCTACCTCGATCTGCATCGCCATATCAGCTAGTTTAAATTGAATCGCTTGAAAAGTGGAGAGTGTGTTACCGAATTGTTTCCGTTCTTTTGCATACTTCAAGGCCTTTTCATATGCACCTTGAGCAATTCCCACGGCCATCGCCCCGATTCCAATTCGTCCCCCATCGAGAATCGAAAGAAACTGTTTGAACCCCTCCCCCTCTAATCCCAAGACGTTCTCTTTTGGAACAACCACCTGATCCAGGAAAAGCTCAGTAGTATTGGATGCATGAAGCCCCATTTTTTTATAATTAGCGTTTATCGTAAATCCCTTCGAATCTGTTGGAACAATGAAGGCGGTAATGCCATTGGTTCTTTTCGTTTTATCCGTAACAGCAGTCAGTGCCAAAAATTTAGCATAACTTGCATTAGTAATAAAGCATTTCGTACCATTAAGGACCCATCCCTCTTTGGTTAGGGTTGCGGTAGTTTGTGTTCCCCCAGCGTCTGAACCTGCATTCGGCTCAGTTAAGCCAAAGGCCCCTAAGGTTTCCCCCTTACACAATGGAATTAAATACTGCTGTTTTTGTTCCGCTGTCCCAAATAGATGAAAAGGTGCCGCCCCAAGGGAAATATGAGCAGAATACGTGATCCCAGTTGAAGCACAAACCCGACTTAATTCTTCGACAACAATTGCGAAGCTGATCATATCCGCCCCGCCACCAGCATATTTTTCTTCAAATGGTAAGCCCATTAATCCCAATTTTGCCATTTTTTTTATTACTTCATGTGGAAACTTACCTGTTTCGTCTCTTTGCTCCGCCCCGGGAGCCACTTCCTCTTCGGCAAATTCCCGGATCATGTCACGAATCATCTGTTGCTCAGCAGTTAAACCAAAATTCATGTGAGCCCCCCCTTTCTTTATTATATAAAGCGGAAAAGGCCTACATAACCGATGACAATCGAATTTTCCCATTTTGCCTCATTTGCATTGTCCATTTAAAATAGCTAAAATGAAAAACAAAGAACAAAAGCCCCCATTCCTAAAAAGAAATGAGGGCTTATCACTCTTATTCAAGAAAATCTTTGAGTCGTTTGCTTCGGCTCGGGTGGCGAAGCTTTCTTAAAGCTTTGGCCTCGATTTGGCGAATTCGTTCACGGGTCACACCAAAAACCTTTCCAACTTCTTCAAGGGTGCGTGTTCGACCGTCATCAAGTCCAAAACGCAAGCGAAGAACATTTTCTTCCCTATCCGTTAAAGTATCCAGCACATCCTCCAACTGTTCTTTGAGTAGTTCGTAAGCAGCTGCGTCGGAAGGAGCGAGGGCTTCCTGATCTTCAATAAAATCACCAAGATGGGAATCGTCTTCTTCACCTATTGGTGTTTCCAAAGAAACCGGTTCTTGTGCAATTTTAAGAATCTCCCTAACCTTCTCAGGAGTAAGGTCCATCTTCTCTGCAATTTCCTCAGGGGTTGGTTCGCGTCCTAATTCTTGCAGCAATTGCCGTGAAATACGAATCAATTTATTAATCGTCTCCACCATATGCACGGGAATACGAATGGTTCTTGCCTGGTCAGCGATTGCTCTTGTAATGGCCTGGCGAATCCACCATGTAGCATAAGTACTGAACTTAAATCCTTTTTTGTAATCGAATTTTTCAACGGCCTTAATCAATCCCATATTCCCTTCTTGAATTAGATCCAAAAAGAGCATTCCCCGGCCCACATAGCGTTTGGCAATACTTACGACAAGTCGCAAGTTAGCCTCAGCTAAGCGCCTTTTGGCTTCTTCATCACCGTTCTCGATTCTTAATGCTAATTCAATTTCTTCATCGGCGGAAAGGAGCGGAACCCGTCCAATTTCCTTTAAGTACATTCTAACGGGGTCATTAATTTTTATTCCCGGCGGAACACTTAGATCATCAAAATCAAATTCCTCTTGATCCTCTTCTTCATCCTCAGGCATATCATCTTCTTGCTGATCTTCCTCGTCGGTTTCATTGAGGACTTCAATTTGTTGATCTGAAAGATATTCAAAAAATTCATCAATTTGATCAGAATCTTGCTCGAAGGTAGACAAACGTTCCATTATTTCTTTATATGTGAGAACACCACGTTTTTTCCCTTGTTGAACGAGAAGATCCTTCACTTGTTCGAGCGTAAGTTCATTATTCTGTCCTTGCTCCATTTCGGTAATTGCACCTGGCTTGTTTTCTATTTTTTTCGCCATGGCATTCCCTCCTTCCTTTGCATACGGATTGTGGCCTATCTATATGAAAATCTGGTCACGATTTCTTCATTAGTTTCCTTAACTGCAGAATTTCAATGCCAATTTTTGCTGCTTCCAGACTGTCACCTTGCTTTTCTAACTTTTTTTGTTCAGATTTTAGCTTCTCAATTTCTACTAAGATTGGATAATTAAGTACCTGTTGTATGTAATCAGCCAGTGCTCGCGAAGTAAGGTCATCCGGGACTTCCTCCATTGCTAGTTCTGATGCTTTTTGAATTAGCTTTTCGTCATCTAATTCCGAAATAAACTTACTAGGATCTGCAACATTCCCTATTGCATAATAGTGATATAGGTATGCTGCTAAGGCTGCAAATTCATCAACATTAAAATTACCACCAATTTTATCCTTAATTTCTTCCGCCCAATCTGCATTATGCATCATTAGGACAATTAATTTTTTTTCTGCATTATAATGAGCTGGAAGTAAAGTTTTGTGAGGCACATGTCTACCATTATCTATACTATTATTCCATTTCCGAGGGAGTTTATCCCCTTTCTCGGCCTTTTTTTGCTGGTAGAACAGTTTCCTTAGTTCTTCTTTCAGGGCTTCTAACGAATAATGAAATTCCTCCGCCAACAATCTAAGATAGTGATCCCTTTCAACAGCGCTGCGTAAAGATGATATTTGTTTCAGCATTTCGTGGATAAACACCAATCGTTGCTGTTCATCTGAAACATCATGACGCCTTCGCAGATATTCCATTTTGAAGGCGGTAATAGTTAATGATTGATTCAATGCAGCGGTAAACTTCTCCTTGCCATATTTTTTTATATATTCATCAGGGTCCAAGCCGTCTTCAAGACGAACAATGCGCACCTGACACTCAGCTGTTTCTAAGATATGAGCTGCTTTCATAGCCGCTTCAATACCCGGTGCATCTGAGTCATAACAAATAACTACCTGGTCGGCATTTCGCTTGATAATTTTTGCTTGTTCCTCAGTAAAAGATGTGCCCAGTGAGGCCACTCCATTTCTCACACCCGCCTCCCATGCCGCAATGACATCCATATATCCTTCAAACAAAACAACTTGACGTTTTCGTCTAATATCACTTTTGGCACGGTGCAAATTAAATAAGATGCGACTTTTATTAAAAAAAGGATGTTCAGGGCTGTTTAAATATTTAGGCTGAGTATCATTTAAAATTCTTCCCCCAAACGCGACCGTTCTTCCTTGACTGTCTGCGATGGGAAAGATCAAGCGATTGCGAAACAAATCAAAATACTTACGGTCAAAATCTCTTTGCGCAAGGATTCCAGCCTTATGCACAAGCGCTAGACTGAAGCCTCTTTTTTCATAAAATTGAGTGACAAAATCCCAACTTTCAGGCGCAAATCCCAATTCAAATACTTCCGCAGTCTCCAGGCTTATTCCCCGACGTTTCATGTATTCCATGGCAGGAACGCCATAATCCGTTTGAAACAAAATATGCTGGAATAATTTAACTGCTAGACTATATGCCTTAAATATAGTTTGTTTTTCACTGGATTCTTCGATTGTTGAAGGATGCGCCTCTTCTTGGTTAGGCAGTATTATTCCCGATTTTTCAGCTAAAAACTGCATTGCCTCTGGGAAAGTAAGCCCTTCTATTTTCATCACAAAAGAGATTAAGTTTCCCCCTTCTCCACAGCCGAAACAGTGAAATATTTGCTTATCTTCAAGGACTGAGAAGGAAGGTGACTTTTCCGAGTGAAAAGGGCACAGGCCCATATAACTTCGGCCACTTTTCCTTAGATGTACATATTGTCCGATAAAATCTACGATGTTAAAGGAGCTCCTGATCTGGTCAATAACCTCCTCAGGAATTTTAGTTGCCATCTTTCATATCTCCCAGCCACCATTTTTAAAAGAAATTCGTCAAATCTCAACAATATCCTGCTTTATACTAAAATATATTCAAACTTTCCTTTCTAATTTTATTAGCTATAAAGTATTCCTTTGAAGAATATTACGAAGGACACTTCTAAAAAAATATTCATGCTCAGAGGACATGGCCTTAGGTCCCTTCGTTCTTCTTCCTGCCAAACGGGCTTTTTGCGCGTGATGACGCATGGATAGCATGGCATCAATATTCTCATTGGTGTATTCCTTACCACGTGAACTGATGGCTAAGCAACCTCTTCCAAGAATAAGCCCCGCTAAACCATAATCATCCGTGACCACAAGATCTCCCGGTTTGGCATGATTCACAATATACAGATCTGCAGATTGAAATGCTCTGTCAACCATGATTGTCTCCACCCATTCCCCCTCGAGAGTAAGGTGATTCGCAAAGGAAAAAACAAAGACAGATTTCACCTGAAATGCTGCTGCTTCCTCTATAACAATGGATTTCACAGGGCTTGCATCTGCATCAATATAGATTACCAAGCCGGTCTACCTACTTCCTCCAAAGTTATTCTACGAAATAAGTCCGATTCCTTCCGGAAGTGTAGAATTAAATCTATTTCGAATTTTGTCGAAATGATTTCAACTAAGGGAATACCCCTACCTAAAAAAATATGTTATAATATGATTTATTTACTTTCTAACATAATATATACGATATTTTTTTATTTTTTCCTTCTATGAAAAAAAAACTTCTAAAATACAAAAAGTTCTCGAACGTTTGATCGAGAACTTTTTTCTTATTATGATTCCCTATTTTTGATAATTCCTAAAATAAGATTTGCAGTTTCTTCCACAGCCTTGTTGGAAACATTGATTACTGGGCAATTAATCCGCTTCATGATTTTTTCGGAATACTCTAATTCATGCATGATTCTTTCTAAACTTGCATAGTTTGCTTGGGAAGTGAGACCCAGGGCCTTTAATCTTTCTCTCCTAATCACATTCAATTGATCTGGGCTAATTGTTAACCCCACACATTTTTTTGCAGGGACCATGAAAAGTTCTTCTGGAGGTTCTACTTCTGGAACTAACGGTACATTGGCCACTTTCAACCGACGGTTTGCCAGATACATTGATAAAGGGGTCTTCGACGTCCGGGATACCCCAATTAAAACAACGTCTGCCCGCAGTAACCCTCTCGGGTCACGCCCATCATCATACTTCACAGCAAATTCGATAGCCTCAACCTTCTTAAAGTATTCCTCATCCAATTGCCGCATTAATCCTGGTTGATTTTTTGGTTGCTTCTTTGAGATTTGTTCCATTGCCTGAATCATTGGGGTCATAATATCAATAACGGTAACCCCATTTTCCTCTGCAACAGCCTTCAGATGGTCCCTTAGTTTGGGGATGACCAAGGTTAGGGCAATCACCGCTTCGCTTTCTTTTGCAGCCAAAACAAGTTCGTTAATTGTTCCTTCATCCTCTACGTAGGGAAATTTGCGAATCTCAATGGGCTGGCCTTCAAACTGGCTCGCTGCTGCTTTGACCACAACTTCTGCTGTTTCCCCAACCGAATCAGAAACAATATAAATAATAGGATCATGAATGGCATCTTTTTTGAAAATAGTGCATTCCTCCTTTTCGTTTATCATCCGTGAGGGGTTACACGGGCTGATCGCCAGCAATCTCCACGAAAGCCTTGGTTACAGTTGTTTTCGTTACCCTGCCGACAATTTCGTAGGCTTGTCTTTCTCCTGCCTTCACCTCGCGAACAACGGGAATCGAATCAATCTGGTTATTAATGAGCTTTTTGGCTACTTCATAGATGCTATCTTCGGGAAAACAGACAACAATATTCGGCATCCGGGACATAATGATGTTTACCGGTATGTCCTCTATCTTTTGTTTGCCCAACATAGCCCGTAGTAAGTCCTTGCGGGATACGACACCGGCTAAGTGGCCTTGGTCGTTTGATACATAAAGGGTTCCCACATCTTCAAGAAAAAGTGTGCAAACGGCATCGTAAACAGATGAAGATTCCTTGATAATAACTGGTAATGCCTTGAAATCCTTTACCAGTTTCTTTCTTGCAAGATCACCTAATAACTGGGGACCACTTTTTCCTGAATAAAAGTAACCCACTCTTGGCCTGGCATCTAAATATCCTGCCATAGTTAAGATTGCAAGATCCGGCCGCAATGTTGCCCGTGTCAGGTTGAGTTTTTCGGCGATCTGCTCCCCGGTAATCGGACCTTCATTTTTAACTATTTCCAGGATGATATCTTGGCGTTTCGTCAGTTCGATGATATTCACCGCCCTTACCGATCAAAAAGTATACTATATATCATTTAATTATATAGTATGTAACATTTCAATAAAAGCTTTCCTAAAAAGAAAAAATCTCCCTTACCAAAAGGGAGATCGCTGGATGGATAATTATGATTAAGCTGTCCGCTTTGCCACAACCACTTTACAATTTAGGGCGAGTAAGGAAATCATGGAAAAGATGGAGAGAAAAGGGAATAACGCGGCCATTACTCCACCATAAATAACGGGAATGGAAACCATTTCTTTTTCCCCATGAAAAATAGAAATTCTAACAATATTTGCTTTCCCCAGGATCTCCTTGACCAAGTTCCAGACCTCTTGCCCTGTTGCATAAAAGGTAGAATATTGGGTATGAATGGTATCTTCTTCGCCTGGAAGCAATTCCTCAATCCATTCCTCGTTCTTCTGACGATGAACGTCGTTCGTCTCCATGATCCATCTCCTTTCGGGGAATTATTTCCTCCATTTGGGTTAGTTGTTGTAAGAAATTCCGAGATTTAAGGCGTACCCCGGCATATTCATCCATAAACAGATGCAAGACTTTTTCTAACTGTCGTTTGGTGATTTCTTTAACTTTAATATTCCCTACCTGCGCAACATTAACATGAAGAAAAAGCTGCAATAAGCGCGGAACACTTTCCCCCAACACAATGGCGTGGGGATCTTTGTAGCGACAATTAGAACAAAGCAACCCGCCTTCTCTGATACTAAAGAACCAAGGGGATCCTCCGGTGTGACAAGAGGCACATCCTTCTATATAAGGTTTATAACCATTCATAGAAAGGATTTTCAGTTCAAAGATTCTTGCCAATATTTCCGGATCCTTGCCTTGTTCGACTTGATTTAGCAGTGCTAACAGCAGTTCATAAAGGATTAAGCTGCGCCGGCGTTCTTCTGTAAATCGTTCGGTTAATTCAAGTAAATAAGCAGCATAAGCGGTTCGATACAGATCTAGCCGAATTTTTGGAAAGGCATTGATAATTTCTGCTTGTGATAGACTTCCCATCCCTGATCCGATTTGAAAGACAAAATGGGCCAGGATAAAGGGTTGTGAAACTGCCGAAAGTCGGCTCTTCGACTTTCTAGCTCCGCGTGCCATCATCCCTACCTTGCCCATTTCTTTCGTGAATACCGTTAGTATTTTGTTTCCTTCCCCATAATCAACGGTTCGTAATATAATTCCTTCCGTTTTTCCTAACACTGATCCCCCGTTTCCAGGGCCTCATCTCTTTTTACCCTTCACTTTCCTCCGATTCGATGGATAATTCGGGCTCATCCACTCCATTTGTCATTCTTTCAAAATCCTTGTAGAGGAGATAAGCGTCGATGTTTCCGGTTGCGCTAAAAAAGGTCCAAGACAAATTTTGCATGCCGCATCATCCTTTCGGGAGAAATCGAATCTGGATTATTGCTTTGAAATGATCCATACTCAAGGGCAGTTGACGATAGGTGGAGGGAATATCCCCTTAGTTTTCGTCTGTATCATTAGATTGGCCCTTATCCCATTCCCTATCCATAGGAATTTTTTCCAATATAAATTTAAAATTCTTCATGGAAACCGAAATTGCGCAGCAGTCGATCCTGGTTTCTCCAGTCTTTCTTTACTTTAACACGCAGTTCCAAAAAGATTCTTGTTCCTAGCAGCCGTTCGATATCGTGTCGCGCCCTTTTTCCAATTTCCTTAAGCATCGATCCGCCTTTTCCAACCAGAATCCCCTTTTGTGATTCCTTTTCAGCATAGATGGCTGCATAAATATATACGGCCTGACTGTTTTCTTTTTTTGCCATATGTTCAATGGCAACCGCGATCGAATGGGGAACTTCCTCCCGCGTCAAGTGCAAAACTTTCTCCCTGATCAATTCTGATATGACAAACTGCTCAGGAGAATCTGTTACTTGTCCTGCGGGATAGTACTGTGGACCTTGAGGAAGCAATTGCAGAATTTGTTCCATCAGGGTATGAACATTGTTTCCCTGAAGGGCAGACACGGGAATAATTTCTTTGAAATCGTGAAGTTTCCGATATTCCTCTATAAAGGGCAACAATGTTTCAGGGTGAACCTTGTCAATTTTATTAATCACCAAAAAAACAGGAGTCTTAGATTTTTCCAGTTTTTCAATGATAAATCGATCGCCAGGGCCTAATTTTTCAGAGGCATCGACCAGAAACAGAATTAAATCCACCTCGTTTAGTGTATTTTCCACGGTCGTATTCATAAATTCCCCTAATTTTGATTTCGGTTTGTGAACCCCTGGAGTATCAAGAAAAATAATTTGCCCTTGTTCACTTGTATAGACTGCTCGGATCTTATTTCTTGTAGTTTGCGGCTTGTCCGACATAATGGCAATCTTCTGCCCGATAATTTGATTCATTAGTGTCGACTTTCCCACATTGGGCCGCCCAATGAGGGCGACAAATCCTGATTTATAACCGGTTTTGTTCATTGAGGTCCTCCTGATTAAATGCACCCGGTAACAACTCTGCTACCGTTTTGACTGATTGTTCTCCTTTTATATTGCCCATAATGACTTCCATATCTGCCGGACAAAGTTCAGCCAAAACTTGACGACAGGCTCCACATGGCGCTACTGGTGTGGGGGTATTTGCAATGACGGCAAGTTTTTTAAATTCTCTCATTCCCAGGGCATAAGCTGAAAAGAGGGCTGTTCGCTCCGCGCAATTACAAAGACTGTAAGCCGCGTTTTCGATATTGAATCCGGTAATAACCTGGCCAGTAGCGGTCAACAATGCTGCCCCCACTTTAAAATGGGAATAGGGGACATACGCCTGTTCCCTTGCTTCCCTTGCAAGTGCCAGTAGTTTCTGATTCTCCATTCGCTCCTCCTTGATTAATTAATGAATTCTAATAAAGGTCCAAGAAAAACATAGATCCCTACAATGACAGCCAAAATGGCGGCCAAAAGGACAGCACCCGCCGCCACATCCTTCGCTGTTTTGGCAAGCGGGTGATACTCACCTGTCACCAAATCCACCGTTGATTCAATCGCTGTATTGACCATTTCCAAAATAAAGACCAAAAAAATAGAAAAAAAGACCAGTAAAACATCGCTCCAAGAAATCTGAAGAAGCCAACCCATAAGGAGAGTAAACATTGCAGCCCCAATATGAATTTGCATGTTTCGCTGGGTCTTCACTGTATAAACAATTCCATCTATAGCATGTCCAAAACTTCGGATCAGGCGTTTCATCTGCTTAACCCGAATTCGCTGAGGATCTGCTCCTGCCTTCCAAACATCACCTTCTCTTCTTCTTCTGTATGATGGTCATAACCAAGTAGATGAAGAAAGCCGTGGATTGTTAGAAATCCTAATTCTCTTTCAAAGGAATGACCATACTGGGTTGCCTGTTCCTTTGCTCTTGGAATGGAAATAATGATGTCACCAAGGCTGTCTTCTTCATCAAGAGGAAAAGATAAGACATCGGTTGGTTTATCTAGATTCCGAAATTCACGATTGAGTTGCCTAATATGTTCATTATCCACGAGGGTAATAACCACTTCTTTCTCTTCTACTTTCTCAACTTCTGCACCCTTCTGTAATAACTGTGTCAGCATCTCGATTAGTGTTGATCCAATCTCGTCCTCTTGTTCATTAAGAATTTCTACCTGAATACTCAAGCCTGTTTCACCTCAATCTCTTCCGGATACTCAATACGGTTATGGAAAATGCCCTGTAGGGTTTCACAGATTGTTCTAGAAATAATTTCCAATTCATGCAACGTCAAGTCACATTCATTTAATTGACCGTCATCCAACCGATCTTTCACGATTTTTTGGACAAGGCCTTCAATTTTGTCAGGTGTAGGTTTTGACAATGATCGGACGGCCGCCTCCACACTATCGCAAATCCCCACGATCGCCGCCTCTTTTGTTTGGGCTTTCGGTCCGGGATAGCGGTAATCTGACTCTGGGATCAAACTATCCGATTCTTTACATGCCTTATGGTAAAAAAACTTTAGCAGCGTGGTTCCATGATGCTGTTCGGCGATATCTCGAATGGCTTTAGGGATATTATATTCTTCCAACATCTTGGCCCCATCATAAGGGTGAGCAATAATAATCGTGCGGCTTAGACTTGGCGCGATTCGGTCGTGAGGGTTCTCCCTGCCGACAACATTTTCAATAAAGAAATGCGGCCGTTTCATTTTCCCCACATCATGGTAATAAGAACCTACACGTGCAAGGAGCCCGTTTGCACCAATCGCCTCGGAAGAGGCTTCAGATAAATTGGCGACCATTATACTGTGGTGGTAGGTTCCCGGTGTTTCCATTAACAGTCTTCGCAATAATGGATGATTTGGATTAGACAACTCAATTAACTTCATGGTTGAAAGAATACCAAAGGCTGATTCAAAAAATGGAATAAAGCCAATGGTCAAAACAGCGGATAGCAGCCCATTAATTACACCGAATCCATAAAGCTTTCCTAAATCAGACCAATTAAAGGAATAGAAAAGCATATAAACAGCTGAAATTACTGCTAAATTCGCAGCAACTACAATTAAACCGGAACCTAAAATATTTCTCCGCTGTGTGGGTTTTCCTAAAGAATAAGCCCCAGCAATGCTGCTTACCAATACGACAAAGGCATAGCGGTAATCAAAAAAAGTTGCGCTATCTGCATTAAAGATAAAGCCCGCTGCAATGGCAAACATTCCACCTGAAAACAAAGCCAGGCGAAGATCCAAGAATAGCGTAATTAACATGCTTCCAAATGCTGCAGGAACCAGAAAACCGGCAAACATATAACCTAAATCTTGACCTAGCCCAATAATTTTCATTGCAAACAGATTAAGTCCAATGATCAAAAGGAACATTAGCAGCTGTTTATTGTTCTTGGCCAATTCCAATGAGCTTTGAGAAATATAGTGATAAAAAAACAAAGTGATTAGAAGAATTAACAGGCCTAGCCCGAAATAGGGAGAATAATTTGGGTGATGTGTCAATAAACCGGCAATCCCTAACTTCCGATATATTTCATCTGTAATGTATTCGCCTTCCCCTACGAGGATTTCACCCTTATAAATTTTTACCGGCTTCACGGAACGAAAGGCAGTTTCTTTGGCCTGTTCTGTTGCCTCCTCATCGAAGACAATATTGGGTACAATCACTGAAGAAACAATTTCCTTTATGGCTTCCCGTGCTTTTATTTCCAAATCGCTTGTAGCCAGCAGTTCAGACACCTTTTTCTGTGCTTCCACCAATCCCTCATTCATCCTTACGCCTTCAAGCATCACCGTGCTCAAAATATTACTGGAAATCGTCTTCATCGTCGCCAAGGCTTCTGGAGACTGTTTTAGCATCGTACGATAGGTTTCATCGGTGAATTGGTAAGGAATATCATCCCTTAGATGGGTAATCATTGCCTGATTGGGTTCCCCAAGAATGACCGGAGGGGTAAGTCCGTTTCCTTCGTTCTGTTCTTCCATATTCTGATCCGAGGCAATGCGTACTTCCGCAATTTTCCGATAGATATGGTCGAGAACCTTCAATTGGTTTTTTGTTATATCTTCCTGCATCTGATAGACAGGTTTGATCGACTCTTTTGCCTCTTCCCGTAAAAGGGCCGTCGCCTCTGTATCCTCAACTTCCATGGGGGCGGCAACGGTCACATTGCTGATCGTATTTTTCTGTAAATCATAAGTTTTAGGAACAACACTTTCAACCAGATAAAAATAAAGACCTAGGGCCATTAACATAAAAAGGATCAATCGGATCAGAGGACTTGAATTCCAGGTATCCGGAATAGGTCTCAATCCTCGGAATAGCCTTAGTTTCACTTCGAGCAACTCCTTTGGAAAAATTCCAGGTTTCGTTGATATTTGGGATATCCTTTATTTCTGATTACCCGCTTCTGCCATTCCGTAAGCTCTGATGATTTTGTGAACCAATGGATGCCTTACTACATCTAATTCAGACATATAAACTAAGGAAATTTCAGGAATATTAGCTAAAACTTTTTCTGCATCTTTCAAACCGGAGCGTTTTCCTTTTGGCAGATCTATTTGTGTAACATCCCCTGTAATTACCATTTTGGAGCCAATTCCCAAACGTGTCAAAAACATTTTCATTTGCTCCGGAGTTGTATTTTGGGCTTCATCCAAAATGACAAAGGAATCATCAAGCGTTCTCCCTCGCATATAGGCCAATGGTGCCACTTCAATCGTTCCCCGCTCCATAAACCGGTTGACTGTCTCCATCCCTAACACATCATTTAAGGCGTCATATAAAGGACGTAGATATGGATCTACCTTCTCCTGCAGATCTCCAGGAAGGAATCCTAGGTTTTCTCCTGCTTCTACAGCTGGACGGGTAAGTACGATTTTTTTTACCATCCCGCTCTTCATCGCAGCAACAGCTAGCACGACAGCCAAATAGGTTTTCCCGGTTCCGGCAGGCCCAATTCCAAAAACAATATCATTTCTTTGAATCATCGTCACATAATGCCGCTGGCCTAATGTTTTCGCCCGAATCGGCTTGCCCTTGGCAGTGACTGCAATTTGCTCGTCATATAGTTCCAGCAATTCATCAAGAGTACCACGTCTTGCCAAATCAATTGCATAGGTAATATCCCGTTCTGCAAGCTGGATCCCACGGCTGATTAATAACGTAAGGACCTCAAACAATCTCCTTAATAAGGAAATTTCCTCTCGATCACCGGAAATTGTAATTTCCTCACTCCTCGCGGTAATTCTCGCTGATGTAGATTCTTCAATTTTTTTGAGGTAAGCATCCTGTGGGCCAAAAAGGGTTATGGCAGTTGCTGCGTCTTTTAGTCGAACTTTTACTGTATCCTCTTGAACTGGCAAAAACCTCAGTCTCCTTGTTGTATAATAATAGGTTTCTCTAATGCAATATCCTCAATGGCAATGATATGCATCTTTATATAAACTTTATCATTCTCTTCCCTTTGGTGCAAAACTTTTTCCTCTTTTATATATCCTCCCGTTTTTATTTTCGCCAATATATCTTGTTTAACTGCCTCCTTTGCAGTGGACACTGCTTCCTCTGTACTAATCTTGATCTGCTTAAATTCACATTCCAATAAGTCTTCTACCTTGATCCCTACTGGGAATTGTTTTTCGCGCCAGTGGAGCATATGCATTTCTTCATTTGGTTCATATTTGTTGAAGGCCAATTCCCCATATCCCCATACTTTCAATTCGTAGCCCCACAATCTCAAATAGATATTTCGGTGTTTTTCCCCCGTATAGATGGCCTGTTTTTTCAACCGTGGAATCACCGCCTCAGTTTCGTACCAAACTTCCCCTTCCACGACTCCCTTGGCTGCTACAGCAATCGGACTTTCCTCCTTGCCAATTAGTCCAGAGATCAATAGATCTCCCTTCTTGACAAAATCATTCGGCCGCACCATTTGTTTGCCATGTGTGGCGAATATGTCATGGATGACAGCTGATTTTCTGGCAACAATATGCCGCGGGCTTAGGGCCTCCTTTTCTTCAGGAATGATCTTTTCGACCACCCGAATCTCCGCCTTCGTCCCATTCATGCGAAATCCGATCCAGGAAGCGTCCGGTATTTTCTCCATTAGTTTTGCTTTAATCTTGTCAGGGTCGTCCAAAAAAAAGCTAAGTTTCCCTTCCTGGATGCCAACCTGCTTAGCCATTTCCAGCACCTCGGATTTAGGAATTTTCTCGGTACCTACAACCTCTACAGACCAAATCACATTGGATAGAATAAATAACATGCACAAAAATGCCAAAAATCCCCCAACAAAAGCATATCGCTTTCTGATTTTTGTCAGAAGGAAGGGAAGACCGTGTTTGCTAATTATTCTTGTGCGACAACCTGTTTCCTTTAACAAAGGTTTCAGCCGCAAAAAATCAACAAGCAAAATAGACATCCTGCCGCGCTGCTCATCAAATCTCGAAATCTGCCAAATCTCTATTTTCTTATTCAGCGCTAAATTGATTAATCGTTCGAGCCTTTTTCCCTTTATCATAATCACTAGGTAACCGTTAAACCACTTGATCCATTGATGCTGCATAAATGGTTGTCCCCCTTTATCCATCAACCTTTTGCCCCCTTCGGTTCAACCGAAGAAGGGCTTTTCGTTTGAGTTATATGATTTTCTTACTCTATAAACTGTACCCCGCTTACCTTTCCTTCAATTAAAACTTCCTCGGGTAAAATTGCCCGGATGACCAATTTTTCCCCACGTACCAAAAGCTGTCCCTTTGTTAAAAGCAAACGGAGTTCTTTATCACTGAATTGCAGAACTCCGCGATGATTTTCTATGTACATATGGATTTGCCCAATCATTGTAATTCTAGGCATTTCCATCGTCACATCGGCTGGGAGATCCAATATTTTTGCTGCAATTTTTCGCAGATGGCGTCCCCATATATTTTTCATTCGGGCCTATGCTCCCCCTTCCACATCCGATTGGACTGTTGCGATATATAAAAAAAACCGTCTAAGCAAAAATTCTACTACTTCAGATTTATGCTCCGTCCTTTTCTTTTATGAATTGGGATTAGAAGGTGACTGTTGGGATTGATTTAGGGATGGGGAATTTTCAGGATGATTCGGACAGAGGGTTAGGGTGTAAATTGTGCCAGCCTGTCTGAATCCAAGCCTGATCATATAGTTTTTTGTGCTGCTGAACAAAAAAAGGTGGACCCTTCTGGATCCACCCTACTACTTTATCTTCGATTTTTTCTATCCGTATGATACGGTAATTTCGAACGTGGGGGGCCAAAAATTTGACTCCACTTCATGCCTTCAACAGGTGACACAATTGGCTGTGAAACAGGTGTTTGACGAGCTGCAACAGGTTCAAAGGTTTTTTCCCTGTCTTTCCTTCTAACCAAGTCTTCCTCAACGGCAACCTCTTCTACCACAACCGGCTTAGGCGTTGTTCTTGTTACTTGCCTAACAGGTGGCGGTTCCATCTCCCATCCTTCGGACATCGTTGTCGGAGTTAATGGGGGATACTGATATTTTCGTTCGCGTTGCTGTCTCCTATTTGGCTGTCCCCCTTCCTTTCCCCGCCCGAGTGCGCGAAACAGCCAAATGAGCAGAATGAAGATCCAAAAGTTCCCAAAAATTAGATCCAACAAAAAATCCATATCAATCTACCTACTTTTGCTCAGGCGGCTGGTTTTTACCTTTTTCCGCCTGTTGGCCGAATGATTCCCTCATCAACGTATCTGCATCAATATTTTTCATATTTAAATAATCCATCACACCAATTTTCCCTGACCGCAAAGCTTCAGCCATAGCTTGTGGCACTTCTGCTTCCGCCTCAACCACTTTTGCCTGCATTTCCTGTACCTTAGCCTTCATTTCCTGTTCGTGCGCTACCGCCATTGCGCGGCGTTCTTCAGCACGAGCCTGTGAAATTTGTTTGTCTGCTTCCGCCTGTTCAATCTGTAAGTTTGCCCCAATGTTGCGCCCTACATCGACATCGGCAATATCAATTGATAGAATTTCGAAGGCAGTCCCCGAGTCCAATCCTTTGTCTAAAACCGTTTTAGAAATACGATCAGGATTTTCCAATACTTCCTTGTGACTGTTAGAAGAACCAACGGAGGTAACAATCCCTTCCCCTACGCGTGCGATGATGGTCTCTTCTCCAGCTCCCCCGACAAGTCTTTCAATGTTTGCTCGAACGGTTACCCTTGCTTTTACCTTAAGCTCAATCCCATCGCGTGCTACAGCGGAGACAAACGGAGTTTCAATCACTTTCGGATTTACGCTCATTTGAACGGCTTCAAGTACATCACGTCCTGCCAAATCAATAGCAGCCGCACGTTCAAACAATAAGTCAATATTCGCACGTTCTGCAGCAATTAAGGCGTCAATGACGCGGTCTACATTTCCCCCTGCTAAGTAGTGGCTTTCCAGTTGATTAGAGGTAACTTGCAAACCCGCTTTACGTGCTTTGATTAACGGATTAACAATCCGTGAAGGGATAACCCGCCGAAGTCTCATTCCTACCAAAGTGAAAATACCGATCGATACACCGGAGGCTATAGCCGATATCCACAGCATCACAGGGACGAATGTAAAAAATACAGAAATGACAATCACTGCCAGGGCAACTAACAACAATAGCGAAATAATTGAACCATCCATTCACTTTCACTCCTTTATTTTTTTTCCCTTACAACTACCCTTGATCCTTCTACGCGAAGGACAATCACAGGTTTTCCCTTCTCCACAAACCCCCCTTCTGTTACTACATCAACTAGGTTTCCTTCAATCTCTACCGTCCCAGCTGGGCGGAGCGGTGTGATGGTTTCTCCTATTTTTCCTGCCAAATCGATTTGCACATTTGCTGCGCGATATCCTTCTTCATTTTTCTGTTGGTCTTTTAAAATGAATTTATTCCAAACCCCTCTATGTCCAAAGTATTTCACCACAAATATCATCACAACAATGGTTACAATAACGGCAATTCCAAGCGATAGCCATCCTATTGAAGTATCATAAGCTGCCATCACAATGCCAGAGAGAATAGACACGATGCCTAATCCTCCAAAAATACCAAAGCCCGGAATCACCACCTCAACAAATAGTAAAAGGATTCCGACAACGAAGAGGATAATATGCAGATAGTTGGCAAATCCCGCGATGTAGTGACCAAAGAAATATAGGGCAAAGGACAAGACCCCAATGACTCCGGGCAACCCAAAGCCAGGGATAAAGAATTCAATCGCGATCCCGACAAGACCTAATGTTAACAAAAGGGGCATAATAAATGGATTGGTGACAAACCTTGCGACCTTTTCACCCATTGTTGGTTCGATGGAAATCACCGAAGCACCTTCAAACCCTGTCTGTTCTAGCGCTTTTTCCAAAGATGGCACGACTGCTTCAGCATACCCAAGCCGCTTCGCCATTTCGGAATCCAGGGAAAGAATCTCCCCCTTTTTCGTAATACCTTCGATCTCAATCTCTGGATCAACCATGGCAGCTGCAATTTGTGAGTCACGCTGGTTCATTTCCGCTGCACTCACCATCTTTTTCGTCCAGGCAGACTGCACCTTTTTATCCGCCATATTCCCAGCCAGATCAATAGGAGCAGCAGATCCGATCGCACTTCCCGGAGTCATGATAATCTGGTCCGCATTAAGCGCGATATATGTACCTGCTGAAAAGGCCTCATTTTCAACGTAAGCGATAACTGGAATCTTTTCGCTTCGGATTAATTGACCAATCTCATTCGCCGCCTGAATTTCACCGCCTGGGGTGTTTATTTTCAGGAAAATAGCATCTGCTTCATATTGTTCCGCTTCCTGAAAAGCTCTTTCGATAAATTTGAAAAGTCCTTGCTCAATCGATTGTTCCACGGGCACAAGATACACGACCTTCTCTTTCTCAGCAGCACCGAATGTAGGAAGCAAGAAGAGTATGAATGCAATGGAAAGAAAAAGGATTCTTCTAAAGTTAAGAATTCCTTTCAATCTCAGACCTCCTTTCCCTCTTTTACTTGAATACCATTAGTCCTCATCTTTTTTACGTATAAAAGAAACAATTAGTTTCAAAAAATATAAAAACACCCTGCACTCCATGGAGTACAGGGTATTCACCTATGTTCTAAGGAAGCAATTCCTGAACAATTCTGTTGACTAGGGATCCGTCTGCCTTACCTCTTACCTTCGGCATTAAGGCACCCATCACTTTTCCAAGATCCTTCTTCGAAGCTGCTCCTACCTGCTCAATCGTTTCCTGGACAATCTGACGAATTTCAGATTCTTCAAGTTGCTTCGGCAAGTAGGCCAACAGAACTTCCATCTCAGCTCGTGATTGTTCGGCCAGATCATCTCTGCCCGCTTTTTCAAATTCTTGGAGGGAATCGCGTCTTTGCTTCAACTCACGATTTAACAAAGCCAGCACTTGGTCTTCGGAAAGCTCCTTACCTTGGTTAATTTCTTCATTCTTAATTGAAGACTTCACCATGCGGATGACGGAGAGTTTGAGCTTATCCTTATCCTTCATTGCTTGCTTCATATCACCGGTAAGTGTTTCAACTAGACTCATCTTATCAACCAATCCTCCTAAAACTTACGCTTACGAGCTGCTTCGGATTTCTTCTTACGTGCAACACTAGGTTTTTCATAATGCCTACGCTTTTTCAGTTCAGCCAAAATACCAGCCTTACCTGTTTCACGCTTAAAGCGGCGAAGAGCGGCATCAAGAGATTCATTTTTACGAACACGAACTTCAGACATTGCTTTCCCTCCCTCCGCATTAACCATTAAGACAACCCATCAGAGAACTGTCAACGTCTATTATATTACACCGATAGTTCCCGGTCAATATAGACATTAATTTTTTCCTTTTTTCATCCTTTCCCTTCCTAGGTATATTTATCTTGCTGTTCCCGTAATCTTAGTGATAGCATGGAACGGTACAGGAAGATTGGAGGAATAAACATGTTGACATTAGCTGAGATCTGTCAGGCCACCGGAGGCAAGTTAGTTACAGGCGAGCCTTCTTTAAAGATTGACGCCTTTCACTTCGATACAAGAATGTTAAGTAGCCAATCGATGTTCATTGCTTTAACAGGCGGTGCCCGCGATGGTCATGAATTTTTACAAACGGCAAAGGAACAAGGTGCTATAGCAGCCTTAATTTCTGATATCACAAAAATTCCAGAACAAGCAGACTTGGCTTATGTAGTAGTTGAAGACACTGCCATGGGCTTCGCTCAGATTGCAAAATATTACCGCTCCAAATTGCAAATTCCAATCATTGCTGTGACTGGAAGCAATGGGAAAACCACAACGAAGGATATGATCTCACACATTTTAGGGTCTAAGAAAAAGACGTTTAAAACCTATAAAAATTACAATAACCACTTGGGTGTGCCTCTTTCTCTGCTGCAGACCCAGCCAGAACACGAAATAGCTGTATTGGAAATGGGAATGAACCACGCTGGCGAAATTGATTTTCTTGCCTCCATTGCGAAACCCGATATTAGTGTGATCGTCAATGTAACTGAAACCCATATCGAAAATTTAGGATCGAAGGAAAACATCGCCAAAGCCAAAGGTGAGCTACTTCCACATACCTCTCCGGATGGATTTTCTATCTTAAACGGGGATAACCCCTATGTTGTCAACCTGCGTGATCTATATTCAGGAAAAACTTACTTTTTCCGTGTGGGGAAACCTGCTGATATTTATGCAACAGATATTCAAACAACAGATCGTGGGACATCCTACAATGTCCATATTGGAAAAGAGTCTTTTACATGCACAATCCCCATGTTTGGACTGCATAATGTTTCGAATACGCTGCCTGGGATTTTCATTGCAAACCAATTAGGCTACCATTCAGAGGATATCGCTAACTCTCTAAAAACACTTACGATTTCCCCCATGCGCTTTGAATTGGTCCAACACGCCGGTCAAACAGTGATCATTAATGATGCGTACAACGCCAGTCCAACGTCGATGAAAAGCTCCATTACAACCTTCGGCGGGATATTACCTCATTTGAAAAAAGTGTTGGTTCTAGGGGATATGTACGAACTAGGGGAACAAAGCATTGATTTCCACCGCAGCGTTGGAAAACATATTAATACCCTTGGCGAGTCCTTCGAAATGGTCGTAACCATTGGTGATCATGCGCGATATATCTCAGAGACCGTTGCCCTTCCGGCACACCACTTTGAGCAGAAGGATCAGGCAGCTGAATTTTTACGGCAATACCTTATACCGGAATACGCGCTACTTTTTAAGGCCTCTAGAGGAATGAGGCTGGAGGAGATTGTGTCTTCTCTTACTTATTAGATGTTAAGGGGAAAATTTTCCCTATTGGACTGATTTGAAATCAGTCCAATAGCGGAAAAAACTTCTGTTAAGGAGTTATCACAACTGACTGTAAACGTTATCAATCCTTATTAGCGGAAGATTCTTCCGTTACATAAACAGTTTTCTAATAAAAAATAATAATAGCGGAAAAGTTTTCCGCTATTAAATCAACCTTCGTTTTTTCTATTCTAATTTCTCCGCAGCAATTCGATTCTGCTTTCGTTCCTCGTATCGCTTGAACCCTAAGTCAACTAATTCATTAATGAGTTCTGGATAACTGATCCCTGCTTCTTGAAAAAGCATAGGGTACATACTAAATGGAGTAAAGCCAGGCATGGTGTTAATTTCGTTGATATAAACCTGATCCTTCTCTTCATCCCAGAAAAAATCCACGCGGCTTAATCCACTAACGTCCAGCGCTTGATAACCGGCAATTGCCATTTTTTTAATCCGGTCTACCACATGTTCCGGAATTTGTGCTGGAATATCCAGTTTTGTATTTTGACTTTTGTATTTCGCTTCATAATCATAGAATTCGTTACCCGATTTAATCTCTCCTACCACAGATGTCCTTAATTCATCATTTCCAAGCACACCGATTTCCAGTTCTCTTCCGTTGACGTTTTCTTCAACGATAATTTTCCGATCGAATTGCGCTGCAAATTCCAAAGCAGCCTTTAATCCCTGAGAATCCTTGGCTTTTGTAATCCCGACACTTGAACCCATGTTTGCTGGTTTGACAAAGCAAGGATACCCTAAATTCTCTTCAATGTCAGAAATCACACTATCCATTCTTTCCAATAGGTCGTGACGCAAATAAGACAGGTAACGGCATTGTGCGATTCCAATTTCACCGAACACGTTTTTCATCGCAACTTTATCCATACCCATGGCAGATCCCAAAACCCCCGCCCCTACATAGGGAACATCAATGATTTCAAGCAACCCTTGCAGGGTACCATCCTCACCGTTCGGTCCATGGATCACGGGGAAAGCAATGTCAATCGTTTCCTTTAGTTTTAAAATATTAGGCTGGTGATCAAAACTTCCTGCTAGCCTTAACTGTTCTACTGAAGTTAATTGATCATCGACAGATTCGCCCTGAACCCATGTACCATCTAATTGTATATAGTAAGGCACGATTTCATAGCGTGCTTTATCAACAGCATTCATAATCGCTAACGCGGTACTTAAAGAAACTTCATGTTCGCTTGATTTTCCACCGTAAATGATACCTAATCTTGTTTTATGTTCCATCTTAAAAGTCCCTGCCTCTCCTTGCTCCAGGATTTCATCCATTCCTTATCAGTATATGGGCGAATACCTAATCAGTTCCAAACTATGTGATAATACATTACCCACTATAACACAAACACGAAAAAAAGGACTAGTCGTCCTTTTTCTTATGGAAGCTTGATAGGTTGTCCAGGTTGAATTCGGTCGTTTAATAAGTTGTTTAATCTTTCAATTTCAGCAATTCGATTCGTAGGGTTATCCTTAGGATAATGCTTAAGGACGATTGACCAGAGTGTATCCCCTTTTTTAACAGTGTAAAGTTTCCTAGCTGTCGTTAGATTTTCTTTTTGCTGTGCGCTAGCTGTTATAAAAGGGTTTTGGATGGGAAAGTGTGCCACTTTCTTTTTAATTACAAAATGAAAGATACTAAATAAGATAAATAAGATCAGGATGATTTTTATTAGTGTAGACAGATGTTTCCAATCGTTAGCTGGGCTCCCTTTGCGAATCCTCTGTCCCTTTAATTTCTTAAGTACAACTGCCATCGTTCCCCCTCCTTACTACTACCTTATGCAAGGAAAGGGGGAAACTTGTCCAATTTTATTAATTTCCCATTAACCATTTTAAGAATTGTAAGAAAGGCGTATTTCGATTGTTGTGATGAATCCCCTGCCATCTGTGGATATCCGCCAGCGTCTGCTTGTACTTTCCAATTTTAGCTTCGGGTATTAGCAAAGACTTTTCTGTTGTCATCTTTTCAGCCACCTTTCCCCATGGGTTGTCCTATTTCTACGTTACCATATGGAGGGGAAAGTTAATGTCAATCGGTGTTGTCGTATTCCCACTTTTTTTGTGGTTTTACCTTTTCTGTGAAACGAGAAATCCGATAGCTCCTAGAGAAATTCCTAACAAAGAACCAGCTACAACTTCTGAGGGTAAATGACCTAGCCGCTCTTTTAAGTCTTTTCGCTTTTTCCTATGATGGCTCACTTCCGGATGCTTTTCGCGAAGCCTTTCTACTGATTCTTCTAATTCATTAACCACCATCGCAGTCTGTCCAGCATGATAGCGAACCCCGAAAGCATCGTACATGACGATCAGACCAAGCAAACAGGAAATAGCAAATTCCGGGGAACGAAAACCGTTTTTTAATCCAATGAAGGTTGCCAGCGAAGAAACCCCTGAAGAATGAGAGCTAGGCATCCCTCCTGGTGTAAAAGCCGACTTTAGGCTCATTTTCCCGGTATTCAAATAGTCAAAGGGTATTTTTAGTGCCTGGGCGACAATAACGCTTGCAATGGATGTGGATATGGCACGATTCATGCAATCACCTCTGAGTATAGTTTGTCCAATCTTCACAGTTAGACCCACTATCAAAAGTAATTTTCGGTAAAATTTCATTTGCTTGTCATGCTTGTCTTCTCCCACTCATACCTATTATTAACATCCCAATTTTACCCATCATTTCGGCCCTGAGGAGTTGTCGGCATGAAAGAAATCATCATTCCCTTTACAGTAGGGATTTCCATCTTTTTGTTTGGCATGCAATTAATGAATATCGGATTAAATAATCTAGCCGCCCATAAATTAAAAGAAATACTGACCCGTTTCACCAAAACACCTCTTCACGGTTTCCTTACGGGGACTATTATCACTATGATCATGCAAAGCAGTAGTGCAGTCAGTGTAATTACGATCGGCCTCACAAATGCAAGGTTATTGACCTTTCCGCAGACAATCGGCATTATTCTTGGGACAAACATCGGGACAACAATTACCACGCAGATTATTGCCTTGAATATTTATGACTATTCATTGCCTCTTTTCTTAACTGGAGCCATACTGTGGTTCATGCCATGGCATGCTCTTCGTTGCTTGGGATTAACATTGGCGGGATTTGGTTGTATTTTTATTGGGATGGAAGCGATGCAGTTTATTGCAAATCCAATCCAGGAAACAGGGGTCTTTCGTTATCTTGTTGATTTGGGATCCGAAAATAGTGTCATTGGAGTTTTAATTGGAACTGCCATTACCGCGGCCATTCAAAGCAGCACCGCCACCACGGCAATTACAATGAGTTTTATTAGTGAGCATATCATCCCATTATCCATGGGAATCGCCATTGTTTTGGGAAGTAATGTGGGGACTTGCATGACCGCCTGGATCGCATCCCTTGGGGGTACCACAAGTGCGGTGCGCGTAGCATGGAGTCATATCATTCTTAATTTAGTGGGGGTCATCCTTTTCGTTCCGTTGATTAGTATGCTTGCCTCGGCGGCAATGATGATTACCCATAACCCTTCTGCCCAAATTGCCCATGCACAAACCATTTTTAATGTCATTTGTTCCTTGGCTGTATTACCCTTTGCTAGACAATTCGGATCTTTTATTGAGTTTTTAATTCCTCAGAAAAGGCCGTAATGGTAGGCAGCTTGCTATGGAACGGGTCCAATTATTCTGAAAGCAACGAATAACGGATCCGCGTTCCTCCTTAATAATCGCCTAGCACTTCTTCACCTTTTACAATGGCAACACCCGAACTTGTGCCAATTCGGTTCGCACCGGCTTCAATCATCTGCTGTGCAGTTTTAAGGTCGCGAATTCCACCGGAAGCCTTCACACCTCGATCAGGGCCAACTATTTTTCGCATCAGGCTCACATGTTGGGTGGTTGCTCCTCCCGCACCAAATCCGGTGGATGTTTTAACAAAATGAGCACCCGCACGAACAGCAATAAGACAGGCAGCTTCGATTTGGTCAAGTGATAATAATCCAGTTTCAAGGATCACTTTAACTTTCGCTACATCCTCCGCAGCTTGAACAACCGACAAAATATCCTTGTACACCCATTCCGTGTCACCCGATTTTAGGGCGCCAACATTCATTACCATGTCAATTTCGCTGGCTCCATTTTGAATGGCTTGAGCCGTTTCAAATGCTTTTGCTTCAAATGTGGACGCCCCCAAGGGAAAGCCAACGACCGAAGCAACCTTTACAGGGGTTTCCTTCAACAATTCATAGCATAATGGAACCCAAATGGGATTGACGCACACGGCCGCAAAGTGATAAGCATTCGCTTCACCACATAATTGAACAATGTCAGACTTTGTAGCATCTGTTTTGAGGAAAGTATGATCAATATATGAATGGATTTGCATAACTATCCTTCCTTCGGTAAATCCAATATGTCAAAGGCTTTCGCGATTACAGAGTCGTTATTTTCATATCCATTTTCCTTTTGCTTTTTCCAAGCCTTCGCAGGTTCCATCCACTGCACCTTGTTAATCTCTTCAATTTGTGGAACAGGTATGCCTCCGGTGGCTTCAACCAAGTAATAATGAACTTCTTTATCGATTTGGCCTAATTGGGGGTGGTAGTATTGATAGTAAATGATTTCCAGGGGCTCCCTGATCACGCCTTCAATCCCCGTTTCTTCCTTCACTTCACGAAGCGCCGTCTGTTCAATTGTTTCTCCCGATTCCTGTTTTCCCTTTGGTAAAGAAACCTTCATATAACGATCTTCAATCATTAATATTTCAACATGACTAGGTTGTCTTCGGTAGACAACTCCGCCTGCAGACACTTCCTTCATATGGTTCACCCTTTTCTGCACCCTTGTCCTATTTTCTTCATATATTTTACCATAATAGGAGGAATATGCGGTAACTAGCGATAAACAAAAAAGGTACCGATCCCGGTACCTAACTTCCACTTAAAACAGTATCTAATTCACGAACAAAGGTGCCTTGGCAATATTCAACACCTGGTTGATCTAATCTTACCTTGCAAATTTTACCAATTAGATCAGTTGACCCATGAAACACGATCCTTAGATAATTATCGGAATACCCATAAACCCTTGTTCCATCACTTGATCCTTCGGTATAGATGCTTTCAGGAATAACTTCCAGTACCTCACCGACAAATTTCTTCGAATAATCGAGAGAAAATTGATTGGAAAGCTGGATCAGACGGTGAACACGATCGTTTTTCACCTCTTCTGGAACCTGATCGGTAAATTTTGCTGCAGGTGTTCCGGTTCGTTTGGAATAAGGGAACACATGCATTTCCGCAAATTGAATTTCTTCCATAAAACGATAGCCATTTTCAAACAGTTCATCTGTCTCCCCAGGGAATCCGACAATAACATCCGTTGTAATCGCCACACCTGGCATCGCTTCACGAATTCGCTCAATTTTTTTGCGATACTCATCTGTTGTGTACTTTCTTCTCATCCGTTTTAATACGGTGTCATCCCCAGCTTGTAAAGGAATATGAAGGTGACGGCACATTTTTTTCGAAGTATTCAATACCTCTATAACTTCCTCCGTAATTTGGCTTGCTTCGATGGAAGAAATCCGTACACGCTCTAATCCTTCCACTTTATCCAAATCCCAAAGAAGTTTGGCTAGATTGTAGTCTTCCAGGTCTTCCCCATAACCACCCGTATGAATACCTGTCAAGACTACTTCTTTATACCCTGTTTCAACTAATTTTTTAGCTTGTACTAGAACATTTTCTGGTCTTCGACTTCTCATTAAACCACGAGCCCAGGGTATAATACAAAAAGTACAGAAATTGTTACAACCTTCCTGGATTTTTAGAGAGGCTCTCGTTCGATCCGTAAACTCAGGAACGTCTAATTCTTCATATTCCCTGGTTTTCATGATATTTTTAACTGCATTGATGGGCATCCGATCTTTTCGGTAGGTCCCTATCAAGTTTAAAAGCTCTTCACGTCCTTGCGTACCTAAAACAATATCAACGCCTGGGATGTTAGCAACTTCGGACGGGGAAGTTTGCGCATAACATCCCATAACGACTACAATTCCCTCAGGATTGCGTCGAACCGCACGACGAATCACCTGCCGACTTTTCTTATCGCCGGTATTCGTTACGGTACATGTGTTAATTACATAGACATCTGCCTCATCCTCAAACGCAACCTGTTCGTAGCCGCCTTCACGGAAAATCTGCCAGATCGCTTCTGTTTCGTAATGATTGACCTTACATCCAAGAGTATGAAAGGCAACTGTTGGCATAATCCGTCCTCCTTTCAAGCTATAGCCATTAGGCCTTAAGCTTAATTTTTTCCTACAATGAACTTGATTTGTTCGAATTGGTAGGAAATACAAGACAATGCATATAATGCTGCGGTTTCCGTACGAAGAATCCGATTCCCCAGCATTACCGATTTAAACCCCGCCGCCCCAGCTTCGGCAGCTTCTTCTTCAGAAAAACCGCCCTCTGGTCCAACTATGACAAGAATCTTTAAATTTCCCTTCAGGTTTTGCAGATATGAGTATAAAGTCGTTACCCTTTCACCTTCAAAAGCGAGTAAGGCAAGGTCGAATTGATCAGCTATTTTCAGCAGCTGCTTCCAGGATAACACCCCTGAAATTTCTGGAACAATGCTTCGATGGGATTGCTCAGAAGCCTCCTTGGCTATCTTATTCCACCGTTCAATTCTTTTTGCTTGTTTCTTTTCATCTAATTGGACAATTGTTCTAGATGAGGTAAAGGGAATTAAGGCACGCGCACCCAATTCCGTCCCCTTTTGTACAATGAGGTCCATCTTGTCACCCTTAGGCAGCCCTTGGGCAATTGTAACATGAACCGGAAGTTCACGATCATCGTGAATTTTTTCCATTAACCTGCAGTTCACTTGATCCCTTCGTATTTCCTGAATAGCAGTCATGTAGCAATTGCCCGTACCATCACAACATATAATCCGATCACCTGGGGAAAATCTCATCACCTTTACAATGTGACCTACATCTTCGCCTGTTATGGTGACGGATTGTTTTTGCTGATCCACATCACTAGCCCGAACAAAGTATCTTTGCATGATTAGTCACCGTACCATTTACCCTTTTTTCGCAACGATCGACACCCAATCCTCAAGATGTCTCACTTCTTTAATTTCAAACCCAGCTTCCTGAAGAGCCTTCTTCACGTCTTCTTCCTTCTGGGATATGATCCCCGAGGTAATGAAATACCCTCCATCCACAAGCCTTTCGTAGGCTTCATCTACAAATCGCACAATAATTTCAGCCAAAATATTCGATACAATCAGATCTACCTGCCCGGCAATTCCCTCAAGCAGGTTATTTTGTTTTGCTTTTATTTTGTCCGATACCTTATTTAATTTGGAGTTAATATTTGTGCTTCGTATGGCAATTTCATCAAGATCAAGAGCCATCACCGATTCCGCCCCTAGAAGCACGGAAGCAATACTTAATACACCAGAACCACAACCGACATCAATGACACGATCTCCATTTTTAACGTAATCCTCCAAAGCCTGGATACAAAGAACTGTTGTGGGATGTGTTCCTGTCCCGAAAGCCATTCCTGGATCCAATTCAATAACCAGTTCATCCGGATTTTTTGCTTGGTAATCTTCCCAGGTAGGTGTGATCGTTATACGGTCGGAAATTTGAACGGGTTTATAATACTTTTTCCAGGCAGTTGCCCATTCCTCTTCATGAACTTCAGCAAGGGAAATCTCGCCTGCACCAATCGGAATATCATAAAGAATAAGATTGTTGACAGCCTGCTTGATTTCCTCCACGGTTTCTCCTAAATAGCTATTAATAGGAAGATAAGCCTTTAATATGACACCTTCTGTTGGATAATCATCTGGTGAAAGCTCATACACTTCTCCATAAGTGCCATCCCAATCCCTGAATAGCATCTCGGGGTCTTCAATCACCACGCCGCTTGCTCCTGCTTCATGAAGAATATTGGATACCGCTTCAACGGCCTCTTGACTTGTATGAATACTAATTTCCGACCACTTCATTTTTTCTAACCCCTTTTAATTGTTCGTTTCACGCCTCATATCCGCTTGTCTTAACATTCTCACCCATTTTTGTTGAGGTTATTATTCCCCGCGGAAAGCCCGCTTCATCTTTTCGAAAAAGGAGGATTCTTCTTCTACTGGTCTATTGCCATTAATTTCGGCAAATTCCCGCAGTAATTCCTTTTGTCTTTCAGTCATTTTCGTTGGTGTATGAACCACCACTTTCACATGTTGATCCCCTTGCCCTGTGCGTCGTAAATAAGGAACGCCCTTGCCCCTTAATCTGAATGATGTGCCGGTTTGGGTTCCTGGTGGAACCTTTAGTTTCACTTTACCATCCAGGGTTGGCACCTCAATCTCATCCCCTAATGCAGCTTGACTAAAGGAGATCGGCACCTGGCAATAAATATCGTTTCCATCCCGTTCAAAGAATTCATGCCTCTTCACACGTAAGACAACATATAAATCTCCGGGAGGCCCTCCGTTTGCCCCCATTTCACCTTCCCCAGTAACGCGAAGCTGTGCACCTTCATCGACACCTGCTGGGATGTTGAGGTGAATTTTCCGGCGTTTCTTCACGGTACCTGCACCATGACATTCCGAACATTTCACCTTGATCATTTTTCCTCGTCCACCACATGCCGTACAGGTCCGTCTGTTTACCACGCGACCGAAAGGCGTATTTGCCACTTGTTCCTGCTGCCCGCTTCCTCGGCACACCTGACAAGTATCTATCTTAGTCCCAGGTTCCGCACCACTTCCGTGGCATTTATCACAATCCATTTCTTTTGGAATTTCAATATCCATTTCTTTTCCAAAAATAGCATCTCTGAACTCCAAAGTGAGGGTATACTGCAAATCTGAACCTTGTCTTGGGGCATTCGGATTTCTTCTGCCTCCCCCACCAAAGAACATATCAAAAATATCCCCAAAGCCGCCAAAATCTTGCCCGCCAAAGCCACCAAAACCACCAGCACCCGAATCGGTTCCTGCATGACCGAATTGATCATATCTCTGTTTTTGCGAAGGATCACTTAGTATATCATAAGCTTCTTTCACTTCTTTAAACTTTTCTTCGGCATCAGGGGCCTTGTTGACATCAGGATGATATTGTCGGGCTAATTTCCGGTAGGCTTTCTTTATTTCTTCAGGTGAAGCACTTTTATCCAAGCCTAGCACCTCATAATAATCCCTTTTGCTCATATCGTTAACCTCACACTCCCGCTAAAATTCCGACCGTCCGTAATATTGACACAATCCACATCATACCAGGAAAAAAAGTCAAAGCCAAGATAAAACCTGACTTTGACTTATGCATACCCTTTATAAGAGCCTCATTATTTCTTATCGTCATCTACAACAGTATAATCTGCATCAACGACGTTATCATCATTTGCTGTGTTGCCGCCTTCAGGGTTTTGTCCCCCTGCTTGCGCTGCCTGCTGGTACAACTTAACCGAAAGCTCCTGAACGATCTTCGACAACTCTTCCTTGGCAGCCTTGATTGCTTCCAGATCTGTACCTTTTAATGCAGCGGAAAGCTTATCTTTTGCATCATTCGCTTTGGCCACTTCGCTTTGATCGATCTTATCGCCAATTTCCTTGATTGTTTTTTCAGTAGAGAAAATTAGCTGATCTGATTCGTTGCGAACCTCCACTTCTTCTTTGCGGGCTTTGTCTGCATCAGCATTGGATTCGGCCTCTTTGACCATACGGTCAATCTCTTCGTCGCTTAATCCGGAAGAAGCAGTAATCGTGATTTTTTGTTCTTTTCCTGTTCCAAGATCTTTCGCTCTTACATTAACGATTCCGTTTGCGTCAATGTCAAAGCTTACTTCGATTTGTGGAATGCCGCGTGGTGCTGGCGGAATATCTGTTAATTGGAAACGGCCCAAGGTTTTATTGTCAGCAGCCATTGAACGCTCCCCTTGAAGAACATGGATATCAACAGATGTTTGATTGTCGGCTGCCGTAGAGAACACCTGCGATTTGCTTGTTGGGATCGTTGTATTCCGATCAATTAATTTGGTAAATACCCCGCCAAGCGTTTCAATACCTAGGGAAAGTGGAGTTACGTCAAGCAAAACCACGTCTTTAACATCGCCAGTTAAAACACCGGCTTGAACAGCAGCACCAAGCGCTACCACTTCATCAGGATTCACACCTTTATGAGGCTCTTTTCCAATGAACTTTTTAATCGCTTCTTGAACCGCTGGTATTCTTGTAGAACCACCAACTAATAGAACCTTATCAATTTGTGCTGGCTGAAGACCGGCGTCTTGAAGCGCACGGCGAGTTGGTCCCATCGTCCGCTCAACCAATCCGGCAGATAGTTCTTCAAATTTCGCACGAGTTAGGTTTACCTCAAGGTGCTTTGGACCTGTTGCATCTGCTGTAATAAACGGTAAAGAAATGGTCGTAGTCAATACACCAGACAAATCTTTTTTGGCTTTTTCCGCAGCATCTTTTAAACGCTGTTGGGCCATTTTATCATTGCTCAAATCAATCCCGGTATCCTTTTTGAATTCTGCAACCAAGTAATCCATAATCACTTGGTCGAAGTCATCCCCTCCAAGTTTGTTATCACCAGAGGTAGCTTTAACTTCAAAGAACCCATCGGAGAGTTCAAGGATGGATACGTCAAAGGTTCCTCCTCCTAAGTCATAAACAAGGATCGTCTGGTCATCAGACTTTTCTAATCCATAGGCTAAAGCTGCTGCTGTTGGTTCATTAACAATACGAAGTACTTCCAAACCAGCAATTTTCCCTGCATCCTTAGTAGCTTGACGCTGACTGTCGTTGAAATAAGCAGGAACAGTAATAACCGCTTTATCCACTTTCTCGCCAAGGTAAGCTTCTGCATCGGATTTTAGTTTTTGCAAAATGATTGCAGAGATCTCTTGTGGAGTATACTGCTTCCCTTCCAATTCTTCCTTGTAGTTTGTTCCCATATGTCTTTTAATAGAAATGACTGTGTTAGGGTTGGTAATGGCTTGTCTTTTCGCTGCCTCACCAACAATTCTTTCTCCATTTTTAAAAGAAACAACAGATGGTGTTGTGCGGTTTCCTTCGGCGTTTGCAATAACAACCGGTTCTCCACCCTCCATAACAGCTACGCAAGAGTTGGTTGTACCTAGGTCAATTCCAATTACTTTACTCATAATAGATGCCTCCTGATTATTTATATAGTCAAGTTTTCCTCTAGAATGAAAGATGCTATGAGCTAACCTTCACCATCGATGGGCGTATCACTCGATCCTTCAATTGATAACCTTTTTGCAGTTCTTGAATCACAATACCTGCTTCATGATCAGGACTCTCCTCCTGCATCACGGCTTGGTGGAAATGTGGATCAAAAGGCTTCCCAACCGCTTCAATCGGCTGTAGGCCTTCCTGCTCCAACGTTTGGACGATCTGACGAAAAATCATATCCACTCCCTTGGCAAGGGATTCCACATCTTGAGATTCCTTCGCAGCGGCTAATGCCCTCTCCAAATTGTCCAAAGCTGGAAGAAGACCTTCTATGACAGGCTGCGCAGAGTAACGAACGAGATCTTCTTGTTCCCTGCGGGTGCGCTTGCGGTAATTGTCAAAATCCGCCTGTGCCCGCAAATAGCGATTATAGTTTTCTTCCACTTGTTTTTTCAACTGTTCAATTTCTTCTTTGGAATCAGTTTCCTTGGCTTGCTCTGTTTCCTCAGCCCCCTCATTTACCTCTTCCAGCTTTGTTTCATCAATAATCTCTTGTTCATTCATCTGGTTTTCCTTTGACACTTCACCCACTCCTATTCCAATGGTTCGGATGTTTCTTTCATCCGGATGATGGTATGAATTCTAAGAATACTTTCCGCAACCTCACCCGCAGCTTTTATGGCAAACTTCTTCACAAGCACCGGGTCGATTACACGCATTTGAAACATGTCCACAGCCCGTCCACTATCAAGATCAAGAGCAATAGAAAAAGAATCTTCACTTGATTGTGCGGCCCGAACTTCCTCCAATTTTTCGAAAGGATTAAAGCCTGCATTGATAATCATCTGTGAAATCGGACGTTGCAGGGCCTGAATCACGGCATCGACCCCAAAACCTTCCAGTCCGGTAAGTGTTGATCGCCATTGCTCTATTTCTCTAGCGATTGCAACTTCCACACTGCCACCACCGGGCACGATTCCTCCGCGAACCGCCGCCTGCACGGAAGATGCTGCGTCTTTCGCAATTCTTCCTCTCTCACCAACGATCTCCGGGGTAGAAGCCCCAATCAAAATCGTTGCAGTCGGTTTCCCAGCCCCATGTAAAAAACGAACTTGCTCCTGTGTTTCAAGTGTCACCATTTGTTGACAGTAACCTAATAGCTGCTTCAAATCCTTATTTAACTTAAGTAATCCTTGAAGCCTTACAGGAACTGCTCCAAGATGTTCTGCAAGTCGATGAATTTGTGCTTTAGGAATTCTATGTATAACGGTAATTCCAGCATCTGCACAAAATTCTTCAGCAAGAGAATCACACGAACCTTCACAGATAACGACCTGGACTCCTAAGCTTTTGATATATTCCAGGAATCTTAAAAAAGTCTCTTTATTTTCAAGGTATTGCTTAAAGCCAATTTCCGTTCCAAGCGCTCCATCATCAATTCCCTCAGGACCCAATCGATCCTCCAGAAGCAAGACTGCCGGGTTCTCTAAATAATGAGGCATTTGTCGTGAGATCGGTCTTTTTTGTATGATGATCCCTTCTAAAACTTCACTTTCCTCACCGTGATGAACCTCGACCAGGTCTGCAAGTTTTAGCTCTGCTTGAACAATCTGCTCTTCTCCAACTAGCTTACATGCTTGCAAAACCAAATCGCTAATCTCCTGATTTTCCCTGGCAGCAATATAGGATGTTTGTCGTAAATAAGGGTCATCTAAATTCGTAACGGAAGTAGCCATTCTAGCCAAAATTTGTTCAGCGACGGCAACACCCTGGCGAATGCCAGCGATTACTTTTACCGGGGGGACACCCCGGTGGATTTGTGCTGCACCTTCTTGCACCAAAGAACTCGCCATAATTGTCGCAGTTGTTGTTCCATCGCCAATTTTCTCTTGCTGAGCACTAGCAATTCTGATCAGCATCCGGGCTGCCGGATGCTTTACTTCCATTCTCTCCAGAATTGTAACCCCATCATTCGTAATGACTACGCGTCCACGCTCATCTACCAGCATGGTATCTAGACCTTTAGGTCCAAGTGTTCCCTCAACTGCAGAGGAAATCGCTCGAACGGCATTTACATTATTCATTAATGTCGTTAGCCGCTCATCCCCCATTGGATGCTGACCTTCGCTAGAACGGGTCATGCTTCCAGCTCCTTTGATCCTTCTTCTTAAGGTTCGTTTTTATAAATTTTCCCTAACAATCTTGTCAGATCTTTCGAGATATAGTCAACGATACTAATTACTTTTCCGTACTCCATCCTCGTTGGCCCAATTATGCCAATCGTGCCAAGAGGGTTTCCATCCACATGATAAGTTGCACTAATAATACTGCAATTATTTATTGCGTCCTCTTCATTTTCAGTCCCAATCTTCACTTGTACACCAAGTGTCGGTGAACCAAAATGTTTCAGCAATTGTTCATTTGTATCAAGGAATTCGAGAATGTCTTTGATTTTATCCACATCCCTAAATTCCGGCTGCATCATGATATTTGTTGTTCCTTTCAGGAATACCAAATCTTCCGGATGACTTTGAAAAGCTTGTTCAAGCATCTCAATTAATCTTTGATAATTATCGAATACCTTTTGCAATTCATTGGAGATCTCTTGGTAAATCCGATGCTTGACTTCAAGCAAAGGCATTCCGACCAATTTGCTGTTCAGGAAGTTAACTAATCTTTCTATTTCAGAAATAGGGACTCCTTCTGGAACTTGAATCGTTTTATTCTCCACTTTGCCTGTATTGGTAACAATAATCGCTACAGCAGTGGTGGAATTCAAAGGGATCATCTGTATATGTTTAAGCAAGGTTTCCTTCACTTCGTGTCCAAGTACAATGGAAGTATAATTGGTTAAACCGGAAAGAATGGCCGCTGTTTGTTGGGTAATCTGTTCAAAAGCAAAATACTTCTCCGCAAACAATATTTTAATTCGGGAGATTTCCTCCTTCGTTAATTGTTTTGGCTGTAAAATATTGTCTACGTAATAACGATAGCCTTTTTGCGAAGGGATTCTGCCGGCAGAAGTATGCGGCTGTTCTAAAAATCCCAATTCTTCAAGATCTGCCATCTCGTTTCGAATGGTGGCAGAGCTGTACCCAATATCTTCCCTTTTCGAGATGGTACGGGACCCGATAGGTTCCGCGTTGCGAATATAGTTGTCAACAATAGCGTGTAATATTTGGATCTGTCGATTGGATAACATATACTCACCCCTTGTTAGCACTCCTATCTATCGAGTGCTAAAGCCTTCACCTTTAAAATACCAAATCGTACAGACTGTTGTCAACTATTCCAAAAACCGCATAAATACTTCATTTCCAAGGGGAATTCCCTTTTCCGTTAATTGCACCCGGTCCCCCATTCGTTCGAGCAACCCAAGTTTTTCGAGGTCTGTTATTTGTTCTCCAAAAACATCTTCGATTCGCTTACCGTAGCGCTTGGAAAATTCCGCTTTCGAAATCCCCTCCATTAATCGGAGGCCCATAATCATGAATTCCTCCATTGCTTCCCGATCTGAAACCGCAAATTCTTCAATTCGCGGCAATCCACTTTGCTTAACCAATTGCATATATTGCTGGACCGGCCCGGCATTCACATGCCTTTTTCTCTCCACATAGCCATGTGCCCCGGCACCAATGCCATAATACACCTCGTTTTTCCAATAAGTCTTATTATGTCGGCTTTCGTAGCCATCCCTGGAAAAATTGCTAATTTCATACTGCCGGTACCCTTGCGCTTTCATTTCTTTCCTAACTAATTCATACATCGCAACTTCCTCTTCCTCAGCCGGAAGGATCAATTGATTTTTTTCATAAAGAACATGGAACAACGTATTTTCTTCAACCTTTAAACTATAAGCAGAAAAATGTTGTAGTCCAAGTTCAAAGGCTTGCTCTAGGGTCTTCTTAAACAATTCTACCGTCTGTCCCGGAAGTCCGAAAATCAAGTCGATGGAAATATTCGTAAAACCCGCTTGCCTTGCATCATGCAGGGAACGGAAAACCTGAATCGAGTCGTGAATCCGCCCAATTTTGCGCAGAAGTTCATCATCAAAGGCTTGAACACCGTAACTTAAGCGATTGACTCCCCCTTGTCTCATGACAATTAATTTCTCTGGATCCGTCGTCCCGGGGTTCGCTTCCATCGTAAATTCGATATCATCTGTTTGATTAGGAATATGCTGTCTGACCGTGTTTAAAAAATACTGCATTTGCTCTGCAGATAGAAAGGTTGGTGTTCCACCGCCGACAAAAATAGTTTGAATCGCATCAGGAGGCGTTTGTTTCATCGTAAAGATAATCTCTTGTTCCAAAGCATATAGATAATCCCAGACCAACTGCTGATTCTGGGTAACAAAGGAATTAAAGTCACAGTAATAACATTTATTCGTACAAAAAGGGATATGGATATAAACAGAATGTGGCATGTATTCACCTCAGTTTTTGAAGTTACAGGTTAGACTGAAAAGGGGCTTTGGCACCAGCCAAAGCCCTATCCTTATTTCTTGTCCATTTGCAATACGGCCATGAATGCCTCTTGTGGGACTTCGACACTTCCCACCTGTTTCATGCGTTTTTTACCTTCTTTTTGCTTTTCAAGCAATTTACGCTTCCGGGAAATATCTCCCCCATAGCATTTGGCTAAAACGTTTTTCCGTACTGCCTTAATCGATTCACGGGCAATGATCTTATGCCCGATCGCTGCTTGTATAGGCACCTCGAACATTTGTCTTGGAATTAGCTCCTTCAACTTTTCACAGAGGAGTTTTCCTCTTGAATAGGCGCTATCCCTGTGCACAATGATCGATAAGGCGTCCACTTCTTCGCCGTTTAACAATATGTCCATTTTAACCAATTTCGAAGCCTTATAGCCTATTAACTCGTAATCAAAAGAAGCATAGCCTTTTGTATTTGATTTCAGCTGATCAAAAAAATCGTACACAATTTCCGCCAAGGGGATTTCATAGGTTATCTGCACACGTGTTGTATCAATATATTGCATATCGATAAAATCACCACGTTTTCCTTGGCAAAGCTCCATCACCGCACCCACAAAATCCTTAGGAACCATAATCTGTGCCTTCACATAAGGTTCTTCAATCTTATCAATAAACTGCTGTTCCGGCATCTTCGATGGATTATCAATATCATACTGTTCACCATCCGTTTTTGTGATCTTATAGATAACACTTGGGGCTGTGGTGATCAAGGTGATACCGAACTCACGTTCAACCCGTTCTTGAATAATCTCCATATGCAGCAGTCCAAGAAACCCGCAGCGAAAACCAAAACCTAAGGCTTGTGAGGTTTCCGGCTCATATTGTAAGGAAGCATCATTTAATTGAAGTTTATCCAGCGCATCCCTTAGATCGTTGTATTCTGACGTATCAACAGGGTATAGACCACAGTACACCATTGGATTGATCTTTCGGTATCCCGGAAGCGGCACTGTTGCCGGTTTTTCCGCACTTGTAATCGTATCCCCTACCTGCGTGTCACCAACAGATTTCATACTGGCGGAAATAAAACCAACATCTCCTACAGTGAGCTCGTCCAGCGGTTTTGGATAGGGAGCTGAAGCCCCTACTTCGGTCACTTCAAAAACCTTGCTGGTGGCCATCATTTTGATTTTCATGCCTTTGCGAATCGTCCCATTGACCACACGAATATAAGCGACAACCCCACGATAGGAATCATAATAAGAGTCAAAAATAAGTGCTTGCAAAGGAGCATCCGGATCTCCTTCAGGTGCAGGAACTTTCTCGACAATTTGTTCCAAAATCTCATCAATTCCTATGCCCGCTTTTGCCGAGGCAAGGACCGCATCACTAGCGTCTAATCCAATGACATCCTCAATTTCTTTTTTCACACGCTCGGGTTCGGCACTGGGTAAGTCAATTTTATTAATCACTGGAACAATTTCCAGGTTATTGTCTATGGCCAGGTATACGTTCGCCAGCGTTTGCGCTTCAATCCCCTGGGCAGCATCCACAACAAGCAGGGCGCCTTCACATGCAGCCAAGCTTCTAGATACTTCATAGGTAAAATCGACGTGTCCGGGGGTGTCAATTAAATGAAGAATGTATTCTTCTCCATCTTTCGCTCGATAATTTAAACGTACAGAATTCAACTTAATCGTAATTCCACGTTCTCTCTCCAAATCCATGGAATCCAAAAACTGATCTTCTTTTTCTCGATCACTTAGAGCACCCGTAAACTCAAGAAGACGGTCAGCAAGCGTTGATTTCCCATGATCAATATGAGCGATGATAGAAAAATTGCGAATTTTTTTCTGTCTTTCTAATCTATCCATTATCCAAGACCTCCTTAAGAGGAAAAAATGCACTATCCTTAATTATAGCACGGACCTATCTATCAGGCAACGCACAGATAATTGATCTATAAAATGAAATAAAGCGCACTAGAATGCGCTCTATTTGAATATCCATTTTGCTATATCATTTGTTGAAGTGGAGATCCATTCCCCTACTGAATTTCCGATGCTGCTTATCCAGTTGCTTGCGGCTTCTTTTCCCTTATATGTCCGGTCAACACCACCATTTATATAGTATTGCTGTCCAAGAACGGTCATTTCCAATTTCCCCTGATCCACACGAGCAATATGAAAAGACTGTGCTGGTCCGTTTTCAAAACCATCCAAGCGGCGCGTTCCGTTTTCCGCCAACTGGATTCCTCCCAAGACAAAACATATCATAAACAGCACGAATCCGAAAAACTTGATTCTCCAAATCATATTTTTGGTCTCCTAATGCGTATAGGCAGATACATTGTTCTTATCGATTGCTTGATGGAGGGCAGCATTTAGTCCATTGGCTATAATATTTCCCATATCTTCGATGAATTCATCAACTTCCTTAGGTGTGACAATGAGATTATGCCCCAGAGGCTGAAGAACTTCCCTGATGAGTTGCCGTTTTTCCTCCTCTGGTAATACACCGACAAGCCCCATGATCACCTTTTTTCCTTCTATAGATGGCTCATCTTTTTGCGTAAATGGTTTAGGTTTCCCCGGAAGATTGAATCCGGCAGGAGTAAGTCGGCTGGCTGGAGAAGGACTCTTGCTCTCGTTCATTTGCCTTCCCATATGGGACAGCACGTAATCAATGGTATCACTTGCGATCGATACAGCATCCACAACGGTAGGTACACCGATTGCGACAACAGGGATGCCTAAGGTTTCTTTTGTTAAAGGCTTTCTTTTATTCCCCACACCTGACCCCGGATTAATCCCTGTATCGGCAATCTGAATGGTTGTATTAACCCTTTCCAAGGCTCTTGAGGCTAATGCATCAATAGCAATGACAAAATCAGGTTTGGTTTTTTCCACTACACCGAACACGATTTCACTCGTTTCAATACCCGTGATTCCTAATACACCAGGAGAAAGGGCACTAACCGGACGATATCCTTCTTCTACATGCTCTGGCATTAATTCAAAGAGATGCCTTGTAACTAATATATTCTCCACCACGATAGGTCCTAAAGCATCTGGTGTGACATTCCAATTTCCAAGCCCTACGATCAACGCCTTATGGTGTTCTTGTATCCCAATTTCCTGCAAATACTGATGGAAGACCCTGGCAAATTCTGTAGCCACCAAATTTTGCAGTTCCGAGTCCTTTCTGCGTAGTCCAGGTACTTCCATGGTTAAATATTTCCCGGGAAGCTTTCCGATCTGTTGGGCCCCTTTTTTATTAAGCACGTGGACTCTTGTCATACGAATTCCATTCTTTTCTTCTGTACTCATTTCCACACCAGAGATGCTTGGTTCTCCCGTTCGTTCCAATTCCATCTGATGTGCTTCCAATGCCAGGTCGGTTCGAATGGAGTATTTGGAAAGATCAATATCTTTTTCCACTTCACTCATAAACGTCCAACTCCAATCTCTTTTCTTCCAGTATTACACATATCTGCAAATTTTATGATGTGAAATTCCTCCTATAATAATCTCAATCCACTTATTGCATTTCACCTAGCCCCATGGTAAAATGATTTTTGTTGCAATTAACGAAGTTATGGATGCACCAAGGAGGTGACTCTGATGCCAAATATAAAATCACAAATTAAACGTACGAAAACGAACGAAAAAAGACGTACACAACGTGTTGCACAAAAATCTGCTCTTCGCACTGCTCTTAAAAGCGTAGAAGTTGCTGTTGCTGCAAACGACCTTACTGCTGCTCAAGAAGCATATAAATTTGCTGCTAAAAAACTTGACAAGGCTGTAACTAAGGGTCTTATTCATAAAAATGAAGCTGCTCGTAGAAAGTCTCGCTTGGCGCAAAAAGTTAATGGCGTTACTGCCTAACTAACAGAAAAAGTGCTCTAACCTATTGTACTAGGTTAGAGCACTTTTTTTCCGCCCTTTAAGATCTCCTCCGCTCTCATCATGAACAGTTCAAGCGATAATTTTTTATCTATTTTCCCTGATTTAATCCGATAGTCCTCTTCTGCCAAATAAGCAAGTACGTTTCGCAAGCCTTGTTCGCTAAAATTCCTTACTTTATCTGCGGCTAATTTTACAGGATATGGATGTACACCAAGTTGAGAGGCAATTTGCCCTTGCGTGTATCCCTTGGAAAGTAAAATTTTTACTTGGAGGATCAAGCGAAACTGACGAACCAACAAACTTAGAATTGTCAGTGGTTCTTCCTTATTTTTTAATAAATCATAGAAGATCCGCATGGCATGTGTCATATCTAGCTGAATTACCCGTTCCACTAGGGAAAATATGTCTTGTTCGAGGGTTCTCGAGGCCAATTGATAGACAACATCCTCAGTAATATGTCCTTGGACTCCCACATAAGATGCCATTTTCTCCAGTTCCTGGTGCAGTGTCCGAAGATCGTTTCCAACCATTTGCTGCAGGAGGTTTGCTGCCTCATCCTTAATTGGAGCATTCAGTTTCTGGGCGCGTCTATGAATCCAAGAGAGAAGTTCTGATTCCTTCAGTGGGGAAAACGCGACCATCGTACTATGTTTTTGTAGTAGTTTAACGATTTTTTTTCGCTCATCCAACTTTTCGATTTCTGCAACGAGAACGAGGACGGTTGTGTCTAATGGCTGTTGAATATAGTTTTGCAGGGCGTCTAGCTGATGTTGCACACCCCCGGTCTGTTTTGCCCCGGATAAAAACAATGCGTTTCTTCCAATGATTAGCCGTTTCTCCCCCATAAAAGGAAGTGTTTCCGCTTCTTGGATGACATCCTGTATGGGAGTTTCATTCAGATCAAAAATATGTAAATTGAATTCCTCTAACTCCTTATCAAGTATCTTCCCCTTTAAGAATCGAATAAACTCTCCACTTAGGAAAGTTTCCGAACCGTAGAGGGTGTAAAGAGAATCTATGTCATTTTGCTGAACCCGTTTAAATACATTGCGAGAATCCATTTTATCACCCCTTTTAATCCAACATCAACGGGAAGCCCCCTCTATAATACATTCAAAAGTAATAACAGTGGAGAATAACTGCCCGTAAATGCCCGATAAGTGCAACTAACCATCATATAGGGGTTAAGCCCCCTTTCTGATGGATGTTTTCTTTATTGTACTAAAAAAAGGGTGCACTCTGCACCCTTTAAGTGTATTCCCGTATATATGTAAACGTCCAGATTACGGATCCTAGGCTTGATAATCTGGACGGAAAGCAAAGGTTACTTTCTTACTTTCAACATATGCCGTTCTACATTTTTTGTTCCTGTCCGGATGGAAGATTTACTTTCCATTGCTCTTTATAGGCTGGGAAATGGATCACATAGATAAATTCATATGGGCTAGACCATTGAATAGTGACCGGATAAGCTCCTCCCCATGGATGACCGCGAAAATATTCTTTTCCTTCCTGATCTTTCACGATCAAAGTCTGGCCTTCAACCGTAGCGATATATCGTTGATCAGGAGATGGTACACCCTCACCTGTGACTTGCGTACCAGCTTCCCGTATGTTTTCCACTGTATCCGCTGCTTTAAATGCCATCCCATTCGACTGAGCTTCTTCAGGAACTGGTAAACTTGGCGCAGCAAAATTTTGCATCATAGGCGGTTCTTCTGGGATAGGCTGAAGGGCCAGCGTCTGCTCCCTTGGTCCTTGATTTAACGTCGGTTGCTTCTCCACCACCCGTTTTTCAGGTACAGTTGATGCAGCATTCCCAGGGCTGGCTTTCTCCGCCGGCTTAGGTGCTTCATAAACTATAGGAGGGTCGGGAAGTTGTTTTGCTGTTTCCAAGTTCGGTATTGACGACTTTTCCGTAGTTGGTTGGCTAAGATTCTCCCTTGGTTCCGAATTCACCGTAGACTTCTCAGCATTTTCCCCCACTCGGGAACTCTCCGCTGAGTTTTGGTCCAAAGAAAAAGTTCTATTTTCCTCCGCGACTGGGATTTTATCTGCACGATCCTCTGTGTTGGCCGTATTTTGCTGCATCTCTGCTGTCGAAGACTTCTCAGCAGACCTTTCCGGTGCGGAAAACATATTCTGCAAAGATATCGCCAAAAACATTGCGGCTGCAGCGGTTCCGATTAAAAGACCATATCTTTTCCAATCCCTTTTAATCGTAGGGACGACGTTTTTATCTTGTGCCACTGTTCCTTGTGCAATCGTTCCGTCCGACTTCACGGCCAAAAATGGCAAAATTGAATCCACGATGCTGACAGGTGGTTCCACTTGTGGCAAGTTTTCTAATTCAAATGAAAGTTTTTGCAAGCTTTCATTTAACATTTGACATTCGCTGCAGGATTTTAGATGTTCGTCTAATAAAACAATTTCATTTGCAGAGAGATCATTATCTAAATTCCGCTGCATTAATAGGGTCACCTCACTACAGCTCATATTCTCACACCACCCTTCTGATAATCCTGGAGTAAACCCTGCAGCTGCTGTCGCGCCCTATACAAATGGGACTTGACGGTATTTAGGGGAAGTTGTAGGGTATCGGCAATTTCATGATAAGACAGATCTTGAACATATCGAAGGATAATAACCGTCCGTTGATGATCTGGCAATAATTCGATGGCCTTTTTGATTTCTTTCGCCATATCGATTCTTACTACTTCACCTTCCACATTCGCTTTATCCTCAATGGGTATGGAATGTTCATCGATGGATACGGTTTCGCGCTTTTTACGGCAATGATCAATGCAGATATTTGTCACAATGCGCTGCACCCATGTGGTGAATTTCGCCTTTTCTTGATAGGTATTGATTTTATTGTAAATACGAATTAAGGCCTCTTGTGAGGCATCCATAGCATCCTGTTCATTTTTCAAAATATAAAATGCGGTTTGGTAGACCGATTTTTCTATATTGCGCAATATTAGAATTAAGGCGTCGCGATCGCCTGCTTGCGCCTCTCTGATCAGATCCGGCTCAATCACTAAGGTTCCCCCCTTACTATTTTATTGACGTATTACATACTTTTTAGGTTGCAGTTGACTAGAAACAACTAATTCTCTTTTTTTTATCTCAATTATAATTGCTCCGTTTTGGTCCGTCCTTTCGATATGACTACCAATGGATGCTAATCTTTCTAAAGGTTCGAGATGTGGATGACCAAAGCGATTCTTCCTCCCCACGGAAATAACCGAAATTGTTGGATGAACTTGTTTAACCCAGTCATCCGTTGTCGATGTTTGGCTTCCGTGGTGTGCCACTTTCAACACATCTACCTTTTCTATTATATAGGGCAATATACTGTTTTCACCTTCGGCTTCTAGATCCCCCGTAAATAATAGACGAAAGCCCCATGCTTCCAACAAAAAAACAATCGAATTATTATTATCAGAAGTAAGATGGTGATTTGGATTAGGATTTAAAATCGTCCACACCACATTCTTGTTATCGGACCACCGAAGCCCTTTATACACCTTATGTATAGGGATTTCTTTCCTTTCTATCAATTTAAATAAATCTTCTTCTTCCTGACTGCTTGGAGGCACCCCATTAACAAGGATGGACCTCACCCTAACAGCCTGTATAATGGATGACAAGCCACCGATATGATCCAAATCCCCGTGAGTTACGATCATTTGTTCAATTTGGTTGATGCCTTTCGATTTAAGGAAGGGAATGATTATGTTTTGACCCGCATCAAAAGGTTTCTCCTTTTTCTGCCAGGTTTGTCTTGGTTTTATTGCAGCACCGCCACCATCAATTAAATAAACTTTTCGATTAGGCAATTCTACCACGATTGCATCACCTTGTCCCACATCGAGAATCGTGACAATCACTTTTTGCTGGTTAATAGGAAATCCAATCCACTGAAAAGCAAACAAGAGAATTAAGCAAACCCACCAAATTTTCACCCTCCCCTTCATTATCCACAAACGGTTTAGCAGAACAAAGTAATAAATAACCAGCCATAAAAAGGAAGGTTTTTCAATATAGAGATTCGCCCACGCAAAACTACTCCATTTCTCCACCAAATGATTAATAAGATACCACAATTCCGCCAGGCCTCTTGTCATTAAATAAGCAAATCCAGGATGAATAAGTCCGACAACCAAGGCAGCAAAACCAAACGGGATAATCACTAGCGAAAAAAACGGAACGAGAAAAAAATTAGCCAATGGTGACAAAAGGGAAAATTGGGAAAAATAGTAGAGTAAAACAGGTAAGGAAAATAATTGAGCAATCATTGTCACACAAATCATAAGTCGAATGGGAACTTTTACAGTGGAAGGGTGGGGATTAAAAATGGGCACAAAGACTATTAAGCCCCAGGTGACGATAAATGATAATTGAAATCCAATATCCCATAGTTGATACGGATTATATATAAGCATACCCAAAAGGGCAGCACCCCAAATATTTAGACCATCTACTGGTTTTCGCAGAAAATTCCCTAGCAAAAAGATGACAGCCATAATCCCTGAACGGACAATCGATGGGGATGCCCCGGCGAGCAATACATAAAGGGGGATAAATATGCAAGTTAAAAGGAGCGAGATTTCCCTTGTTAGGCCAATGAAACGGAAAGAAGCCAAAACCCCTCCACTGAGAATAGTCATGTGTAAACCGGAGATAGCTAAAATATGTAGCAGTCCAAGGATGGAATAGGCATCGATTAAACTTGGATCGATATCATCTCGGTTGCCAAGCAAGATCCCTTTCACAAGGGGCGCAATATTCTCCGGGAATGCCTGTTCAACGGAGTGGGATAGGTAGGTTTGCATCGAAGAAAGGAGGGTATCTAATTGAAAAGGGGATGGGTCTTTAATGACTTGAGGAATGAAGGTAGATTGGATAATCCAATGGATTCGTTGATGATTTAAATATGTCTTATAATCAAAAGCATTAGGATTTCGGGCGGCCTCAGGGGCTATCAATTTCCCCTTTACACTAACGAAACTTCCTCTTTTTAAATAATTCACCGTTTCCTGTTGCTGTTTTGATTGGAGATAAATCTGACAGATGACTATTTCATCTGCTGGGTGTTGGTCAAACTCGGTCAAATGAAGCTTAAAAGTCAAAAGATTACCATCAACCTTTGGATCAGACTGAATTACCCCTGCCATTTGCACTGTTTTTCTGTTATCAATAAGGGTTGTATCATTCAGTGTATCAATCAAACCATAATAACTTGTCCCTAGCACCAAAAAGAGGGATAGAAGAATACATTCCGAAAAGCTGTGACGTTGAATAAACATCCAGATCACTGGAAAAAGCAAAATAAGAAGATATCGGAAGGGATCATCTATTAAAAAGAAGTGATCGAAAAAGATCCCCCCGGTAAACATCAAGGATAACCAATAAATAGGCCTTCTTGCCATCCATTCATTTTTTATCGGAATATACTCATCCCTCCTTTTGATTCACAGTGAGCGTTGATCCCATACCCACACTTTATCTTTTTCTTTTATGTAGGGCAATATCAAATCTCAAATAGTTTCACTAATTTCATCCTGTTTATTATTTTCTGAATTATTACTGCCCTTCTTCGCCTGCCATTTTC